>Ga0335073_10014197_pt1 | contig 11168 bp, 9 predicted proteins | sample Lox_Sample_22_FD_207093 | JGI IMG/M metagenome (GOLD analysis project Ga0335073, IMG submission 207093) | Soil microbial communities from Loxahatchee National Wildlife Refuge, Florida, United States - Lox_Sample_2.2 | ecosystem: Environmental > Terrestrial > Soil > Wetlands | place: USA: Florida... | reverse complement strand
CAACTGGAAGCTTCCAGCGATCCGCACTCGCGCTCCCTGGCGAAGGAGTTGCTCGAATCGCTTATGGCTCTCCATGGCGCCGGCTTAGAACGCATCCTGGATTTCGCGAAGAACGCCGGTGACGCTGGCCTGCAACTCGTCGCGCAATGCGGGCGCGACGATCTCGTCAGCAGCCTACTGCTTCTCTACGGTCTCCATCCTGACGATCTATCCACGCGCGTCCATCGTGCGCTGCAGAACAACCGCACCTTCCTCGAATCCCACGGGGCCCACGCCGAAATCGTATCCATAAGTGACGAGGGCGCAATTCATGTGCGACTCCACCAAAAAGCGACAGGAGGCTGTGGTTCAAGCACTGCCGCGAGAAGCACTTTGCAAGCCGCGCTGCAAGACGCCGCACCCGATGCCACTTCGCTGACCATCGAAGAACATGGGCTGCCGCCGAACGGATTTGTACCCATCGCCCAATTACAAACCACACACCCCCACGCCGCGGTGCAATCTCACCCTGCAACGGCACACAGGAGTGGCGACTAAGATGTCTTCTTCCTTTCGCTCGCAGCCGGAAGGCGCCTTTGCTACGCTTCGCCAGTATGCACGCAGGCAAGCGATCGTCGAGCACTGCGAACTCTGCCATCGCGCACTCGCTCTCGAGCACCAGCATCTTGTCGAGCCTCAGGCGCGCAAACTCATCTGTGCGTGCGATGCCTGTGCGATTTTGTTCGAAGCGCAGTATGGCACCAGGTACAAGCGCGTCCCGCGCCGCGTAATCTTCCTCCGCGATTTCCAGCTTACCGATGCGCAGTGGGACGCCTTGCGGGTTCCCATCGAAATGGCCTTCTTCTTCAAGGGCACTCCACACCAGCGCATGATTGCTCTCTATCCCAGCCCGGCGGGCCCAACCGAATCGTTGCTCTCACTGGACACCTGGGCGGACGTCGTCGGGCGCAATCCCATCCTCAGGGCGATGGAACCTGACGTGACCGCTTTGCTTGTGAATCGCGTCGGTTATGTGCGAGGCGCCGCGCCGGCCGAGTATTTTCTAGTGCCCATTGATGAGTGCTACAAGCTCGTCGGTTTGATCCGCGCACGTTGGCGCGGCCTTTCCGGTGGCTCTGAAGTTTGGCGCGAAATAGCCGCGTTTTTTGCCGCGCTTAGAAGCAAGGCCGATGTTCTCGCAGAGGCCGCCCATGCCTGACCTCCGCATCACCATCGAAGGTGCGAAAGTGGCGGAGCACGCCGCCACCCCTTTACTTCTGTTCCAGGCTCGCGTCGCCAACGAACCCCGCGACCAAGTCCTTCACACCATCTCCCTGCACGCGCAGATTCAGATTGAGGTAACCCGCCGCAAATACGACTCCGCCGAGCAGGCCCGCCTTAGAGATTTGTTCGGCGAGCCCGATCGCTGGGCGCAAACCCTCCGCAATCTCCTTTGGACTCATGCCAGTGTGGTTGTGCCGCGCTTTGCCGCAAACGTCCTCGTAGAGATACCCGTGCCTTGCACCTTCGATTTCAACGTTGCGGCCACCAAATATTTTCATGGGCTAACCGATGGTGACCTGCCGCTTTGCTTTCTGTTCAGTGGCACTGTTTTCTATCAATGCTGCGACGGTCCTTTGCAAATCGCTCCGATTTCCTGGGACAAAGAAGCGAAGTATCGCCTGCCTCTCCGCGTCTGGAAAGATTTGATGGACGCTTATTATCCCAATTCTGCGTGGCTCGCTCTTCACAAAGACACCTTTGAAAAGCTTTATCAGTTTAAGGTGCGCGAAGGGATCCCCTCTTGGGAAGAAGCGCTCGAACGCGCGCTCACAGCTTTTGCAGAGACGGTGCGGTCATGAATACTGAATTAGTCGACAAAATCGTCCGGGCCGTGCTCTACGAAGGCTACTTGCTTTACCCTTATCGGCCGTCAGCAGTAAAAAATCAGCAGCGCTTCAATTTCGGGGTTGTCTATCCACACGCTTACAGTGAGGCGCGCGCCGGTACGGATGCCTGCGTCATGCAGACCGAGTGTCTAGCGCTGGGTGATGAGAGCACCGAATGTGTCGTGCAGGTGCGGTTTTTGCGCATGGTCGCTCGTTCGATCCTGAACGGCACCGTCGCTGCCGGCCCCTCCGGCGAAGACCATTTCGAAAACGTCACGCGCCTCGAAGTTAACGGCAAGGTTTACCAACCATGGCAAGAAGTCTCTGAAGAAACCATCGAGATCACCGAATTCAACTTGGCGGCCCTCGCGTCTCAATCCATGCAGTGGCCCTTTCGGCTCTCCGCAAAACAAGAGCGCGAGCCCATCCGCGACCAGCACGGCGTAATTGTCGGAATGATTCTTCGTGATAAAAAAACCATCACCGGTCGCATCGATCTTTCCGCGGAACGTTTGGAGGGCGGTCTCTTCAAAATTCGGACCCACATCTTTAACAATTCCCGCATCAACACTTCAGAACTCGCGCTTCGCGACCAAGCTCTCGAACTCGCTCTCGTTTCCACGCACACTATCCTGCAAGTGCGCGGTGGCGCGTTTATCTCCCTGATCGATCCACCGCAGCAATACGCTACGTCCGCTCGGGCCTGCCAGAACATCGGCGCTTGGCCCATCCTCGTGGGTACCGAAGGCCAGCGCGACACCCTTCTTTCCTCGCCCATCATTCTTTATGACTATCCGCAGGTCGCTCCGGAAAGTCCCGGCGACCTTTTCGACGGCGCGGAGATCGACGAAATCCTCTCGCTCCGCATCCTGTCCATGACCGACCAGGAGAAACGCGAGATGCGCGAATCGGACGACCGCGCCCGCCAAATTTTGGAGCGCACCGAATCCCTCCCCGATGAGCAATGGATGAAACTCCATGGCGCCGTAAGGGGACTGCGCGAGATCAGGAGAGAAACAGAATGAACGAATGGGAATGGCGCCTTCTGGAGGATAAGTCGCCGGTCGCTTCGGTCGAAATCCAGGGCGTGTCCGTCCGTCGCGGCGATCGCGTAAGGCTCTGTCCACGGGCTGGCGGGGACGTGTTCGACATCGCCCTCAACGGCAAAGTCGCCACCATCGAATCGATCGAGCAGGACTACGAGGGGCATCTTCACGTCTGTGTCGTGCTCGACGACGATCCCGGCCGCGACGTCGGTTTCCTGCGTCAGCCCGGCCACCGCTTCTTTTTTGCCGTGAACGAACTGGAGCCGGTAACTAACGGCGAAAACGTCCAGTCGACGCCTCCGAAAAAGATTCTCATCGCCGGCATTGGCAATATTTTCCTTGCCGACGATGGCTTCGGCGTGGAAGTCGCCAACCGCCTGGCAACCCGTGCCTTCCCCACCGGGGTTCGTGTTGCCGATTTCGGTATTCGCGGATTCGATTTGGCTTACGCCTTGATGGATGGCTACGAGACCACCATTCTGATTGACGCCTGCCCTGGTGAAGGTGACCCCGGCACTCTCTTTCTTCTTGAGCCCGATTTGCGCAATCTGAACTCCCCCGATCAGCCTCAAGGCTTGGTCGAGCCTCACTCTATGAACCCCCTCAATGTTTTACGTATGGCTGCGAATATGGGCGGCGAGTTGAACCGCGTACTGCTGGTTGGCTGCGTGCCTGCCACCTTGGGGCCCGACGAGGGCGAAATCGGATTGAGTGAACCCGTGGCGGCGGCCGTGGACTGGGCCGTCGAGTTTGTAATCTCGCTCACCACACGAATTCTTGCGGGGGAATGGCCCGCAATGAAATGAACGGACTCTCATTATGCAAAGGAGAATCCCATGGCAGTAGAAATCATGAATCGCGACGAAAACAACGGACCTGACAAGGAAATGTTGTTCATGCTCGGCGGCGTGGCCCTGATCATCTTTGGGGCTGGACTGGTGCTCTCCAATCCCATCGTCCGCAAGTATCTGAGCCAGGTCGGCCTCGGCAACTTCACCACCGCGGCGTTGCCGGATCTGGAGCGCTATTTCCGCCTCCGCTCGATGTAAGCAGAGTTCGCCCCAACTGAATTCGAAAGGATCAAAGAGAGACGAAGGCCAGTTTCCAAAATAAGTCGCGCTGAATTCATATCTGCGCCCTCTGCAGAGATTGCAGCACAGCAATGACGCCTGAGAACAACGGCCTCCTTCATTTTGAAGTCGATGCGAAAACCAGCTTGTTTACGGTGCAGGCTTTCGCGGCGGGCATGGTCGCAGTGGTCCTCCACAGCCCGAAGTTTGCCATTCGCGATATCTTCGGCGAAATCCACTATCGCCCTGTCGCCTTGGACAATGGATCGTTGCTTATGAACATCGGCGCCGCCTCGCTGGAAATCCTCGACGAGGTCAGCAGTGTGGACCGTCGCGAAATTGAGCGGACCATGTTTGACGAAGTCTTGGAGAGTAAAATTTATCCCCGAATCGAATACAAGAGTTCGCAGGTCCACGCCAACCGGATTTCCGACAGCATGGCGCACCTCAAGATCGGCGGCGACCTCACCCTCCATGGCATCACCCGAGGACTTGCTCTCGATGGTCAGGTCGTCGCCGGTGAAGATACCTTGCGCGCGCAAGGCTACTTCTCCATTATGCAATCCGACTACGGGCTGAGAATTGCCTCCGTTGCCGGGGGCTCTTTGCGGCTGAAGGATGAATTGAAGTTCGCCTATTTCATCATGGCACGTCGCAAAAATTAAGGGACAGGTGCCTGGACATGCAAACTGGAACACAAAAAGGAATCGTACTCGTGAAATTTCAGGTCGATAAAGCGGTGAGCCGTTTCTCCGTACAAGCCTTCGCCACTGGCTTGCTTTCTTCCTTCGGTCATAATCCTACAATCGCGATTCGCGATTACCACACAGAAATTCAGTGCATCCCCGTTACCTGCGAGAAGGCTTACATTCGCGTCACGGTGCAGACAAGCGAAATGGAAATTCTCGACGAGATGAAGCGCGACGATCGCACTCGCATGGAACAGGAAATGTACGACAAAGTCCTCGATGTCCGCCATTACCCGACCGCCCTTTACGAAAGCAACCAGATTACCGTACAGAAAATGGCCTCCGATGCGTTTAGGGCCAATATCGATGGCCAGCTTTCTTTCCACGGCACCACGCAGTCCTTGCCTTTGCAAGCCAACGTCTCCCTGATCGGAACCTCTTTGCGTATCTCCGGCAACTTCACCCTCCGCCAGTCCGATTACGGCATCAAGCCGGTGTCCGTTGCCGCGGGTGCCTTGCGCTTGAAGGACGAATTGAAATTCACCTTCGATCTTGTAGCTCGAAGACAAGACTGAAAGTCCTGCGGCTGCCCACTCCCAAAGTTCCGTACTCCCCGGTTGCATGTGCCTCTCGCCGAGTTCCTGCAGTTCCATGAGTCGAATCCTGGTTGCCCCGCCAAGTTGCGGCGTCCGGTTATCACACGCACAAATTCCACCTCCGATCGAGATGCGCCCCACCCAAATCTGTTCTAAAATAGCTAAATTGCGTTTGTGGGCGTGTAGCTCAGCTGGGAGAGCACCTGCTTTGCAAGCAGGGGGTCAGGGGTTCGAATCCCCTCACGTCCACCATTCCCCAGGGGTCCAGCCCGGACACCTAGGTGACATAACGCACCGAAGACTCAACCAGCGGTTCGCGTACTCCTTGTCTGCCATACGAAGTAGCTCAAATACCCAAGATCTACTGGCCTATTGTCTCTGAAGTGAAAAAATTCCGACAACAAGCGGGGGCGCTAAATGCCACGCAATTTGCAATTCTGGCACCAGCGAAGGCGAAGGAGCACGGATACAACATCGAGAAAATCGAAGAATTTGCTAGCTGCAAGCTAATAAATCGATTTATTATGGGGTATCGGAAGATGCGAGCAGGCTTTGGGTGCGTGGATCTACTCGGCCGCCCCTCACTTTTCCGCAAGAATATCGTTTTGCGAGAATCGCGGCTGGCCGCGCTATGTCCAGCACAAAGCCATTCTCTATGCTATTTTGCATGGCCGAAACCATCCCGCTCCGCATGATTAGGCTGTGCAGGCAGAACAGGAGCCTTCAACTGTGCCGCTTCGATATCGCCCGCCGTTCTTATTCCTGGTCCTCGTTGCGTTATTCCTTTCCCCAAACGTGCGTTCCCAGAATTCTCCAGTCCCGTACGACTTCCATGGACTGCCCATCCGATCGCATCTCGCGGATCCAACCATTGAGAAAAAAGTAGATGCGCTGCTGAAGCAAATGACCCTGGAAGAGAAAGTCGGGCAGCTCGTGCAATATTCCGTGGGCACGGCCACCGGACCGGGAACGGGCCGCGACCGCTACGACGATATGGTGGAGAAAGGTGAAGTGGGCTCGCTGTATAACCTGGCTGACGTGAAAGCGGCGAACTATTACCAGCATATCGCCGTGGAGAAATCACGTTTGCACATTCCGTTGATCAATGGTTTAGACGTGATTCATGGCTACCGCACCGAATTTCCGGTGCCGCTGGGACTGGCGTCGACCTGGGATCCACAGATCGTCGAGAAAGCCGCGCGGATTGCCGCACAAGAGGCTTCTGCGGCTGGTGTGCGCTGGACGTTTTCGCCCATGGTCGACATTGCCAGGGATGCGCGCTGGGGCCGCATGACCGAGGGCGCGGGTGAAGATCCTTATTTGGGCAGCCAGATCGCGCGCGCGTACGTGCGCGGATATCAGGGAACGAATCTCAGCGCGCCCGACAGTGTCGCGGCTTGCGCCAAGCATTATGTGGGATATGGAGCTGCCGAAGGCGGACGGGATTACAACTCCACGGAGATTTCCGAGCACACTTTGCGCGAGGTTTATCTCCCGCCTTTTTACGCCGCTCTCGATGAGGGCGGCGCGTCGATCATGAGCGCGTTCAATGCGTTGAACGGCGTGCCGTCTACTGCGAATCCATTCACCCTCACGGAAGTGTTGAGGAAGGAGTGGCAATTTCCTGGACTGGCGGTCAGTGATTGGACTTCAGTCCGCGAATTGATCGCGCACGGTATCGCGAACGATGGGGCAACAGCCGCCTTCAAAGCGTTCAACGCGGGCGTAGACATGGACATGCAGAGCAGTCTTTACCACGAACATCTGGTGGATTTGGTCAAGGCCGGGAAAATCTCGGAAGCGCAGATAGACGACGCGGTGCGCCACGTGCTTCGCGTAAAGTTTGCGCTGGCCCTCTTTGATAACCCTTACACCGATGAAACCCGCGAGAATCATGGCGCGTTATCCAAACAAAGTCTCGACGTAGCCCGTGAGGCCGCCGCGCGCTCGGTCGTGCTGCTACGGAATGAACCCGTGGCCGGCCAACCGCTCCTGCCGCTCAACCGCCAGGTACATTCGGTCGCGCTGATTGGCCCGCTCGCGGATGATCCCCAGCAAATGTTGGGCTCCTGGTCGGCTCGCGGCCAGGCCACCGACGTCCTGACACTCAGGACGGCTCTGGAGAAGTGCTTGGGCGTGGATCGCGTGAAATATGCGCAAGGCGGACAGATTGCCTCCGCCACGGATGATGACATCCGTGCAGCGGTTGACGCGGCGCGTGCTTCCGATATGGCTATCCTGGCTCTGGGTGAAGATGCCGGCGCTATGACCGGCGAGGCCGCTTCCCGCGCCCATTTGGACCTTCCGGGACGCCAGGAGGAGTTACTCGAAAAAGTGTCCGCGACCGGGAAGCCCGTGGTCCTGGTGCTTTTCAGCGGGAGGCCCCTGACTTTGAATTGGGCCTTCACGCACGTGCCTGCGGTGATGGCGGCGTGGTTTCCGGGCGTCCAGGCAGGTCCCGCGTTAGTGGGGCTGTTGTTCGGAGACGCAGCCCCGAGCGGACGACTCGTTGTGAGTTGGCCAAATTCGCTTGGACAAATTCCCGATTACTACAACGCACTGAGCACCGGCCGGCCGGCGGACAATAATGACGCGGCGAACGAGGGCACGCACGACGCGAAATATGTTTCGCGGTACGTCGACGAACCCAATGCACCGGAATTTCCGTTCGGCTACGGCCTAACCTACACGGAATTTCGTTTCTCCACGCCGGAATTGAGTGCTAAGAAGCTGAGCGCAAAACAATTGAGCGAGGCTTTGCGAAATCGCAAGGCGGACCCAGAAACGGTGATGACCGTTTCCGCCAACATCACAAATACCGGGAAAGTCGCCGCGGAAGAAGTGGCGCAACTGTACGTCGGACTGCGGGGAACATCCGTAGAAGAACCCGTGCGCGCCTTGAAAGCCTTTGAACGGGTTTCGCTTGCACCCGGGGAAACCAAAAAGGTCACCTTTTCGCTCACGCCCGAAACGTTCGCATTGTGGGACATCCATAACGCACGTGCTGTGGAGCCAAGTCGGGTGCGAATTTGGGTTAGCTCCGATTCCGCGCACGGCACCGCCGTCGAAATGCTACTGACGGAATAGCTAATACTCCACGGCATTCCCGCTGGCTTCCTTATTCAGGCGCGCGAACTCGGCTCTAGCTTTGGCCGCATCCTCTTTTCGACCGGCGCGTGCGTAGGCTGACCCCAACGCAAAATAGACCTTCGCCTCTTTCGGAAACGCCTTTTCGGCCATCTCCAGTTCGGGGATGGCCTTCTGATACTGGTCCACGTCCAAATACAACAGGCCCAGCAGATAGTGTGCGAAAGCAATATGTGGATTTAATTTCACAACTTCTTCGGCATACGGAATACCTTCGGCGGAATCGATCTTATATTCGTTCGCCGCGATTTCCAGCCGTGCGTTAACGTCCCGAGGATTCCGTTGTAATTCCTGCTTGAACTCGTTCACCGCGCCGGGCACATCGCCACTTTCGGCCAGGAATTTTCCATACACATAATGAATGTTCGGATAATCCGGATACGCGGCGACCAGCTCCGCATATTCCTTGTGCGCTTCATCGTATTTTTTCTGAACGCTTAGACACGCAGCGCGGCCCAGACGCTGAACAATTGCCGCGCCGGGCGAGCCTTCCGGAGGTGCCGCACTCGGCGATATGCGAAATACAGCCCAGCCCATCGTCTTAAGAATTTCTTCGTTCGGAATGGAATCCAGGCACAGGCCGCCCAGCGCACTTTGCGCCGCCTGAAACCGTTTAACCCGCAACAGCAGCAGTGCGTCGTGATACAGCAGCACCAGCCGCAATTGGGGATCTGCGGAAATGTCCAGCGCCTTGGCCTGCTCCATATGCTTCAGGGAAGCATCGTATTGGCCCAATTCGTATTCGCTCAGCCCGAGCATCGCGTACGCCGTTCCGTTCTTCGGCGCAAGTGGCAAAACTTGGCGGAATGCACTGGCGGCGGAGCGATAGTTGTTGCGGTCGTATTCAATCGTACCGAGCGACCACCAGCCCTCGGCCCATTTGGGTTGCAGCGCCAAAGCTTTCTTGTAGAGCGCCACTGCCTCATCCAGTTGATCGGAATCGCGCGCTGCGTCCGCCTTTTGCACCAGCAGGTCAAAAGACTCGCTGCCCGGTTTGGTTTGCGGCCAGAAAGTACCAACAGCGAAAAAAAGTAACACCGCCAGAAGCATGGCAGAACGCAGCCCTGGCGTCGCACTGCCTTTGTGTAGGTATGAAGCCGGTCTGCCAGAAATCATCTTCACCTGTGGCACAGTCACTCCCGACTGTGCGTGCTGGCCAACTACACCAATTGCAGCACAGACAACCGTGTCTGTGCCACCAGAAGCGCCTGTGTAAAAGAAAAGCTGCCAACGAAGGCTTCCCGGGGTGCGAGGAAACTCGTTGGCAGCTGATCCAGGCAGACGCGGAGGCGTTTGGGGAAAGCGCCTCCGGAAAAAGTTAGAAGCTGAACCGCGCTTGCAGCTGCATGGTACGGGAACCCATGGCTTGGGATGCAGTGCCAAACTGGGCGGCGTTGATTACGTTATTGAACCCATTCGTGGTGCTCAGGTTCAGGTTGTTAAACAAGTTATATACGTTCGCGCGGAACTCGAATTGCGCGTTTTCGCCGAACACCGGCATCTTGGGCAAGCCGAAGGCCTTGCTGATGGTGGCATCCACGTCGAGGTAGCGCGGGCCACGGAACATATTGCGGTAATTCCCTCCCGGTGCACCAGGGATGGGGCAAACTTCCGGATAGGGCAGTGTGCACTGTGAGTAGGAAGGCTCGACGAAGTAAGAGCTTGCTGCGTTCTTGAAATTACTGCTCGCTGCGTTCTGGAAGGCATTCACGCTCTGACTGGATCCGGCACCGCCGAGATACTGGGCCGGAAGCAGTTGCCAATTCGAGCCGTTTGTCCCATTGCAGCCGGTGTTGTAGATGCCGCAAATGTCGGAACCGTTGATTTCACTGTAAACGGCAGTCCAAGGAAAGCCGGAGTGCCAGTTGAAGATGCCGCTCAGAGACCAGCCGCCCACCAGTTTGTTAACCCAGTTGTGATCGGTGTGGATGTAGTTCGGTGTCCAGACGCCCCAAACCTTGAACAGGTTCTTCACGTCCCAATCAGATGGTCCCCAGTTGGCCTTGGGGTTCCAGACGTAGTAGCTGGTGGCGTAAGGCTGTGAGCCCTGATCCATGCTCGACGCGTAGCGATATTGGCCATCGATCGAGAAGGACTTGGCGAACTGGTGCTGAATCTCCGCCAGGAACGCATTGAAATGCGCATCGGCGTCGGTGGCATACCAGTCCACATCGCTGACTTGCGGGTTCAGAGGTATCCCGCGGGCACCGAGTGTGTCATTCAGGTTGTATTGCTGGGTCAAGTGTCGCGACTGGCTGCCTTGATATCCCACGGTGGCTACCCAGGACTTGACGAATTCATACTGTGCTTGCATGGAGTAGCGATACGTGTAGGGCGTCCGGAAGTTTTCCGGGAATCCGGTGCCACTGATGGCGGCGCCGTTCGTCGGAATGTTGTTGATGTTGAACGTCGTCAAAGTGGCCGGGTTGGATGGATAGCACCCGAAGCAGTGCAGATCGCTGGCCGGTTCGTACAAAATGTTCGAGCCGGTGAGTGTTGGGGCAAACGAAAGGTTCGGCACGTTTCCGTTGCCATTCAGCGTGATCGCTTCTTCTTCACCCGTATACCCGATGCCGAAGCCGCCACGAATGACCAAGCGGTTAGCCAGGTTGTGGTTCAGGAACGAAGTGGGGCTCCAGGCAAAGCCGACTTGTGGGCCAAAATTGGCCTTATCGGCATTGTAAAGGGGTCCGCCCACGCGGAAGTACATGCCGGTGAGTTCGGTCGATGGGCTTGAGCCAAGTTGCAGGAC
>Ga0335073_10014196_pt1 | contig 11168 bp, 8 predicted proteins | sample Lox_Sample_22_FD_207093 | JGI IMG/M metagenome (GOLD analysis project Ga0335073, IMG submission 207093) | Soil microbial communities from Loxahatchee National Wildlife Refuge, Florida, United States - Lox_Sample_2.2 | ecosystem: Environmental > Terrestrial > Soil > Wetlands | place: USA: Florida... | reverse complement strand
CGCCGGGCGAAGCCCGTGTGAAGACGTCCCTAAGACGGGCGTAGGAGTGCTCTCATACAGTAGGAAGCACCCATAGACCAGGAGAACGAGCCTTGACACCCAACAGCTTCGACGCCAGAGCGACGCTCACCGTGGGCGGTCGCGACTACGAGATATTCCGCCTCGACGCGCTTCAGGCGAAGTACGACATCGCGCGATTGCCGTTCTCGCTGAAGGTCCTGCTCGAGAACCTGCTGCGCAACGAGGACGGCGAATCGATCCGCGCCCAGGACATCGAGGCGCTCGCCAAGTGGGACGCTGCCGCCGAGCCGAGCACGGAGATCTCGTTCACCCCGGCGCGCGTGATCATGCAGGACTTCACCGGCGTGCCGGCGGTGGTGGACCTGGCGGCGATGCGCGACGCGATGCGCGCGATGGGTGGCGACCCCGCCAAGATCAACCCGCTCGTGCCGGCCGAGCTCGTGATCGACCACTCGGTTCAGGTCGACGTGTTCGGGTCGAGCCTCGCGTTCGCGAAGAACGCCGAGCTCGAGTTCGAGCGCAACCGCGAGCGCTACGCGTTCCTGCGCTGGGGGCAGGGCGCGTTCGAGAACTTCAAGGTAGTCCCGCCGGACACCGGGATCGTGCACCAGGTCAACCTCGAGTACCTCGCCCGCGTGGTGTTCGTGAACGCCGCAGGTGACGGGCCCGCCCGGGCGTACCCCGACACGCTCGTCGGCACCGACTCGCACACGACGATGATCAACGGGCTCGGCGTGCTCGGGTGGGGCGTCGGCGGGATCGAGGCCGAGGCGGCGATGCTCGGGCAACCGATGTCGATGCTGATCCCGCAGGTGCTCGGCTTCAAGCTGAACGGCGAACTGCCGGAGGGCGCAACCGCGACCGACCTCGTGCTGACCGTCACCGAGATGCTGCGCGCGCGTGGCGTGGTCGGGAAGTTCGTCGAGTTCTACGGCGAGGGGCTGGCGAGGCTGCCGCTCGCGGACCGCGCCACGATCGGCAACATGTCGCCCGAGTTCGGGTCGACCTGCGCGATCTTCCCGATCGACGCCGAGACGCTGCGGTACCTCGAGTTCTCGGGGCGGCCGCCCGAGCTGATCGAACTGGTCGAGGCGTATGCGCGCGAGCAGGGGATGTGGCACGACGAGAACTCCGAGGAGCCGACGTTCACCGACACGCTCGAGCTCGATTTGGGGTCCGTCGTTCCGAGCATCGCGGGGCCGAAGCGCCCTCAGGACCGCGTGTCGCTGACCGAGTCGAAGCCCGCGTTCCGCGGCGCGCTCGAGGGCTATCTGCCCGAAGAGGACTCAGAGGACGAGGCGATCGCCGAGAGCTTCCCGGCAAGCGATTCGGTGTCGACGCACGTGCCGAACGGCGTCGGTCACGAGCCCGGCAGCGTGTCCGGTGGGACGCGGGTCGCCGAACGGCGGACCACGCGCGTTCCCGTCACGCTGTCCGATGGTGTCGAGACCGAGCTTGACCACGGGCATGTGGTCATCGCCGCGATCACGAGCTGCACGAACACCTCGAATCCGTCGGTGATGCTCGGCGCGGGGCTGCTGGCGCGGAATGCCGTGCAGAAGGGCTTGAAGGTCAAGCCGTGGGTGAAGACGTCGCTGGCGCCCGGGTCGAAGGTGGTGACCGAGTATCTGGAGCGCGCCGGCCTGAACGAGTACCTCGACGCGCTCGGGTACCAGCTCGTCGGGTACGGGTGCACGACGTGCATCGGCAACAGCGGGCCGCTGCCGGCGGAGATCTCGGCGGCGGTGCAGGACAGCGACCTGGCGGTCGTGTCGGTGCTGTCGGGCAACCGCAACTTCGAGGGCCGGATCAACCCCGACGTGAAGATGAACTACCTGGCCTCGCCTCCGCTGTGCGTCGCCTATGCGATCGCGGGGACGATGGACATCGACCTGTACGAGGAGCCGCTCGGCCAGGATCGGAACGGTGCCGACGTGTACCTGAAGGACATCTGGCCGAGCGCGGCCGAGGTGGCGTCGGTCGTCCAGGATGCCGTCCAGTCGGACATGTTCCACAAGAGCTACGGCGAGGTGTTCGACGGCGACGAGCGCTGGAACTCGCTCGAGGTCCCTACCGGCGAGCTGTTCGAGTGGGACCCGCGGTCGACGTACGTCCGCCGCCCGCCGTTCTTCGAGGAGATGCCGCGCGAGCCCGTGCCGCCGGAGGACATCGAGCGGGCGCGCGTGCTGGCCGTGCTCGGCGACAGCGTGACCACCGACCACATCTCGCCGGCGGGGTCGATCAAGCGCGACGGCCCGGCCGCCTCGTACTTGAACGAACACCATGTCGAGTCACGGGACTTCAACTCGTACGGCGCGCGCCGCGGCAACCACGAGGTGATGATGCGCGGGACGTTCGCCAATATCCGGTTGAGGAATCAGCTGGCGGGGGTGGGCGGGGACGCTCTCCCTGAGGGTGGCGTGACCGTGTATCTCGGCGCCGACGGCGCCGGCGACGAGATGTCGATCTACGACGCGGCGATGAAGTACATGGACGCCGACGTGCCGCTGATTGTTTTGGCGGGGAAGGAGTACGGCTCCGGGTCGTCGCGGGACTGGGCGGCCAAGGGCACGCGCTTGCTCGGCGTACACGCGGTGATCGCGGAGAGCTTCGAGCGGATCCACCGGTCCAATCTGGTCGGGATGGGCGTTCTGCCGTTGCAGTTCGCGTCCGGCGAGTCGGTCGGGTCGTTGGGGTTGACCGGGCGCGAGACGTACACGATCGCCGGGATCTCCGGCGCCGATCCGATCCCGCGCGATCTGACCGTGCGCGCGGACGACAAGGAGTTCCGGGTGACCGTCCGGATCGACACGCCCAAGGAGCAGCAGTACTACCGCCACGGCGGGATCCTGCAATTCGTCTTGCGGAATCTGCTGTCTGGTTAGACGGGGGCGGTTTGCAGGGGGTTTGGCCGGGTAGAGAGCCGCCATGGCAGCGCTCCGACATGTAGTGCGATGGGTCGCGTGGCAGTTCGGCGACCACAGCAGTTCGCCGAGCCAGCCGCCGGCGCACATCACCGTGTTTTCGGCGGCCGGCGTCGAGGACTTCTAGGCCGCGGGCCGGAGCGCCTCGAGCTCCCGGCTCTCGGCGAGCTCGGCGAGAGCCTTGCGCTCTAGCTTGCGGACGGCATCGGACGAGATGCCGAGCCGCCTCCCAGCTTCGCGCAGTGGCGTCGGCTCGTCGCCGTCGATCCCGAATCGCAGCATGACCACGTGACGTTCGGCCTCGGGTAGGCGCTCGAGCGCCCGGCGCAGGGCGTCGTCGCGATCGGCGAGCTCGACCTCGACCTCCGGGGCGTTGGCGTCGCTCGCGAGGAGCGCGCCGAGGGTCGTGTCCTCCTCGCCGCCGACCGGCCGGTCGAGACTCGTCACGACGCGCGCGATGTCCTTGGTGGCGCGGACCTCGCGCACCTCGAGTTCGGCGGCGGCCGCGATCTCCTCGTCGGTCGGCTCGCGGCCGAGCTTCGCGACCAGCGCGCCGCGGGCGCGAGCGATCCGCCGCTCACGCTGCCCGATGTGGACCGGCACCCGGATCGGGCGGGCGCGGTTGGCGATCGCGCGCTGGATCGATTCGCGGATCCAGAACGTTGCGTAGGTCGAGAACTTGTAGCCCTTGCGCCAGTCGAACTTCTCGGCGGCGCGGATCAACCCGAGCATCCCCTCTTGGATCAGGTCGAGCAGCGGCATATCGAGCCCCTCGTAGCTGCGCGCGTTCGAGATGACCAGGCGGAGGTTCGAGTTCACGAGGCGCTCCTTGGCGGTCAGGTCGCCGCGCTCGATCCGCCGCGCCAGGGCCACCTCTTCGGGGCGCGTCAGCAGCCGATGGCGGCGGACCTCGGCCATGAACAGCGACATCGAGTCCAGCGTTCGTTCGGCCAGCTCGCTCGTGCGGTAGCTGGCATCCGGCGCCACGTCAGGCGTTGCCTCTGAGGCTGCTCGCGACGGCTCGATCCCGCGGTCGACGAGCAAACCGCGCAGCGACTCGAGGTCGGTGGCGCGGTCGTCGATCCCTACCTTCGGCGACATGCCTGAGTTGCTACCCGCAGCGCGCCAATCGAACACCTCCCAAGCGCGTCTGGGGCCCACACTCCGCAATCGAGCGCGTCAGCGAATAGCCTTCCCGCACATGCCGATCCCCGAACTGCTCAAAAACCTGATCACGGCTGCCGGTCCCTCGGGCCATGAGTCGGCCCCGGCGCGGGTGTGGCGCGAGTACTGTGCGGGCTTCGCGCAGGAGGTCGGCGGCGATCGCGTCGGGTCCTCGTTCGCCCGGGTGGCGGGTACTTCCGGCGGCCCGACGCTGGCCGTCATCGGGCACATCGACGAGATTGGCCTGCATGTGTCGCATATCGAGGACGACGGCTACCTGCGATTCGGCTCGGTGGGCGGCTGGGACGCCGGCGTGCTGCTCGGGCAGCGCGTCAGGCTGCGCACGCGCGACGGCGACCTGATCGGGGTGATCGGCCGGAAACCGGTCCATCTGCTCAAGGACGAGGACCGAAAGAAGATCCCCGAGCTCAAGGAACTGCACATCGACATCGGCGCTAAGGACGGGGACGAGGCCGGCGAGCTGGTCCGCATCGGCGACGTGGGAGTGATCGACTCCGCCCCGCTCGACTTCCGCCACGAGCGCGTCGTCTCGCGGTCGCTCGACAACCGGGTGGGTTGTTACGTCGCGGCCGAGACCGCACGGCTCGTGGCCGAGGCGGGCGGCGCGCCCGGAGACGTGCTCGCGCTCGCGGTCGTGCAGGAGGAGACGACGTTCGCCGGCGCGCGCACGAGCGCGTTCGCGCACGATCCGGACGTCGCGATCGTGGTCGATCTGACGTTCGCCACCGACCAACCCGGCGTCGAGCTGGGGCAGATCACCAAGCACCCGCTCGACTCGGGGCCGGTGATCGCGCGAGGGACCTCGCTCCACCCGCTCGTGTTCGAGCTGCTGTACGAGGCGGCCGAGGCGGAGAGCATCCCGTTCACGCTCGAGTCGCTCGGGCGGGGGACCGGGACCGACGCGGACGCGGTTCACCTGAGCCGCGCGGGCGTGCCGACCGGTCTCGTGTCGGTGCCGTGCCGGTACATGCACTCGCCGGTCGAGATGGTGTCGGTGGCGGATGCCGACGCGGCCGCGCGACTGATCGCGGCGTTTGCCCGCCGGCTGGAGCCGGGCGTCTCGTTCGAGCGCTAGCGTCGCGCGCGCATGCTGCTGCTGTTCGATATCGACGGCACGCTGCTGTCGGCGGCGACTCGCGAGCACGCGCGGGCGCTCGACGGCGCGATCCGCGAGGTCCACGGCGTCAACCCCGACAACCTGCGGTCCCAGATCGGGCCCGCGGGCCGTACGGACGGGGAGATCGCCCGCCTGATCCTGATCGATCTCGGCGTGTCGGCGCGGCGGATCGACGATCGCGCGGACGACGTTCGCGATGCGACCTGCCGCATCTACGCGCAGATCTGCCCGCCCGATCTGAGCGACCACGTGATCCCCGGCATCCCGGACCTCCTGTCGCGGTTGGCCGCGCGCGACGGCGTGACGCTCGGGCTGCTCACCGGCAACTTCGAGCCCGTGGCGCGACTGAAGCTGAGACGCGCCGGCATCGGGCGGTGGTTCGCTCCGGGGTTCGGCGCTTTCGGGTCAGATTCCGAGGACCGGGCAGCGCTGCCGGCGATCGCGCGGCGGCGGGGTCGCGGGCGAGGGCCCGAGCGGGCGGGGGCCCCAGTCCCGCGCGAGCAGACGATCGTGATCGGCGACACCCCGCGTGACATCGCGTGCGCGCGAGCCGACGAAGTCCGCGTCGTGGCCGTCACCACGGGCCAGTACGGGCCCGATGAGCTCGCCGGCGCGGACGCGGTGGCGAGCGACGCGGCGGAGTTGCTGGCGCGGCTGGAAGAGCTCGGCGCGTAATCCGGTTGGGTGAGCCGTGGCGCGATGCGCCGTGTGCTTGCGTATCTTTGGGTCGGTGCCGGTCTGGCTGCGCGCGCGTTCTGGGGGGCTTATTGCGATCGTTTTGACGGTGGTCGGGCTCGGCCTGCTCGGACCCGGGCTGTCCAACGCCGCGGGCCGTCGGGGCGCCAGGGACGGCGGGGCGGCGCCACAGGACGGGGCGAGGCCAAAGCGCGGAGCGACGCCGCCGCCCAATGCGACGTTGCTGACCGTGGACCCCCGGGTCACCGGTAACCGGATCTCCGCCGGATTTCTCGGTTTGTCGTTCGAGTACTGGGCGGCAGCGAATTACGCCGGGAAGAATCCGAACGCGGTCGACCCGGTGCTCGTGCAGCTGATCCGGAATCTGATGCCCGATGGCGGCGGCAGCCTGAGGATCGGCGGCGTGACGACGGATTGGACCTGGTACCCCGTGCGCGGCGTCGCCCGCCCGGGAGGAGTGAATTACACGCTCACCACGAGTCGCCTCGAGGTGCTCGGCGAGCTCGCCCGCGCCGTCGGCGCTCGTCTGATCCTCGGACTCAACCTCGAGGCCAATAACCCCGCGGTGCCGACGGCCGAGGAGCGGGCGATGCTCAAGGTGATTGGCAGGAAAAACATCCAGGCGTTTGAGCTGGGCAACGAGCCTGAGCTGTACTCGAGCTTCCCGTGGTACTACGCGTCCGATGGGAGCGGCGTGGTTGGGCGACCGTCCGGGTGGGACTTCTCGATGTTCAATCAGGACTACCAGCGGATCGCCGGCGCGCTTGGCCCGGTCCCGCTCGCGGGCCCCACCGTGGGGGCGCTGTCATGGGTGGATTTGAGTCAGTTCCTGGCCAGCGAGCCGCGAATCTCACTGGTCGCCCTCCATCGGTATCCGACGTGGGGCTGCTTCAACTCACCCAGCTCGGATACTTACCCGACGCTCGGCAATCTCCTGTCCGAGTTCGCCTCGGGGGGCCTTGCCGAGAGCCTCGCGCCATTCGTAGCGATCGCCCATGCGCATCATCTGACACTGCGCAACGACGAGATGAACTCGGTCTCGTGCGGCACCGCGAACGGTGTCGCCAACGTGTTCGGGTCGGCGTTGTGGTCACTCGACGCGTTGTTCCAGATGGCACGCGTCGGAGTCGATGGTGTGAATATCCACACCGCGCCCACGTACCCCGATCGGCTGTTTGTCGCCAAGAAAGTGCACCACGTGTGGCGGGCGGCGGTCGAGCCCGAGTACTACGGGCTGCTGATGTTCGCCCAGGCGGCGCCGCCCGGTTCGCGCCTCGTGCAGATTTCGGGAGCGAGCGGCGATCTGCGGGCGTGGGCCACGCGCGGCGCCGACGGGGCGTTCCGCGTGCTCCTGATCAACGATGACACGACCCACGCGCACACGCTCGCGGTGCGCGTACCGGGGGCGCGCGGCCCGGCGGCGGTCGAACGGCTCGAGGCGCCGAGCGTTCACGCCACGACGGGCATCACGCTCGGAGGTCAGACGTTCGGCGCCGAGACGACGACGGGCGCACTTCCCACCGTCGCACCGGTGGCGCTCGCCCAGCGCGCGGGCGACTACGACGTGCGGATGCCGGCGGCGAGCGCCGCGCTGCTCACGGTCGCAGCTTCGAGTTGATGCCGGGCGGACGTCGCGGGCTGCGGCTGGCGATCGCGGCGGTGTTGGCCGCCGCCGTCGTCGTGGTGGTGGTGCTGCTGCTGGCCGGTGGGAGCAATCAGGGAAGCTCGAGTTCGACGCGTAGCGCTGCCGGTGGGCCGCCGAGCTCTGCGGGTCGGTCATCGGTCGTGACGGTCTCGCCAGATGTTCAAGGGGTAACGATCCCGGACGGCTTCCTGGGTCTGTCGATCGAGTACTGGGCGACCGAGGCGTACGCGGGAAAGAATCCACGCGCGGTCAACCCGGTGCTGCCCCGGCTGATCGACGACCTCGCGCCGGGTCAGACGCCGGTCTTGCGGATCGGCGGGGTCAGCACCGACCAGACCTTCTACCCCGTCGCCGGCGTCAAGCGGCCACCCGGCGTCTTCTACCGGCTCAACAAGCGGCGGCTCGAGGTGATGAAGGGCCTGGCCGAGCTCGCCGGCGCCAAGCTGATCATGGGCATCACGTTCGAGGCGGACAGCCGGCTGTTCGCCGGCACGGAGGCGCGCGCGATGGCGTCGGTGATCGGGCCCAGCCGGATCGACGCATTCGAGCTCGGCAACGAGCCGGAGCTGTACGGCGACCCGGCGTTCTCGTGGTACACGCGCAACGGAAAGGGCGTGACGGGCCGAGCGGCCAACTACGGACCGTCGCAGTTCGCGAGTGACTTCGCGGCGATCGGTTCGGCGCTGCCCAAGGCGGTCCCGCTCGCCGGCCCCGCAAGCGGCGCGTCCGAGTGGCTCGACGACCTCGGCCCGTTCCTCACCAGCGAGCCTCGCGTCGGAGTGGTCACCATCCACCGGTACCCGTTCGAGGCGTGCGCCGTGCCGCCGAGCTCGCCCTCATACCCGACCGTCGCCCGGTTGCTTTCGCCACTCGGAACCGTAGACCAGGCCGGTGCTCTGAAGCCGTACGTCGCGGTGGCTCATGCCCACGGACTGCCGCTGCGGATCGGCGAGATGAACACCGCCGGTTGCGGTAACCCGCCGATCGTGCCGAACTCGTTCGCGGAGGCGCTGTGGGCGCTCGACGTACTGTTCGCTTACGCCCAGGTCGGCGTCGATGGAGTCAACGTTCACACTTGGCCGGGCGCCATCTACAACCTGTTCACGTTCAGCAAGACCCCCGCGGGATGGCAGGCGTCGATCGAGCCCGAGTACTACGGACTGCTGCAATTCGCGCAGTCGGCGCCCGCGGGCTCGCGCCTGGTGCGGGCGGCATCGAGCAACCCGAAGATTCGGGCGTGGGCCACGCGAACAGCGGATGGGACGACACGCGTGACCCTGATCAACGACAGCACCAAGTCAGCTCAGCACGTCGCGGTCGATGTGAGTGGAGCGCAGAGCGCGGCCAGGCTGACCCGCCTGCTCGCCCCGAGCGCGACGGCCACGAGCGGCGTGACGATCGGCGGCCAGAGCCTCGGCGCGACCGGCGAGCCGACCGGTACGGCGGTCGTCGGCACCATCGAGCGTGGCGGCGGCGGCTATTCGGTCGAATTGCCGCCGGCGAGCGCGGCGTTGCTCACGCTGCGCTGATACGCCGCGGGGTATGCCGCGCGGACGGCCGCCCGATCAGCCGCGGACGAGCTTCTTGTACGTGATCCGCTTGGGCCGGTCGGCGTCGGCGCCGAGCTGCTCGTGGCGGAACGCCTCGTAGGCCTCGAAGTTGCCCTCGAACCAGCGGGTCTGGGAGTCGCCTTCGAAGGCGAGGACGTGCGTGGCGATCCGGTCCAGGAACCAGCGATCGTGGGAGACAACCACCGCGCAGCCGGCGAACGCAAGCAGCGCCTCCTCGAGCGCTCGCAGCGTATCGACGTCGAGGTCGTTGGTCGGCTCGTCGAGCAGCAGCACGTTGCCGCCGGTGCGGAGCAGCTTCGCCAGGTGGAGCCGGTTGCGCTCGCCGCCCGAGAGCTTCGCGACCTTCTTCTGCTGGTCTGAGCCCTTGAAGTTGAAGCCGGCGACGTACGCCCGGCTGTTCACGGTGCGGTCGCCGAGCTTGATCTGGTCGTTGCCCCCCGAGATCTCCTCCCACACGTTCTTACTCGGGTCGAGTGCGTCACGGGACTGATCGACGTACGCGAGTTCGACGGTGTCACCCAGCTTCAGCGATCCCGCGTCGGGCTGCTCCTGGCCGGTGATCATCCGTAGCAGCGTGGTCTTGCCGGCGCCGTTCGGGCCGATCACGCCGACGATCCCGCCGCGGGGCAGGCTGAAGCTGAGGTCGTCGATCAGCACGCGATCGCCGTAAGCCTTGCGGAGCTGATTTGCCTCGACGACGGTGTCGCCCAGCCGCGCACCTGCGGGGATGTGGATCTGGACCTGGTCGAGCTTGACGTTGCGATCCTCGGCGAGCAGCGCCTCGTAGGCGTTGAGACGCGCCTTCGGCTTGTTGCGGCGGGCGCTGGCGTTGAGCCGGACCCACTCGAGCTCCTGGTCGATCGTGCGCCTGCGGACGCTCTCCTGCTTCTCCTCCTGCTGCAGCCGGGCGCGCTTCTGCTCGAGCCACCCCGAGTAGTTGCCCTGGTAGGGGATGCCGCGCCCGCGGTCGAGCTCGAGGATCCAGCCGGCGACGTTGTCGAGGAAGTAGCGATCGTGGGTGATGGCGACGACGGTGCCCTTGTACTCCTGGAGATGGCGCTCGAGCCACGCGACCGATTCGGCATCGAGGTGGTTGGTCGGCTCGTCGAGCAGTAGGAGGTCGGGCTGTCTCAGCAACAGCCGGGCGAGGGCGACCCGGCGTTTCTCGCCGCCGCTTAACGTCGTGACGTCCGCGTCGGGCGGCGGCGTTCGGAGCGCGTCCATCGCGATCTCGAGCGTGGTGTCGAGGTTCCAGCCGTCGACCGCGTCGATCTGCTCCTGGACGCGGGAGAACTCATCCGCGGTCTCGTCGGAGTAGTTCATCGACAGCTCGTTGAACCGGTCGAGGAGGGCCTTCGTCTCCGCGACGCCCTGCTCGATGTTCTCGCGGACGGTCTTGCTCTCGTCGAGCCCGGGCTCCTGCTCGAGCAGGCCGGCGGTGGCGCCGGCGCCCAGCTGCGCCTGGCCTCCGAACTCGGTGTCCTGGCCGGCCATGATTCGCAGCAGCGTCGACTTGCCGGCGCCGTTGTACCCGATCACGCCGATCTTCGCGCCCGGCAGGAACGACAGCGAGATGTCGCTCAGCACCTCGCGGTCGGGCGGGTAGCGGCGCGAGAGCTTGTAGGTCGTGAAGATGTACTGGGTCGACATGTGGTCGCACCTAGGATAGGAGCCCGTCCGTGCTGCGCGTCCTCGCTGCGTTGTTCGCGCTGGTCGCGGTCGCGTGCATGACGCTCGCGATCGTCGGGATGGTCACGGGCCGGCCGGGCGCTCGCGCCGGCCTGGTGGTCCGTGCCGCCGCGGTGCTGTGCTTCGTGACGGCGGTGGTGCTGAACATCGCGGCGCACTGACGGCGCGCGGCGTATGCTCGCGCTCTCAACCCGAATACGACGAGAGGATCAGCATGGCGAAGGTTCTCTACACGGCCGAGGCGAACGTGACCGGCGGGCGCGACCAGGGTCACGGGCAGACACCCGACGGCGCGCTCGACGTACAGCTACGGCTGCCCA
>Ga0335073_10014195_pt1 | contig 11169 bp, 8 predicted proteins | sample Lox_Sample_22_FD_207093 | JGI IMG/M metagenome (GOLD analysis project Ga0335073, IMG submission 207093) | Soil microbial communities from Loxahatchee National Wildlife Refuge, Florida, United States - Lox_Sample_2.2 | ecosystem: Environmental > Terrestrial > Soil > Wetlands | place: USA: Florida... | reverse complement strand
GGGTGTTCGACATACTGATCGCGTTCCCGGCGCTTGTGCTCGCGCTGGTGATCGCCGAAGGGCTCGGGCCGAGCGAGATCCACGTGATCTGGGCGCTGTCGGTGTTCGGCATCCCGGCGTTCGGCCGGATCTCGCGCGGCGCCACGCTGACGGTTCGCGCGCTGCCCTACCTGACCGCCGCCCGGCTGAGCGGCACCCGTTCCTGGCGGATCATCGTCCGCCACATCCTGCCTAACATCATGCCGGGCATCGTGACGTTCAGCCTGCTCGGCATCGGCATCGTGATCATCTTGGAGGGTGCGCTTGACTTCCTCGGCTACGGCATCCCGTTGCCCGAGTCGAGCTGGGGCTCGATGATCGCGCAAGGTCAGCAGATACTGACCGCCCAGCCGGAATACGTCCTGATCCCGAGCATCGCGCTGGTGATCACTGTCGCGTCGGTGAACATGCTCGGTGACGCGCTGCGCGAACGGTGGGGAATCCAGTGACCGGCGGCCACGCGCCCGACGCGCTCCTCGCCGTCGAGGACCTGCGGGTCGCCTTCGCGGCCGGCGGCCGCGAGGTCCGGGCGGTCGACGGCGTCAGCTACACCGTCGAGCCCGGCAAGACCCTCGCCATCATCGGCGAGTCCGGTTCAGGCAAGACGGTCGGCTGCCGGGCGATCATGGGGCTGCTGCCCACGGGCACCGCCATCTCCGGGTCCGCCCGGCTGCGCGGCACCGAGATGATCGGACTGAACGACAGCGAGCTGCGCAGGCACCGCGGCCAGGACATGGCCATGATCTTCCAGGACCCGGCGCGGTCGCTGAACCCCACGATGCGGGTCGGCGTGCAGATCACCGAGGCGATCACCACGCACAGGAAGGTCGGCAGGTCCGAGGCGCGCGCGCAGGCGATCGAGCTGCTCCGGCTGGTCCGCATCCCCGCGGCGGAGCGCCGGTTCCACGAGTACCCGCACCAGCTGTCCGGCGGGATGCGGCAGCGCATCATGATCGCGATGGCGCTCGCCTGCCGGCCGAAGTTGCTGTTCGCCGACGAGGCGACGACCGCGCTCGACGTGACCACCCAGGCGCAGATCATGGAGCTGCTGCTCGAACTGCAGGCCGAGCTCGGCATGGCGCTGATCCTGATCAGCCACGACCTGGGCCTCGCCGCGTCCTACGCGGACGAGGTGGTCGTCATGTACGCGGGCAAGATCGTGGAGCAGGCGCCGGCCAGGCGGCTGTTCGGCGCGGGCGGGACCGTGAAGATGCGGTACACCCGAGCGCTGCTCGACGCGATCCCGCATCTTGAGCGGGCCGCGCACACCGAGCTGCCCGTGGTCAGCGGCCGCCCGCCGGACCCCACCGCGCTCCCCGTCGGCTGCTCGTTCGCACCCCGCTGCCCGGCCGTCGAAGGGGACTGCACCGTCGAGGAGCCTGCCCTGACGGAGCACGCCGCGGGGCACCGCTGGGCCTGCTATCACCCCTGCGAGAACGGAGTGAGCGCATGAGCGCGCAATCCAGCGCCACGGAGCCGCTGCTCTCGGTGCGGGACCTGGTCCAGGAGTTCACCGTCCGCGGCGCGGGCGGGACCAAGGGCGGCGTCGTCCAGGCGGTCTCCGGTGTCTCGTTCGACGTCATGCCGGGCGAGACGCTCGGCATCGTCGGCGAGACCGGCTCAGGCAAGTCGACACTGGCCCGCGCAGTGCTGCAGGCGCCGCGCCCCAAGTCGGGCTCTGTCACCTTCCGCGGCGCGGAGCTGACCAGGCTGCACGGCGGCAGACTGCTGCAGGCCAGGCGGCACATGCAGTTCGTCTGGCAGGACCCGTTCGGGTCGCTCGACCCGAAGTGGAAGGTCAGGTCGATCATCGAGGAGCCGCTCGTCGCCTACAAGGAGGGCGACAGGGCGGCCCGCCGCACGCGGGTCGACGAGCTGCTCGACCTGGTCGGCCTCGACCCGGAACGGTACGCGGGCAGGCACCCGCGCGAGCTGTCAGGCGGCCAGGCACAGCGGGTCGCCATCGCACGGGCCGTGGCGCTCAACCCGTCGCTGCTGATCTGCGACGAGGCGGTCTCCTCGCTCGACGTGCTGATCCAGGCGCAGGTGCTCAACCTGTTCGAGCGGCTGCGCCGTGAGCTCGGCCTGTCCTACCTGTTCATCGCGCACGACCTGGCGCTCGTCAAGCAGGTATCGGACCGGGTCGGCGTGATGTACCTGGGCATGTTCTGCGAGGTCGGGCCGGGCGACCTGGTGTACAAGCAGCCGCTGCACCCGTACACCAGGGCGCTGCTCGACTCCATACCGTCAACCGAGCCTGGCGCGGCGCGCGCCACCGCCACCATCAAGGGCGAGCCGCCGTCCCCGATCGACCCGCCGTCTGGCTGCCGGTTCCGCACCCGCTGCCCCCGCGCCACCGACCAGTGCGCGCTTGAGGTGCCGCAACCGAGGGAACTCGCCCCCGGGCACCTGGTGGCGTGCCACCACCCGCTCGTCGAGCCCGCCCCGGCCGGGGCGGGTGCCGAGCCGGCACCGAGCCCCGCCAAGGCATAGAGCCCGGCAAAAGAAGCCTGAAAGGAACAGCCGATGCGGCTGCGGATCCTACTCGAACCGCACCATGGTGCCACCTACGCGCAGATCCTGGCCCTGGCCCAGGCGGCGGAGGCGGGCGGGTTCGACGCCTTCTTCCGCTCCGACCACTACCTGGGCATCGACGCTGGCGACGTCACCTACCAGCCGACAGACTCATGGACCACCCTGGCCGGGCTGGCCGTGCAGACCGAGCGGGTCCGCATCGGCACCCTGGTCAACGCGTCCACGTTCCGGCTGCCCGGGCAGCTGGCGGTCGAGGTGGCGACGGTGGACCAGATGAGCGGCGGCCGGGCGGAGCTCGGCATCGGCGCCGCCTGGTACGAGCGGGAGCACCAGTACTTCGGCATACCGTTCCCGTCGCTTGGCGAGCGCTTCGACAAACTGGAGGAGCAGCTCGCCATCCTCACCGGCATCTGGGACACCAGGCCGGGGGAGCGGTTCAGCTTCGAGGGCAAGCACTACCAGGTGAAGGACTGCGCGTCGATACCGCGCTGGTCGTCCCGTCCCAAGATCATCGTCGGCGGTGCGGGCGCGAAGCGGACGCCGGCCCTCGCCGCCAGGTACGCCGACGAGTTCAACGGCGCGCTCGGCCTTGACCTGCGCGAGCGGTACGCGAACTTCAAGCGGGTCTGCGAGGACGTGGTCGGCCGCGACCCGGCGACGATCAGGCTGTCGGCCACCGTCCCCGTCGCCATCGGCCGGGACGCCGCCGACCTGGAGCGCCGCAAGGAACTGCTTGGCGAGCCAGGCGCCCGCCTGCTCGCCGCCGGCGTCACCGGCTACGCGGGCGACGTGATCCGTGTCATCGAGGACCTGGCCGCCCAGGGCGCCGACACGGTCTACTTCCACGTCTACGGCCCCTCCGACGTGGCCCACATCGAACTACTCGGCGAACAGGTCGTCAGCCGCTTCACCTGACCCGCCCGCCCCCGGAAGGGAACTTCTACTGCGAATTGGGCAAAAACCTGCCCGACTTGTCCTGTTGTGACCCATCAAAACCCAGTAGAAGTTGAGATGGCGCGGACGACACCTGTGCGTTCGCACAACGGCCTCGCCGCGAAGCTTGTGCGGCGCAGCGATGCCGGCGCGCATCGGCTGAGGCAGCATGAAGAACGTGACAGAACGGCCGGACCGTGCGCCGCACTTGTGGGCCGCAGCCAAATTCCCCGGTGAATTTGGTGTGCTAAACACAACTGCGCAAAAGGCAGACGCGCAGGTCATGGCGCTCTCAACCCAGTTTTCCCGTAAAGCGGATAACCGGGGATCGGGCCGCGGAAAAGGAATCCCTAATAGGGCTGGCCGCCGATGAACATTGACATCAGGGCCCTGCGGCGGCTCCGGGAGTCGGCACCCGCACGGGCGGCGCTCGGCCCGCTGGTCGAGGCGCTGTGCCGGTCGGAGGCCGACCTGGCGGCGACGCGCGTCGTCTGCGACTGGATCCAGTACAAGTCGAACTTCCGTGACACGGTGACCGTGCGGCCGGTGATCGCCGCCGACGTGCCCGGTAGCTCCGCGGTCGACGGCTACGAGCTGGCGGTGGACCTGCGCCGCTGCGCGCGGCCAGAGACGGACGTCGCGGCGGAGGTGACGGCGGCGCTGTCGGAGTACGGTGTCGGCGAGCACGGTGCCGGCGAGTACGGGGAGCGGGCCTGGCTGGAGCCGTGGGTTCCCGGCTCGGCCAGCTGCGTCTGGCGGTTCAACGCGCTCTACTGGCAGGCGCTCGCGGACTGGGAGAAGGTCACCGGCAAGGAGTACGAGCAGTCGCTGCCCGGCGGCGAGTCCGACGCGCGCAACGCCGCGGCGGCCCGTGAGGTCATCCTCGACCTGTTCAAGAGCTGGGACGAGCTGGCGCGCCGGCGGGCACTGCCCGAGCAGCTGTACGTCATCGAGCTCGGCGTGGGCAACGGCGGGCAGGCGCGCACCTGGCTCGATGAGTTCACCGAGCTCGACCGCAGGCACGGCCGCGACTACTACCGCCGGCTGCACTACCTGATGGGCGACTACTCCGCGCACGTGCTCGACCGCGCGCGGCAGGAGGTGGCGCACCACGGTGACCACGTGTCCGGGCTGGTCCTCGAGGCGACCCGGCTGTCGGGCAGCGTCGGGTTCCTGGCGGGCAAGGCGTTCCTCGTCTACATCTCCAACGTCTACGACAACCTGCCGAGCGACGAGGTCGCCGTCATCCGCGGCCGGATGTACCTGGTGCAGACCAGGTCCTACCTGCCCGGTCAGGTCGCGGACGAGATCGCGGGCCGGTTCGGGCTCAAACGGGCCGAGCTCGCCCAGCTCACCGAGCGGCTGCTGCGGATCGGTCCCGAACTGCTCGCCGAGTCGCAGCCGGACATCTTTACCGACACCGGGCAGGCGGTGCTGTTCTGGCAGGCGGTGTGGACGTCGCTGCGCCAGGCCGAGCGGTACGTGCCGCTCGAGGGCCTTGACACCTACCGGGTCACCCCGGCGCTGACCGGGGAGATACTGCGACCGCTGCTGGCCGCCGAGGGCGACGTCCGCATGCACGTGTCCAACGGGGCGCTGTCGTCGTTCGCCGACACGCTGCCGCTGCTGCACCCGTTCGGCCGGATGGTGTGCCACGACCTGTTCACGACGGCGCACGGCGACTACCGTGCCGGATTCTACGGGCCAGGCAAGTACGACGGGTCCGTGGTCAACTGGGTCAACGGCCCGCTGCTGCAGCTGCTCGCCAGCCGGCGCGGCTTCGATGCCCGCTTCTCGCCGTTCACCCAGCGCCCGGCGTCCAACGTCAAGACGCTGACGGTTCAGGTCAGGGACTGAGATGACCGAGAACACCGAGATGACCGAGAACACTGAGATGACCGAGAACGCGGGCAGCCGCGCGCCCCTGTGGGGTACGGGGGGTCGTCCATCCGGATGGCTGCTGCCCACCACCGTGGTCGGGTCGTACAGCGTGCCTGAATGGCTCGAGCGGCTCAAGACCGAGCATTACCAGCGGCGGATCAGCGCCGCCCACCTCGCGGAGATCCACGAGGTGGCGATCAAGGCGGCGGTCAAGGACCAGGAGCGGGCAGGCATCGACATCGTCTCCGACGGCGAGCTGCGCCGTGACAACGACATCGACTACTTCCTCGCGCGGATCCCCGGCGTGCACATCGCGCAGCGGGCCAAGTCCGACTACTACGACTACTACGACGCGGTCGTCACCGCGCCGCTGCCGGACGGCGGCGAGCCGTTCCTCGCCGACGACTTCGCGTTCACCCGCGCGCTGACCGACCGCCCGGTGAAGTTCTCCTTCACCGGCCCGTTCTCGCTGTCGCGCAGGATCGCCGTCGCCGACGGCGCGTACCGGGACCCGGCCGACCTGGTGCGGGCCCTCGCCAGGCGGCTCAACGCGGAGGCGCGCTCGCTGGCCGCCGCGGGCGCCAGGTTCCTGCAGATCGACGAGCCGTTCCTGGCCGGCTACCCCGAGCAGGCGGAGCTCGCCGTCGAGGCGGTCAACATCGTGACCGAGGGCGTGCCCGCCACCTGGGCGCTGCACGTCTGCTACGGCAACCGCTATGCCCGTCCCTCCTGGGAGGGGCACTACGACTTCCTGTTTCCCGCGGTGCTCGGGGCGCGAGTCGACCAGCTGGTCCTCGAGTTCGCCCGCAAGGGCCTGGATGACCTGCGGCTCATCAAGGAGTACGGCTGGCCGTCCGCGCTGGGGCTCGGCGTGGTCGACGTGAAGTCGTCGGCCGTGGAGGCGCCGGAACTGGTGGCCGCCCGGATCAGCCGCGCGCTAGAGTACGTCGACCCTGCCCGCCTGGTCGTCAACCCGGATTGCGGCCTTCGTCACCTGGCACCGGAGGTGGCCCGGCGAAAATTGCGCGCTATGGTAGCTGGCGCGGCGATGGTCCGGTCAGCACTAATTTCGTCCACAACCAACCCTTCTCCCGCCTCGGGAGAGCGCGGCTCCCAGACATCAGGAGACACTCATGGATAGCGGATTCCTCTTCACTTCCGAGTCGGTGACGGAGGGGCACCCGGACAAGATCGCCGACCAGATCTCCGACGCCGTGGTCGACGCGGCGCTGGCGGGCGACCCGCTGTCCAGGGTGGCCTGCGAGACGCTGCTCACCACCGGCCTGATCGTGGTGGCCGGCGAGATCACCACGGCGTCCTCGATCGACTACGCCGCCCTGGCGCGCAAGGTCGTCAACGAGATCGGCTACGACAACGGCGAGTACTACTTCGACGGCGACGCGGTCGGCGTGATCGTCGCGATGGACCGCCAGTCGCCCGACATCGCCCAGGGCGTGGACACCGCGCACGAGGGCCGGGTCGGCGGCTCCGCGGACCCGCTTGACAAGATCGGCGCCGGCGACCAGGGCATGATGTTCGGCTACGCCACCAACGAGACGCCCGAGTTCATGCCGACCCCGATCATCCTCGCGCACAAGCTGTCGCGGCGGCTGTCCGAAGTCCGTCACTCCGGCCTGCTGCCCTACCTGCGCCCGGATGGCAAGACCCAGGTGACGGTCCGTTACGACGACGCGGGCAAGCCGGTGGAGATCGAGAAGGTGCTGATCTCCACCCAGCACCAGGACGGGGTGGAGTCCAAGCTGCCAGAGGCGCTGTGGGAAGAGGTCGTGACGCAGGTGCTGCCCGCCGACCTGTACGACCCGGACCGCCTCAAGGAGGAGTTCTACGTCAACCCGACCGGCCGGTTCGTCATCGGCGGCCCGGTCGGCGACACCGGCCTCACCGGGCGCAAGATCATCGTCGACACCTACGGCGGCTTCGCGCGGCACGGCGGCGGCGCGTTCTCCGGCAAGGACCCGTCCAAGGTGGACCGCTCGGCCGCCTACGCCGCGCGGTACGTCGCCAAGAACATCGTCGCGGCCGGCCTCGCCGACCGCGCCGAGGTCCAGGTCGCCTACGCGATCGGCGTGGCCCGCCCGCTGTCGCTGCTCGTTGAGACGTTCGGTACCGAGAAGATCTCCCGCAAGGCGATCGTCGACCTCGTGGAAGAGAACTTCGACCTGCGTCCCGGCGCCATCCTGCGCGACCTGGAGCTGCGCCGCCCGATCTACCAGCAGACCGCGGCCTACGGCCACTTCGGCCGCGAGGGTGACGGCTTCACCTGGGAGCGAACCGACAAGGCCGGCCAGCTCCGCGCCCAGGCCGGCTTGTAGTTCTCTGCGTAGTCGCGGGGGAGACCCTGCATAGTACCTTCGCGTGCCCCGCGCCCCGGCGCGGGGCACCGCCTTTTTTCCTGCATTGTAATAAGCCGTGTCCGCGTAATTCCCGAGCCATATCGATCGTGGATAGCAGACATAACGAGGATTGATGGTGGCGCGCCCGTGCGCACCAAACTCAGCGACGCTCCCGGGACGGGACGTGCCCGCGTGGTGACAGAGGGACGCGGGATGCCACCCGCTGTGACTAGTGATGCACCTGGTGTCTATGGTGCGAGAGCTTCTTGTGGCCGGCCGTAGAACACGGAGCCGTGAGTTTGGCGGTTGGCGCAATTGTTCGTGGTCATCCGCCATGCGATCGTCGCCGTTAAGCCGGGCCCGGGTGGTCGTGCCCCGTGCGAAGGGGGTCGATAAGCGACGAAACGTGATGAAACCGTTCTCTGCTGGGGGTATGACCTTTCCCCGTGCCGTGGCCATAATCCAGAGAACACCCGGCATCCGCTGGAACTCGCACCACATCGCTAATGCAGTGCAAAGAAGCACCGTTTACTTGTGGACCCGGTGAGCGGCGTCTTCTATGGCTGGCCGGGAGGCGGCGCGCTGCCGGGAGGCGGAGCTCGCACCCGTTCGGAAGACTAATCACGCTCTGTTAGCCAACAGATAGCCAACAGAAGGCAGAACACATGAATAGACCCGTCCACTGGCGGACGCGGACGGCGGCCGCGGCCGCCGCTGTGCTGTCGCTCGGCGTCCTCGCCGCCTGCAGCTCGAGCTCGAGCACGACGAGCGCCCCCGCGGCGACCTCGAGCGCGCCGGCCGCGAGCAGCGCGGCCTCCTCCGCGGCCTCCTCCGCGTCGAGCTCGTCCGCGAGCACCACCGCCACCTCCGCCTGCGGCACCAACCCGGGCGTCGTGGCGACCGGCACGCCGATCAACATCGGCGCGATCAACACCAAGCAGCCGGGCACCGACTTCAGCGACATCGAGAACATGGCGGGCGCGTACTTCGCCTGCGTGAACGCCAACGGCGGGATCAACGGCCACCCGATCAAGTACTTCCCGCTGACCGAGCAGACCAACCCGTCGCAGATCGCCTCCCTGGCGAAGCAGCTGATCACCACCGACCACGTGGTCGGCATCGCCGGCAACAGCTCGATCATCGAGTGCTCGGTCGACGCCGCCTACTGGAAGAGCGTGGGCATCTTCGCGCTCGGCGCGGGCATCGACCCGACGTGCTACGCGTCGCCCAACACCGCCTCGGTGAACATGGGCCCGCGTTACTCAAGCGACGGCGCGGTCCAGTACGTGATGGCGCAGGGCGCGACCAAGATCGCCTTCGACCAGTCGAACGTCCCGGGCACCGCGTACATCGCCGCCGGGCCGAACGCCCTGGCCAAGGCCAAGGGCGTGCCGATCCAGGACTTCACCGAGAACGTGCCGATCACCAGCGCCAACGCGATCGCGACCAAGCTGGTCACCGCCGCGGGCAAGAACGGCGCGGTGGTGCTCAACTTCACCCCGCCCGAGGCGCTGCTGATCCTGCAGGCCGCGCAGAAGCTCAACCTGGAAGACAGCGTCAAGTACTGGGCCTGCTCGACCCCGTGCAACACCGACTTCCTGGCCACCTCGCTCGGGCCGAAGTGGAACAACAAGCTGTTCGTCAACGCCGAGCTGACCCCGCTTGACGGGAACACCAGCCCGACCGCGCAGCTGTTCGACGCCATACTCAAGCAGTACGGCTCGGACGTCTCCGGCGGCGTCGGCTCGTTCTCCCAGATGGGCTTCACGATCGCCGAGATCGCGACGCACGCGCTTGAGTCCATCACCGGCCCGTACACGATCGCCTCGGTGAGCGCCGCCTTCCAGGCGGTCAGCGACTACAACACCGGGATGCTCTGCCAGGGCTTCACCTACGGCAACTACGCCACGCACCTGCCCAACAACATGGACTACACGGTCACACCGGACAACGGCAAGTTCGTTGAGGCCTCCACGGGCGGCGGGTGCACCCTCATCTCCGCCGACGACCCGCAGGTCGCCGCTTACCGCGCCCTCGCGGGCACCGCGCCGGTGGCCGGGTAGCGCCTCCTAACCAAACCAAGGGACTGAAACAGTTACATGCCGAGCTGGGCAGAATTTCAGCCCTACATCGTGACCGGCCTGGCCCTGGGGGGGCTTTACGCCCTCTCCGGGGTCGGGCTGGTCGTCCTCTACCGCGCCACCGGGGTGCTCAACCTCGCGTTCGGCGCGGTAGGGGCGATGGGGGCCTTCATCGCGTACTCCATGATCAAGGCCGGCGACCCCGGCTGGCTTGGCTGGATCACGTGCATCGTGTTCTGCGGCGTGCTGACGCTCGGCTACGGCATGGTCTTCGGGCCTGCCCTGGCGGGGCGCGGGCCGCTCGTCCAATCCGTTTCCACGCTTGGCCTGGCGCTCGTGCTCTTCGGCGCCATCGACCTCCTGTGGCCGACCACCGGCGGCCAGTCGCCGTCCATCTCCTTCCCGAGCGACAACGGCGGGTTCTCCGTCGGGCAGCTTCAGGTCGACTGGACCCAGGTCATCGCCCTCGCCCTGGGCGTCGTCATCACCGTGGGCACCGGCGCGTTCCTGCGCTACTCCAAGCTGGGCACCGCGATGCGCGCGATGGCCAACGACCGGGAGATCACCGCGACGCTCGGCGTCCCTGTGCGCCGGGTGGAGGCCGCCGCCTGGCTGGGCTGCGGGCTGCTAGCCGGCATCGCCGGGATCATGCTCGCCGACCTGTCCGCGCTCGACGACACGACGCTGGTGTTCACGGTGGTGATCTCCTCGCTGGCCGCCGCGCTGATCGGACGGCTGCGCTCGATCGCGGTCACCTTCGTCGCGGCGCTGGTGATCGGCCTCGTGCACGACCTGATCACGCCGATCACCCAGATCACCAACTACCAGAACATGACGCCGTTCGTGCTCGCCGCGATCGCGCTGCTCGTCATGTCGCGCGGCCAGGTCATGACGCGCTCGCGTGAGGAGGGGTGAGCACCGTGATAGACACCGCGGACACCGCTGGGCCCAAGGCGCCGGCCGGCCGCCGCGGTCCCGCCATGGACCGCCGCTCCCTGACCCGCGCCGCCGTCATCGTCGTGCTGCTGCTGCTCGCGCTGTTCGCGCTGCCGCCGATCATGTCGGCGTACTACACAGACACGATGATCCAGGTGGCGATCTACTCGATCGTCACGCTCGGCCTCGGCCTGCTCGTCGGCCGGGTCGGCCTGTACTCGCTCGGCCAGCTCGCCGTGCTGACGATCGGCGCCTGGGTCGGTGCCCGGCTGCTGTTCGGCACGTCGCAGCCGTACATCCTCGTCATCATCGAGGCCGGCCTGGTCACGATGATCATCGGCTCGCTGATCACGCTGCCCGCGCTGCGGCTGCGCGGCCTTTACCTGGCGCTGATCACGCTGATGCTGGCC
>Ga0335073_10014194_pt1 | contig 11169 bp, 16 predicted proteins | sample Lox_Sample_22_FD_207093 | JGI IMG/M metagenome (GOLD analysis project Ga0335073, IMG submission 207093) | Soil microbial communities from Loxahatchee National Wildlife Refuge, Florida, United States - Lox_Sample_2.2 | ecosystem: Environmental > Terrestrial > Soil > Wetlands | place: USA... | reverse complement strand
AAATGTGTGTATATCGTCCTGCAGTTTGATATCGGCGGTTGTGTCCTCTGCTGGAGAGGGGTTAGTGCAGGTTCTGTTTTACTGTTTCCTGTTCGCAGTTTTCCGGATCACATGAATGGTGGATCCAGTTGATGGGCGTGGAAAATGTAGAGAAGCTAATGTGGATAGTGTCTTGAAAATAGAATGTCATTTTCTAACAGATGAATTAAGCGTTGAGATGATGTCTGATGTCGAAACTGTCGACGGAGATCAGCGCTCTCGCAATCTCATAACGGTAAGGCCAATCATGATGCTGAGGATTATTAAATACGAAAACGATGAATAAAAAAACATATAATACAGTAATATATTAAGAATATGAGCCTCGGCGAGATCTCAAAGTTTTTTGAGCGACATGCAAAAAAGTAGGGCAAACCCCCAGACTTGCTGAAAATTCCCGAAGCTTTCCATCGTTTGGTCAAGGTGAGTGATGCCGACTCAGCTGCAGCCGCCTCGGGAAATCAGCTTTTCGTTTGATCCCTGGCTCAAGTTGAATCTCAACTTTGGTGAACCAGATGAACACGTCTACAGAAACGGCCGACTGGCTCGACAGGGAAGCGTAGTCTGCAAACACTGGCTCAAAGGTACTTCTTCCCCTCCCCATTTTCTCGCCCAATTTCTAAGCCAATGTCTCTGACGCATTCCAGGACTCTGCAAGAAAGGCGATGCCTGCGAATTCCTCCATGAATACAATATACGCAAAATGCCAGAATGTACAAAATCCCACTCTTTATGTTTGCCGACTGTGCAAGGTTACTTCTTCAACAAGCATGGATATTGTCAGAACGTTGAAGAATGTCTTTATCGACATATCGATCCTGTTTCGCGGATTGGAGTATGTCCTTGGTACGAGAGGGGATTTTGTCCATTGGGACCGGATTGTAGTCAAAGGCATGTCAAGGGAAGACGAATTTGTCAGATGTTTTTGACGGGGTTCTGTCCTTTAGGCCGAGAATGTCATGATGCCCAGTACGTTTCCCACTGCCTTGTAAGTTTCAAAGCTAACGACGTGTAGTCCGAATCACGAAGAGCCGATGGAGCCGCCACAACGCAAGGCTCCCGAGCAACAGTAATAACAGCAAGATAGAGTTCTTACCAGGATACCAAGGCGAATTGTAGGATATGCATCTTTCAAATACGTTTTCTGTACTCTAAACATCTTCCATTGTTGTGCCACATCTATCTCACTCTCACTGGCATATACTGCGGAAGAAATCTCCGGAAAAGAAATCCCTGTATCAGCCCTGCCAGGATGCCCATCATATGCCCATCAGCCTATTGTCAGTTAATTCAAAATCTCTGAGTGATACCCCTGACTGAATCTTATCCCATCCAGTCTGCGTCCAATATTGTAACGCTGAAAACAACCAGACTCCGATAACTAGATGTGGTACTTTTATGGGAATTACATTCCATAGTCGGACTTTCCATCCCGGAAGTGCGGCTGCTCCAAAACCCACGACACTTAACACAGCTCCACTCATGCCCAAATATCCAAAAAACTGTCCCGGATACTTCTCGTTAAAGGAATCTCCCGCTCGTTTGCCCATCCAGCTCACAACAACGTAGTTCGCTCCTACTCCGCCGATGAAGAAGGAGGTGGCGATAGGAATTGTTCCAAAGAGTCGACATAACGGTGTCATCAGGAATTGCGCCGCCATGATATTCAGTGCCAGATGAACCGGCAATTGATGTGAAAATATACTCGTCACCAGAGTCCAGTACCGTCCTTCTTGCATGTTTATCGGCGTCACTGTGAAGTTGTCGAGTAGCCATTCCTGTCCAGGCGTAACGTATCTCGTATCCTCAATCGAGCCAGTGACAAATCTACCCCTCCCAGCGTCATCCTGCTTGTCTATTTCAGCAGCATTTTTCGCTTCGGCAGCACGATGAGCTTCGCGGACCCAGAAACAGAAAACGACGAATGAGGTTGCACTGACGATGGTGAAGAACAGATACTGACTATATCGCCAATCACGGATGTCTGCTATGAAGTCGCTCGTTGAAGACGGAGTGGAGTCGCGACGAGAATTCAGAGCAGGCTGAGGGATGGGCTGCTCAGAAGTCCTGTTTGAGGGCTGTGGCTTGGCCGATTGAGGGGGCGGTACTGTCCGTGGAGTTGGGGAGGGCTGTCTTGACGAGTTTGGCAGTTGTCGATTTGTCTTGTTCGATTTGAGACGGAGTTGGAAATGGCAGTCAACCGAGAGTAACGGACGGCGATGGACCAGTGAGTCTACAGGAATACATAAGCGAATACTCCGGTGTGGCAATTGGAGGTGTATGTGCCCATTCAGCAAACGTGGACACCGAGGGAACATTCCCTCGTCAACGCGGATTTTTCCTCAGAATGCGGACGATCGACATCAAATGAAATCAGACTCTTCCGCATTAAATAAAATAACCCGCATCTCACAACTATTACGCCCCATGAGAACCAGATAATCTATTTACAGATTCAAGTTCCGATTAACTAAGTAAGATGCCCCTCCGCTTTGTGAATTTCCACAGACGGCGGAGCCCCAAGCGCCCGTTTGACATCCGCATATATCGCAAATTGACCGGAAACGAGGAATGCCTGCAATTAAAAAGGAATTGGAGATGGAGTACAGTCATGAGCATTCTGGGTCCTAATCCCGCAAATAGTCCACGAACTCCAGCTGCTTTGCCCAACGTATACAGACGAGACAATACTCCACCTTCTCCACCTTTGCCCTTGTTGATTTGAGATAGAAGAGTGTCCGCAGGCTGTTGTCAGTAAAACACGGCGAAGGGCATACCTGAGAAAGTGTCGCTGCAGCAATGCCGGCGACAATTCCAGACGTCAATTCTATGCCGGTATGCTTGAGCGGAGTCATATCCTTCTTCGATTCTTCCGACATACTTCGAAGAATAAGTTCGTTCATCCACTCGTGAACAGTAAATTGACCCAATGCAAATGGAATCTATGTCAGACGCAGGCACAACACGAAATAGTTTGTACCTGTTTGAACAATATCGGTATAAAGCCAGAATAGAATCCTCTCCACACACCATCTTCCCTCAAAATCCTCATGAATCCAGTAGTCAAACCACTCGCAAAACCCCTCTCACTCACAAGTCTAATCCTCGTCGCTTCAAGAGGAGACAGAGCCACATCAGCAAAGAATTCCGCAATTGCCGCCGATGTAAGGTATATCGCCGTTCGATGTTCAACAGCAGTATCATAATCCCCGATAGTGTTGATAATCTTGGTCTTCCAAAACTCATACCCCACAAACTTGAGTCCCCCCTGAACAAAGTAACCCACCGCCGTAGGTCCAAATCCCGTAAGTAATGCCCCTGCCCCTTCAGCGCCAACGATATTTCGACCAGCCGTGAACATGCCCTTTCCCTTCAATGACGGGTCGACCTGGATTCGAGTCTTGACGACATCAATTGGTGTCGCCATCCCCTTACCGTTAGTATTTATTACCTACGGCAATACATGAGTGACCGTAGCGCATATAGCCCCCGCCGCAAAGTATTTGAAATATCCGCTTATCGTCCCTGATGGAACCGGGGTTTGTATCGGTCCAGCCCCCGTCGGAGGGGCCGGACGTGCTGGATGATGGCGAAAGATTTGACCCACATCAGGGAAATGGAGACCCCCAATTGTCGCCCCCGTTGATTCTCGACCGTTTCCACTCATAATTGGAACGTTGGGATGGGAAAATTGAGGGGACTGGTTGGAGATGGCGGTGATATCGGACTGTGCAGTCCCCCCCCCAGGTGGACAATCTGCGAGTGCGGATCGTTCGGCCAACCAACACGTCATTATTTATATGGTTGCAGCCACAAATGGATGAAACTCTCGCGTATTGCCCAAATGTCGGTATAAGGGGCCGAGTCGAGGATGGTATCTGCTAGCTATTCTACATTTGTGTATCAAAACTCGATCCAGCTAACCATTCTTACTATGACAGTCCTCTTTAACTTTTACTTACGCTATGTTTGGCCCCAGAGTGTCCTGAACCACCACGGAGATCGTTCTGTCTGCGGCGTTTTTGTTTCGAGAAGGCGAACCACGTCCGGAAGGCGGTGGTGTTTGGCGAAGAAGAATGCATCCCGTCCATTCCAATCTCTCGCATTGGGATTCGCTCCCGCTTCGAGTCCTGCCATCGTTCGTTGTTCGACCACGCACACCTATAACTGCTCTCTGAAGAACTAAAAAGTATCTGCCGTTCGACCTGCATTGTGAAAATGCTGGATAGAGCGAAAGTAATGTACATACAATTGCTCGAAGACTTCCGAAAGTACAAGGAAGTATCTCCCCAGAGTGCAGGAAGCATGGGTTAACGACGTGGTGATCACGGCAGGTCAAAGTATCCTGGCAGCGGTTCGATATAGGTGGCCTATTTTTCATGTGTACTGCTGCCGGGATACTTTGACCTGTGGGGATCACCACATCGTGCGTCAGAAAAGATGTGGCGTACGGTATACTCTCTTTTCACTTATCTGATCTCAGTTCCACGCACTTTTCATGTGCCGTCTCTCCTGACAAATTCAGATTGTCGAATCCGGACAACCTTCTTTCGTGAAACTCGTATACGCTCGATCCTATATCAAGGAGGTCGAAATGATTACTGAGACTGCACAATGTCATCCCGTCCTGCGGGGGACGCACGGCCATGTCTACGATCTCGTTTTCTCGGCGAGGCAGAATTTGAGAAACGCTACCGCGCACTCTTTCGGTTCTGAGCCCGCTATCTGGGCTGCTTACGTTGCTTGTCAGGGATTCATGGATACAAAACTCAAAAGACTGTTCGATAAAGCATATCCATCCTGTCGCAAGACTCGCCAAGGAAATTGAAAAATCCATCAGATGTTCCTACGAACAATTCTCATATTCCTCATATTACACGCTCCCCGACGTGGAGAAAACTCTTGAATCTGATGCTCTCTCGATCTTATCCGAAGGAACGACAGCGCTGGGGACCGAGACAACGACCGCAATCTCCCGCGCAACAGGAGGATTGGTAAAACAATTCCAAGACAGCCATCTGCCTCAAACCAATTCAAAAACCAGGTATCTCTGCCGGCGTACTTGTGTTAAAACCCAGCCGATGATCTATCCGACAAAATCATTTCAGTCCTCCGTCGTGAAGGAGCGGTACCCACCACTGCAGACCTAGCTAAGTTCGACACCGTCCTGATTCAGCCTTCGCCTGAAACCCTACTCTCCTCTCTTCAGAAACTCAAAATCTTCCGCGGTAATATTCCCATCTTGTGCAACTGAACTGTAGAAAATCGATTACACAACACTCGATACCAGAATCTTTGCACTTACCGACGAGGGAGCTGCATTTTTGGGAGAAGAACTTCTGCCTCTTTGCGTTCTAGGAAGTGTTGCCAGGCAAGGGCCTGTAAATCGGCTAGCTTTGAAGGTGTGTGGTTTCTGCTTGACCTCGGTGGTGGCTAACCATGGTAAGTCGAATTTGCTGGCGTCGCGCCCGACACTAAGCTTGGCAAGGCTATTCAAACTGCTATGTCGTAAGGAATGGATCTCAGAACGTGGTGGTAGAACCTATGTTCCTGGTCCCCAACACCCTGTAATGCAACCAATGTCACCGCTGATCATTCTTAGAAACACTCTACATGCGGTCTCTCGATCCCAGCTCTCTATGATATCGACCAATCTGGAAACACAAATGATATGATGGTCCTTCATTATCTCTTGAAATCTAGGTTCATTTCACAAGTGTATTCTTCGACCAAAATTTCTAGACCTCATGCTGATGTTGTCAGGAGAGTGCGGTCTTTCAGAGTTACGATGCCTGAGGAAATCTGAAAAGATTAGAGGGGAGATGCATTACGGGAAGATGAGAGACCGGGTGGGATGCGCCAATAATGGAGTTTCTTGTATCGGGGGAGGATGTGGATGAATTGTGATGTTGTATAGTTTCTTTTATTCGGGGGAAGGATGTCTCGGGTTGTGATGTTGCATCGGAGGGATGAGGCATGAGGGAATGAGGCAAAACTCATCTTTGAGTTAGAAATGCCAATAAAATCATCTCATATCAATTGATCTTTCAGGTCACTGAGATCTGCTTTGATCACCTTGCCTCAGCCCAAGTTATGATCGCGACCAGGACGATCAGTCCCAACAGCCTCCAAATCGGGAAACCGACAAAAAAGACGCAAGAACGGAGATTTTCTTTTGATTCCGTCATTTCTGCGGATTGTGAATTTGGAAGAGAGGCGGAGTGCGTGATTGAGGACGAGAGGAAGAATGCCCCCAAAGCAGGTCAAGGAGACTCTTGCCCCCAAGGAACAAGCTCTCTTCCGCCAAATTCTCGTAATCCGCCCCTCCTTGACTTTTCCCTCAGGACTGACGATGCAGAGGAACTACGAGTCGAAGCAGTACAAAAAGGGTCTCAAAGCATGTGAGCAGATCCTCAAGAAACACCCCCAACATGGCGAAACAACATCGATGAAGGGCCTGATCCTCAACCAGCTCGGCCCCACTCGCAAAGCAGAAGCCCACGACCTGAGTAAGAAGGGACTGCGATATGATTTAACAAGTCATATCTGCTGGCATGTTCTCGGCATGATATATCGCAGTGACAGAAACTACGAAGAAGCGTTGAAATGCTATCAAAATGCAATCAAGTTTGATAAGGAAAATTTGAATATTCTCAAGGATATGGCTGTGCTGCAAATACAGTGTCGACTATACGAACCTTATACCGTACTTTCTTCGAGTCTTAGAGTGGGTCTGACGGAAGGAAACGAGGCTGAGGTTGTTGCAGCTGAAACCGCAGATTCGACAGAATTGGACTGCGCTAGCGGTTGGACATCATCTTCAAGGCGATCCTGCTCGTGCAGTACAAATTCTCGCTGCTTTTGAAGATACTCTCAAGGTGCTTCATCCATTCTCGACATTCATTAATGTAAGGTTGCACCACCGCGGAACGACCAAGAGCACTCCGAGGCATTATTATACCGTAATTCACTTCTTGCTGAATACGATCTTCCGGCCGCACTAGAACATCTTTACGACATTGAAAATGTTGTGTGCGCACCAGGTGTCGTCTACGAATTCGAAGCAGACTATCTTTCGAGACTGAATGACGATTCAAAGAAAGAAGATCTTGTTCAATCATGGGAACGACTCGTGGACCGAAATCCAGATTGCAGGGAGTATCTGTTGGGACTCGAGAAAGCACGTAAAATATCCGACTTCGATCGAAAAGCCTTCTGGGAGGAACTAGCCACAAAGTATCCCAAGACATCAGCTATAAAAGTGACCCCACTAGAATTTCTGGAAGGTCACCCACATCTTTTAGTATGAAACTGATTGGAAGGGGAGGAATTTCGAATAGCGATGGACAATTATCTTCGGGCGTATCTCACTAAAGGCGTTCCAAGCACCTTTGTCAGTCTCAAAACTATCTACTCTAATCCCTCAAAACGCCAAACTATTCAGGACCTCGCAGAATCATACCTTGCATCCCTCAAAATCGACTCCACGTTTCCAGACCCGCCCAACTCCCCTCTCGCCCAACCAAACGGCACCACCACCAAATCCGAACCTCCTACAACATTACTCTGGACGCTCTACTTCCTCTCTCTTCACTACGCACATCCAAAATCCGAACGCGATCTGGTCAAGTCCCTCGCATTCATTGAGGAAGCCATCGAACATACGCCTACACTCGTCGAATTGCATCTCACGAAAGCACGACTTCTCAAATACAAGAATGATTTATCTGGGGCCGTAGACGCGATAATGTTGGCTCGAGATATCGATATGCAAGACCGTTTTGTCAATACTAAAGTCGGAAAGTATCTCCTGCGAGCAAACCGTAACGACGAAGCACTCCAAATCCTCAAAGAATTCACAAGAGTATCCCCAATCACGAACGAATTCTGACCGTAGCCTGACTCGCCTGGAGGACCATTACAAGATTTAACCGACATGCAATGCATGTGGTTCGCTCTTGAAGACGGCGAATCCTACCAACGTCAAGAAAAGTACGGTCTCGCATTAAAACGATTCCACACAATATGGAAGGTTCTCCCCTCTATCAACAATCATAGACTTACAACAGCACTTTGAGGATTGGGAAGAAGACCAGTACGACTTCCATACATATTCATTACGCAAGGGTCCGATTCGGGATTACATCAAACTTTTATTCTGGGAAGACAGACTTCGTTCCCACCCGTACTTTGTCCGTGCGGCACGCAACGCCATTGCAATATATATTCACCTACACGATGATCCACGTCTAGCGTCTGGACCGCCGGAAGTGGACGGGATAAACGACGCGGAGAAAAAGAAGGCTGCAAAGAAGGCAAAGAAAGCGGCAAAGAAGGCCGAGGAACAGGCGAATGCTGCTGCCACGGCGGCTGGGACGGGAGATCAGAAAGATGCCAAGAAAGATGAAGATCCAAAGGGGGAGAAGCTGGTCAAGACGGACAAACCGCTGGAGGAGGCGGTCAAGTTTTTGAAGCCATTGCAAGAGTTCAGTCCCAACGTCATCGAGACGCAACTTCTTGCTTTCGATGTTCATTTCAGAAGAGGTTTGTCCTACACTATTCAGGGAGATATTGATGGCAGGGAAATATTTTCAGGCTTTGGCGGCGTTGACTCTGGCGAATAAGGTTGCGAAGGGGAATGAGCAAGTTGTTACTCGAGTCAAGATGTTGAAGGAGAAGGTTGCTGGAGTAGAGATGAGGGAGGATCTCAAAGAAGTGATGCAGAAAACTTTGGCCGGATTGGAGAGCACGCAGAATGGCATATAGACGGGGATCATTGCGTTGTCTCTATGTGCGAATTACATCATATCTCTGCTTGCACAACGTATTCGCACAGCCTCGCGATTGGAATATAGCAAGAGGCTGAGGTTTCGCATGAGGTTTCGGATGCCTCCGACACGTGCCTGCTGAACCTTATTTCTCGCTTTAATATATGGGTGGTGAGGCCCGTCGTCCACCTCCCCCAATTCCCGCATCTCCTTCCCATGGCTGATATTGCTTGGAACGTTGGAGGGCTCCTAGTCAATATCCCCGGGGTGATTGACGTCTGCATCCAGCTTGGAAACTTTGTCAACAGCAAAATCTCCATCTATCGAAATGCCCATGTCCACGCCAACGAAATCGCAAATCGCTTCGATACCATGTGGAGGAATATTGTGGACATCATCCGCGCAATCAAGAATATCGAAGACAGGCTGAATGAGGATATGAGGGTCGAAATCTCCCAGACTCTCAACCGTCTCAGGGATATCCTCGCCGAAGCCATCAATGCCGCTTCCAAAGCGGGCGTATTTCTCGGCTGCAATCCGTCCCCTGGACAAGCCATGCTCCTCTCGGCACACCAAAAGAAAAAGTTGGAAGGATTGGTGAATCATGCGCAAATTTGGCACGATGAGATCCTCAAACGTCTCTTGGTTATCAACTTTACACAACCAGGTTTGCTGGAGGGAGTGACAAGACACCTTCTACCGAGTCCCATTCCACCCAATCGTCGTACCAGTTCTCCGCCGCCTTTACAGTCCCCTCCCATCGAAGTCATTCTCAATTTGCGTCCTCCTACCGATCTTTACCGTCTCAAGGATTCGAATGTTTTTCGCTCCATCTCTCTCCCTCATATCCTTGTCGAGTTTCGCTCCTACGACCAAGACACAATGGGAAACATCGCCGAGTACGAAGCCAATGTTTATGGCATGGCACGAATGTTGAAATCTGCCGATTCTCGTCTCATGTCCATTCTCCGATGCGAAGGTGTCTACCCAGCTCTTGCAGGCCCGAACCCACACTTCGAGTTGCAGTACCGTCTTCCCTCCGACTTGGGAAATACACGATCTCTCCGGGATCTCTTGACCGACAAATCTGTCCTCAAGCTCCATCCTCTCAATCATAGATTCGATCTTGCAAATCGTCTCGCGTCCTCGATTCTGTACGTTCATTCCGGCTGTTTCGTTCACAAGGCTATTAAACCCGAAAATATCCTCATGATGACCAATATAAATGCCTCCTATAGGCATCAATTTCCTTACGTCCTCGGCTCGCCCTTCCTCGTCGGTTTCGATCGGTCCCGTCCGGCGTCGGCCCACTCCGGAAAGTACGGTGAAGTCAAACTCGATGAATGTCTCTACCAACACCCCTCGAGATGGGGCGTCCACGCCGAAGAAGCTTTTACTATGCAGCATGATATTTATTCCCTCGGCGTTGTCCTCCTCGAAATCGGATTGTGGCAGCCGCTCGTTTGGCACAACGAAGGTCTCGGGAGATACGAGTTTTCAGATCTCTTCAGCGGTATTTTTCAAGCTCAGGATGTCACAATCATGCGAAACGAACAAAAAGCGCTCAAAGTCAAGCAAAAGTTGTTGGATCTCGCACAAGATCATCTCCCGCCGACGGTCGGCGAGACTTATGCGACTGTCGTGCTTGCCTGTCTGAAGATCTTTGAAGGTGGCATGCTCACGAACGGCGATTTTACCATTCCAACCGGGAATGTTTCGGAGGAGGAATTGGGGACTACGTATATTCGATATGTTATTAAGAAGTTGGAAAATTTAACGGTTGTCTGAGTCAAGTATTTGGTAGCGATATAGCTTTATATTATTGGATATCTCCGGGCGAAATGGCTTGGTAAAGTGGTTGAACGAGTCAAGATGTTGAAGGAGAAGATTACTGGAGTAGAGATGATGGAGCATCTCAAGGAATTGTTGATCATCTTGTTGAGACAGCGAGGTACCCAGAATGGCTGGTCGTTATATAGTCTCTTTGCCTGAATAACATCATATCTCTGCATCGTATCCGAAATCTTACACTCATATGCTGAGGACAGAGAGGGCCGGAGACATTCCGACACGTGCCGCCCCATTTCCATCGCTTTAAAAAAAGGGCGAACGAGGCCAATGTCCACACATTCGCACTTCCTCGCATCATGTCTGTGGCATCCGGAAACGCCATGAACGTGGCTAGTCTTGCGCTCAACATCCCTGGCGTCATTGATGTCTGCATCAAGTTGGGTGACCATATCGTCAGCATTATTGCAAGCTATTGCACTGCAAATTCGACCGCGGAGGACCTCGCGCATAAGTTTGACCTCAAGTGGAAAAATATTCTCGATATCCTGGAAGGCGTCCAAAACACAGAGTC
>Ga0335073_10014191_pt1 | contig 11170 bp, 11 predicted proteins | sample Lox_Sample_22_FD_207093 | JGI IMG/M metagenome (GOLD analysis project Ga0335073, IMG submission 207093) | Soil microbial communities from Loxahatchee National Wildlife Refuge, Florida, United States - Lox_Sample_2.2 | ecosystem: Environmental > Terrestrial > Soil > Wetlands | place: USA... | reverse complement strand
AATATGTCACCCTCTACGGGCCGAATGGCGAAACCCGCAGAACAGACGAAGGAGTTATCTGGATCAAGTCTGAGTATCGTCGCCAATATAAAACAGTCACCTTCGCACCAGGAGTCAAAACCTCGGACAGCGTATATAACCTCTGGCGAGGTTGGAGTGTGCCTCCGGCCGCGGGAGACATCAATCTGTTCCGCGATCATGTGTTCGAGGTGGTGTGCAGCGGCAATCAGGCCTATTATGACTTTCTGCTAAAAACCCTTGCCTGGTGGTTCCGCCATCCCAACGAACACGGCGCTATCGCGATCGTGCAACGCGGCGCCAAGGGCACCGGAAAAGATAGTTTCGTTCGCGCGCTGGCGCGCCTGGTGCTTAACAACTTTTTGGCCGTCAGCAACCCCGTTCACATCTCAGGACGATTCAACAGCCACCTGCAGCATTGTTGGTTGCTGCACCTGAACGAAGCTTTTTGGGGCGGTGACCGTGGAGCCGAAGGTACGCTGAAAATGCTGATCTCCGATCCGATCATTCCGATTGAGGCGAAAGGTATCGATGTCATTAAGGCGAAAAATCACCTGCACGTGATCATGTCCAGCAATTCGGATTGGATCGTTCCCGCCTCGCCTGGTGATGAGCGAAGGTACTTCGTCCTCGATGTCAGCGAAAAGAGGCGGGGCGATTCTGCATATTTTGACAAGCTGCATAAGTGGATCGCTGATTCGAAAAATTGTGGTGCACTTCTGCAACACCTCTTGCACGAAGTCAGCATCGATGGTTTCAACCCGCGGATTCCGCTGCATACCGCGGCACTGGATCGACAATCAGGGCACAGCCTCTGTGGCGCTGAGGCGATTTGGTTCGAGCTTCTCTGCTCGGGCCTCTTGCCTGGTGGCACCAAACTTAAGAACGGCGAACACGCGGTGACCACGCAGAGCCTCATCGAATGGGCTAACAAGCAGAATCGGCACCGATGGGAGTCAAATGAAACCTTGTGGGGGAAACTTTTAGGGACAAACACGAACGGCAGCGGCGAGTCCGCGATCCGGCCCGGAATGCGTTTTGGTAAGAGAGATCATCCGAGACGTTGGGTTATTCCGCCTCTAGCAGCGTGCCGGGCTCTGTGGGAAGAGAAGCGCTTTGCTCCGGACGCATGGGAATACGCCATACAGACCAATCTCACTCCTGAGCCACAAGAGTGGACTCTCGTATGACGCGCAACGGCGCAACGGCACCAAAGAGCGTTTTCATCGTTGCGCAGGCTGCAAAGCCTTTGGCCTCAATGCGTTTGAGCAGGTGCGCAACGGTGACCGCGTTTTTCAACTCGGTGGAGAAATGGCGATCGAATACATATAGTCCGAAACAGACTATATATGTTGATAGTCGATTTTACGACCATGTATTAAAGGTGTTGCACTTGCGCACTTGAGCAAGGTATATGAGATGAAAGGACTTAAGCATGCGCAACGGTGAAACTGCCCCTGCGCAAGTTGTCACCCTTGCGCACCTCACCCTTGCGGATCGCCGCTGGCCGGAATTAGACTAAATCTAAGATTTTACTTGATCTTTTATTAGAAAATGTAGTAGAATATTAGGGTAGAATAAGTCCACCTCCAAACTACTCACTAGTAACTACATAGTACACATCCTCAACTAGTAACTTACCGTCTTATCGAGGCTCGCAATGGAAGAAACACGAATGATCAGCCTGTTGGTGCCTGAGCGTCTGCTCGAGCGCGTTGCCGCGGCCGCGAAGCAGAGCGAGCGCAGCCTCAGCGGCGAAATCCGGAGAGCCCTTCGTCAAGCGTATTGTGGCGAGTCGGCACCTGTCCCAACTCCCGCAACCAACGGCGCAAGCCGATGATCTTCGATCGCGTTCGGCGCGGACTGCTACTGAACTTGGCGATGCCCTTCTTCCTGGTGGCGATCGAGTATCGCGCTGCATCTGCCAGGCCTGCTGTGAACGCTAAGTCATGTACGCTCAGGTGGATACCCGGTGTGGGTCACCAAAACGTTTTTCGAAATGCGCCACGAAGCAGCGGCAGGTCGCCAGATATAACTCCAGATACAGATTTTTAGGCCACGGGTTGTCCTAACGCTCTACAAATTAGATAGTTAGAGCCGAATTTATCTGCACCTAAATCAGACGGTAGCGATGAAACATTCCATGGCTCCGCGCGAAGTCTCGTTTGGTGAGCTGGTTTTGGATCCACGGCGGGGTACCGACGATGGTGCGTGCTGGGCTGGCATTCGGTGCCTTCAGAGCTAGACAGCCTGATCAATTAAGCCCGACATCGCCATGATAGAATAGGGACAGCCATCAAGAGCGCGGCTGTCAGCCGCCGCCAACCGTAGCCGAGTCCTCTTCGGAAAAACGGTGGTAAGAGGATGGGCCTGAAAGGGAAACAAGATCATGAATAATCCGCAAATCTGTCAGAAGCTAATCGGTATCGTCCGTGGCAGGATTGCGGACGTGTTGAAATGCGAGCCAGAAGCTCTGCCAGAACTACCACTCGGACGTGCAATCAATCTGCTCTACCTAATCCGAGGCGAAGCCTTGACTCTCGGCGAATACATCGCGACCATGGCGTCAACTTACGCGGTCGTCGGCGATCTGCTATGGACCCCGCCAAGCCAGTTCCCCAGGGAAGAACCGCTTGGACAGCTTGTTCAATAAAGGACTGTTCTCGCAGTGCCATTACCAAGGGCATTCGATTGATGAGATCAGTGCTTCTCCGTAAAGAACACAACATTGAGAGGGAGCTCATACTGCGAATTTGAACCACCAGGGGATCTGCCCTTGTATTTAGACTACTCATTGAACTTGCAGAACACGGGGAAGCTTACGAAGAGGAATCTGGTATCGTGGCCGGCGACGTTGTGTACAACCAATGCCGTATGTACGTCGGCGACACCACCCCCGAGAGCCGAAAGAATTGGATCGCGGCGCTAGACCGGATAGCGGCGCTGAACCCGGCGATTGTTGTCGCCGGTCACAAGAAGCCTGGCGCGCCCGACTCTCCCTCGGCGATCCAAGACACCAAGCGTTACCTGCAGGACTTCGATCGGGTGCAGACCAAGAGCTGTTCGATCGGATGACGGAGCTATACCCGCATTGGGTAGCCAATCAATCGTGGTTGATGTTCGGATTCCCGCAGCCATAACCCACATCAACCGCTGATGCGAGTGTTTCCTCGCGCATGATAGAGTCGGCTACGTTCCATGGTTCCTCCTGCCGGCAAGTTGACGGATTAACCGTTATCTGCTCAAGAGATCTTGACGCCACCTGTAGGGAAAGCCCCTATTCGACAAAGACGCCCTTTCGATCAAAATGAAGATCGCAGACTATCTTTCGACGAGGCCGGGCATCCTGCCCAAACCTAGAGGCCCAGTTCGCTCAACCCAGGATGGCCTTCAGGACGCCGCCCTAGAGGCCAATGGTACTTGCGATCTGACTCCGAAATGGGAAGGTCGTTTATCGAAGCAAACCGGGTGGTCATAAGCCCGTCATCATTGAACTCCCAATTCTCATTCCCATAAGAGCGATGCCAGTGGCCCGAATCATCATGCCACTCGTAAGCGAAGCGAACAGCAATCCGATTGCCGGCGAACGCCCATAGCTCCTTGATAAGCCTGTAGTCCAACTCCCTGACCCACTTGCGACTGAGAAAGCCAATGATTTCATTTCGTCCTTTGATGAACTCCGAACGATTCCTCCATCGTGAATCGATCGCGTACGCCAGCGCTACTGTCTCGGGATCCCGGCTATTCCAGCCGTCCTCAGCGAGGCGCACTTTTCGAACTGCAGTTTCACGAGAGAATGGAGGTAAAGGGGGACGGGTCACAATTGTTGCTGTTGCCATCACGCTTCTCCTGAACATCTGACTTCGTGAGAGTTAGCAAATCGGGTGGGAATACCGAGCAGGGATTGTTTTCTGGCCGTTGGTCCGCGATAAGCATGCCCGCTTCGAGCCCCCAGTGGATAGGCCTCTGCCTCGACAATAGGACCGCCAATCCCGTTTCGCCCCGTCTTGCGCACAAGGGTTTTTCCCGATGAGATATTAGGCCAGCTCAACCGGATCGCTTGGCAAGCTGGCCTGTGATAGCCGCCGGACTTCATTAGCGACACGGAACGCCCTTTACAATGAAATACCCTGATCATGTCTGCCAGACACATATCATCCAGAAATTTTCATCGCAGCATCGTTTGCTCGCTAAAGCGCTGGGGAACCCGACGCTCTGGATCCCAAATCTTCTGTCCCCATCGCAAAAACGCGATGCGGGCACGCCCAGATTTCTTCAGGCAGCAGTGTGCTTTGCAACTGGATGCACTTCCCGTAGGTGGCCGGTATCCACGTCGAAAATGACGCCGCGCACAGGGACATCTTTTGAGATCCAGGGATGCGACCTGACTTTCTTGATCTGCTCTCGGGTATTTTCTTCGGGGTCCTTAAAGGAGAAGAAGCGCATTGGAGCCGGCGACGCATCACCGGTAGAAGCGCTCAGCTTCGCGTTCAGCTCCTCGTCTGTGAATGTCGCAAACCCGCAGCCGGTGTGGTTGAGAAGTAGTATCTCTGTGGTTCCGAGTACACGGGTGGAAACGATAAGCTCACCGAGAACATCTTCTGTCACCGCGGGTCCGCCGGTTCGGATAACGTCGAGATCTGCCTGGGGTAGACCCAGGATTCCAGAAAGGTCCGAGAGCCGGGGATCCATGCAGGTTACAACCGCGAGCTTGGGGGCCGGACGTTTCCCCAGCGTTGGATTGTATTTTTTTGCATAGTTGCGGTTTGCTTCTAGCGCTCCATCGATAATGCTCATGTTTTTACTCCTAACGGGCGAGCGGTGCGGCCAAGCCCGTTTTTTTTTTTTAGTGTCGCTACTCCGACTGAATCGGCTGCGATGGAGGCATTACACGCGAGGTCTTCCGGCGAATCAATTGGACGATTGTATCGGCGGTACTTTGGTATTGGGGCCCCGCCGAATAAAAAGTGCGCACCACTCTGAGCACATATTCCAATCCACACTTTGGTGGCATTCGATACCTTCGTCTAATAGATTCGTCATGGTGATTCTGGCTTAATTGGGTTTGGTCTGATCGGAGCAATTATGAGCATGCGATCACAGCCTCTCACATCGAGCGGAACCCGGAACTCCTAGGGCAAACCGTGGTCGTAATCGGCGGAAGCGCCGGCATCGGGCTCGAGACTGCCCGAAGAGCAAGCGCGGAAGGAGCGAAGGTAATCCTCACTGGTCGCAGTCCCGAGCTCCTGGAGCGCGCAGCGAGCGAGGTCCATGCGCTGAGCACTAGCACCTTTGATGCCACGGATCCTGCGCTGCTGGAGCAGTTCTTCCTCGACCTGCCGACCTCAATCAATCACATCATGGTGACCGCTGGCCGACCTTTTTTCGGCCGCCTCATTGACCACGATCGCGTGCACGTAAGCCGCGCTCTGAATGAGAATTTTTTGCTCTTCATCGAAGTCGCCCGCAACGCAGCTCACAAGGTGAGAGCTGGAGGAACTCTGATATTTATGGGGGGCACCGGCAGTCGCCGGCCAGGCATTGGCCTCGGAATCGCCTCGACCGTGACCGCCGCACTTCCCGTCCTTACGGCCAATCTGGCGCTTGAGCTGGCACCTGTTCGCGTGAACCTGATCGCCGCCGGATTCGTCGACACGCAGTTGTCCGCATCAATCTTGGGCGATGAACTCGAAAACTGCCGCAGCCAGCTTCGGGCCAAACTACCCAACCGGCGGGTTGTTCAGCCAGCAGATGTCGCCGCACTAGCCGTACACATCATGAGCAATACTGCCCTTACGGGCGCAACCTACGACGTCGACGGTGGACAGCAGTTCGTCGGCGCCTAGCCGGGAGGCCGGTATGTACGCAAGAACGCGGCTAGCGATTTGGCAAGGAGTAAGGGGGAGGAAATATGGCAATTCTGCGTACGTTTCCCGGCCGTGAACCGATCAGTAGCCCTTCCGCCCAGAAGGCTGCGGTCCATGTTGCCCGCCGAGGAGCGGAATGTGGTTTCGCCATTGGCGATGGGTGCGTCGATATGAAGCAAGTCAAAGCGCGCAAGGATGCAGCGTCCGCGAGGTCAAACAAGGGAATGTAGGAATGGCTCCGAGGATATCCACGGGTGCCATCGGAGGATTCCAATTATGCGTTCTGATATTGTGCCCGGAAGGGTTTTTCCCGACTACGAGCTGCCCGATCACACAGGCAAACTCCGCAAGCTCAGCGAGCTACAGGGTGGCGATCCGCTGATCCTGACGCTCTCGCGCGGCCACTATTGCCCAAAGGAACACCAGCAGCATCTAGAACTCGCCGCGTTCTACCCGAAGATCGCTGTCGCATACACTCAAATCGCCACGATCGCCACCGACGACCACCATACGCTCCAGGAATTTCGAGCATCAGTCGGAGCAGTGTGGACATTTCTCTCCGATCCTGACCGAATCGTTCAGAAGGATCTCGACATCCGAGAGTACACTGACCCTGAACACAACCCGATGATTCCCCACACGCTCGTCCTCGAGCCGGGCCTCGTGATCTACAGCATCTACAACGGCTATTGGTTCTGGGGCCGTCCGTCGGTCGTCGATCTTTGGCACGACCTGCGCGCCGTGACGAGCGGAATCCGCCCAGACTGGGATCTGAGCGGCCCTGGCCTTCGCGAGGCATGGAATGCAGGGGACCTCACGGCTTTCCACGGGTGGAATAAGAAGGCCAGTGGGGAAGCGGCTTCGACCAGACCGAAGAAATAGAGACCTTCCTCACTCATCTCTAGGTGATGACGTAGGAAAGCCAGAACTCCTTGGTGCTGTTGCTCGCGGCAAAATATCTAACCGGGAGTCCCACGAGAATAGCCGGTGGAAAGATAGGAGGTAGTTCACCGAAGTGGCTGGCCTGATCTCAGTAAATGTCGGCATTCCACGTGACCTGATATGGAATGGCAAATCCGTCCGAACGGCGGTGTGGAAATCTCCCGTTGCGGGGCGGCGCATGGTGCGCAAGCTCGATATCGATGGTGACGCGCAAGGTGATCTCGCTGGTCACGGAGGGGAGCACCGGGCCGTATTTGTGTACCAGATGGATTCCTACCATTACTGGGAGCACTTTCTGGGCCGCAACGATTTTATTTTTGGTCAGTTCGGCGAAAACTTCACTGTGGAGGGGCTTCCGGATGACGAGGTTTGCATTGGTGACCGATACCGCATTGGTGATGCATCATTTGAAGTAACGCAGCCGCGCGTGACGTGCTACCGCGTCGGCATCCGCATGAATGAACCTCGTATGGCCGCGCTACTCGTAGCGCATCGAAGACCGGGATTTTACTTTCGTGTGCTGCACGAGGGAGAAGTTGGCGCAGGCGATGACATTGTAAAAATTGCCGACGGTCCGGAACGAATCACGGTGGCCGAGGTTGACGCCCTACTGTATTTGCCAGGACATTCCCGCGAGCAACTGCAACGCGCGCTCCGGATTCCTGCGCTGAGCAAGGGCTGGCAGAGTTCGTTCCAGGCAATGCTTCAACAAGACTCGGGGTCCCAAACTGTGGCGGGGAATCCGGGGCTTGCAAATGAAGAGCAAGCGCCAGCATGGCCCGGGTTCAGACAAATGCGAGTCACGCAGATCCGTAAGGAGAGCGATAGCGTGACATCGTTTGTTCTCGCGCCGATAGATGGGGCCCCCCTCCCCGTCTGCCAGGCGGGTCAATTCGTTCTTTTGCGGTTGCCGGTCGATCTGGACCAGCCTCCGATTCTTCGCAGCTATTCGTTGTCAGATCTCCCAGTAACCGATCATTTTCGCATCTCCGTCAAAAGCGAACCGAATGGGGTTGGAAGCTCGTTTCTGAGGAACCACGTGCGAGAAGGCGCTTTATTGGATGTGAGTGCACCGCGGGGGAGCTTTACTCTTCATCCCGGCGAGAATCCTGTGGTTTTGCTGAGCGCCGGAGTCGGTGCAACGCCCGTGATGTCGATGCTGCACGCACTCGCTGCCGAAAAATCGGAACGAGAGATCTGGTGGATCTATGGAGCGCGGAATAGCGCCGACCATCCCTTCGCGCGAGAATCACGTTCTCTACTGCAACAGCTTTCTCGCGGACGAAGCTACGTCGTGTACAGCAAACCCGCAGCAACCGATCAGCTTGGGTTGGACTATGATGCTTCGGGTCACATCGACTCAGCTTTGCTCCAGAAAATTAGCCTCTCACCCGATAGCGACTTCTATCTGTGTGGCCCATCTTCGTTCTTAGAGAATATGCGCGATGGGCTGCGAAACTGGGGTGTGCTCGCCAAGAATGTGCATACGGAAATCTTCGGTGCGCTTGAGGGTTTTACACCTGGCATGGAACGGGTTGGTCACACACCGCACCTGCCAAAAGGGCCCTCGGGATCTGGCCCCTCAGTGTCATTTGCGCGCAGCGGGATCGCGGCTGCGTGGGACCCCAAATATCAGAGTTTGTTGGAACTAGCGGAAGCATGCGACGTTCCGGTCAGATGGTCATGCCGGACTGGGGTCTGTCATACCTGCATGACCGGTCTGATTGGCGGATCGGTCAGTTACAACCCGGAACCGCTGGAGAGGCCGGCGCCAGGAAATGCGCTGGTGTGCTGCTCACAGCCGGACGCAAATATAATTCTTGATCTTTGAGGACATGGAAACGCGGAGCAGAGATGGACGAACGTATCGATAGGCCCAAAAGTGTCGGTGGATATCATTTTCAGGGCTGCACAGGCGTAGGCGCCCAACGCGATCATCTAATGCAAAGTACTAATCGATACCTTCGTCCAATAGATTCGTCCCTGAGCTCTGTGGCTTAATCCAAGCGTGAAACTGACCCTACCCTGCGATCGCCCACAGATATACGACGCATTTGAGGTCTGGCTGAAATGAATACCGAATCGACGGAGCGCGCTCGACGGCGAATGAGGTCACTTCGCCCCGTTGCTGTTTTATCTCTGGCGGGTCCCCTAGTGCTGGTTGGTTGCCACCACGCGCCGGAGTACAGCATCTTCGGCTCTTTTTTCCCGGCATGGATCTTCTGCTCTGCTGGCGGTCTCGCACTAGCGATGGGCGCACGCGCATTGATCGCTCGCACTGTTATTGCCGAACGCCTGGCTGTGCCCGTGCTTTTGTATCTCAGCATGGCGATCTTCCTCGCGTGCATGTTGTGGCCGGTGTTCTACAGCTAGGTAAACGCAATGGCAAATCAAGACACTATCCCGCCTGAGCAATACAATCACATCGCAAAACTTCAGAGGTACGGTCGCGTCTTTTCCGTAGCCATGGTTCTGCTGGCGATAGTCGGCTTGATTGCTGTCTACTTGGTCTCAACTCGGCGTCCCGAGACCGATGACGCCGAAATCTTTGCCAACTATATCGGAATCGCCCCGGTTGTCGAGGGGCCCATACTGCACCTGAACGTCGCCGACAATCAGCACGTTAAGCAGGGCGATCTACTTTTCGAAATCGATGATCGACCCTATAAGTACGCTCTTGACCGCACCGTGTCGGACCAGGCCGCCCTCGAAGGCGAGATCGTCGACGAGCAGCGGCGCATTCAGGCCGAAGTGCACGCCGTCACCGCCTCAGGGGCGGCAACCCGCAGCGCCAGCGCCAACGTCGACCGGTCGCAAGCCCTGATCCGTGAGGCCGAGGCAGATGTCGCCCACTCTGAGGCTGCGCTGGATCGGGCCAAGACCGAGTGGGCGTACGCCGAAAATAACCTGCACCGCGTCGAGCCTCTGCTCGCCAAAAAGTACGTTACCGTCGACCAGGTGGACCAGGCGCGCACGACAGAGCGGGCCAGTGCGCAGTCCGTCCACGAAGCCGAATCGCAATTGGCTCTCAATCGAGCCCACCTCAACACGATGCTGGCCGCCCTTGCGGAGGCCAAGGCCTCGGCGGATCAGAGCGCGGCACAACTTCATCAATCGCAGTCCAGCGTACTTACCCTCGATCCCCTGGTGGCCCAGAGGCAGGGGCGGGTCGCCGCAATCGCCAACGCCCAATACGACTACAACCAGTGCCGCGTCTACGCTCCATTCGACGCACGCGTAACCAGCCTCGTCATTTCCGAGGGTGCTTATGCTCACGTGGGACAGGAGATTTTCACGCTAATTGACACTCGCGTCTGGTGGGTGCTTGCGAATTTCCGAGAGACGCAACTGAAGCATATCCAGCCGGGCATGACGGCGAACGTCTACGTTATGTCTGATCCTGGATTACGATTTACAGGCGTGGTCCAGAGCACGGGGTACGGTGTTATACCCGATCCTTCGATCCTGGGTCGAATCACGTCCGGCCTGCCCGACGTGCAACGCACTCTGAGCTGGGTGCACCTGGCCAGCCGCTACCCTGTCCGCATCCGGATTCAGTCGCCGCCTTCCGAGGCCATTCGTCTGGGTGAATCTGCAGTCGTAGTTATCCGCGGATACAAACGGAAGCCTTAATATGGCGACCCGAGCCACTCCGCTCCGCTACCAGCGCGCCCGCCGAGTTGCCTATTGGCCTTGGTTTCGCGAATTCATACGGTGGGAAATTGCGCCGTATCCGGGACGGGTCAACACGGTCGTGCGCATGACGATCGCGGCTACGCTGGTCATGCTCGTCGTCATAACCTTCCGCATACCTAACGCGTTCTTGGCTGCACTCTTTTCGATTCTCTTGGCTCGCGAAAATCTCGCCGCCACCTGGCGCGGGGGGCGAATGATCGTCCTAGCATTCGTGGGCGCGAGCCTGTACACACTGCTCGGGATGATGCTGTTCCGCGGTTACCCCATCACTCATTTTTTCTGGGTCATCGGAAGCCTGTATCTGATCTTTTTCGTTATGCGCACGACGACTAACTACGCAGCTGCATTGGCCTTCGCCATTCCGATTGGCGTGGCCCTGCCGGTGTGGGACCGCTCCGTGCCGAGCGAAATCCAAGTGGAGGGTACTCTCTGGCCTGTCTTGATAATCGCCGTGGGTGCTGGCGTCACTGTGGCAACCGAAGCGCTATACCGGATCTTCGATCGCTCCGATCCGCTCATCAAATCCGTCGACAATCTGTTGCTCGCGGTACAGCAGGTAACGGAGAGCATTGTCAGTCAACATGACCCACCGAAGCCGGTCCTCGTCAGAGTTCTTCAATACCAAATGGTCGGGACCGGGCGGCTCA
>Ga0335073_10014190_pt1 | contig 11171 bp, 4 predicted proteins | sample Lox_Sample_22_FD_207093 | JGI IMG/M metagenome (GOLD analysis project Ga0335073, IMG submission 207093) | Soil microbial communities from Loxahatchee National Wildlife Refuge, Florida, United States - Lox_Sample_2.2 | ecosystem: Environmental > Terrestrial > Soil > Wetlands | place: USA: Florida... | reverse complement strand
AGATCGTGATCGCGCCCACGTATCCGCCGGGTGCGGCATCCCGCGGTGTCAGCACATCGATCCAGAGCGGCTGATTGGAATCAGGTGCAATGTCGAAGGGCGCCGCCGCGAACCGCGCGGGTACAGGAGGCTTGCCCGTGCTCGGGTCAAGGAAGGGGATGAGGGCATCGGGGTACCAGCCGGGGATGCCCCTGGAGCGGGGGCTCAGTCTCGTGACTTCGACGTAATGCTCGCGGTAAAGGGTAATTTGGGCCGCCGGAATGGAACGGCCCCGCTTCGGTACGAGAGGGCCCGGCACGGCGTTGACGCGTTTCAGCCCTGCGGCTCCCGCGCGAACGATAATCTGAAACGGGGCATACTCATTACGCGCGGCGCTCAGCACCGCGTCACGCACGGAGCCGGGGGCGTCCTTCGGACGCACGCGCGCGAATTCGCCCGCCACGTACACCGATATCGACGGCTCTCTGGCAGGACTTCGGCAGGCACCGAGGAAGAGCATCCACACCCAAAACAGAACTGTGCCTCGGGTGAACCGTATGTCAACGCGCTGATGCCTGCCCGACGACGGCACAACTTTTCTCACGATCCGCGGCACACGCCATTTTCGAAGGGCAATACTGCTACCGTTCAAGGACTTCTCTTACTTTGGAAACCAGGTCGTCCAGAGACAGGGGTTTCTGGAGATAATCAATCCCGGCAGCCTGGATCTCGTGCATTGTGGCGGTGGGCGAATAGCCCGACATGTATATAACCTTCATCTCCGGCCGAAGGGATTTCAAACGGTTTGCAAGATCCAATCCGGTCATTCCGGGCATGATGACGTCGGTGAGCATCAGATCGATATGCCTGGCCCATTGTTGGGAGCGGTCCAGGGCGTCCTCGGCGTTGGCGGCTTCCAGCACGCGGTACCCGCGTCCTTCCAAAATCGTTCGAACCAGTTTTCGAAGCTCCGGCTGATCCTCTACCAAGAGGATGGTCTCATCGCCTTGCCACTCACCGGCCGGATGTTCCCGGCCTTCCTCGACTTCAATTGCTTTTTCGACCCGGTGCAGATAGATCTGGAATGTCGCGCCTCTGCCGGGCTCGCTACTGACGCGGATGAAGCCGCCGGCCTGCTTTACGACACCATAAACGGTAGCCAGTCCGAGGCCCGTTCCTTCACCGACCCTCTTCGTGGTGAAGAACGGCTCGAAAATGTGAGCTCTTGTCTCCACATCCATACCGACTCCCGAGTCGCTCACCGTCAACTGGACGTAGGGGCCCGGAATGGCCTCGGGATGTTCACCGGTGTAACGATCATCCAAATCGACGTTGGCAGTCCCGATCCGCAGTTGGCCACCGTAAGGCATCGCATCCCGGCTGTTCGCCGCCAGATTCATCAGGACCTGGAAGATCTGACCGGGATCCGCCATGACCCGGCCGAGCTCAGGACTCAAGACGGTTTCGAGGACGATGTCTTCCCCGATCAGGCGCCGCAAAAGATTCTCGAGATCCCGTATCGTATCGTTGAGATTCAATGGCTTCGGTGCCGTGACCTGCTCCCGGCCAAAGGCCAGAAGTTGTTGGGTCAGTTCCGCGGCCCTCAGCCCGGCCTTCTTAATCTCGTTGAGCGGGCCTTGGGCCGGATCGGCGTCGCCCATCCCTCGCAGCAGCACGTCGGTATAACCGTTGATCACGGTCAAAAGATTGTTGAAATCGTGGGCGACGCCTCCGGCCAGCCGGCCAATCGATTCCATTTTCTGTGCCTGGAAAAGACGCGCCTCGAGCTTGGCTTTGTCCGCCTCCTCCTGCTTCCTGTCGGTGATGTCTGTTGCAGCCCCGACCGTCCGAACCGGATGACGGTTCGTCCCCTCCCCTTCAAAGAAGGTCTGCGACCGGATATTCGTCCAACGGACAGAGCCGTCAGGGCGGATCAGACGGTGTTCGACATCGAAGAAGCCGTCGCCCGCCGGATCGTGGGCCCTGCGGACGGCGGCGGCAATCCTCTCCCGGTCGTCAGGGTGGACCGCGGCTATGTATCCCGCGACGGTCACCGGTGTATCGGGGTCCCAACCGTAAATAACATACTGCTCGGGGGACCAATAGACCAACTCGGACGAGTGTTCGTGGTCGAATATGCCGGTGCCGGAGACACGAACGGCCTGTCGTAAGCGTTCTTCGCTTTTTCGCAACTCCCTTTCCGCTTGCACGCGGTCGGTGACGTCCAGGCTCAGCACGAAAATACCTTCGCGCACCGGCGCCACGCTCACCTCGTACCATCTAGTGGTCTTGTCCGATAGAGTGACCGCGGTCTCGAAGCGCTGGGGGCGCCGCTCCTCCATCGATCGCCTGTAATAGGCGAAGGCCTTGCAATGCTCAATGCCGGGATACACGTCCAGCAAAGACCGGCCCACAAGATGCTCGCCTGCCTCGAGACGACGGCGGGCAGCCGCGTCATTGAGGTAACGGAGGTTCCAGTCGAAATCGATCAGCTTGCAGCCTTCAAGGATGCTATCCGGGATATTCCGCAGTCGTCCTTCGCCCCGCTGCCGGGCTTGTTCCGCCCTGTTTCGCCCTTCTACGCTCAATGCTGCTCCGCAGATCCGGACCGTCCGGGCCCAATCGTCGTCAAAGATGCCGCCTCGGCCCGAAGTTCAGTAGACCGTTTCACTACTCAGCCCGCCCGAAAATCCGTTTATATGTGCCATCATATTCCGGGCAGTGGTCGCGCGGGGTGGTGCAGCGCCACTGAAGTACTCCCCTTTACCTGCCTGTTCGCGGGACCGAGGATGCTCTCACGGCGCGATTGCACAGGAGCCAGAGAACCTTCGCTTGCGCGCGCGGTGCGAGAGCGGGGTAACTTGTACCCATAGAATATATTTCCGATGGATCGGACGTTCCGTCCAACGGACGGCTATTACCAGTTTACCCCTTGACGAACGCCTCCACTTGCACAGTGTTTACCAAGGACCCTTGGTGGAATCGGTTCGACCCTAACGATCCCGAGAAGCCTGTTTGGAACGTAATCGATCCTTTGCCATCGCACGTCTGCGATCGAGACGTCCGCCGGCTCAGAGCAGATTCACTGGTGTGTGATCGGACAATCCCCAGGCGGTTGTACGTTCCTCGGCTCTGGCGACCAGCCGTCGCAGACGATCACCGGCAGCCGAGGGTACTTGGGGTGCCGCGGATCGCTCTTCCAGAGTGCGCACATCAGAAAGGCGGAGCCGCGGTCGGAGGTTCTTGACTGCGCGTGCTGGCAATTTGCGCAGAGCCCGGAAGTTGGGAGCGCCGGCATTCCATCTCTTAGCCTTACACACGCGGGCCCTTTGCGTGCGCCAAGGGCCCGGTCAGGCCCGGCGAACGGCGGCTTCGCGAACGATCGGACTTCGTGGAGTCACAATCCGCATATTCGTGGCGTCATAGGGGAACCGCCTGCCACACTCGAGACAACAGACGTAGGTCTCGCTGCAGGGAGTTCCCGGCCGATGGACAGGCGTTATCGGGCGTGTCATTTGCCTATGACGACAGCCGAATAGGACATTAAAAATAGCGGCGATCATCCCACAGACCTCCAGAGGTGGAACGCGCAAACCAACCGCTCCGATCTATACCGGTCCGCAGCCTGGTGCCTGTCGTGATCTTCTGCCGGTTTTGGAGGCGCGATCAAGATTCTCAAAGGTTAGGCTTGCAGTAGTTCCCGGAGGGTAACGTTCGGGCCCCTTACTCGGCCTTCAGCGCCCGTACCGGATCCACGCCGGCAGCGCGGCGCGCGGGAATGAATGCCGCGAGCAGAGCGGCCAGCCCCAACACGACAGCGGCACCCGCGAGCATCAGCGGATCCCAAGGCTTTACGCCGAAAAGCCGGCTGGCGATCAGATACCCTACGCCGATGGCTGCCGGAATCCCTAGCGCCAGGCCGATTCCCACGTGCCAGAAGGCTCCACGCAGCACCATGATCACCACGGAGTTCCGGTCCGCGCCCAGCGCCATGCGCACGCCGATCTCGCTCTTCCGCTGCTCTACACCGTATGCCGTCACGCCGTAGAGTCCCACGGCCGCCAGGAGAAGCCCGACCGCTCCAAACAGCCAGGTGAGGCTGGCGATCATGTTCTGCTGAGCAAAATCGGCGCGAATGATTTCGGAATAGGGCAAAACGCCATTAACCAGCAGATTAGGATCGACATCCGCCAGCACCTTCCTTACCTGCGCCTCCAGGCCCCCCGGATTTCCCGGCGCCCAGATTACGGTGTTGTACAGGTAATGAGACCAAACTTCGCGCTCTTCCGTTTCCGGGTCATCGAATTTCGTGTTCTGCGCCTCCGGCAGGAGATACATAGGCTGAGGACCACTCCCGAAATTCACGTCGGAAGCGACGCCGACAATCTCGTACATTCCCGCGTTCTTCCGCGGGGCAGGGCCGAAGTGCTGCCCGATGGGGTTCTGGCGGCCAAAGAACTTTTTGGCAAAGGCCTCATTGATCACGGCGACCGGCCGCGTATTCGCGTTGTCCTCGTCGGCGATGGGCCGTCCCATCAGAATCCTGTCATTGAAGGTCTGGAAAAACCCGGGTGTCACGCGGGTCCAGCCAGATGAAACATCATCCTTGAGGCCAGGCTCGGGTTTGCCCTCAATGCGGATGTCATGCTCCCAAACCCAGCCGCTCAGCGGCGCCTCGAGCACGGAGCCGACCATACGCACGACCGGGATGGACCGTAACCGGTCCTCGATGTCGCGGTAGAGGGGAAGAAGCCGGTCCTGCTTGTAGTTGGAGGTTTTCGCGTCGATCGAGACCAGATAACGGCCGTTGGTATCGAACCGGAAGTTCTGCTGCTCCAGATTGCGCAGGCTCTGGCCGAGCATCGCTGCCGCGCTGAGCAACACGAGCGATACAGCCGCTTGAACGGTTACCAGCGCCTTCTGGGCCCCGGCCATCCCGAAGGGCCCGCGGTTGCCTCCCACCGAGCGGCTTGCTCCCCGCAGCGCTTCGATGGGTTGGACGTGAGAGGTGACCCATGCGGGCGCCACGCCGAAGACCAGTGCCGTGACCAACGAAACTCCCAGGGCGAAGAGCAGTATCGGAGTCGAAGGCGCGGCATCCACGGGCACCCAGCCGCTGAAAGCAAGGTGCAGGATGAGTCTGGCACCGGCGTACGCGACGGTGGTGCCCGCGGCAGCCCCCAATACGGACACCGTGACGCTTTCCGCCAGAGATTTCAAGACCAGCCGGGCGCGCGAAGCGCCGAGAGCGGCACGGAGCGCTGTCTGAGGGCGGTCCTTCAGTCCACGTGCCAGCAGCAGATTGGCGATGTTGGCGCAGGCCACCAGCAGGACACAGAAAGCGGCGAGCAGGAGCAACCGCAAATCGTCCTTGTACTCCTCGCGCATCAGGGAAACACCAGCGCCGCCGGGCGCCAGGTGCAGGGTCCCCTTCGACCAGACCGCCCTTTCCTGCGGCGTCATATCCGGCACGTGGCTCGCCAACCACTGGTGCAGTTCAACCTGAAGCTGCGCCTCCAGCGTTTTCGGATTCATGGCGGGACGAATCCGCCCGATCACATCGAGCCATGCCAGGCGGGGATTCCTTAAGCGCGAAGTCCCACCTGCGATCAGAGGTTCCGCCGTCAGCGGCAGCCAGAAATCGGGCATATCCGACGCGGCGATCTTGGCGCCGAAGAAGCCTGGCGGTGTGATGCCCAGTATGGTGAATGAATGGCCGTTGAGCTGATAGGCTGCTCCAATCACCGACGGATCGGATCCGTACTTCTCCTGCCAGATGCGGAAGCTCATTACGGCGGCCGGCGCCGCACCTTCCTGGTCGTCGGCATCGGTAAGCAGCCGGCCCCGCCATGCCGAAATGCCAAGCGTTGCGAAGAAATTGCCGGAGACATATTCGCCGATGCCGGTCTCGGCGGAAGCCGGCGAACCGGCGCGCCGCACGGCCAACTCGGCATTGCCGACGCCGATCTGGAACGCCGCCAGGTTCTCAAACCCCGGAGTGCCGGCGCGAAGGAGGCGGTACGCCTCCCACGAGAAGAGATTCCAATCGTTCTGGTTGTAACGGTTCGCGTAGCAGCATCGGACGACATCGCCGATGCGCCAGAGCTGGTCAGGACTCGCCACGGGCAATGACCGCAGCATGACTTGCTGCACCAGCGTGAAAATCGCCGTGGTCGCCCCAATGCCCACAGCAAGAGTGGCCACCGCGGTCACAGTGAAGGCGGGCGACCGTCTCAGTTGCCGGACCGCGTGACGCACATCCTTCCAGATCCAGTCAAGCGCCACGGCCAACCTCCACCGCCAGCATCGAGATAGAACCGCCATCGACGCCTTCAACGGGAAATGTAATCGCGTCGCCTTGTTGCCTGGTCCCAATCACGTAGAGCAGCGGCAGGTAATGATCCGGTGTCGGAATGGACAAGACGGCATCCCGCCCCAGTTTCTCGTACCCGATGAGCGCTTCGAATTCGCCCGCAACCATCATCTCCCTGGCTTCGGTTTCGAAACGGGCGGCCCAATCATAAGGCCCCATGGCGTGCTGTCCCCAGGCGTATGCGTGCAGATTGTGCACCAGGTTGCCGCTGCCCACGATCAGGACCTGCTCTTCCCGCAGCGATGCGAGTCTCCGGCCAACGTCAAGGTGAAAAGAACCGGACCGCGTCTCATCGATGCTGAGCTGGACGACGGGAATGTCGGCTGCCGGATATACGTGCCGCAGCACGGACCATGTCCCGTGATCGAGCCCCCAGGAATTGTCCAGCCGCACAGGCAATGGCGCCAGCAACTCTTGCACCCTGCGGGCGAGAGCCGGCTCGCCGGGAGCCGGATATTGCACCTGGTACAACTCGCGCGGAAAGCCGCCGAAATCGTGAATGGTCCTGGGCGCGGTGCTGATCGTTACGCCGGTTTCCGGCACAAACCAATGGGCCGAGATGGACAGGATGGCCTTGGGTTTCGGCATCCGCAGTCCGATTTGCCGCCACCCTTCGGTGTAATTGTTCACCGCGAGCGCGTTCATCGGATTTCCGTGTCCCAGGAAGATCGCCGGCAGTGTCTCGGGCATTTTCGTAGCCGCCCCGCGTGTCCCTTTCAGAATCCCACAATTTTGGCGTGGCTCCGCACCGGATTGCTTTTGGTGGATTCCGGCTCCTGGGGGCGCCCGTCCCCACGGCTTTTTCGCTTGACACCGTTGACGCGCTAGTCCTACACTAGCCAGAACAAATTATAGGTGGAGAGAGCTCTGTACCGACCTGCCGCCGAGCATTGGCTCAAAGGGATTTTTGTCCACCTGACGCGAACTTGAAGCTGTGATCCTTCCGGTAGCCCCAGGCCCTCGTGGGGAGCCCGGGCTCAGGCGCCCGAGGTTCTGCCGGTGAGTCGGAAACCAACTCATTTGTCTCTTTGCCGAGAAAACCGCAGCGTAAGCATATTAAGCGTATAGGCCGAGCCCTTCGCGCAGTCGCACGGTCCGCCGCGCAGACAACCGGCCAGATAGCGGCGAACTGCGGCGCGGTCCGGCCCCTGATGCTGGAAGGATGAAGATAAAACCAGCCCGATCGAGGAGAATACGATGAAGCCTTCGTGCCCGCGGCCTTGGGTGGCCGCTTTGCTATTGCCTTTGCCTCTTCTGGCGCAAACCGGTGTCGAACGTAGAGACGGTCTCATCCCCATGCTGTGGGATGCGGACCAAGGCAAGCTGTATTTTGAGCTGACGCAACTCAACAAGGACTACCTGTATTACACCGAGGTCGCCAAAGGCAGCGGATCCGGATCGGTCGGATTGGAATGGGCGGGTGGCGGTGAAGGCGGCGTCATCCAGTTTCAGCGCGTCGGTCCCAAGGTGCTCGTGGTCGAAAAGAACCTGCGCTTTCGTGCGGGCAACGGAGGCCCAGGTCTGGAACAGGCGATCGATGCATCGTTCCCGGATTCCATCCTGGCGAGCCTGCCGGTGGTCAAGAACGAGCCGGGAAAAGTCACGGTAGATGCTACGCCGCTGGTGATTCGCGACGCGGTCGGCTTCGCAGGGCGTGGCGCCGGAGGGCGTGGCGGCGGCCGAGGGGGCCGCGGCGGCATTCCTGATGAGGGAGGAGGGCCGTCTGGCGCAACCTGGCGGTTTGATGCCGCCAGAAGCGCTATCTATCTCCCAAGGACCAAGGGCTTCCCCAAAAACACGGAAGTGGAGGCCACTGTCACCTATGAGGCGGAGACCGGAGGCGCCCGCACGTCACCGGAAGCGGGTATTCTGAGCGTTCGCCTGCATCACAGCTTTGTCGAGCCGCCTGTAGGTTACAAGCCCCGAATTGCCGATTCCCGCATCGGTGTCGGCAGCATCCGCTTTGCCGACTATTCGCGGCCGAGTTCCGGAGGCACCGAGGTTGAATGGATTCGCCGCCATCGGATCGAGAAGAAGAATCCCTCCGCGGCCATCAGCGAACCGAAGGAGCCGATCGTCTATTACCTGGACCCGAGCATTCCCGAGCCGACGCGTTCCGCCGTGAAGGATGGGTTCCGATGGTGGAACAAGGCGTTTGAAGCAGCCGGCTTTAAAGACGCCATGGTCATACGCGATGCGCCGCCAGGAATGGACCCCATGGACATCCGCTATAACCAGATCTATTGGGTAGATCGTGACGAGCGCGGATACTCCACCGGCGGCGGCTTGACGGACCCGCGAACAGGCGAAATCATCGCGGCCCGCGTTCGCCTGGAATCAGACCGAGTACGGACCGCGAGCAAATACTGGCAGAGTTACATGCCACCGCTCACCGGCGGCTCGGATGGGGGCGACGATGCGCATGACGACGGCTTCTTCGCCCAGCTTCCGCCTTACGCTACGCCCGAGACCGAGCAGCAGCTGGCGCTCGCCCGCGAGTCTCTTCTCGCTGCCCATGAAGTCGGACACTCGCTGGGCTTCGGCCACAACTGGAATTCCAGCATCAACGATCGGGCCTCAGTCATGGAGTATCCGTCTCCCCGCATCAGGCTGGTGAACGGAAAGATCGATCTCACCGACGCTTACGAGAAGGAAATCGGCGCCTACGACATCATGATGGTGCGGTACGCGTACACCGAGTTTCCGCCCGAGAAAGAGAAGCAGGGGCTCAATGCCGTCATTGCCGATATGCGCAAGCAGGGCCTGCTTTTCACGCCGTCCACGGATCCGCGCTGGAATCGCTACGACGATCTGAGCGATCCGGCGGAATATCTGCGCCAGACCATGGCCCAACGGAAGGTGCTTCTCTCCGACTATGGCCCTGCCGTGCTGCGGCCGGGTGAACCCTACGGCAACCTGCGAGGCATTCGTCTCTGGATGGTCTACCTGCATCACCGCTGGGCCATCGACTCCGGGGTGCGCTACATCGGTGGCATGTACCAGAATTTCGTGGTGAAAGGCGAAAGCCTGCCGCCTACCGAGATCGTCCCCGCCGCCAAGCAGCGTGAGATCCTTGGCCTGCTGCTCGAGACGCTCGAGCCGGCGAACCTGGCGATTCCCGAAAAGATTCTCAGCAGCCTGACGGCGTCGGTCGAGATGAATCCCCGGCAAGGCATGCCCGGTCCGGACCTCGAGAACTTCTCCATGCCCACCGGTTACGCGTTCGACCAGTTGGCCGCGGCGCGCACGGTGGCAGGCCTGGTGCTCGGCCAGCTTTTCGAACCGGATAAGGCGGCGCGCCTGATCAGTTTCGCCGACCGGCAGCCAGGTGCACTCACCCTCCCCGAGACGATCGAGACGGCCGAGGCCAAAATCTGGGGATCGCCAGCCCAAGGGGCTAACAAGTCCCTGCAACGCCAGACGCAACGCGTGTTTACCGATGCTCTCATGACCCTCGGCGCAAGTCCGGCTTCTCCTCCCGACGTCAAAGCCGTCGTGATGGCGGAAGTAGGCTCGCTGCGTGCCAAAGTCGCACAAATGAAGGATGCCGATCCGGTCACCGAGGCGCATTTGCGCCAGGTGGAGCGCGATCTCGCTCGCTTCCTGCAGAACCCTACCGCTCCCAGGAGCGTGGCCCCGCCGCCGCCGGTAATGGCGCCAATCTAAGGGAGTGCGTGCGGGCTCCGGCTTGCGCTGCTTTCCAGGCCCGTTCTCCGCTGGCTGACCGTTTGGGAAGGCGGCGGACACGCCTGGAACAGAACAGCTGTCTTGTCGCGGTAAACGACCTGCCAGTTGCCGGATTCGGCGAGGAGGGCGTTTAGCGGGAGGTTTACGGGGACAAGCGCCGCGGTAATGCGGTGTTCGGCGAGGGTCTTGTCCCAACCCGGTCCGCCCATGGCGGTGTCAACGGCTGCCTGGTTGTATGGAGTTCCGTAGAAATCCACGCGGCCGTCCCAAAAAACGCGGACATCGGGATAGAGCCGGTAGATGAGGTAGCCGCCCCAGACGTCTGTGGTGAAAATGCGGGCCGAAGGGCCCAGTTGACGGAGCGCCGCCAGCGCCCCTTCGGGGTAGGCTGCGGGATCGTATTGTGGCTGGAATTTGGGCGGAGCTCCGGGCGAGCGCAGCAATATGAAAACCAGGACCATGGCCGCGATGCTGAGCAGATGAAGGCGGGGCCTTTGATCGTCGGCCCGGGATTCGCCGGCGAAGCTCTGGAAACCTGCCGCGACGTTGCGGATCGAGTCCGGCAGGGGTGGACGGGCAAGCACCGCCAGCACCTCTTGTAGCCACACGGCAACCGGCGCAGCCGCAACGATCATGAAGAATGGAACGTTGCGCTGGGCGGTGAGCGCGAGGTGTGCCCAGCCGGCAAACAAAATCAGGGGGGCGAACCGCGATTTCCGCGCCTGTGCCAACACCGCGGGGGCGCCCAGCAAGAGCATCAACTCGAATGCCCGGCCGGGCGGCATGCGAAAATCCACCACCTGGTACTCGGCGACATGATGGATCACGTAAGGGTCTGACAGGAACGAATACATGTGGACGAAGAGGTGGTAGCCGTAAGGATTTGCCATGGGCGCTGCAACGCAAGCGGCGAGGAGTAGCAGATACCGCCGGAAGCGCGTGAGGGAAAGCGTTCTCTGAGCGGGCTTGGACGATGTCAGGGCGCTCAGGAGCTCGCCGGCGGTATATGCCGCAATGATCAGAATGCCTGCAGCGAACGCCGGATGCACGTTGGCCCACAAGGCGATGAGGGGAACAGCCACCCACGGGACGTCGCGCCCGGTCTGATGCCGGCGCTCCAGGAGATCGAGCA
>Ga0335073_10014189_pt1 | contig 11171 bp, 11 predicted proteins | sample Lox_Sample_22_FD_207093 | JGI IMG/M metagenome (GOLD analysis project Ga0335073, IMG submission 207093) | Soil microbial communities from Loxahatchee National Wildlife Refuge, Florida, United States - Lox_Sample_2.2 | ecosystem: Environmental > Terrestrial > Soil > Wetlands | place: USA... | reverse complement strand
AATCCACCTGCGATCGAATCGAACCAAATTTGCGATAACTTTGCCCGAACGTTAGTTTGCTCGCCACACTGAGACCCGCCATCGAAGCGAGGCGAGGCAGCAGGTAGAAACGTTTCCGGGGAGAGATGCCATATGGGCCTCCACAACATCATTCTCAACGTCGATAACTACAAGCACTGCCACTATCCGCTCTACCCGCCTGGGACCGAATACGTCTCCAGCTATATCGAATCGCGCGGCGGCGAGTTCCAGTGCACGATGTTCGTCGGATTGCAGGCCTTCCTGCGCGAGTACCTGATGCATCCCATCACCCTCGAGGACATCGACGAGGCTGAGTTCATCACGCGCGAGCAGGGGATGCATTTTAACCGCAACAACTGGCTCGGCATCCTCAACGATTACGACGGCTTCCTGCCGGTCGAGATCGAGGCCGTGCCCGAAGGCACGGTCCTGCCCGCGCGCAATGTGCTGGTGCAACTGATCAACACGGACCCCAAGTATTACTGGGTGACGAGTTTTTTCGAGACCTGCCTGCTGCGCGCCGTATGGTATCCGACCACGGTCGGCACGCTGAGCTGGCTCAGCAAGCAGATCATCCGCGAGGCGCTCGAGCGCACCTCCGACAATCCGCAGATCCTGCGTCATATGCTCCACGACTATGGCGCGAGAGGCGTCTCGTCGCAGCAGTCCGCGGCGCTGGGCGGCCTGGCTCATCTGGTGAATTTCAGCCAGAGCGACACCGTGCCCGGTATCATCGCGGCCAAGCGCTGGTACAACGCGGGCAAGGTCTCAAATTCGGGTCCGAATTCCGAACACGCCGGCTTCTGCGCATGGGGCCGCGAGCACGAAGCTGATGCGATGCTCAACATGCTGCGGACGCATGCAGCGCACGGATGCGCCTTGCTCCTCACCGATACTTACGATCACGAGCACGCCGTCAAGAACATCGTGGGTAAGCAGCTCAAGGCCGAGATCGAGAACTTCCCCGGGCTCGTCGGAATCCGGCCCGATTCGGGCGACGTCGTGCAGGTCACGGCCGACACGACCGAATGGCTGATGGATGCGTTCGGCTACGCCGTCAACAGCAAAGGATTCAAAGTTCTGCCGCCCTATGTGCGAGTGGTGCAGGGCGACGGCGTGACCTTTTACAGTCTGCCGAAGGTGTTCGTTGAGATGCAGCGGCGCGGGCTCTCGTGCGAGAACGCGGTTTTCGGCATGGGCGGCGGCCTGCTCCAGCATCACAATCGCGACACCATGAATTTCGGCCAGAAGGCGAGCGCCGTATGCGTCAACGGCGAATGGCGCGAGATTTACAAAACCCCGACCGGGTCCGCGTTCAAATCTTCGAAGAAGGGCCGGCTCGCGCTGCGCGCGGTGAACGGGACCTTCGAAACCGTGCCGCGCGCTTCGATTGCGCCCGAAGAGAATCAGCTCGTGCCGATCTTCCGCAACGGCAAGCTGTTGCGGAAATGGGATTTCAACGAGCTGATCGAACGCAGCGAGCGCGAGTATCCCGAGTGGTACTACGCCGATTTGATTGCCGAGCTGCGCGCTGGCGAGCGTCCGCGCGACTTTGATCCGGCGCGATTCTCGGCTTCCGAGTATCGATGAGCAAGCTGCACGTCTTCGACATGGACGGGACTTTGCTCAAGGGCTCGGCGTGTCTCGAGCTGTCGCGGCATCTAGGCCAGCTCGAAGTCATCCTCGAGCTTGAAGAGAAATGGAGCCGCGGCGAGCTCAGCCACTTCGAGTATTGGGAGTTGAGCCTGCCGCTGTGGGAAGGGCTCGACGACGAAATCATCGACCGGACCTTCGCCGCAACGGCGTGGCTGAGCGGTATCGAAGCCGTGTGGGCCGATATCGCGAGGCGCGGCGAGCATAGCGCGGTAATCACGCAGTCACCGCAGTTCTTCGCCGATCGGCTGCTGCCGTGGGGCGTCGAGACGGTGCGCGGCGCGGAAGTTTACGTCGGAGTGCCGCCCGAGCCGCACCAGGTCATAACACCCGAGGATAAGGTGCCGATCACCGTCGAGCTCATGGCGGGCTATGGCGTCATCAGCACTGACTGTGTCGCGTACGGTGACTCATTGTCTGACTATCCATTGTTTCAGTTCCTGCCCAATACCGTGGCGGTCAACGCGACTCCGGCGCTGCGGCAGATCGCCGCGGCCGCCTATGAGGGCGACGATTTGTGGGAAGCCTATCTGGTCGGGCGCGCGCTGCTGGACCGTGACGGCAAGGCGCTGAAGCGATGACGATCAGAGCAACCGTGCTAACGGGCAGAACCATACGTTTTAGGAACTGACGAGGTAGAAGTATGGCCTACGATCCGATGGCGCCCAACGCCAGACGCTACCCGCGAGTGATCACCCCGGGCGAGATTCATACGATGCCGCGGCTTACTTTCAATCGCGGTATCGACACTGCGATCTTTCTCTCCCGCGAGCGCGACGACGCTCGCTACTTGCGGCAGGGCTACTGTTACATGGAGGCCGATCACGAGCCCTACAACTGGATGCAATCGGACTTCGACGAGACGCACTACTGCCTCGAGGGCAAGATCCATCTCGTGGTGCGCGACGCCTCAGGCCGCGCGGTGATCCTGGAAGCCAAGCCGGGCGAGCATATCTACCTGCCGGCGGGCTACGACTACACGCTGAAAGCCAGCGGACTTAAGACCTCGTTTTTCTGGTCGAGCGGCCCTTCGCCGCGCGCCGGCCTAGTTGAACACCCCGAGTACAGCGCCGAGCTCAAAAGTCTGAGGAAGTGACATGACGAACAAAGTAGCGGCGACGCGAATCGCACCAACGCCGAAGACTCCAGTACCGCTTCTGGGAAGCAAGCGCTGGGCGTACCTTGCGCTCCAGAAAGTCATCCGCCTCGCAACTACCGAAGCGGATGGTTCCATCTACCTGTCGCCGCTGTGGTACGTCGTTGATAACAAGCGGATATATCTTCCAATCGACGCGGCCGGACGTCACGGTGTTAACGGCGTCTCAGGCCGTCCCCTTGCCGCGCTGGTTGACGCCGGCGATGAATTCTCGACCGTGACCGGGGTGCGGATCATGGGACGGATGGTGCTGGTCGAGGACCAAGCGCTGAGCGTTCGCCTCAATTCGATGCTCTTCGAGAAGTACTTCTACACCGGCCATCCATACGCTGAGGCGTACTTCGAGATGGGCGCCGCGCGGGAGCGGAAATTCTACGAGTTGGTGCCGGATCGGATCGTGGGCTGGGACGCGCGCGAAATCGCCGCCTCGCCGGCCCCTGAATCCCGGATGCTGCCCGACTTCGTCCAGGATCGCCTGTTGCGCTGATCGGCTGCGCCCGCCTTTTATCCCGGAGTTATGATATGAGCGACACCAAGTCACCCCTGCACGTCCTCGTCGTCGGCGAGTCGTGGATCAAGCACACCGTGCATCTCAAAGGCTTCGATCAGTTTCATACCACGGAGTATGAAGAGGGCGCCGGTGTCTTTCTTGGCGTGCTCGCCGACGCCGGCTTCAAGGTTACTTACATCCGCGCACACGAAGTATCGAGCCGGTTTCCTACGACCAATGACGGGATCGACGAATTTGATGCCGTAGTGCTAAGCGATGTAGGAGCGAATACGTTTCTGCTCTGCGAAGAAACGTTCCAGCGTTCCAAGCGCACCGTCAATCGGCTGAGAGTTCTCGCCGATTACGTCGAGCGGGGAGGCGGACTAGTCATGGTCGGAGGTTACATGTCGTTCGCTGGGATCGATGGCAGAGCCCGCTATGGCATGAGTCCGTTGGCGTCCACTCTTCCCGTTGAAATGCTGGACCACGACGATCGCATCGAGGTTCCTGAGGGCGTGGTGCCAAGCGTCGAAGTCCGCAATCACCCGGTGCTCGGCGGGGCGCCCGCGGAGTGGCCCTTCCTTCTTGGCTACAACAAAGTCATCGCCAAACCCGGCAGCACCGTCGTCGCCCAATGCGGCCGCGATCCGTTGCTGGTTGTCGCTTCCGCAGGAGCGGGCCGCACGGTCGCGTTCACCTCCGACCTGGCGCCGCACTGGGCGCCGCCGGAATTTCTATCCTGGCCGCATTACCCGAAGCTCTGGCGCTCGATCGTCAGTTGGGCTGGTAACAGACTGTGAGCAGCCGCCCGACGATGAAGGAGGTGGCGGAACACGCCAACGTCTCCTTAAGCACGGTTAGCTATGTGCTCAACAACAGCGGCCCCGTCGCCGCCGACCGGCGGGCCCGCGTCCTCGCCGCGGTCCGCGAGTTGCGATACACCCCCAACGAGGCCGCGCAGCGCCTGAAGCGGCGTTCGGCGCTGGCCATTGGTCTCTTCGTTCCCGATCTCGTTAACCAGTTCTTTGCCCTGCTTGCGCAGGGTGTGGAGCGGGCGGCGGCCGAACGCGATGTGCTCGTCGTATTGTGCGCCGCCGAAGGGAACGAGGCGGCCGAGTCGCGCAACGCCAAACTGCTCAGCAGCCAGCGCGTCGACGGTGTTATCTTTTTGTCAGGAAGCGCGGCCTCGACCAGCAGTCTACTCGAGCTCACCTCGCTTGGGCCGGTGGTCCTGGTCGATGAGCGCCGTCCGGGACTGAATCTACCGGCGGTTTTGTCCGATGGACGGCGAGGAGCGCGCGAGATCGCCCGCTACGTCCTCGAGCAGGGACACGAGCGCGTCGCAGTGATCTCGGGGCCCGCATCGTCGTGGACGGCCGAGCAGCGCCTGGCCGGCTACCGAGAAGCCTTCGCTGCGCTCGGGCACGATCCCGATAAGGCTCCCGTTTTTGTAGGCGACTACCGGCAGGCTTCCGGCCGCGAGCAGGCCAGCGAGGCGCTCAAGGGAGCGCCTCGCTCGCGACCGACTGCGCTCTTGTGCGCCAACGACCTCATGGCCTTCGGCGCTCTCGAATACTGCAGAGCGGCCGAACTCAGAGTGCCGGAGGACGTGAGTATCGTGGGATTCGACGATATCCCCGTGGCGGCGATGCTCACTCCGCGCCTCACTACGGTCAGCCAGCCTGCGGTCGAAATGGGATACCGTGCCGCTACGATGTTGTTCGAGCTCATCAATGCCGGAACGGATCAGCCGAGCGACGAGTTCCTGCCGGTCGTCCTCCAGATTCGAGACTCAGTCGTACCGCCCGGCCGCTAAACAGGAGGACGAACCATTTCATGACTGCGGAGTTTGATGGGAATCCGCCGGCCGCCAGCAAAATGGTGGTCGTGGTCGGCGCCATCAACGTTGATTTCGTCGTCGCAGCCGATCGCCTGCCGCGGCCTGGCGAAACAGTGGTCGGGGCGCGCATGGAGCGTCATGGCGGCGGCAAGGGCGCGAACGCCGCCGTGGCCGCCGCTCGCGCCGGTGCAAGGGTGTGCCTGGTGGGAGCGGTCGGCGACGACGACACGGGCCGCGGCAGTATTGATGAGTTGCGCCTGCAGGGAATCGACACGGGTCGCGTCGCGGTGGTGCCCAACGAGCCCACCGGCGTCGCCTTGATCGTGGTCGATCCCAGCGGAGAGAACCAGATAGCCGTTGGGGCTGGCGCCAATTCCGCCGTCACCGCCCATCACGTATCGCAGGCGCTGTCGCAAGTGCTTGATCAAACAGGCTGCGTCCTGGTCAGCACGGAGATTTCCCAACAGTCAGTCATGGCCGCGGTCGAGGCCGCAAGCTTGGCGGGGATCCCCTGCGTCTTGAATCCGGCGCCGGTGGTGCCGGTGGTCCTCCGGCTGCTGCGGAAAGGGCCGATACTCACGCCGAATGCGACCGAGCTGGCCGCGCTGGTCGCCGCGCTTGACCGGGAGTCGAGCGCAGACGCGATTCTGAATGATCTCGCGGGCGATCTGCGAGCGGTGACAGAAGGCGCGCGAAGGCTTGTCAGTCTGAGCCTCGCGCCCGTCGTGGTGACTGTTGGTGGACAGGGCGGTGTGATCGTGAACCCGGCCGGCAACGCGCAGCATCTGCCGGCACCGCTCGCGGCGGTGCGGGACACTACCGGCGCGGGCGATACGTTCAACGGCGTATTGGCCGCGCGCTTGGCAGCCGGCGACCATCTCGAGGTCGCCGTCCGGACGGCGATTGTTGCTGCCTCGATCTCGGTCGCCCATGCCGGGGCGCGCGCTGGAATGCCCAGCGCCGCGCTCATTGCCGCCGGTCTTCGATCATTATGAAGTCGAACGCATTCTGCACCCATGCAGACGTTACGCGAGATGGATCGCGCCGCGGACTACTCTCCGGACTCGGCTTTGCTGTGAAGGACGTCTTCGATGTCGAAGGTGTGGCCGCTTGTGCGGGCAATCCTGACTGGCTTCGAACCCATCGCGCGGCGACACGGACGGCTCCGGCGGTGGCCAAGCTGCTCGACTCGGGCGCGTCGCTTCGCGGTCTCACCACCACCGACGAGTTGACGCTTGGACTTGGCGGAGAGAACTTTCACTATGGAACGCCCACGAATCCTGGCGCTCCGGATCGCGTGCCCGGCGGATCCTCGAGCGGTTCCGCGTCCGCGGTTGCAGCAGGCCTGGTTGATTTCGCCCTAGGCACCGACACGGGCGGTTCGGTGCGCGTCCCGGCGAGCTACTGCGGAATATTCGGGTTTCGGCCGACCCACGGACGAGTCTCCAACGCAGGTGTACTGCCGCTCGCTCCCAGCTTCGACACGGTTGGCTGGTTTGCCCGCGACGCGACGCTCCTGCAGCTCGTCGGCAACATTCTGCTCGATAACCTCTCTGAGCCCATCACCACAAGAAGGGTTCTGATAGCAGACAGCCTGTTCCGCGAAGTGGACGGCGTCGCCGCACGGAGTATGCGCGCATCAATCAAGGATGTTCTCGACGATTGCGCGATCGAAGCGTCCGATCTTTCAAATTTCCCTGAGGATCCGGCCGCCCTTGGAGATCTCTATCGGACGATCTCGGGATACGAGGAATGGCTGGACCATGGACATTGGATCTCACAATATCAGCCGACATTCGGTCCTCAGGTCGCTGAGCGATTCCGCTACGCATCGAAAGTTACGCTTGCCCAGCGCGATGAAGCCGAGACAAAGAGGCGGAGATTGACGAAGACGGTTTCTGATCTGATCCCGCAAGGGACGATTCTCTGCGCGCCGACCACGCCCGATGTAGCTCCGCTCCGAGGCAAAGCGGACATTCCTGAAGTTCGCCTTCCGTTGCTCCGACTGACGGCTCTGGCAGGTCTTTCAGGTCTGCCGGTGGTCAGCATACCGCTGTGTAGATGTAACGGCCTTCCGATCGGAGTCTCGTTTATCGCGGGTCCTAATCGCGACGAAGACCTGCTCGCGCTTGCGGTCAGAGTTCGGCTGAACTGTTCTGATTCGAAGGAGCTTCTTGGCTGATTTCGGCTGGACTGTCCGGGATATTTTGAATACAGTCCTGAGATTACCAACGAAGCCGAATAGCGATCGAAATTCAGGCGCAAAGCGCCGTATATATTTAATAATTCGTTACTTTTCCCTTTCAAAACGAAGCCCGCGGAAGCTGCCCCATTAGGCTACAGATGCCTACAAAATATCGACAACTCTCGGCGCTTCGACAGAAAACAGCGTCTGTTCGGCCCTTCTACTCTAATCTATTTCGCGGCACAGAACTTGATTGTATACGGAACTTCGCCGATGGAAAGAATTGAATTCGAATTTGAATCGATGCGTTGCTCTGCGCTGGCGGGAGGCGCCGGCTTTCCGTTGCTCATGCTGCACGGTTCCGGACCGGGCGTCTCCGCGTGGGGCAATTTCCGCCTCGTGCTCGAAGAGCTTGAGCGCTCTTACAAGGTGCTTGCGATCGATCTGATCGGATTCGGCGAATCGGCGCGTAAATCCAGCAAGCCCTTCTTCGATATAGATATGTGGCTGCGGCAGGCGCGATTCGCCATGAATTTGCTGGGTAACGGTGAGGTCGGCATCATCGGTCACTCGGTCTCGGCGGTTTTGGCGCTCAAGCTGGCCGCCGCTTCTCCGCGGGTGAAACGGGTGATGACGACGGGCGCGATGGGCGGCAAGTTCGTCGCGAATCACGACCTGGAACTGACCTGGAGCGTTCCCGGCAGTCGCGACGATCTGCGCATCGCGATGCAATCGCTCATCTACGATCATTCATTGATAACCGATGAGCTGCTCGATAATCGCGTGAAGCTGCTCGGGTCGGACGGCTATGCCGGTTACTTCGGCGAAATGTTCGCGGGCAGCAAACAGCAATACGTCGACGCGTGCGTTCTGAACGCGGACGAACTTCGCGGCCTCACGTGCGAGGTCACCCTGGTTCATGGACGCGACGATCGACCAATACCGGCGATGGAAAACAGCGTCAGCATGGGGGCTCTGATTCCGAAGGCGGACGTGGTGGTGCTCGGAAGGTGCGGCCACAGCCCAGGGCTGGAACATCCGGGCAAATTCCTCGACATAGCCAAAATGGTTTTCGGCTGAGACAGGATGGGTCGGATCGACGATCTTCAGCGAGGCGACTTGTGAAACAGTTTATAAAATGCGGCAAGTTGTTCACCGGCAACAATATGACGGCGAGCGGGGCGGGCGATCAGTATCTGGTCCTTGAAGGGACTTCGATTACGCACGTCGGAACGCTGCCGCAAGGCCTTCAGCCGGCACCGGGCGACACTGTCACTGACTATTCGCGCTTCTTCGTTGCGCCGGGCCTGATCGATATCCATGTCCATCTGTCGTACGGAAATGCGAAGACCGAAGAGGACATCGATCTTTACGCCTCGGTGGAATATCGGGCGCTGCGCGGAATGCAGGCGGCGCAAAAAGTTCTGATGGCGGGTTATACGTCGATCGCGGATCCCGCCACGACCGGCAATGTCACGCCCGCGATTCGCGACGCCGTGGAGGCGGGCTTGTTCGTAGGGCCGCGAATAACCTCATCGGGCCGCCAGATCACCGGACGCCAGGGCTTGTCGGACTGGTATCCGCGCTGGATAGGAGTGCCGAGTACGTCGATCGGCGTCTTGGTGCGCAACGCCGCCGAGGGGATCGAGGAGATCCGGTGCCAGATCAAGGACGGCGTCGATTTCATCAAGATCGCGATGGACGGCGACGCCATGAATCCTGCCACCGGCTTAAGTTCTGGATTCACGCAGGAGGAGACTACCGCGATGATCACCGAGGCGCATCGCCTCGGGCGCAAGGTCATCGTCCATGCGCGCGGCGCTGAAGCGATCCGCTACTCCGCCAAGGCCGGTGCCGACATTATCTTCCACGCCTCATGGATGGATGACGAAGGTCTGGAGTGGGTAGTCAAGAACCGATGCTACCTGTGTCCGACGCTAAGCCTGGTTGTTAACGATATTGATTTTACGCAGGTGAACGACGGTTGCTACCCGGATTTTCCCGATGCGCACAAGCGGGAGCTGGAATCGGCTTGCAAGGTTCTGCCCAAGGCCAAGGCCGCCGGCGTTCCATTCCTGGTCGGCAGCGACGCAGGATTTGCGGTGACTCCTTACGGCGAATGGCACGCCCGCGAGCTGGAGCACCTTGTCAGATATCTGGGCTTCTCGCCCGAAGAGGCGCTGCGCTGCACCACCAAGGGCAATGCCGAGGCGGGACTCCTGCGCGATAGCGCTCGGACGGGAACGTTGCAGGCCGGCCGCCACGCTGACTTCGTCGTGGTCGATGGCGATCCGCTGCAGGATATCGCGATTCTGCAGGACAAATCGCGACTCAAGGCTGTCTACCTGGGTGGCGAGAAGGTGGCGCTATCACTCAATCCGAACGTGAAGCGCCTGCGCTCGGAATTCTCCTATCAAATGTGGAGCGAAGTCTACACTCAACAAAAAGTTAACGAGTTGATGCCGCCGAAGCGGCGGCTGGCAGTATGAGGTCGGTGTGGAGAATCATTCGGAAGGCACTCTAAAGATCGCCAACCCCACGGCTTTGGCGAGTCCGCTCGGACTCTATAGCCACGTGAGCCGAGTCCGATGTTCAGAACTGGTGTTTATCGCGGGACAGGTCGCGGTAGATCGGCACGGCGCATTAGTAGGCGGTGACGATCTTATCGGACAAGCGCGGCAGGTATTTGCGAATTTGTCCGAAGCGCTCAAGTCAGAATCTCTCACTTTCGGAAATATAGTCAAGTTCAACACCTACCTGGTAGGTGCGGACAATATTCCAAAGTTTATGCACGCGCGCCAGGAACTGTTCGCCCAGCTCTATCCGCAGGGAAAATGCCCGCCTAATACGCTCCTGGTTGTGGACCGCCTCGTCGAGAAGGAATTTCTCGTCGAGATCGAAGCTATCGCAGCGACCTGGTGAGTAAGTCTTCACGATCGGGACTGGCAGCGTTCGAATCAACGGAGGATCCACATTGAGGACATCAGAAGCGGCAGTAGCGGAATCATCCGTGAGGCCGATGACCGGCAAAGAGTACCTCGAAAGTCTGCGCGATAATCGCGAAGTATATATTTACGGCGAGCGCGTCAAAGACGTAACCGTGCATCCGGCGTTCCGCAATACCGCTCGTATGGTAGCGAGGATGTACGACGCGCTACACGCCCCTGCCACCAAGGATATAATCACCTGTCCTACTGACACCGGTAATGGTGGATTTACGCACCGGTTCTTCCGGGTCGCGCGCTCGGCTGAGGAAGTCCTGGGCGATCGCGACGCAATCGCGCAATGGGCGCGGATTTCATACGGATGGATGGGTCGATCGCCAGACTACAAGGCCAGCTTCACCGGGACGCTCGGCGCGAATTCGCAATTCTACAAACCTTACGAGGAGAACGCGAAGAAGTGGTACAAGCGCACGCAGGAACAGGTTCTCTTCCTGAACCATGCGATCGTAAATCCGCCGGTTGACAAGGGCTCGTCGCCCGAGTCGGTGCGCGACGTCTACGTGCGCGCGGAAAAAGAGACCGATAAGGGCGTGATCGTCAGCGGCGCCAAAGTAGTCGCTACCAATTCGGCCTTGACCCACGCCAACTTCATCGGTTTCTACGGACCGACTCCGCTGAACTCACCGGATATGGCTATCTTCGCGATGATCCCGATGGGCAGTCCGGGAATGAAATTGATCTGCCGCACTTCGTATGAACTCACTTCGACGATGGTCGGTTCGCCATTTGACTATCCGTTATCAAGCCGGATGGACGAGAATGATGCGATTTTGATCTTTGATAAGGTCCTGATTCCGTGGGAAGACTTGTTCGTCTACCGC
>Ga0335073_10014186_pt1 | contig 11172 bp, 13 predicted proteins | sample Lox_Sample_22_FD_207093 | JGI IMG/M metagenome (GOLD analysis project Ga0335073, IMG submission 207093) | Soil microbial communities from Loxahatchee National Wildlife Refuge, Florida, United States - Lox_Sample_2.2 | ecosystem: Environmental > Terrestrial > Soil > Wetlands | place: USA... | reverse complement strand
GCACCGGCCCGAGGCCCAGCGCGCCGATCAGCTCGGCGACATCCGCCACGTCACCGGCGAACGTGATCTCAGCCAGGTCGGCGGGCCGGTCCGACCGCCCGCGGCCGTGCAGGTCGACGTAGATCACGCGGTGGGTGCTGGCGAGCCCGGTGAAGAACGGGTGGAAGACCACGTGGGACCCGGCCGGGCCGAGCCCGGCAAGCAGCAGCAGCGGCTCCCCGTCGCCCTCGGTCTCCACCCAGAGCCGGTGGCCCCGGATCTCGTGGTGACGGCCGGGCGCGTGGCTGATCTCAGACATCGGCTTCCTTTCACCGGGAGCGGATGGCGAGCCCGGCCAGCACCGCTGCGGTCAGCGCGGTGATTGCCAGGGCCAGGTTGACCACCGCGAAGGCGTGTACCGCCTGCTCCCTGCCGGGATCGCGGGCGAGCGCGAGGTACACGGTTCCGAACACGGCGGTTCCGATCACGCCGCTGGCGCGGGTGATCGTGCCGAACAGCCCACTGATGTCGGCGGCGTGGTCGCCGCTGACCGAGCCGGTCAGATGGCTGAGCACGCCGGTGAACCCGGTGCCGAGGCCGAGGCCGGCGACCCCGAGGAGGGCCATCAGCAGCATCCCGCTCGTGTCGCCCGCCCGCAGGCTGACCGCCAGCCCGGCGAACCCAGCGGCCAGGATCACCGGCCCGGCCGGGGCGGCCAGCGACCGCACCCGCGCGGCCGCCCTGGCGAGCAGCGGGCCGGGGACGCCGAACGCGGCCACCCACGACACCAGCGCAAGCCCGGAGTAGGCCGCGCTCTTGCCCAGCCCCTGCTGCAGGTACAGCGCGAGCGTGAACAGCACGGCGAAGTACGTCGCGGTGGCGATCGCCTGCGCGGCGAGCCCCCACGCGATAGCGGGCCTGGCGATGAGCTGGAGATCGACGAGAGGGTGACCGCCCCGCCTCGGTACCCTGCGCTCCAGCCGCCACAGCACGGCGAAGGCGAGACCGCTCGCCGCCAGGCAGGCCCACGTCCAGGGGGGCCAGCCCGCGTCCTGGCCGAGCACGAGCGGCAGCACGAGCAGCGCCATCGCCGCGCCGATCGCGGCTGCGCCGGCCAGGTCAAGCGGCTGGGGCCGCCGGGCGCCGGCGGGCAGGCAGCGCCACGCCAGCCCGAACACGGCGAGCCCGATCGGGACGTTCACGAGAAAGGCGGGCCGCCACGTGGTGCCGAGCACGTCGGCGGAGATCAGCAGGCCGCCGAGGCTCTGCCCGGCCACCGCGCCCGCCGAGAGCACCAGCGAGTACAGGCCCAGCGCGCGGGCCCGCGCGCGCCCCTGAAAGCCGAGCTGGATCCCGGTCAGGACCTGCGCGGTCATCAGCGCCGCCGCGCCGCCCGCCACGATCCGCGCTGCGACGAGCGCGGGGGCGTCCGGAGCGAGCCCGCAGGCCAGCGACGCGGCGATGAAGAGGCCGAGGCCGGCCAGGAACATGGACCGGTACCCGCGGGCCTCGCCGAGCCGGGCGCACGTCACCAGCAGCGTCGCGTACGCGAGCGTGTAGCCGGACACCACCAGTTCCAGCTCACCGCTGCTGGCGTGCAGCCCCGCGCGGATCGAGGGCCCCGCGATGTTGGCCACCGCGATGTCGACGTTCCCCAGGAACATCGCTCCGAGCAGCGCCGCGAGCACCCATCCCGGCCGCGGTTGCGCTCGCCGCGTCTGGGCCGGGCGCGTCTGGGCCGGACGCGCGTGTTCGCCGGCTCGCGGACGGACTGCCGTGCCTGCCGTGGCCATGGCCACCTCCTGGTTGCTTGTCCATCACCAGGAAAACGGCCTGTGCCGCTCAAACGTGAGGCCGGCCGTGGCTGCCTAGGGCCGGGGGAACGGGGCCGGGGCGTCCTGATCCGGTGGCTTCGTGGCCAGCTTCGACACCCGGCCCAGGTGACGCAGCTTGTCGGGGTTGACCACGCAGCGGACGGCCTGCACCACGCCGTCCGCGACGTCCAGCGCGAACACGTTCACCACGCGGCCGTCGCCGTCGTAGCTGGCCGCGCCGGGCTGCCCGTTCACTTCCACGAACCGGATCCTGGCTTCCCGCTTCTGTATCTGCCGGAACAGCCCAGCGAGGAAGCGGGCAATCCGCTCGCGGCCGTGCATGGGTGCCGCGAGCGCCCGTGCCTTGCCGCCGCCGTCGCCGTAGTAGACCGCGTCCGGGGCCAGCGCCCGCAGCAGCCCGTCCAGGTCACCGCCGCCGGCCGCGGCGAAGAACCGTCGCGCGACCTCCTCGCGCTGCGCCCGGGAGGCCTCGAAGCGTGGCTTTCCCTCGTCGACGTGCCGTCGCGCCCGCGCCAGGACCTGCCGTGAGTTCGCCACCGACGTGGCGGTTATCTCGGCGATCTCCTTGTGCTCGTAGCCGAAGACCTCGTGCAGCAGGAACACGGCCCGCTCGGCGGGGGACAACGACTCCAGCACGACGAGGAACGCCATGGAAAGCGAATCGGCCATCTCCGCGTGCTCCTCGGGACCGGGGCCGGTGAAAACCGGCTCGGGCAGCCAAGTCCCCAGGTAGGACTCCCGGCGCAGCCGGGCCGACCTGAGGTGGTTGAGGGCCAGGCGGGTGGCCGCCGTGGCGAGGTAGGCCTTCGGCTCCGTCACCGCGGTTCCGCTCCGAAGGGCCCGGGCCAGCCGGGTGAATGCCTCCTGGACGATGTCCTCGGCGTCGCTGACAGTGCCGGTCATCCGGTAGGCGATGGAAAACAGCAGGGGGCGGTGCTGGGCGTATTCCTCGCCCAGCCGCGTTTCCCCCTGCACCTCCCCGGTCACGCTCACTCCGCCGACTTCGCCCATTCACCGAAGCCTTCCCGCCAGGTCGCGTACCGCGGTGCCCAGCCGAGTTCCCGCTTCGCCTTCGCGTTGGACGATCCCCGGCCGACGGTCATCTGCGCCGTGAGGTACTCGCCGGCCACCTCGCGGCCGAGCGAGGCGGGTATCTCCTGCGGGTCCGGGGCGCCCAGGCAGCGGGCCAGGAACGGCACCCACTCTGCCGCCGGGGCAGGCTCGTCGTCCACGATGTTGTAGAGCCCGGAAGCTCCGCGGGTCACGGCGGCGCGGGTCGCCGACGCAGCGTCGGTGATCTCGCAGAACGATCAGATGCCGGTGCCGCCGCCGATCACCGGGAAGTTGCCCGCCCGCACCGCGGCGAGCGTGCCGTTTGACGCGCCGTGCCCGTAGAACAGGCCGTAACGCAGCACGATCCCTTCCGGCGCGCCGCCCGGCACCGTCTCGTCGACGTGCCGGATCGCCGCCATCGCGCGTCGCGCCGAGGCTGGCGGATCCGGGTTCGGTTGATCATCCTCGGTCTTGATCAGCGTTCCGGCGTACTCATTCGTGAAGCCGGTGAAGCTCTGAGCGATGAACCGGCGGGTGCCGGCCAGCCGCGCCGCCTGCAGCAGATAGTCCGTTCCCCGGGTCCGCAGCTCGCTGGTGACCGCGAACTCCTCGTCGAACCTGCGAAAGTTCTTCGTGGCTCCGAGCGAGGTCATCTGGTTCACGATGACCTCCGGCGCCGCTTGCTGCACCCTGGCCAGTACCTCGTCCCGGTCCAGCCCGTCCATCACGACCGCAGCCGCCCCCGCGGCGGCCAGGTCCGCCGACTTGCCCGGGGACCGGGTGCTGGCGATGACCTGGTGACCGTCGGCGACCAGGCCCGGGATCAGGTGCCGGCCGAGTGCGCCGGTGCCACCGGCGACGAACACTCGCATGTCACGCTCCCTGTCTGATGTGGTGAATCCTTCCCGGCACATCAGACACAGCACCCGCCCGCCGCGTGACGGTCAGGGCACGCCGGCGATCAGCCGGGGCTGGCCGCCCCCTTGCGCTCCTGAAGCTCCTCCAGCACCTCCTCGGTCACCTCGACCAGCTGCTTTGCGTGCTCCTCCATCGCCTCGGCCTGCGCCTCGGCGATGTGGTCATCCATCTCCAGCGCGGCGTTCTCCGCCTTGATCTCCGCGACGGTCGCCCTGGCGTCGGGAGGCAGCAGGCTCGTGTCGGCGTCTTCGGGCTGGGTCGGCGGGGTCACGTGCTCGCTCGGTATCGTCATGGCCCTCCAAGTTGCCCGGAATCGGCCCGGTACTCGCGTCGAGCCTCCCGAATTTCGCCAGATGCCAGCCGCCCGAGAGCCGGAGAGCTTCCCTACGTCAGCCCGCGACCGGTGGGCGCCCGCATCTTCGTCACGAGCCGGCCGAACATCGGGTAAGCCTGCGCGCCCCCGATCGCGTCGATCGCCGGCTGCCACAGCTCCCACCGGTCGATCAGGCGGCGGCCGAGGAGGGTCCTGATCATCTCGAAGTCGACTGCGCCGTGTTTCTCGAGCGCACCGAGCTGCTCGAAGTAGTCGAGCTCCCGGTACAGGACGTAGGCGTTGACCGAGTTCTCGGCGACGAACCGCCTCATCGCGTCGGCCAGCGCCTGCGGCGTCTGGAACTGCGCGATCAGGCGGCGCGCCTCGACCAGGGAGTCTTCGTCCCAGCGGCGGATGAACTCGACGGCGGTCGCGGCCTGGCGGCCGGTGCGGGCCTCGCGGGCCTGCTGGGCCGCGAAGACCACCGCGCCGATCGCGCTCAGCAATCCGATCGCGCTGACCGCGGTCGCGATCGCTGTCACCTGCTCAGCCCAGTTCGGCATGGGCCGCCCTCCCATCGATGATCCTGAACCCGGCCCTCGCAGGCTACGGCCGGCCCGGCAGATCGCGGAGGTGCTCAGGCAACTGTGCCGCGTGACACGACCCATTGCATCGGCTGGCCGGTGACCTGCGAGATGAGGTCGTAGCCGCCGTCGTAGTGCAGCACGGTGACGCGTTCCCGTTCGGCCACTGCCGCGATGATCAGGTCGGGCAGGCCGACCGATCTCACGCGGCCGCCGCGCCACAGGGAGGCCTGGACGCCCAGCGCCCGGCGCCAGTCCTCATCATGGGTCGCTAGCCACTCATAGCCGACATCGCGATCGGCCCGCAATTGATCAAACTCTGCGCTGCTGCGAGTCGCCCAGCCGAGTTCGAACTCGATCACTCCGCAGGTAGCCACCAGTCCCGCCTCGATCAGAGGCACCAGGGCCGCCGCCACTGGCGGGTGGTGCAGACGGGCTAGCGCGCTCGTGTCGGCTAAGTAGCTTGCTACCGCCGCCATGCGGCCTGCATGACGGCTTCATCTTCAAGATCCGGAAGCCCGCCGGACAGGAGCCGCCGAAGATCCCTGCGCCGGGCTGCCAGCGCCGCCACCTCGCGCAGGGCGGTGTTGACGGTGTCCTTCTTGGTTGTGGTGCCTAGCTCCCGCTGGGCGGCTGCAAGGTACTGCTCGTCAATCTCGATGAGAGTCTTCGCCATGACCCCTCCTCGTCTCACCGAGTATATCTGAGAGTGTGTCAATCGGATATACAGCGCCTGGTGGCAGACTGCCGGGTGTGAACAGCAGCCTGCGGGTTCAGGAGGGTGGCAGCGGGGAGCCCGTTCTGGTGCTGTTGCACGGCCTCGGGGCGACGGGCGATGTATGGAACGGGTGGCGGCCGCTGCTTGCCGGGCGGTGGCCGGGGCGCTGGCTGGCTCCCGACCTGCCCGGTCACGGCGGCTCGCCGCCGCTATCCGAGTACACCTTCGGCGGTCTCGCCGAGGCGGTCGCCGCCGCCGTCGGCTCGGGTGCCAGCGCCGTCGTGCTGGGGCATTCGCTCGGCGGCGCTGTCGGCCTGGCGCTGGCCGACGACAGGTACGGCGTCCGGGTGCAGGCGGTCGTCGGCCTGGGAATCAAGGTCGCCTGGACCGATGACGAGCTGCAGCGCGCGCAGGCCCTGGCGCAGCGCCCGCCGGCCTGGTACGGCTCGCGCGACGAGGCTGCCGCCCGCTACCTGCGCGTGTCCGGTCTGGCTGGCCTGCTGCCCGCTGATGACCCGGCCGTGGAAGCCGGGCTGCGCCGGCAGGACGGGCGGTGGCGGCTGGCGATGGACCAGCGCATCTTCGGGATCGGCGCGCCCAACATGGGGGAACTGCTGGCGCGATCGGCGGTGCCGGTGACGCTTGCCCGCGGCGGGAACGACCCGATGAACACCGACGAGCAGCTTGCCCAGCTCGGCGTCCCCACGGTCACGCTGCCGGAGCTCGGCCACAACGCGCACGTCGAGAGCCCGCAGCTGTCGTTCACCCTGCTCGACCGCTGGGCCACCCCGGCGATGCCCGGCTAGCAGCGGCCCTGGTCAGGCGCGGTGCTCGAGCGCCCGCCTGGTCAGGACCCGGGCGAGGTGACGCCGGTAGTCCCGGTCGGCGTGCACGTCCTCGCCCGGCTCGGTCCCGTCCGCCGCGAGCTCGGCGGCCTCCGCGGGGCTGGCGCCGCCGGCCAGGGCCTGCTCGGCCGCGCGGGCGCGCAGCGGCGTGGGGCCCATGTTCGCCAGGGCGATGCGTCCGTCGATGGCGGCCACGCCGACGATGGCCCAGTCGTTCGCCCGGCGGACGAACTTCTGGTAGCCCCAGGCCATCCCGGGGCTGCGCGGCACGCGGACGGCCGCGATCAGCTCACCCGGGTCAAGGCTGGTCTCGAAGAACCCGGCGAAAAGGTCGTCGGCCGGTACGTTCCTGGTGCCGGCCTGGCCCAGCAGGTCGACCGATCCGCCGAGAGCGACCAGGGCCATCGGCAGGTCGGCTGCGGGATCCGCGTGCGCCAGCGAGCCGCCGATCGTGCCCCGGTGCCGGATCTGCGGATCGCCGACCTGCGAGGCGGAATGGGCGAGCAGCGGCGCGTCGGCCCGGATCAGGTCCGAGGTGGCCACGGCGGCGTGCGGCGTGGCCGCGCCGATCACGAGCTCGCCGCCCTCGGCGCGGATCCCGGTCAGCTCGGCCAGCCGGCCGATGTCGATGAGGACCGACGGGGCCGCCAGGCGCAGTTTCATCATCGGCAGCAGCGAGTGCCCGCCGGCCAGCAGCTTCGCATCCTCGCCGTAGCTGTCCAGCAGGTCAAGAGCGTGTGTGGCGGATTCCGCGGCCACGTAGTCGAACGGCGCGGGAATCACGCGCTCGCCCCCGTCCGCTCGGCCTCGGCCGCGGCCAGCACCGCCCTGACGATGTTGTGGTAGCCGGTGCACCGGCAGAAGTTGCCCTCCAGGCCCTCCCTCACCTCGGCCTCGGTGGGGTCCGGGTTCTCCGAGAGCAGGCCGACGGCGGCCATGACCATGCCGGGCGTGCAGAACCCGCACTGCAGACCGTGTTCCTGCCGGAACGCCGCCTGCACCGGGTGCAGGTCGCCGTCGGCGGCAAGACCCTCGGCGGTTGTGACCTGCTGCCCGTTGGCCTGCATGGCCAGCACCGTGCAGGACTTCACCGACGTGCCCCCACCCTCCTCCCCTGGCCCCTTCATCAGCACCGTGCAGGCGCCGCACGAGGTGGTGTCGCAGCCGACGTTGGCGGCGCGCAGACCGCACACCTCACGCAGGTAATGGATGAGCAGCAGCCGGGGCTCGACGTCGTCCGACCGCCGCTGGCCATTGACGGTGAGTTCGACCTGCATCTACGCGTTCCCCTTTGCTGCCTGGATTGCCCGCCACACCCGTTGCGGTGAGGCCGGCATGTCGATGTGCCTGACGCCGAGGTGGGACAGCGCGTCGATGACCGCGTTCTGCACGGCCGGCGTGGCGCCGATCGATCCGGCCTCGCCGATCCCCTTGACCCCGAGCGGGTTGTAGGTGGTGCGGGTCTGCATGTCGGCCAGCTCGAAGCTCGGCACCTCGGTGGCGGACAGGAACGGGTAGTCGGCGAAGCTTGCGGTCAGCGGGTTGCCGTCGGCGTCGTAGACGACCTCCTCGACGAAGGCCTGCGCCGCGCCCTGGGCGATGCCACCGTGCCGCTGGCCCTCGGCCAGCAGCGGGTTCAGCACAAACCCCGCGTCGTCAACCGTCACCACGCGGCGCAGCGTCACCTTGCCAGTCTCGGTGTCGACCTCGACCACCGCGACGTGCGACCCGAACGGGAACGTCGCCCCGGGCTGGGTGAAGACGGTGCGCACCAGCAGGCGCTCGTCGGCGGCCAGGCTGGCCAGGGGCACCGAGGCGTCCGGGTCGCCGACCACCTCGAACGCGCTGCGGCCGACGTCGAAGCGCAGGTCCGCCGGGTTTGCCTCGAGCTCGCTGGCGGCGCGCTCCCTGGCCACCTCGAGCAGCTCCTGCGAGGCCTGCAGCACCGCGGAGCCGCCGTGCTGCAGGCTGCGCGAGCCGCCGGTCCCGCCGCCTTCGGGCACCAGGTCGGTGTCGCCCCACTTCAGCGTTATCTTGTCCACCGGGATGCCGAGCTCCTCGCTCGCCAGCATGGCCCAGGCCGTCGCGTGTCCCTGGCCGTGCGGGGAGGTGCCGGTGAGGATCGTCGCGGTCCCGTCCGGATGCACCTCGACGGTGGCGTTCTCCTTGGGTGGCACGTCCTCGCCGTCGCCCATGCCGGTTATCTCGACATAGCTGGCCAGGCCGATGCCCAGCGCGACGGTGTCGCCGCGATCGCGGCGCTCGGCCTGCTCCTTGCGCAGATCGTCGTAGCCGGCCGCGGCCAGCACCTTGTCCAGCGCTGCCACGTAGTCACCGGTGTCGTACAGGGCGCCGAACTTGGTCCGGTGCGGCTCGGTGAACGGCGGCAGCAGGTTGCGCCGCCGCACGTCGGCCGGGTCCATGCCGATCTCCGCCGCGAACAGGTCGATGGCCCGCTCGAGCGCGGCGGTGGCCTCTGGGCGGCCGGCGCCGCGATAGGCGCCAACCGGTGTCGTCGACGTGACGATGCTGGTAGCCACCGATTCAGACCGCGGGATCTCGTATGGGCCGGACGTCATCAGCAGGGTGAGGGACGGCAGGACGGCGCCGATCCGGACGTGCGCCCCGGAGTCCTGTACGACTTCCAGGCGGTAGGCCAGCACGGTCCCGTCCCGCTTGCCGCCGATCGTGACCGTCTGCTGCTGGGCCCGGCCGTGGGTCATCGCGACCAGGTTCTCGTACCTGGTCTCGGTCCAGCGCGCCGGGCGCCCGAGCTGGCGCGCCACCCACGCCACCATCACGGCCTCGGGGTCGGCACCGAACTTCGCGCCGAACGCGCCGCCGACGTCGGGGGTGATGATGTGGACCTCTTGCGGCGTGATGCCGAGCTGCCTGGCCAGCGCGCCCTGGCAGCCCTGCGCCGCCTGGCTGGGTATCCACGCGGTCACCCGCCCGTCCTCGCCCCAGGCGGCGGCCGCGGCCCGGGTCTCCATGGGCGCGGGCGCGACTCGCTGGTTCAGGATCGTCCGGGAGGTCACGACCTCGCACTCGTCGAACAGATGCTGGTCGAGCGCGTCCGGATCCCCGAAGGTCCCGGCCACGTTGGTGCCGGCCTCGTCGTAGAGGAGGACCTTCCCGGCCAGCGCATCGGCGAAGTCCACCACCGCGGGCAGCACGTCGTAGTCGACGTCCACAAGCTCGATGGCGTCCTCGCCCTGGTAGGCCTGCTCGGTGACCACGATCGCCACCGGCTCGCCGACGTAGCGGACCCTGTCCGCCGGCAGGATCGCCCTGGTCATCTGCTTGTTGAGCCCCGGCGTGACCACGGGCAGGTCGGCGAGGTCGGCCCCTGTGTACGCGGCGATGACCCCTGGAGCCGACAGCGCCGCGCTGACGTCGATCCCCGCGATCCTGGCGTGCGCGACCGGAGAGCGGGCAAAGAACACGTGGCAGGCCCCGGCCAGGCGCTCGTCCACGACGTCCTCGGTGTACACCCCGCCGGTGGTCAGGAACCGCGGATCCTCGGTCCTCAGGACGCGAGTACCCAAGATGCTCACCGACGATCAGCTCCCCTCGGACGCCGGTGCCGGCCACCCCGATGGGGTCGGCTACCGCATTGCAGTGCTCCTCGTGACGCCCGGCGACCCCGGAGGGCCGACTGGCGAGCGAACGCGGCTATGCACCTCAGAGATGATCGTGCCTGTCGTGCCCCCGGAAGGTCAAACCGGGCCGTTACGGCTCGCTACCTGCTGCGACGGCCCCGCCGATCGCCGAGGGCCAGCCGGCGAATTGCGAGAGTTGGTTCGAAGCGGCCGGCGTCTTGCATAGGCTCAACGTTTGGCTTGCCGCATCCCGGGCGGACATGACGACCCCCGGGAGGCCACGTCTTGAAGGGAGGGTCATGGAGGGGCGGCGGATTGACATAAGCGCCACCCAAGTCATTGCCAGCCTGCTGGCCGCCGTTACCGGCGCCATCGCCGCGTCAACGCTGGGAGTCGCGGGCACCATCATCGGCACGGCCGTGATGAGCGTCGCCAGCACCGCGATCGCGGGGCTCTACAAGCACTACATCGCCCGCAGCCGGGAAAGGCTGCGGAAAGCCGCCGAGGCGGCCCGGGCCAGCGAGCGTGCTGCCGCGTTCCGCTCCCGCCACGGGACCATTGCTGGCGCGCACGCCGCGACCCGGACCACGGCCGCGAATGCGGCCGACGACGCCGACAAGACCCAGGTGTTTCCCGCCGTGGCAGCCACGCAGCACCGGTGGCAGGAGGACGACCGCGCGAACGGCGTCGGCCGGGCCGGTGACGCGATCCGGACCGCCGGCGGGCTGCCCGGTGACGCGACCCGGACCGTGGGCGAGGCGGCAGGTGCCACCGGCGCCGAACTGGCCGGGGCCGTCTGGGAGAGCGACGGCGACGTCGCCGGGAACGCGGGGCAGCCAGCTGGCGGCGGTGACGAATCCGGGCCGGACGACGGGAACGGCGCCGGCCACGCGAAGCAGGCCCCAGCCCGGCCGCTGTGGCGGCGGCCGCTGGCGATGGCCGGGATCGCGTTCGGCATCTTCCTGCTGGCGATCGCCGCTATCACCGCGATCGAGGCCGTCGCGGGGAAGCCGCTCGACGCGCTGGTGGGCGGAAAGCACACCTCGGGCACCACGATCGGCAACCTGGTCGGCGGCAACGCCGCGCAGGCCACGTCGCACCACAGCGGCCCGACCCCGCTGCCCTCGCCGTCGTCGACGCCGACGCCCAGCCCGAGTACCACCCCGAGCGTCAGCCCCAGCCCGACGGCGTCGCCGACGCCCACGCCGACGCCATCGGGCACGCCGTCTCCCACCCCCACCACGGGCGGCACGGCGGGCGCCACCCCATCGGGCTGACTGCGCGGGAACAAGTCCTGCCAGCCGGGCGTTCCGGTCAGGGCCCTG
>Ga0335073_10014185_pt1 | contig 11174 bp, 10 predicted proteins | sample Lox_Sample_22_FD_207093 | JGI IMG/M metagenome (GOLD analysis project Ga0335073, IMG submission 207093) | Soil microbial communities from Loxahatchee National Wildlife Refuge, Florida, United States - Lox_Sample_2.2 | ecosystem: Environmental > Terrestrial > Soil > Wetlands | place: USA... | reverse complement strand
CATGTTGACTACGGCATAGGCGAAGAAGGCGAGCAACAGATATTTGAGCGAACGCAATGCGATGTCGGCCCAGCACGCCAGGCGGAAGTTTTTCCGGAACGTGTAGCGACCGAGACGCCACAGATATTCGGAGAAGGTTCCCACCGGACACAGCCAGCTGCAAAACGACTTGCGAAACAGGAACGACATCAGCAGGAACGAAATAAAAAGGAAGAAGCCGGCGGGGTGAATTTGCGGCGTCTGGCCGGTCAGCAGGAAGTACTTCAGTTGCATTAGGCCCTCGATGGGCAGCCATCCCTCGACGCCAGCGGGCCGCGCGACCATCGCCGTCTGGCCGCCGCTTTCCGCCCACCGCACCCACAGAAAGAACTGAATGCCGATCCAGAGGTTGAGTACCAGGAAGATCAGCTGCGCGCTCAGCCGCAGCGGCTGCGAATAATCCTTGTCGCTGCGTCGGACCAGTTTTTTGCGCGAGGGGTGGGGGCGCTCGCTGCCTACGATTCGTGCGGGAGAGGTGCGAGCGCCCGCTTCGTGCACAACTTCGCATTCAGGAAAAGCCGCCATCGCCGCTACCGTTTTCCTTCCATGGCAACGGCGCGCGGGAACAGGATGTTGTTCTCCAGATGAATGTGCTGGTGCAGGTCGGCCTCGAACCCCTGCAGCGCCTCGTACAGCGCGCGATAGCTGGCGCAGGCGTCGTTGGGCAGAGCGTAGTCTTTGGTGACCGAGCGCAGCGCGCGCAGCGCTTCGCCCGCGCCGTCGTGCTCCTGCATCATCATTCGCACCGGATTCATGACGGTTCCGAACATTGCCGGCGGGGCGGGTTCGCCCGCAACGAAGCTCTCTTCCAAGCGGACGAGGTAGGGGAAGAGCACCTGCTCTTCCTTCATCAGGTGCACGTTCAGCTCTTCGGCTAGAGCGGCGAAAATGTCCCGCGCCTGCTGGAGTTCGGAGTGGTTCTGGCCGTGTACGCCGACAACCTTGACGGCGAGCGCTTCGATGCGCCGGCATTCCTGGCGCACGAAAGCATGATGGGTGCGCGTGATGTGGGAGATCAGATCGGCCAGGGGCTGCGCCTGCCAATCCTGATCGTTCGGCGTGGTTGCGGCAAAACCGTTCTGGAGGCGCTGCAAGGCTTGCTCAAGAGGAATATTGGCCTGGGCACAAGCGTCACCCAGGGTGCGGCTTCCGCCACAGCAGTAGTCAATCCCAAGCTTCTCGAACTCGCGGGTTGCATTCGGTATCTCTGCGGCAATTTCGCCGACGGACGTGCTAGCTGCGATGGTCATCTTCTGCTCCTGCGTTCCCGAAGCTTGCGTCCGGGGCGCGTCATACCCTGAGCCTAAGATGGATCGAGCAGGCCTCCTATGACTTCTGTCACGCAGGCCGCAAATTGAATGGTGAACCGTTCGATGGTAGGAGCAGACGTTTACCCTGCATGCCCAGCGGAGTTGCGACGTCTGGTTTTGTCCGTCGTAGGTCTCACCCGCGACCCCACTACCAACCGCCGATACAGTGGCAGCCGAGCGCGCCGATGTCTAGTGGTGAAACCTTGGTAACCGGAACGGTGTATGACCACCGTCAGTTGTTGCTGCCCGGTTTTCGTGCATACAATCAGGCTGCGCCGGTTTGCGGCAAGTTCAAAAAGATGCTCCGCCAGTTCAATCTGCGATTCGTCTTGATTGTCGTGGCTTTCGGTTTGGGGCTGTACATGTCGCGCGGCGGCGTTCTTTTCAGCCATCCCGCGCCCGAGTTCTCGCTGCCCGGAGTGTACGGCGGGCGCGTCGATCTCGACTCTTATCGCGGGCGCCCGGTGTTGCTCGTCTTCTGGACCTCGTCGTGCCCGATTTGCCAGCGCGAGCTCCCGCTGTTGAGCCAGCTCGCGCCTATCTACCGCAGCAAAGACGTCAGCGTGCTCGCGATTCACCTGGGCGGGGAAAGTGAGGCTGCCGAATTCCTCAGCACCTACAACGTCAACCTCACCACGGCGTGCGATTCCGACGGTAAGGTGGGCAGAGCCTACGATGTCGGCGGCGTGCCCAAGTTCGTGCTGATCGGCAAGGATGGCAAAATCCGGCGCAGCACCTCGGGCTGGGCGAGCGAGCGCGTTCTGCGGTCCTGGATGGATGCGGCCGGCGGATCGTAGGCCTTCGGCGTGAACTGCGGCGGTGGCTATTCCGCATCGGCAAGGGAGGGGTTTTCCAACCAGACACCCGGGCTCGGACCCACCACGGATGGAGTTTATTAGCGGCTTCCAATCTCCTCGGGTGATGAAATTGCCGCAAGAAGAATCATGGCCGCTTTGCGCAGATTGATTACGAGTGCGGTTTTTGGCCTGACCATCCCTGGCTTGATGCTGTTGACCGGATGCGGCGGCTCGTCGCAACCGGTTCCTTCGCCAACGCCGTCTCCGCTTAGTCCGAGCGATTTCAATCTGATTTTCGTTGCTAGCGAGGACCCGGCCCATCAGGCAAGCGGGGATGTGAATCTGAAGACCGGGAACCTGACCAGCCAGGGTCTGCAACGCGCCCTGCGAATGGCGACGTTTCTTGAGCAGAAGGTGCTGGGCGGCAGCAATGTGAACGGCATCTATGCGCTGGTGCCGATGACTCACCCGCAAACCTCGAAGCAATATCCCGACATGTCCGGTCTCACGACGGTGGAGCAGTTCGCGATGCTCAATCGCACGACGCTGTCTATTCCGCAGGAGGCGCCGGTCACGGCCAACAGCTATCCGGTCAACGTTTCGTATTCGCCGGCTCCGCTGCCGGATGGCGTTCACCCGCCGCTGATGAATTGTCCGGCCATCGGGTCCAGCAACGCCTACAGTTGCCAGGGCCTGGATTATCGCGACCTGAATAACGACAACGAAGCTCTGGCCGGCGCTCTCATCCAAACCAACGTACCCGGCTTCTATGTGTTCGCCGCGCCTTGGGAGACGATCAGCTCGCTGATGGCGAATATCGCGCAGATGCAAGGCTATGACCTGGCGCTGCCCACAAGTTATCCGGGGCCGAACAATGTCTATGCCATCGCGATTGCGCCATCGGGAGGCGCCAGCTTCGTTACCTATGACAGCCAAATCACTCCGCCTGCAACTTACCCGCAGCTTCCTGCGGGAGGAATTGTTCCAGCGGAGTGTCTACCGGTGCGGACGAATACAACCTTCCAGATCGCGGTGACCGGCGGTGTGGGCGAAGCCGTGGTCCCTGCGGGCATCAATACCAACGAGACGATCTACTTCGTTCGTCATGCCGAGGCGCATCCCACCGAATGGTGGGAGGACGGCAATTACTATGGCAAGGGACAGTGGCGCTCGCTCGACCTTCCCACTGCCTTACTCAACAAAATTTATCCCAACCTGGTGTACTCCATTGATCCCGCGCAAGTCATCCCCGGCGCCGAGAGCGTGAACGGCGCGTTCTATTCCTATGTGCGCACCAACACGACCGTGTTGCCCTACGCCATCGCCAACAACCTGCCCTACAACCTGGCCGCAAGTTTCGAGATGGCTGCGCAGAATCCTCCCGCCTTAGCAACCGAAGCTAGTGCTTTTTTCTTTTTCGGTGGCCAGTTCTCGAACCAGAGCGTGCTGGTAGGCTGGGAGCACGATCACATTGCGCCGACGGTGAATGCGCTGCTGGCGGCCTACCACGGTACACAACCACCTCTGGCGCCGTGGCCCTCCGATGATTACGACACCGTCTGGACCGTGAAGCTGGATGCCCAGGGGAACGTCAGCGTGGACAATCTGACCTGCGAGGGCATCAGTTCGTCAGCGCTGCCAGCCGTGCCGCCGTCATTCTGAGCTGGATGCGGCCCTCGGCGAATGCGGACACTTTGTCCGCCAGCGAACAGCCGGCGCGAACTCTCCCGACTCTAATGCATGCATCAGGCCAGCATTTGCTTGACGTTGGCCACTCGCAGACTGGAACAAAAGCTGCATCACTTTCCTCTTGGTTCGTGAACTGGCGTTTGCCGGCTCGCGTATCTACCGGCGAGGAAGGCGATGGGCAATCTGGCATATGACATCCGTTACGGCTGGCGCGCGCTGCGCAAGAATCCGAGCTTTACCGCGATCGCCGTGCTGGTGCTCGCGCTGGGCATCGGCGCGAACACGGCGATCTTCAGCGTCGTCAACGCCGTTCTTCTGCGTCCGCTCCCCTTCGATCAATCCGGTCGGCTCGTTGAGCTCTATCACGTGCCGCCGCAAGCAGAGTTCCCCGGGATCTCCATGTTCTCCGTCTCGCCCGCCAACTTTTACGACTGGCGCGCCGAGGCGCAGAGCTTTGAAGGCATGGCAGCGTACGGTTTTGGCCGCTACACGCTGACCGGCAAAGGCCAGCCGGTGACCGTGCTCGTCACCTCCTCCACTTACGGCCTACTCTCCATCCTGCACGCCCAGCCGCTCGTGGGCCGCGACTTTGTGGAGAGCGAGGACCAGCCGGGCCGCAATCACGTCATTCTAGTGAGCTACGCGTTCTGGCGCGATCACCTCGGCGCCAATCCGGCCGCGGTCGGCAGCAGTGTTCAGCTCAACGGCGAACCCTACACCGTCATTGGCGTGATGCGCCCGGGCTTCGAGTTCCCCATCTCCAGCGATGCCCACAACCGCGCGCAAATCTGGAAGCTCCAGGGCTGGACGCCACAGGAGCGGGCCATCCGCGACAACCACAACTACGACGTGATTGCGCGCCTGAAGCCCGGCGTCACCCTTGAGCAGGCGCGGGCCGAGCTGAACACCATCTCCGACCGGCTGGCCGAGCAATATCCGAAAGATGATAAAGGTTGGGGCGCGACCGCCATTCCGCTCCGGCAGGATATGGTCGGCGATGTGCGAACGCCTTTGCTGATCCTGTTTGGCGCAGTGGCTTTTGTCCTGCTGATCGCCTGCGCCAACATCGCCAACCTGGTGCTGGCGAAGACGCTGTCGCGGCGAAAAGACGTCGCCATTCGTGCCGCACTGGGCGCAAGCCGTCGCCGGTTGTTACAGCAGGTGCTGGCGGAAACGGTGCTGCTGGCACTCGGGGGCGGCGCGCTAGGGCTGGTTGTCGCCCACTACGGAATCCAGTTCATCCTGAGATTTGTGGGCGAGCAACTGCCGCGCTCGGGCAGCGTCGGACTGGATCTTGGGGTGTTGGCCTTCACCCTCGGCATTTCGCTCGCGACCGGGCTGGCCGCCGGACTGCTGCCTGCCTGGCGCCTGACTCGCGAGGACGTTAGCGAGGCTCTCAAGCAGAGCGCCGGCCGCAGCGCATCCGACTCCCGCGGCAATCGCACGCGTCGCGTTCTGGTGGTTGCCGAAGTGGCGCTCTCGCTGATGCTGCTCATCGGCGCGGGCCTGCTGATTCGCAGCCTGTGGATGCTGCGCGCCGTCAATCCCGGCTTCGACCCCGATCACGTCATCACGATGCAACTGTCGATCTCGCCCAATCATTTCACCACGCTGGCGCAGGAGGCCGGCTTCTTCGATCGCGTGCTGCGGCGCGTACGCGCGCTGCCGGGTGTGCACTCCGCCGGCGCGAATGACACATTGCCGCTGTCAGGCGAGGAATCGCATCAACCAATTCAGATCGAGGGCCAGCCGGTGGTGCCCATGTCCGACCAGCCGGAAGTTGATGTGAACATGATCAGCCCGGGCTACATCGGGGCGATGCACATTCCGCTGCTGAGCGGGCGCGACTTTGACGACTCTGATGTCGCGCAGCATCCCGCAGTGGTGCTCGTCAGTCAATCGATGGCGAAGCAGTTCTGGCCGAATCAGGACCCGGTCGGCAAACGCCTGACTATGTACTTCTTCCCCGACAGCGTCCGCACGGTGGTCGGCGTTGTGGGCGACGTGAAGGACGATGCTTTGAGTCAGACGCGATCTGCTTCCGCGCTTTATATGCCGCTGGCGCAGGTTACCGGGCCGCGCGGCGATCAATGGCACTCCTTCGGCATGACGCTGGCCGCTCGCACGCAAACTGACCCGCAGAGCGTGGTTTCGGCTATCCGCAATGCCGTCCACGAGATTGATCCCGACGTGCCGCTGCTCGACATTAAGACCATGCAGGAGACGGTGAACGATTCACTACTACAGCAACGGTTTACGATGTTCCTGCTGACCGGCTTCGCGGGGCTGGCGTTGTTCCTGGCTGCGGTCGGCATCTACAGCGTGCTGTCATACGCGGTGCGGCGGCGAGTACGCGAAATCGGCATCCGCATGGCGCTCGGTGCTCAGATCGGCGACGTGCTCCGCATGGTCATCGCCGAAGGCATGAAGCCGACACTGCTCGGCGTCGTCATCGGCCTGGCAGGGGCGCTGGCACTCGGGCGGGTGCTGTCGAGCGTCATCTACGGCGTGAGCGCGCGCGACTGGGCGACCTTTGTCAGCGTGGCTATCCTGATGACCAGCATCGGTTTACTCGCCAGCACATTGCCGGCCTGGCGCGCCAGCCGCGTCGATCCCATGAAGACACTGCGCGAGGAATAGCAGAGATGAAGAACGGGCCGCCTCCCGTTTGGGGAATGTCGTAAAACGGCGCTCCCGTGGCGCAATTCGGGCCTCGCTTCTCACCGAGCCCTCTTGACAGCCCAACGTATAATTTTGCGACTGGCGGCAATCCGGCCAGACTTCCGGTCCGTAACCTACCCGAACGGCAACCAACCCAGGTCCAAAACCCAGAAAGGATCCAAAGAGGAGATGAGTAAAAAGTACACAGTCGTAGTGTTCGCCATGGCGGTCGCCCTGTCCGCCCTGGCAGTTTGGGCGGGCGACAAAACCCCGATGGTCGGCGGAGCGCCGATGTATCCGACCAAGAACATCATCGAAAACGCGGTCAATTCCAAAGACCACACAACGCTAGTGGCCGCGGTGAAGGCGGCTGGCCTGGTCGAGACTCTTGAAGGCCCCGGTCCCTTTACCGTTTTCGCGCCCACCAATGAAGCTTTCGCCAAGCTGCCCGCGGGCACCGTTGACAACCTGCTGAAGCCGGAGAACAAAAATCAGCTGGTGAAGATCCTCACCTATCACGTGGTGCCGGGAAAGCTCACCGCTACCGAAATCCGGGAGCAGATTAAGGCCGGCGGCGGGAAGGCTTCGCTGAAGACCGTTCAGGGCGAAGACCTCACGGCACAGATGGATGGCAAGCACCTGGTAATCGTTGACGCCAAGGGCGACAAGGCCATGGTGACCATCCCCAACGTCATGCAGTCGAACGGTGTGATCCACGTGATCGACACCGTGCTGATTCCCAACTAGCGGCGAGTAAACGGTGAGGGCTTCCAGCTGCGAGCTGCAGGCTTTAAGGAAATTGTCCTTGCTTCATTGGGTGCCCCGTTCTGTCGATGGGAGCGGAGCAAAGCGGATTCGAGAGACCTGCTTTTCTCCTCTCTTGCGGCCAGGCGGGGCATAGTTGCCTGGCTGAAACAGGATTGGATCAGGCAGCGAGTTCTTCACGCCGCCCTGGTCCTCGATCTGAGGTCAGCGATTTCAGGAGTTGCGTCGTAACTGCAACCAGCATCCTTCTCCCACTCTATGATGAAATAGAGGTATGTCCGAACCGCAACGCAATCTCACGGTTGATTCCCTGGAAGTGGTCGAAGGGCGCGAGCGCGAACAGATTCAGGGCTGGGTGCCCGAGCTGGCCTCCGAAGCCGAGCTGCGTGACGCGCTGGAGAAAGCCTTCGATTATCGCGGCGACGTGACCATCACGCGCAAGGATGGTACGAAGGTCGAAGGCTACATCTTCGACCGGCGTAACGGCGCGACGCTGGCCGAGTCTGTGGTGCGCCTGATCCCGCAGAACTCCGCCGAGAAGATTTCCATCCCATACTCCGACATCGCGGCCCTGGCCTTCACCGGACGCGACACCGCCGCCGGTAAGAGCTGGGAAGCCTGGGTCCGAAAATATTGGGAGAAGAAGGCCGCCGGCGAAAAGGACATCGCGCTGGAGCCGGAAAACCTCGATTAGGCGGGAGTCTCCAATTCGGCTTCCAGCCGTTCCAGCGACGGGATCTCCAGTGTGCGGTTGTCGATCCGGATCAGCCCCTCCTGCTGAAGGCGACTGAGATTACGCGAAACCAGTTCGCGCACGGTGCCGATCTGCGCTGCCAATTCGGTGTTGCTGGCCGGCAACGTGACTATAACGCCTCCACGATTTCCCTGGCCTTCGGCTTTGCCCAGCCGGAGCAGCAACGCGATCAGACGATGTCGTACTGTGGTAAAGGAAAGCTCTTCAATAATGCCGACCAGGCGGCGCAGCCGTCCCCCGATCACCTGCAACACCTTGAGCGCTACCGGCGGATAGCGCAGGCAGAGGGCCTGAAAATCCTGCTTGCTGAGAAAGAGGAGAACGCAGTCGGTCACGGCCTGGGCGGATGCCGGATAATTGCCGCCGTCGAAGACGGGTAGTTCGGCCACCGAGCTGCCCGGACCCTCGATGGCTAACACCTGCTCGCGCCCCGAAGCCGAGCTTTTGAAGATTCGCAGGCTGCCACTCTGCACGATGTACATGCCGGCACAAGCGTCCCCCTCGGAAAACACGATTTCCCCGGCTCCATAGCTGCGTTGCACGAGCCGTTGTGTCACGAAGGCAAACTCCTGCTCCGAGAGCGCGGAAAACATCTGCACTTTTGCGAGCACCGACCGGGGACCGCTCTTATCGATAGGCATGGGGACGATTTTATGCGAGCAAATGAGGTCGGCGTAACCGCAGCGCGGATTTTCGCCAGAGTCGATCATCCGGTCAAAACACAGCAGAGTCGCCCTCGGCGCGCAGGTTTACTCATGTGGCATGCTTGCGATGTGACGAACATCACTGGCGCGATTCGTCTGGACAGACGACAATACTATGGGTTAGTTTGTGCAATCGAAGCCATGCCAAGGTGGCGTCCCCTGTGTCCGACAGCGCACCTAAACCTAAGGTACATTTCGACTCCCTCGTCAATAACCCTGCAAACCTGAACGGTGTGCTGGACGCAATTTTCGACGGGGTATATTTCGTGGACAGCCAGCGCTGTATCCAGGAATGGAATACAGGTGCTGTCGCTCTGACCGGCTTCTCGCGCGACGAAGTCCGCCACCGAAGCTGTGCCGACAACATCCTGGTGCATGTAGATGAAAGCGGCACCGAGCTGTGCCGCAATGGCTGCCCATTGCAACAAACGCTGATCGACGGCGAGACACGCCAGGCAAGAGTGTTTCTGCGTCACAAGCAGGGCTATCGCATCCCCGTTGCCGTGCGCACTGTCGCCGTGCGCGACGCAAACTCCAACATCATCGGTGCCATCGAAACCTTTCGCGAGATCGGCGAAGCCGAGCAATGGAAAGCGCGCATCTCCGAGCTGGAACGCGCCGCCTACCTGGACACGCTCACGGGAATTCCCAACCGCCGCTTCGTGGAAGGACAACTGGAGCGCTTGTTGCGCGAGTTCCACGCGACTGGCGAGTGCTTTTCGGTGCTGCTGATCGACCTGGATGGCTTCAAAGCCGTGAATGACAACTACGGCCACGATGTCGGAGATCGCGTGGTCCGCAACATTTCGCAGACCCTGCTGAATGCGCTGCGCGGGCACGACATTCTGGGCCGCTGGGGCGGCGACGAGTTTGTGATGCTTCTCGGCGGCACCGGCAGGCAGCAATGCCAGACAATTGCGGAGCGCGCGCGCGTGCTGGCCGGGCAAACGGTCACGTCCATAACCTCGGGATATGTCAGGCTCACCCTCTCCATCGGCGGCGCTATCAGCGCGCCGGGCGATACTCCGGAGCGGCTCCTCAAGAGGGCCGATGAGCAGCTTTACCTCGCCAAGCAACGTGGGCGTAACGGCTGGGCGGTCGAGTAAGCGGCTGATCGCCTTCGGCTGAAGCGGACCGCCAGGGGATGAACCGAAGCGCCAGCTGCGGAATGCGCGCCCGGCGCCGAATCCATGCATTACACTTGCACGCGGTCGCGCCTCAGTGCTTTACTCCCATTAAGCCGGATGGCGGAACTGGCAGACGCAGCGGACTTAAAAACCTGATTTTTCCGAAATGGCAGCGCGAACTTTTCAAAACGATTCTGGACGAGGAGAATCTGAGATTTGATCGTGACGGCCGGCCCCGCACAGCTTACAGCTTGCGGCACACCTATATATGCCTGCGCCTCATGGAAGGCGCCGACATCTACCAGATCGCCAAAAACTGTCGCACCAGCGTCGAGATGATCGAGAAATACTATGCCGCGCACATCAAGACCAATCTTGACGCCGCCGCCATCAATATCATGCGGCCCAAGCCGAAGAAGATGCAGAAACCTGCCAGGCGCGCCAAGCTTTCGCCTGCCGTTAGTCGGCCGACCTCCAATTGAGAGAGGTTCTTAGCTGCCTTCTCGATGATCGGCGCAGGGGGTCTGCACCAAAAACGTATGTTTTGAACATCGGCGTTCTTGATGACGTGTTCAGCCGTGATGACTAATCCGAGGAATTACGTCCGCCGAAACCGACCGACCTGATTTTTCCGAAATGGCAGCGCGAACTTTTCAAGACGATACTGGACGAGGAAAATCTGAGATTTGATCGTGATGGCCGGCCGCGGACCGCTTACAGCTTGCGCCACACCTATATCTGTCTGCGCCTGATGGAAGGCGCTGACATCTACCAAATCGCCAAGAACTGCCGCACCAGCGTCGAGATGATCGAAAAATACTATGCGGCGCACATCAAGACGAATCTTGACGCCGCCGCCATCAACATCATGCGGTCCAAGCCAAAGAAGATGCAGAAGTGCGCCGGGCGTTCGGGCTCCGCCCGCCCCGCCGGTCCGGAAACTGAGATGTGAAAGTCCGCGCCGTGCTCTAAGATAGATTTACCTGATTGCCACGCGGGCGTGGCGGAATCGGCAGACGCACCGGACTTAAGGAAACTTGAGTGCCCGCTGGGAAACCGGCGATGTAGAACTGCCCAAATTCGGGGGAACCTTTCACATGGCAATCCCGAGCCGAGCCCGGACGGAGATTCCGCCTGGGAAGGTGTAGAGACTAGACGGGCAGCACCTAAACCCCGGAGCACAGGGACAGGGTGAAGGGATAGTCCAGACCACAAACGCCGGAAGGCGGCGGCAAAAGCCGTAGATGGCAAGAAAATCCGTTGGGCCGCAAGGCCTGTGGGGGTTCAAGTCCCCCCGCCCGCACCATTACTCACAACAGTCTTGGCTT
>Ga0335073_10014183_pt1 | contig 11174 bp, 8 predicted proteins | sample Lox_Sample_22_FD_207093 | JGI IMG/M metagenome (GOLD analysis project Ga0335073, IMG submission 207093) | Soil microbial communities from Loxahatchee National Wildlife Refuge, Florida, United States - Lox_Sample_2.2 | ecosystem: Environmental > Terrestrial > Soil > Wetlands | place: USA: Florida... | reverse complement strand
GACGGGCGAACGCGCGCAGCGATTCGCCGAGGCGTGGTCGATTCCGCACGCGTTCGGAGAATGGCGCAGCGCCGTCGCCGAGGCTGACGCGGTACACATCGGCACGCCGAATCATCTGCATTATGAGATGGCCAAATTCGCGCTTGAATCCGGGAAACACGTCCTGTGCGAAAAGCCGCTGACCATGACCGCGGCCGAGGCTCGCGAATTGACCGCGCTCGCCGGGGTGAAAGCACTGGCGCACTGCGTCAATCACAATCTGCGATTTTATCCGGTGGTGCAGCAGGCGCGAAGCATGATCGCGGCGGGCGAGCTCGGCGAAATTCTGGTGGTGAACGGAACCTATTTTCAGGACTGGCTGCTGTACGACACCGACTGGAACTGGCGCGCCAACGCCGAGGAGGGCGGGGAACTGCGCGCGATGGGCGATATCGGCTCGCATTGGATGGACATGATCCAGCACGTGACGGGGTTGAAAATCACCGGGCTGTGCGCGGATTTGCAGACGTGTCATACTACGCGCAAGCGGCCGAAAGGATCGGTGGAGACGTTCGCGGGAAAAAAATCCGCGCCGGCCGAGGTGGAAGTGGTGAACATCGCGACCGACGATTTCGGCGCGGTGCTGATTCACTTAGGCGATCGCGCGCGCGGATCGTTCGCGGTGAGCCAGGTTTCCGCCGGACGCAAGAATCGCTTCAATTTCGAAATTTACGGAACGAAATGCGGCCTCGCGTGGAACCAGGAACGGCCCGATGAATTATGGATCGGCCAGCGCAATTCGCCGAATCAGTTGTTGATCAAAGATCCGTCGCTGATGGACGCGCGCGCGGCGACGTTCGCCGATCTGCCCGGCGGGCACAGTGAAGGCTACGACGACACGTTCAAGCAGATGTTCCGGCGATTTTACGCTCGCGTGGCGGACGCGTCGGCGCCGGTGGAATATCCGACGTTCGCCGACGGCGCGCGAGGGATGGAACTGCTCGAAAAGGTGCTCGAAAGCTCGCGGCGGCGGGGGTGGGTGAGCTGTTAGGAGACAGTCGGGTACTTTTTGAGTGTTTGATGATGCAGATGTCAGCTGTGCCTCCGACGGGCAGGCCGGTCCGATTCAAGCGCCCAAGAGTAAGCCCCCCGCACTGCACGTTACCGTCCAGCAAGCGCGGCGCCTCTACGCCAAGTGGCTTGTGGCGCACGCACTCGTGCGTGCCGTCTCGACACTCGTGTCGAGACGCTTTTCTTTTAATGAGACTAACTATCCCGATCTTTCCGGCACTACAAATTCATGCTGATCCGCCGCCGGCGACTGCCGCACATCTACGCGGAAGCACGGCAGCGTGCGTGCGTCGCTACTGCCTCCGCCAGGACCGCTCACGGCCGGCGAAGCCTTCGTCTGGATCGACCGGAGACTGGACATGATGCGGACCGGTCCGATGTATCTCCGGCAACCGGAGGTTGCGAATCTCGTTGTCGCCTCGATACGAAAGGGTGTTGATCTGGGACACTACGAACTCGGCGCGTGGGCGATTATGCCAAACCACGTTCATCTGTTGATTCAGCCGAGCACCACGCCGGATCGACTGCTGAAATCCCTCAAGGGCGCGAGCGCCCGCGAGGCGAATCGCCTGCTGGGGCGCACGGGCGAGCCGTTCTGGCAAAGGAATCCTATGATCACTGGGTGCGCGACCATTCCGAGTTTGAAAGGATTCGCATTTATATCGAAAATAATCCGGTCAAGGCAGGGTTGGCGCGAAGCGCCGAGGAGTATATATGGTCGAGCGCTTACGCCGGGAAGAATGTGTCGCCATGAGTGGCGACACGGCACGCACGAGTGCGTGCGCCACAAATTACTTTTCGGCGAAGGCTTCTACCGGCGGACACGAACACATCAGGTGACGATCGCCGTACGGGTTATCGATGCGGCCGACGCTCGGCCAGAATTTTCGCGCACGCACGAACGGCAGCGGATAGGCCGCCAATTCGCGTGAGTACGCGTGCGGCCATTCGTCCGCGCTCACCGCGGCCGCGGTGTGCGGAGCATGTTTCAGCACATTATCCTGCGGATCGGATTTGCCGTCGATCACGGCTTGAATTTCCCCGCGAATCGCGATCATCGCGTCGCAGAAACGGTCGAGCTCTTCTTTCGGCTCGCTTTCCGTCGGCTCGACCATCAGCGTTCCGGCCACCGGAAACGATACCGTCGGCGCATGAAAACCGTAATCCATCAGGCGTTTCGCAACGTCGGTTTCATCGATGCCGCTGGCCGCTTTGAGCGGGCGCAGATCGAAAATCATCTCGTGCGCCACGCGGCCGTTTTCACCGGAATAGAGCACCGGATAATATTTTTCCAGGCGCGATTTGATGTAGTTCGCGTTCAGAATCGCGAGGCGCGTCGCTTCGGTCATGCCGTCGCGGCCCAACATTTTTATGTACGCGTAGGAAATCAGCAGAATGCTCGCGCTCGACCACGGCGCGGCGGCGACGGCGTGAATCGCCTGCGAGCCGCCGGTTTTGATGATCGGATGGGCCGGCAAAAACGGCGCCAGATGCGCGGCTACGGCGATCGGACCCATCCCCGGACCACCCCCGCCATGCGGGATCGAAAATGTTTTATGCAAATTGAGATGGCAAACATCCGCGCCGATCGCCGCGGCACTGGTTAAACCAACCTGCGCGTTCATGTTCGCGCCGTCCATATAAACCTGGCCGCCGTTTTCATGAACGATCCGGCAAATGTCGCGGATGCTCTCTTCGAACACGCCGTGCGTCGATGGATAGGTCACCATCAGCGCGCCCAGCGAATCGCGATGCTGCTCGGCTTTCTTCCGGAGATCGGCGACGTCGATATTCCCTTCGGCCGTCGAGGCGACCACCACTACGCGCATTCCGGCCATCACGCCGCTTGCGGGATTGGTGCCGTGCGCCGAGGCCGGAATCAGAACCACGTCGCGATGCTGATCGCCGCGCGAATGATGATAGGCGCGAATCACCATCAGGCCGGTAAATTCGCCCTGCGACCCGGCGTTGGGCTGCAAGGAAACGGCCGCGAATCCGGTGAGTTCGCACAGCGCCCGTTCCAGCTCAGAAAAAATTTGCTGATAACCGGCGGCCTGATCGACCGGAATAAAAGGATGCAGCTTCGAAAATTCCGGCCACGTCACCGGCAGCATTTCGGTGGCTGCGTTCAGCTTCATGGTGCACGAACCGAGCGGGATCATCGACGTATCAAGCCCCACATCCTTGCGTTCGAGCGATCGTATGTAGCGCATCATCTGCGATTCGGAATGATGGGTATTGAAAACCGGATGCGTCAGAAAATCGCTCGAGCGCTTCAGCGCCGATGGATAATCGAGCACCAGGTTTTCCGGCGACGCGTCGAATCGCGATTGCGCACCCGTGCCCGCCGCGAACACGCTGACGATTTGGGCCACGTCTGCCGGCGTGGTCGTTTCATCCAGCGCGACGTTGATGGTGCCGTCCTCGCGATAGCGGAAATTCATCTGATGGGCGACGGCGGCTTCGTGAATGCGCTGCACTGCGCCGGCCGGCGGCTCCAGGCGCAGCGTGTCGAAGAACATTTCGTTGCGCTGCGCCACGCCGACTTTCGACAGTTCGCGCTCCAGCAATTTTGCCAGCCCGTGAACGCGCCGGGCGATTTGAGTCAATCCTTTCGGACCATGCCACACCGCGTAAAATCCGGCCATATTGGCCAGCAGCGCCTGCGCGGTGCAGATGTTCGAGGTCGCTTTTTCGCGGCGGATGTGCTGCTCGCGCGTTTGCAGCGCCATGCGGTACGCCGGATTGCCCTGCGCGTCCACGGAAACGCCGATGATGCGTCCGGGAACCTGGCGCACGTGTTTTTCGAGCGTCGCGAAAAACGCCGCGTGCGGACCGCCGTAACCCATCGGCACGCCGAAACGCTGCGAATTTCCGAGCACCACATCGGCGCCGATTTCGCCCGGCGGAGCGAGCAGCGTCAAACTCAACAGATCCGTCGCCACCGCGACCATGACGCCCGCGCGTTTCGCCGCGGCGATAAAATCCCGCAAATCGTGCACCGCGCCCGATTCATCGGGCGATTGAACAAGAGCGCCGAAAAATGTTTGATCGAGCTGAGCCGTGCGCCAGTCGCCGATCACCAGTTCGATGCCCAGCGGCTCCGCGCGGCTGCGCAAAACATCGAGCGTCTGGGGGAAACAGGAATCGGCGGCGAAGAATTTTGTCGCGCTCGATTTCGCCACGCGATGCAACAGCGTCATCGCCTCGGCCGCGGCCGTCGCTTCATCGAGCAGCGATGCGCTGGCCACTTCCATTCCGGTCAGGTCGCGCACCACGGTTTGAAAATTGAGCAAAGCCTCCAGCCGTCCCTGCGCGATTTCGGCCTGATACGGAGTATATGGCGTGTACCAGCCGGGATTTTCTAAAACGTTGCGCAGAATCACGCTGGGCGTGAAGCAATCGGCATAGCCGAGTCCGATATAGGAACGAAACACGCGATTTTTCGCGGCGATCTCGCGAAGCCCGCGCAGAAATTCGTATTCGCTTTCGCCTTTCGCAAGATTCAGCGGATGGTCCAGGCGGATTCGCGCGGGAATCGTTTCCTCGATCAGCGCGTCGAGCGAAGGCGCTCCCACGGCCTTGAGCATCGCGTCTCGTTCAGATTTATCGGGTCCAATATGGCGGGTATGAAACTGCTCGAAGTCAAAAATCATGTATGTTATTCAGTGTATCCCCGACGTTACATCGCGTGGCTGCTGTTGTGCGCCGCGCTGGCCGTGCACATCACCGACGAAGCCTCCACGCGCTTCCTGAATTTGTGGAACCCGGAGGTGACCGCGCTCGGTTTAGGCGCACTGCGGTTCACGTTTCCGGTCTGGATCACACTCATGGTGCTGGCGGTGATCGGGCTGCTGATCCTTTCCTATTGGGTGCGGCGCGGAACGTGGTGGACCCCGTTCGCCGCTTATATTTTTATTTTATTGATGCTGTCAAACGGCGTTTCGCACCTGCTGTTTTCATGGCGCGAGCACGCCTGGATGTCGGGATCCCACACCTCGCCGCTGCTGATTGCGGGGTCGATTTATCTGTGGTGGACGCTGCGTCGTCCCGCCGGCGCAGGCGGGTGATGGCCGCGCGGAAAAGGAGACTACTCGGTCCCCGTCTGTAAGTCATCCATGCCGCTGGCCGTGGACAGAAGGCCGTCGTGCGCGTCCCCCATCAGGCTATGGATTTTCGCGGCGCGTGCGCTGGCGTGATCCTCCCAGGGCGGCATTGCGCAGATGCAGACGGTCGCCGGAAATCGTGGCGCCGGTGGCCCAAACACCGCGACGATTCAGGCGAATGGGAAGTTCGTATTCCGTTCCGCCCGGCGCTTCAACGGTTTTACAGCCCCGCCAGTCATGGCGGGGGGCTCTCCATGCTTCAGGTTCAACGCAGATTTCAGGCACTACCCAACGCCGCACAAAAGAGCAGGCGGTCAGAGGGAATCTATAATGGGCTGCATGCCGCTCGCTTCCAGCCGGAAAATTGCACAGGGGCGATCCGGCTTGCGGAAACGGCCACGCGCTGAGACCTAAGGACAAACCACTGGAACTTCGTCGCGAGTTGGGCCTGTTCGATTCGATTTCGATTGTTCTGGGCATCGTGATCGGTTCCGGCATTTTTCTGGTGCCGAATCTGGTCGCCGGCGCGTTGAAATCCGCCGGGTGGATTCTCGCGGTGTGGATCGTGACGGGCGTACTTTCCTTTTTTGGCGCGCTTGCCTTCGCCGAGTTGGGCGCGGCGTTCCCCGCCACCGGCGGCCAGTATGTCTATCTTCGCGAAGCCTGGGGGCCGCTTCCGGCGTTCATCTGCGGCTGGACGCATTTCTTAGTCAGCCAATCGGCCGCGATCGCCTATCTCGCCGTCAGCTTCGCGATTTATCTTTCCTACTTCGTGCCGCTTGGCGTGTGGCCGGCGAAGGGCGTGGCGCTGGCGGCGATTGCATTGCTGACGCTGATCAACTATCGCGGCGTGCGCCCCGGCGCGAACGTCCAGAACTTTTGCCTGCTGGCCAAGATCGCGGGGATCGCCGTGATCGTGATCGCGGCAATCTTTTTTTCGCATGCCCGGCAGACCTTCAGTTTTGGACCGGTCTCCGCCGGCGCGTTCGGCGTCGCGGCGATCGCCTGTTTGCAAGCCTACGACGGCTGGTCCGCGGTCACCTTCGTCGCCGGCGAGGTGAAGAATCCGGAGCGAACTCTGCTGCGCGCCCTGTCCATTGGAATGTTGCTGGCCATCGCCGTGTACGTGCTGATGAACGTGGCCTATTTAAAGGTGCTGAGCGTTCCGGAGATTGCGCACGCCGATCGGGTCGGGTCACTTGCCACGGAGCGCACGCTGGGCCGGTCCGGCGCCCTGCTGGTTTCGCTTACGATTCTCCTCTCCATCCTGGGGGCTCTGAACGGCCGTGTGCTCACGCAGCCGCGCGTCTATTTCGCGCAGGCCTGCGACGGCCTGTTTTTTGCGCGCTTTGCCGATATTCATCCGCGCTTCGGCACGCCCTCGTTTTCGATCCTCATGCAAGGGGCCTGGAGCGCCGTGCTGGTTCTGTTCGGGTCGTTCGAAATTTTGATCGATTACCGGATCTTCGGCGTCTGGATGCTGAACCTGTTTACCGTCGTAGGCGTGATCGTGTTGCGGCGCAGCCGGCCGGATCTGGCGCGCCCGTACCGCATGTGGGGCTATCCGTTCACGACGCTGGCCTTCATCGCGGCCGCGGGAGCGTTCATGATCAATATGCTGATCCACCGCGCCGGCCCGTCGTTGATCGGCCTCGCCATCATGGCCGCGGGCGTCCCGGTGTACTATTTATGGAGACGGCAGGCATGACAGCTTCGGTGATTCGCCCCGGAACGCGGACCTATGAAGTGCGCGTTACGAAATCGGCGGAAATACGGTCCTATCCGGTGACGCTGGGCGATCGCATGACCGTGCTCGATGCGCTGTTCCAGATCCAGGCCGAGCTCGACTCCTCCATCGGCTTTCGCTGCGCCTGCCGCGTGGGGATGTGCGGCACCTGCGCGATGTACATCAATCGCGTTCCGCGCCTGGCGTGCAAAACGCGCCCCTCCCAGCTCGATTCGACGCGGATCACCCTGGCGCCGCTGCCGAATCTTCCGGTAATTCAGGACCTGGTCGTTTCGCTCCAGCCGTTTTTCGAGCAATGGAAAAGGATCCGGCCGGCGCTGCGCGGATCGGGATCGGACCAGCTCGCCACGCTTCCGCCGGATCCTGAAACTTCCCGCAAACGCGACTGCATCACCTGCGGGATCTGTTACGCGGCGTGCGGAATCAAGGCGACCCACGCGGATTACCTCGGTCCCGCGGCGATCAACAAGGCCTTCCTGCGCATCAAGGATCCGCGGGATGGCGCGCACCGGGAACGTTTGCAGGTGCTGAACGATGAATGGTCCGGCGTTTGGCGATGCCACACCCAATTCAATTGCACCGTGGCGTGCCCCAAGCAAATCGACCTGACGGACACCATCGCGCGCCTGAAGCGGGCGCTGCTCACTTCATGAAAGACCTGCTTCGCAAATACAGCGGCCCGTTCAGCGGCATGTTCGCGCACTGGATTCAGCGAAGCACCGGGCTCCTGCTGTTGTTTTATCTTTTCCTCCATGTGCGAACCATCTATGCGCTGAGCCAGGGGCCGGCGGCCTTCGATCGCGCGGTGGGCCAATTTCGCGGACCGTTTTTCAAGCTGCTCGAAATTGCGCTGCTGGGCGCGGTGATCCTGCATGCGCTGAACGGCGTCCGCATCACTCTGCTCGACCTCGGGCTCCCGCACCAGCGGCAGCGGCGGCTGTTCTGGACCTGGTCGATCGGGCTGGGCGCTTTGATTTTTCTTGCCGGGGCGATCCCGCTCTTTCTGTCCTCGGTGCTGAGGCGATGATGCCGGCGTTCTGGTGGTATCTCCAGCGCCTGACCGGCGCGGCGCTCGCGCTCCTGTTGATCGTGCATTTTTGGGTGGAGCATTTCGTCTCCGAAAATCTCCGCCGCGGCGATCTGACCTATGACGCGATTCGCACCCGCATCTCGAATCCTCTGTGGCAGACCATCGACATCGCTTTTTTGCTGATCGCGCTGCTGCACGGGCTGAGCGGCGCGCGCAACATCCTGCTGGACTACAGCCGTATCGGCCGCCGCGGCGCGCGGATCGCCACCGGCTTTATCGTGGTGGGGGCCGTGTGGGCCTGGTGGGGCATCGAAGCCTTCAAGGATCTCCGTTGATGGAGCAGATCGATGCGGACATCCTGATCCTCGGCGCCGGCGGCGCGGGCCTGCTCGCCGCATTGCACGCGCTGGAAATCGGCAAGAAGCTCAGAATCGTAATCGCCGTCAAAGGGTTGCTCGGTCAAAGCGGCTGCACCCGAATGGTGCAAGGCGGCTACAACGCCGTTTTGAATCCCAAGGATTCGCTGGACCGCCATTTCGCGGACACCATCAGGGGCGGCGCGTGGATCAATCACCAGGAACTGGCGTGGAAGCTGGTGGAAGAAGCGCCCAGGCGCATCGTCGAGCTGGAAAACAAGGCGGGATGCCTGTTCGATCGCAATGCGGACGGGACGATTCATCAGAAAGCGTTCGCGGGCCAGTCTTTCGATCGCACCGTGCACCGCGGCGACTTGACCGGCATCGAGATCATGTCCAATCTGCGTGACTCGATTCTCGAAACCGATATTCGGGTGTTGCAGGAATGCCGCGGCGTCGAACTGCTCAACGCGGACGGCCGGATCTGCGGCGCGATTTTGCTCGATATCCGCCGCGGACAAATCCTGGCCGTTCGCGCCAAAGCGACGCTGCTCGCCACCGGCGGCGGCGCGACGATGTACCGCATCTCTTCGCCGTCGCTCGAAAAATCGGGTGATGGAATGGCGATGGCCTATCGCGCCGGAGCGCACTTCGTCGACATGGAGATGCTGCAATTTCATCCGACCGGTCTGCTGGTGGGAGATTCGGTCGCCACCGGCGGATTGCTCGAAGAAGGGCTGCGCGGGGCCGGCGCGCGTCTCTACAACGGGCTGGGCGAGCGGTTCATGGAGCGTTACGATCCGCAAAAACTGGAGCGCGCCACCCGCGACGTGGTCTCGCGGTCGAGTTATCTTGAAATCGTCGCCGGCCGCGGGACGCCCGCGAATGGAGTGTATCTGGACGCGAGCCATCTCGGTGAGGATTTTCTGAAGGCGAACTTTCCCGGTATGGTGGAGCGCTGCGCCGATTATGGATTCGACTTGCTGCACGAACGCGTCGAAGTCTCGCCCAGCGCTCATTACCAGATGGGCGGCGTGCGCATCGACCTCGATTGCCGCAGCAACCTTGAAGGACTGTTTGTCGCCGGTGAAGATTCCGGTGGCGTGCATGGCGCGAACCGTCTCGGCGGCAACGGCGTCGCCGACTCGATTGTCTATGGGGGCCGGGCCGGCGATGCCATGGCGGATTACGTCCTCGGCCGCGAAATTTTGCGGACGCCGGTCGATGGCCCGCGCTGGCAATGCGCGGTTCGCGAGACCGGCGAGAGTCCTTTCGCGCTGCGCAAGGAGCTGGAGGATTTGATGTGGGAAAAAGTCGGCCTGGTGCGCCGCGGCGTCGATCTCCGGTCCGCGATCGAGGATTTGAATCGGCTTGGCGAGCGCGCCGAATCGGCCCGAGTCGACAGCTTGCCCGCGTGGAATGCCGCTCTGGACCTGGCCAATCTGATCGCAGTGGGAAGCATGGTCGCGCATAGCGCGCTGATTCGCACCGAGAGCCGCGGCGCGCATTTTCGCGAGGATTACCCATCTTCCGATCCCGCGTGGCTCAAGAATATCGTGCTGACGCCCGGCGCCGGTTTTCGCTGCGAGCCGGTTTGCTTCAGCCGCCTGAAACCTCTATGACGATCTACGAAGCCATTGAAACCGCGGCCTGCGAGCTGTACATCCGCGCGCTGAAGAATATCCCCGCGGACGTGCGCGGCGCGCTCCAGCAGGCTCTGCGAAACGAGCAGTCGGGCGGCCATCAGACCGCCGAGCAAGTCCTGTTTACGATTATCGAAAACATTCAGACGGCGGACACGCACGACATGCTGGTCTGCCAGGACACGGGTCTTCCGCTGTTTAAAGTTGTGGTCGGCCTGCCGGTAGACGCCGCCGAGCTGAAACTTCGTTTGCGAAAGGGCTGCGAGCGCGCCACGGCCGACTATCCGCTACGCTCGAACACGGTGCATCCATTGACGCGCAAGCACACCGGGACCAATACCGGGAACGGCATTCCGGTGATCAAGCTCGAATTTGCGCCGGAAATCGGCCGCCTCGAGATCGTCATGGCGCCCAAAGGATCGGGATCGGAGAACATGAGCTTCCTGAAGATGCTCACGCCCGCGGAGGGAGTAAAGGGCGTGAAAAAGTTCGTACTGCAATGTATTTTCGAATCCGGCGCGAAGCCGTGCCCTCCCATGATCGTCGGCGTCGGCCTGGGAGGCACTTCCGACGTGGCGATGCAGCTCGCAAAAGAGGCGAGCACGTTTCGCAGGATCGGCTCCGCCAATGCGGATCCCGATGTCGCCGCGCTCGAACGGGACCTGCTGGACAAAATCAATGCGACCGGCATCGGACCGCAGGGGTTGGGCGGCGCGACGACGGCGCTCGCGGTGCACGCGGAGTGGGCCCACACGCACATCAGTCACAACCCGGTGGCCGTAAATATTCAGTGCTGGCGCGGAGAGCGCGCCGCGGCGTCGATTTCCGCCGGCGGAGAAATCAGCTATGCACTATAAGCTGGCCACGCCGCTGAGCGAAGCCGAGGTTCGCCAATTGCGCCTGGAGGACACCGTTTCGCTCGAGGGCGCCATGTTCGGGATTCGCGACGCCACGCAGATCCGCATTTTCGACGAAGGAATCGCGCCCCCGGCTGACCTGACCGGATCGGCGTGTCTCCATACCGCGCCCGGCGTCCGTAAGCGGAGCGATGGAAGCTACGAAAAATTATCGATCGGCACCACGACCAGCGCGCGAATGGACCGCTTCGCGCCAGGGTTGTTCGAAAAGTATGGCGTCCGCGCGATCATCGGCAAGGGCGGCCTGCTGGAGGAAAGCGTACAGGCGATGCAGCGAGCGGGCGGCGTGTATCTGGCGATGGTCGGCGGCGCGGCGGCCCTGGCC
>Ga0335073_10014182_pt1 | contig 11174 bp, 10 predicted proteins | sample Lox_Sample_22_FD_207093 | JGI IMG/M metagenome (GOLD analysis project Ga0335073, IMG submission 207093) | Soil microbial communities from Loxahatchee National Wildlife Refuge, Florida, United States - Lox_Sample_2.2 | ecosystem: Environmental > Terrestrial > Soil > Wetlands | place: USA... | reverse complement strand
GCGGCGCCTTTAGCTGGATCGGTCACACGGCCGCCCGCGCCCGGTGCGCGGGACTCCATAGTTCTTGGGAGGCCAGGCGGGCGCCCTCCGCAAGCGCCTGGAGCTTGGCCCACTGGATCTCGGGATGCACCCGTTGGATGAAGGCCCCCTGGGCGAAGCCGCAGTCGGTTCCCGCCAGGACGTTCTCGCGTCCGACGACGTTCGCCAGCCGGATCAGCCGCTGGGCCACGAGCTCGGGGTGCTCGACGACGTTGGTGTGATGGGTGACCACCCCCGGGATCAGTTTCTTGCCCTCCGGGAGCGACACCTCCTCCCATACGCGCCACTCGTGCTCGTGCCGGGAATTGGCCTGCTCAATCGCGTAGGTCCCGGCGTTCACGGCCAGGATCAGGTCGACGACGTCCTTTAGGGGCGGGTCGAAGGCGTGCGGCCCGTGCCAGCTGCCCCAGCACACGTGGTAGCGGACTCGCTCCTCGGGCAGCCCGTCGAGCGCGTGGTTGAGCGCGCGCACGCGCAGATCGGCCCAGCGCCGGTAGTCGTCCCACGACTCGCCGCGCGACATCATCGTGTCGGCCTCGTGCATCAGCACCGCGTCGTCGACCTGCACCAGCAGGCCGGCGTCCACGATCGCCCGGTACTCCTCGCGCAGGGCGCCGGCGAGCGCGAACACGAACTCCTCGTCGCTGGCGTAGTGCTCGTTCTGCAGCCAGTAGGCACTGGCGGGCGCGACGACGGGAAGGAACGCGTCGATCACCTCATGCCCTTCCAGAGCCGCTTTGAAGTTGGCGATGTCACGGTCCAGTGCCGTCCGGTCGTACTCGAGGGGACCGGTACATACCCAGCTCACCCCCTGGTTGGCGCCTTCGGCGTCGTGGTCGGGCAGAAAGTTCGAGGAGGCGCCGCTGCTTTCGCGGACGGCGGCTTCATCGAGGGCGTCGAGCGCCGCATAGGCCCCCGGAAACGCCTGCCGGTCCCGGCTCGGTGGCAGCATGCTGGCGCCCTCGAGCTGGATCGCCCGGACCTCCAAGCCGCTGACGCGCTCGTACAGGTAGGTGATCCAGCTCGCCTTGCCCATCTCGCCGTCGTCCGGGACATCGATTCCGACCTCGACCTGCCGGCGGACGACATCGTCGACGGCCACCCGCAGCGTGCGCTGATAGGCGTCCTCGTCGATCTCCTGACCCCGTTCCTTGGCCGCGAGAAACGCCAGCAACTCGGGCGGCCGGATCAGGCTCCCGGTGTGCGTCGCAAGGATTCGGTCCATGTCCACTCCTCCCTGGCATGGGCACCTGTTGTGATGCTGTGGGTCGATGCTATCGGCCGACCTGGCACCCCCCGGCGGCGTCGCTGTCGATGAGTGCACGGGTGGACAAAGGCTTGGACGAGGGTGTGCGCTGTGCGACAAATCGCCTGCGTTAGGGGTCCGTCAAGCTTCCTCGACAGCTCCGTGAGGCGTCGGTAGAGTGGCCGTCGCTGGCGCACGGGCCAGGGAGAGAGGCTGCTGTCCTAGTTGGGAGGACGTCTGCACGCGATGACGTTGCTGATCGACACCAATGCGGTGCCGGCCCCGCACCGAGTCGAATTCTGGGCCAAGTCCTCGTGCGACGCCTACCACCCGCTCCACATCGGGACGGACGCGACGGACCGGTTCTGGGCGAGGATGTGGGCGGACCGGCTGGGACCGATCGGCTTCTACCGGATCGCCGCGGGGCCGAACACGATGCGGCGAACCCCCAGGGACATATCGGCCGGCGACCCGGAGTGCCTGCACGTGCAGATCGTGTTGCGGGGGCGGCTGCACGGAGCCCAGCAGCACCGCGCCAGCGTGCTCGCCCCCGGGGACATCACCAGTTACGACACCTCCTACCCGGCCATCTTCCGCGCTGACGGGCCGTTCGATCTGCTGGTGATCCGCTTGCCCAAGGCGACGCTCGGCAAGCACGCCGAGAAGGTCTCGCGTCTGACCGCAGTGCGTATCCCAGGCGAAGCCGGGCTCCCGCGACTGGCCGCCCGGTTCTGCTCCGAAGCGGCCGCCGGCCTGGCCGACGGGAGCATCGGCCGGGACGACACCGGACTCGCCGAGCACGTGATCGACCTGGTACGCCGGCTGTACGTCGACCTGGACGCTTCGCGGCCGCCGAGGCCGCGGTCGACCGCCGAGCTCCTGATCCACGCCCAGGCCTACGTCGAGGCCAAGCTGAGCGATCCGAACCTGAACCCCGAGGAGCTGGCTCGCGCCTGCTTCATCTCGACTCGGTACCTGCATCGAGTGTTCGAGACCGAGGGGCTCAGCGTGTGTGATTTCATCCGCTCTGCCCGGCTCGAGCGCTGCCGGCGCGACCTGATCGACCCCGCTTTCGCCGATCAGCCGATCTCCGCGATCGCCGGCCGCTGGGGCCTGTCCAGCCCGCCCCACTTCAGCCGCCTGTTCCGCAAGGCGTACGGCTGCTCGCCGCGCCAGTTCAGGCGCAGCGCGGCCCCTGCGGCCGATGCGGACGCGGTGCTCGCGCGCGCGTGGGCGCGCCCGCCCGCGTCGTGGCCGCTCGACGGCGGCGAGCCATGGGGGCCGGAAGGGACGCCGGTCGACGGATGCAGACCGCCGGCGCGGCCGGGCGCGTGACGAGTCCAGCTCTGGAGCTCGACCGGTTGAGCGCCGGCTATGACCGTGCGGCTGTCCTGCGCGACCTGACCCTGAACGTGCAGCCGGGCGAGGTCGTGGCGCTGATCGGCGCCAACGGCGCCGGTAAGACGACGACGCTGCGGGCCATCTCGGGACTCGTCAAGCCGATGGGTGGCTTTATTCGTCTCGGCGGGGAGGATCTCGCCGACGTATCGCCTACCGCGCGCGTGCGCCGGGGAATCGTGCACGTCCCCCAGGGGCGCGGGATCTTCTTCGGGCTGACCGTGAGCGAGCACCTGCGTCTGGACGGGATGCGTGATTCCGCGGCGCAGGAGGTGGCGTTCGAGCATTTCCCGGCTCTCCGTCCGCTGGCCGGCCGCCGCGCCGGCCTCCTGTCCGGCGGCGAGCAGCAGATGCTGGCGATCGCGCGGGCGCTGTGCCGGCAGCCCCGGGTGTTGCTGCTCGACGAGCTCAGCCTGGGCCTGGCGCCGGTCATCGTGGAGCGGCTGCTGCCGGTAGTGAGGGAGTTTGCCTCCAGTTACGGGACGGCCGTGCTGCTGGTCGAGCAGCACGTCCAGCTCGCGCTCGAGATCGCCGACCGCGGGTACGTGCTCTCGCACGGCGAGCTGGTGGCGACAGACAGCGCCGAGCGGCTGCGGGCCGATAGCGCGCTGCTCACCGCGAGCTACCTGGGAGAGCGCCGAGGGCGAGGCGGTCGGGAAGAAACTACGGAATAGATGTAGTTTCTTCCCGAGCGACGTCTCGGGCCCGGCGGTGGCGGGCGAACATCTCGAGCACCCACTGGTAGCCGCGGCGGTTCGCGACCGAGTCGCGGACCTCGGCGACCGCGGGCGGCGGGTCGATGGCGAGCGGGCCCTCCGGGGGCAGCACCAGCGGATAGAACATCGCCGCCGCCGTTATGTCGGCGACGGTCAAGCGCCCGCCGACGAGGTACTCGCCGGCGCCGAGCTCCGACTCGAGGCGCTCGAGCGCGGCGAGCAGGCTTTCGAGTGCCGCATGGGCGCGGCTGTCGCTGACCGTCTGAAAGCGGACGCCGGTGAACGCTCGGCCGTAGGCGCCGGCCAGGCGGCGGTGGCGCCGGAGCGGCCCGGGCAGCTGCCGGCTGGCGAGCTCGTCGAACTGTTCGCGGTCCTCGCGCAGGGCGTGGAAGGCGAAACGCCGGACGGGTGGTCCGGCGTGCTCGTCGAACCAGTCCTCGAGCTCGAGCGCGCGCCGGCGCTCGCCGGAATCGGCGGGATAGAGAGGGCGCTCGGGATAGCGATCCTCGAGCGCGGTGAGGATCGCGGTGGAGTCGCCGATGTTGTGGCGGCCGAGGCGCATCACGGGAAGCGTCCAGTGGCGCCCCCGGGTGAGGACGAGCGCCGCCGCCATGTGATAGCCGGCGACCGGCGCGCGGCGATCGTGCTCGACGCCCTTGTAGTCGAGCGCCCAGCGGACCTTCTCGCTGTAGGGGGAGAGCGGAAGGTGCCAGAGGATCGGGCGACTCATAGCCGCTGCCATTCTCCCGCAAGGGAAGCGACCACGGAGGTCGCATTAGTCGCTAATATAAGCGCCTCATGCAGAGGGGCAGCGTCGATCGACGGAGCAGCCAGCTGGACGAGATCGCCGAGGCGCTGCCGCAGCGGAGCTCCGAGCTCTCGCGGCTGTTCCTGACCCGCACCAGCGTGTGCGTGTCCCGGACCGAGGTGGGTGTGCTGCGCAACCTGCGTGGCGGACCGCGGCGGATCACGGAGCTGGCCGCCGACGAGCGCGTGACGCAGCCGGCGATAACGCTGCTGGTCAACCGTCTCGCCGCGCGCGGTTGGGTGCAGCGAATCCCCGACGAGACCGACCGCCGCGCCGTGCTGGTCAGCCTGACCGCGTCGGGCGAGGAAGTGTTCGAGCGGCTGCGCGCCGAATATCGCGCGCTGCTGCACGAGGAGATGGCGTCGCTCGAGGATTCCGAGGTCGAGACGCTCGCCGCCGCGGTCGGGATCCTCGACAAGCTGATCGAACGGCTGGGGCGATGAGCGCCAACGGTCAGGCCGCTGGGAACGGGATCCCACCCACCCCACCGAGACCGCCCGCTCGGCCCGCCAGGCCCGCCGCGCCGGCGGACAACTACAAGTGGATCGCGCTGTCGAACACGACGCTCGGGATCTTGATGGCGGTGATCAACCAGTCGATCGTGATCATCGCGCTGCCCGCGATCTTCCGGGGCATCCACCTGAACCCCCTGACCCCGTCGAACACGAGCTACCTGCTGTGGATGCTGCTCGGGTTCATGGTTGTGCTTGCGGTGCTCGTCGTGAGCCTCGGCCGGGTCGGGGACATGTTCGGGCGGGTCCGGATGTACAACCTTGGCTTCGCGGTCTTCACCGCCGGCTCGATCCTGTTGTCGGTGACCTGGATGACCGGGTCGACCGCCGCGCTGTGGCTGATCGTGATGCGAGTCGTGCAGGGAATCGGCGCCGCGTTCCTGTTCGCCAACTCCTCGGCGATCCTGACCGACGCGTTCCCGGCCGACCAGCGCGGCCTGGCGCTTGGCATCAACATGGTCGCGGCCATCGCCGGCTCGTTCATCGGCCTCGTGCTCGGCGGGGTGCTCGCGCCGGTGGCGTGGCGCCTCGTGTTCCTCGTGTCGGTGCCGTTCGGGCTGTTCGGCACCGTGTGGGCCTACCTGAAGCTCGAGGAACGGGGCGTGCGCACGCCGGCCAAGATCGACTGGCTCGGCAACATCACCTTCGGGGCCGGGCTGATCGCGGTCCTGGTCGGAATCACCTACGGCATCCTTCCCTACGGCGGTCATACGATGGGCTGGACCGCCCCCGGTGTAATCGCCGCGCTCGTCGGCGGGGTCGTGCTGCTGGTGATCTTCGTGTTCGTCGAGCGCCGCGTTGAAGCCCCCATGTTCCGGCTGCCCCTGTTCGGGATCCGTGCCTTCAGCGGCGGCAGCGTCGCCGCCTTCCTGGCCGCGCTCTCCCGAGGCGGACTGATGTTCATGCTGATCCTGTGGCTCCAGGGGATCTGGCTCCCCGAGCACGGATACAGCTTCGCCGACACGCCGCTGTGGGCGGGCATCTACATGCTTCCGCTGTCGGTCGGCTTCCTGGCTGTTGGCCCGTTCGCCGGCCGTCTCGCCGACCACTTCGGCGCCCGACCGTTCGCCACCGGCGGCATGGTCCTGTCGGCGATCGGCTTCCTGCTGCTCGTGGCGCTGCCGGTCAGCTTCTCCTACTGGGAGTTCGGATTGGTGATCTTCCTGATCGGCTCCGCGATGGGGCTGTTTGCCGCCCCCAACCAGACCGGGATCATGAACAGCTTGCCGCCCGATGCGCGGGGATCCGGCGCCGGCATGGCCGCGACCTTCCAGAACGCCGCCTCGGTGCTCTCGATCGGCGTGTTCTTCAGCCTGGTCATCGTCGGGCTGTCCTCGACGCTCCCCGGCGTGCTCTACCACGGACTCGCCTCGCACGGTGTCCCGCAGGCGACCGCGACGCAGATCTCGCACCTGCCGCCGGTGGGGAGCCTGTTCGCGTCGTTCCTCGGCTACAACCCGATGGGAACGCTGCTCGCGTCAGAGCTCCCGCACCTTCCGCACGCCACCGCGACATATCTGACCGGCCACCGCTTCTTCCCGACGCTCGTCTCCCAGCCGTTCGGCAGCGGCATCCACACCGTGTTCTACTTCGCCGCCGGCTGCTGCCTGGTGGCGGCGATCGCCTCCTGGCTGCGCGGCGGCAAGTACTACTACCAGGAAGCGCCCGAACCGGTCGAGACGAACGAGCTCGTCGAAGTCGCCTAGGACTCGGGCTCCGTCAGAGTCCGTAAGACTCGGTTAAGGCCGCGCCGGGTAGGGGGTTCTGGGCGTTTGCGAGCGCCACACTCGCATCAGGCGAGAACCGGTTCCTTTTGAGCAGACCCGCGGCCCCCATCACCGACGGCGATCGAAGATCGGATTCCTCGAGCCGGGCGGCGCTCGAGCGGTCCGGCGGCCGGGTGCGCGGGGGCACGCGCCGCCGGCGGCTGGCGATCCGGGCGGCCCTGGTCGTCGTGACGGCGCTGGCGGTCGCGTTCGCGGCGGGCATCGCGTATCTCGCCATCCTTCCGAGCGTCGGCGACGCGCAGCAGCGGGTGGAGCGGATCCTCGCGCTCCACCACGGCACGTCGGGAGGCCCGACGCCACCGGCCAAGCTCGGCGCTGCGGTCGTGTCCGTCGAGGACGAGCATTTCTACTCGAACTTCGCCGTCAACGTCCTCGACGGTGCCGGGCGCGCGGCCATCGCCACGCTCCACACCAGTCAGGACCCGGGTGGCAGCACGATCGACCAGCAGCTGGCCAAGCAGCTTTACCCGCACGGCTCCGGGCTGTTCGGGACGCTGAAGGAGATCGGGCTGGGGGTCAAGCTCGCGCTCGAGTACTCCAAGCCGCAGATCCTGGCGATGTACCTGGACGCGGTCTACTACGGGAACGGCTACTGGGGCGACGTCGCCGCGGCGCGCGGATACTTCGGAGTCAATCCCGACCAGCTCGACTGGGCGCAGGCCGCGATGCTCGCCGGCCTGCCTCAGGCGCCGTCCGCGTATGACCCGTTCAAGCACCTGGCGCTGGCGAAGCTGAGGCAGCGCCACGTGCTGGGCCAGCTTGTGGTCAACCACCACCTGACCGCGGCGCAGGCCAACGCCGCCTATGCCGAGCCGCTCGGCCTCAGGTGACCGAGCGGCAGGTGTTTCGGTAACGCTCGATCGCGACCAGCGCCCAGATCGCCTCTACGACTCCGAACGGCCACGTGCCGGCCAGAAACCCATAGGCACTAGACAGCGCACACCCGCCTGCGAACGCCAGCACGAACCGTCGGTGCCGGCGCTCGAGTGCGTACATGGCCATCATGAACGTCACCGCGCAGGCTCCAAATATGGTCAGCACATATGGATCATCCCGCACCCTCAGAGGCGCCGGGACAGTGACAGCGCAACGCGTCCGGCGGCCGCGATCGCCACACCGACGGCCGCGACGCCGACCGTGACGCGCACGGCGTCCGCGTTGAGGGACACGACGCCCAGAGTCGACCCGGCCTGAGTCAGCGAGAGCACAAACGCGGCGGCGAGTGCGGCCAGCGCCCACGCCGGGAATGCGATGTTGCGCCGCAACGGGAGACCCGGCTGGGCGCGCAGGGTCCAGGCGATCGCCACATTCGCGACGAGCCACGCGGCCACGGAGGCCGCGATCGCCATGCCGGTGCCCCATCGGGCGTGGACGATGAGAAACGCGGGAAGCACGGCAATAGTGAGCGCCACGGCCGTGAGCGCAATCGCGGACAGCTGGGTACTGTCGAGGAACCGGCTGGCGGGGTCGCGCGGGGAACGATCCATCGTGTCCGGCGCCGTGGGCTCGGAGACGAAGGCCACCGACGCGCCGATATCCATGAACAGCTCCAACACAACGATGTGCACGGGCTGGAACGGCGCCGGCAGCCCGAGGGCGAGGGGTACGGCGATGACCACGACCAGCGCGATCTTCGCGCCCAGGTAGAAGGCGACCGCGCGCCGCAGCTGGGAGGCCAGCGCGCGACCGCCCTCGACCGCGCCGACGATCGTCGGGTACGCGTCGTCGACGAGCACGAGGTCGGAGGCCTCGCGGGCGAGGTCGGTGCCGCGCGCGCCCATCGCGATCCCGACGTTCGCCGCGGCGAGAGCAGGGGCGTCGTTGACGCCGTCGCCGGTGACCGCGACCGCCTCGCCCCGATCCTGGAGGAGCCGGACGAGGCGCAGCTTGTCCTCGGGCGTGGCGCGCGCGATGACGGCCTCGCCGCGCAGCCGCGCGGCGAGTTCGTCGTCACCGAGGGCGTCGAGCGGCGAGCCGCCGTGCAGAACCTCGGGAGCGCGGACGCCGGCCTCGCGCGCGGCGGCGGCGACCGTCTCGGGGTGGTCGCCGCTGACGACGATCGTCCGCACGCCTGCGTGGGCGAGCTCGGAGACGGCATCGCCGACACCGGCGCGCAACGGATCGCGGAAGGCAGCCAGCCCGACGAAGTCGAGGTCGGCCTCGGCGTCGGCGGCGTCATGGGGGACCGAGGCGACACGACGCTCGGCGACCGCGATGACCCGTAGACCATCGTCCGCGAGCCGCCCGACACGCGCGAGCACCGATGTGCGCTGCGTCTCGGATGTCGCGCACACATCGAGGACGGCCTCCGGCGCTCCCTTCACGGCCACCCAAGCGCCGCCGGCGTCGCGCCACACGGCGCTCTCGCGCCGGCGCACCGGGTCGAACGGGTAGCGGGCGAGGCGCGCGCTCGACGCGGGCTCGCCGGCGGCGTCGAGCAGCACGCGATCGACCGGGTCCTGAGCCGCCGCTCCCCCGTGGGCGGCCGTCGCCACGGCGAGCACGTGTCCGCGGTCGCCGTCGATGCGTTCGATCAGCAACCGGTTCTCCGTGAGCGTCCCGGTCTTGTCGGCGAGCAGCACGGTCAGCGCGCCCACGGCCTCGGCGGCGCGCAGCCGCCGCAGCAGGACTCCTTGCTGCGCCAGGCGCAGACCGCCGAGCGCGACGAGCACGGTCACGAGGATCGGCAGCTCCTCGGGGATCGTGGCGAACGCGAGCGTCAGCCCGTCGAGCAGCATCTGACGCGGGGGTTGGCCCCTAAGGACCCCAAGGAGCGGCACGAGCAGGCACGCCGTCACGGCAACGATCAGGGCGGCGCGCGCCAGCTCGGCCATCGTGCGCTGGAGGGGCGTGGGGGGCTCCTTGGCCTGGGCGACGAGCCGCCCGAGGCGGCCGATCTCGGTCTCGTCGCCGAGCGCGACGACGACGCCCTCGCCGGCGCCGGCCACCACGGCGGTGCCCGCGTGCAGCACCGAGGAGCGCTCGGCCAGCGGCGCGTCGGGGTCCACCGGCTCGGGGCCCTTGGCGGCCGCTACGGGCTCGCCCGTCAGCCTGGACTCGTCGGTGGCCAGGCCGTTGGCCTCCACGACGCGGGCGTCGGCCGGGACGACGCTACCGGCCTCGACGAGGAGCACGTCGCCGACCACGAGCGCGCCGACCGGGGCCGCCACGGCGACGCCGGCGCGCCGGACCAGTGCGTTGGGGGCGCTGAGGTTGCGGAGCGCTTGGAGCGCGCGCTTCGCACGGACCTCGGAGACCGCCTCGACGGCGCTGACGACCACGATCACCGAGAAGATCGCGATCGCGTCCCGAAGCTCGCCGAAGATCGCCGAGAGCACGGCGACGACGATCAGCAGCAGCTGAAGCGGCTCCGCCACCGACTCGACGATCTCGCCCAAGATCGCCGAGGAGCTGCCGCGTTCGGCCCGGGCCGCGACCGTGCGGCGCTGCGCGACCTCCTCGGGCAGCAGGCCTTCCGGGCGGCTGCCGGTGCGCTCCCACACCAGCGCCGACGTCTCCGCGTGGACGGGGCGGGGGACGGGGACGGGCGAAGCCCGGTCGACGCCTGTCGACGCGCCCGTTGCGCTCGGCATGCAACGCATGATACATGCCGATGGGAACATTGTGGGACGCATCTGAGATCATGGTGGGCCGTGGATCGCGATTGGTTGCTGATCGCCGTCTCGACCCCGCCCGGCGGGACCTCGACGCTGCGGGTCTATGCGTGGCGCACGCTGCGCAGCCTGGGGGCTCACTATCTCCAGCAGTCCGTGTGTCTGCTCCCGGCGACGCCGAAGACCACCCGCGCGGCCACGCGGCTCGTGGCGCGGCTGCGAGCGGAGGGGGGCCACGGCGAGATGCTTCGCATCAACCTGACCGACTCCAAGCAGGAGGCCACGGTGATCGACGCGATCCAGCGCGAGCGGACCGACGAATACCGCGAAGTGGTCGAGAGCACGCGCCAGTTCCATGAGGAACTCCGGCTCGAGCGCCGCCGCGGCCGGACCACCTACACCGAGCTCGAGGAGTCCGACGCCGACCTGGCCCGCCATCAGAAGTGGCTCGCCGCGATCCGTGCGCGCGACTACTTCGATGCGCCCGGCGGTCAGGAGGCCGCCGCGGCCGTCGGCTCGTGCGAGGAGGCGCTCGCGCGGTTCGAGAGCGAGGCGCTGTCAGCGGAGCTCGACGAGTCGATGCCCGACAGCCGGCCCGGACTACGCGCGGTCGAGGCGGATAACGACTGACGGCGTCAGTTACCGCCGGGGAGCGTCACACCCATTCCCAGCAAGACGGCCATCGTGACGAACGCGATCCCGGTCAACAGGTCGGTGCGGATGCGGGGTACGAAGTGGGCCGCTGTGCGTCCGATCTGGTGCCCGGCGACCGACATCCCGAAGGTGATCGTCCCGAACAGGATGGGCGCCAGCCAGGGCGAGTATCCAAGCAGGCCAAGGCTCGCACCCGCGGCCACGTTGTCGACGCTCAACGGGAGGGGCAGTCCACGCGTCGCGAACCGCAGGTCCGGATCCGCATGCTCGTCTGACAGCAGCGCCCGGACGACGATGAACAGGCCGTAGGCACCGAGGCCGATCGCGGCGATGGTGTCGGCGGTGGAGTCGATCTTGTTGCTCAGGAAGTCGCCGATGAGTATCCCGACCAACGGCGCGA
>Ga0335073_10014181_pt1 | contig 11175 bp, 10 predicted proteins | sample Lox_Sample_22_FD_207093 | JGI IMG/M metagenome (GOLD analysis project Ga0335073, IMG submission 207093) | Soil microbial communities from Loxahatchee National Wildlife Refuge, Florida, United States - Lox_Sample_2.2 | ecosystem: Environmental > Terrestrial > Soil > Wetlands | place: USA... | reverse complement strand
TACAGGGACCGGCAGCTTGACGGCGGAGAGGGAAAGTAAGTTTTATTGATTCGACACGAATCCTTGCACGAAAAGGAGAGATTGTGCCGTACAATTTCTCCACGAGGTCCTCATGGCCGGAGATATTCAGCTTACTTGCAGCGACTGCGGGCAGGACTTTACCTTCACCGCTGCCGATCAGGCGTTCTTTCAGGAACGCGGTTACTCGACACCGAAACGTTGTAAGCCTTGTCGCCAGGCCAAAAAGAACGACCAGGGTGGGGGCCAATCAAGCTACCGTCCGGCACCAGCGCAAGGTACGCCAGTGATTTGCTCGGGATGCGGGCAGCCGACGACCGTGCCGTTTGAGCCGCGCGGCGATCGCCCGGTCTTTTGCCGGGATTGCTACATGGCGCGCAAAGGCAGCAGTGGCGGCGGGTCGCGCGCCCGCGGCCGTTATTGACTTGGCAAGACGGGGACCCTCCGAGATCCTATCCTGCGCAAGACAACCCCTCATTATTTCCGTCCACGGAAGATGACACCCGGATTGGGGCGTTACTGGGAGTGTGTTTCTGTGGAAAGGCCAGCACGGCTGTTGGTGCAGGAACCTGCGTGCGCGGGCGGAAGATACGACCGCGCATGGTGACGGATTGCGCCTGGCGAATTGCCGGCACGGGGATGCTGGATTGGCACCGGCGGAGTTGTGTCTGTACCGCGCCGGGAAGCGGATCGATTCCCTAGGGCGAGTGTGCCGGCTTTCGCGGCGAAGACGGGAGAGCCCGCCACACCGCAGCGGGAAGATAAGCCAGGAGTGCACACCGTGAACGGAAGCGTTCGGATGGGATGGACATCGGCAGGCCGAGACGCAGGAGGATCGACAATACGCGGACCAGTTGCTTGTTAGCGGAGCGGAATACCGGCTGGAGCCTGCGCAGAAGCGAGCGCCGCTTGCGGAAACGCTTCGGCGGCCGCAATCACTAATACAGCGAAGACCAAGACGGTAATGAAGTGGCGGAGCAACTTTCCGTTCAACTGGTCGGGGCCAGGCAGCCAATCGTGCATTTGCATCCCTCAAAGGAAGAACCAGCATCGGGAGCAGGATGCGGTGCTTCCGCAGCGATTGTGACAGCGAGCCGGGTGCGCCGAACTGCAACTTTCGTTCGATGGCATCGCCGAGAGGTAGAAGATCAACTGTCTCCGGGGGCGGAATCGGGAATCCTGTGCCGAACTGAGACGCCGGCGCGGGGCCAAGCCGAATGCCGGCGGACGCTTGTGAGAGAATGCGGGCAGCGCCGCCGCGATTGACTACTCAGGGTATGGACGAAGAAAACAGCCCGGTACCAGAGGCGTGGGCCGAGGAGTCTGCGCAGAAAAGCGTACGGCTTGTGAAGGCCATTGCCGGAGGGGACCGCGAGTCGGAGCGCGAGTTTGTCGAGCGATATCATCCGCGGCTGAAAGCCATGCTGATGGCCCGAACGCGCAATGCGGATACGACCGCCGACCTGCTGCAGGATGTGCTTGTGGAGGCAATCTGCGCCCTTCGGAGGGGTCAGCTTCGCGAACCGGCGAAGCTGACTTCGTTTGTGCTGGGCATTGCGCGCAACCTGCTGAAGGGACATTTTCGAGGGCTCTCGAAGCAGCCCGAAGCGCTGGAATTACCGGACCTTTTGCCGGATCAGAGAGCAACCGCTCTGGATCTTGAGGAGGAGCGGCTGCATGCGGCAATGGAAGCGATCGCGAGCCTGGAAGTAATGGACCGCAGCATCCTGCATCTGACGCTTGTAGACGGGCTCAAGCCGGGTGCGATCGCCGACAAGCTGCGGCTGAGCCCGGAAGTGGTGCGGCAGAGGAAGCTCCGGGCGACAAGAAGGGTAATCGATTTAGTAAAGGGGCAGTCACAAAAGGCTTCGTCGATCCACATCGTAGCGGGACAAAAGCGATGAGTCACTGCACGGGAGCACCCGCGGATCACGCCGCATTGGACTACGTCGAAGGGACGCTGGCCGAAGCGGAAGCTGAGCGCTTCGAGGAGCACTATTTCGACTGCGAAGTCTGCCTTGCGCAGGTGCAAACGCTACAGGCAGCGGGGGCAGGATTGGCGCGGCAGGTTGCCAAGCCGGCAGCCCCCACGCGGCCAGAGAAAGTGCTTTCCTGGCCGGCCCGGGCCGCGGTGGGGGCAACGGCGGCGATCCTGGTGATTGGCGTAATCGCATACAAGACGATGAGCAGCGGCCCGGAGCCGCCGGCGCCCGCGCAATCAGCGGCGCCCGCGCCGCCTGCGCCGGCCGCAGTGACGAAGGCGGCACAACCAGCCCGCAGCCAGCCAGCCGCAGGAAGAAAGGCGGCGGATTTCGCCGATCTGGCTTTACCCGTGTTTGCCGCAGCGAATCTGCGCGGGGAAAACGGCGACGAGCACTTCCAGGCTGGAATGGAGGCGTTTGGGAAGGGCGATTGCGCCAGCGCATTGCCCGACCTGGCGCAGGTGGAATCCAGCAGCCGGTACACGCTGGCCGCACGGTTCTATAGCGGCGCGTGCCAGATGCATGAAGGAAAACTGGGAGCTGCCGAGGAAACACTGAAGCAGGTGGCGGGTGCGGGAGATTCTCCGCAGCAAGAGTCGGCGCTTTACTACCTGGCGCAAATCGCGCTCGAGCGAAACAACGCTTCCGCGGCGCACCGGCTGCTGGTGCAGACCATTGCGCTCAAGGGCGACCTGGAACGGCGTGCGAGCGCTGAGGACGGGAAAGTGCGCGCGCTGCTTGCGTCGGGATCGAGTGCGGCGGCAGCACCCGCGACAAAGTAAGCGCGCCGCACTCGAGGCGGGCGGCCCGCAGGCTGCCGCATACGGGGCCTGATCGCGATTCCCGCACAGGCTTCGCCGTTCCCGGCCGCAAAACAGATTTCGCGAAAGCGCTTCTTTCCGGCGGCGCCGGCTGGAATCCTGTGCCCTACGCGGCGCGCCCCCTGTACAATTGGGCAGTTCCGGCGTTCTCCCGCGCAAGACCAGTTTCTTTGCAAAGGTTCCCCCCGATGACCGTCCAATTGTCGTTTGCGCGGTTCGCCTGGAAGAACTTGTGGCGCAGGCGGTTGAGGACTGCGCTGACGCTGGGCGGCATTGCGATGGCCATCGGGGCCTTTGTGGGGCTGGTGGGATTCTCACGGTCATTCGAGCACGAATGGCTGCGCATGTACCAGTCGAGCGGCACGGATTTTGCCGTGGTACAGCAGACCTTCCTGAATACTTCGGTCGATGAGTCGGACGGCGCGAAGCTGCGCGCGATTCGCGAAGTCGCGCAGGCCACGCCGATGATCCTGAACCTGATGGACCTAACGCCGGAGGTGAACGCTCTGGCCTATGGATGGAAGGCGGATTCCTATGAATTTGACTCGTTGAAACTCCTCGCCGGACGGCGTTTCGAAGACGGCAAGCCGGAAGTGATGCTGGGCGAACTGCTGGCCGAAAGCCTGCACAAGAAGCCGGGCGACATTCTGGAGATTCAGGGCTCGCCGTTCACGGTGACTGGGATCTATCACGGCGGATCGGCCCTGGAAGAGGGCGCGGCGATTCTGCCCATCGACCAGATGCAGGTACTGGGGAGTCTGCAGGGAAAGGTCACTGCGTTTCACGTGCGGCTGAAGCCGGCGCCGATGGGCGAGCCGCAGGATCGCTACATTTCGCGGGTGCAAGGGGAAATCCAGGCGGCTTTGCCGGGGCTGCGCGCGGTTCCCGCGGCCGAGCGCGCCAGCAATAACCAACTCGTGCTGCTGGCCCAGGCGGCGGCGTGGGGGACGTCGTCGATTGCGCTGCTGATCGGGATCCTGGGCATTGCCAACACCATGGCGATGTCGGTGTTCGAGCGGACGCGGGAGATCGGCATTCTGCGCGCGCTGGGCTGGCGGCGATGGCGCATTCTCATGCTGATCGAGACCGAGGCCGCGGTACTCGGCCTGGTGGGCGGCGTGGTGGGCATCGGCGTGGGATGGGCGGCGCTGCGGGTGCTGGCCGCGTTGCCGAAGACGGCGAGCATCGTGTCGGCATCGATTCCGGCGCTGCTGCTGGCGGAGTCGCTAGCGATTGCGATGCTGGCGGGACTGTTGGCGGGGGCGGTGCCGGCGTGGCGGGGGGCGAAGCTCTCGCCGGTGGAGGCGCTGCGCCATGACTAGTCCGGTGCTGGAGGTCCGCGGCGTGCGCAAGAGCTACGACAACGGGCGCATCGAAGCGCTTCGCGGCGTGGATCTGGCGATTGCGGAGGGCGAGTTCCTGGCCATTAGCGGGCCGAGCGGGAGCGGCAAATCGACACTGCTGCAACTTCTGGGCGGGCTGGATACGCCGAGCGGCGGCGATGTGCTGTTCCGCGGCGAGCCGCTGTGCCCGAGGGCATTGGACCACTACCGCGCGAGCAAGGTGGGATTTATCTTTCAGGCGTTTCACCTGCTGCCCACGCTGCGCGCGATCGAGAACGTGCAGGTGCCGATGCTGGCCGCGGGCCGCGACGGGATGAACCGCGCGCATAAAGCGCGCGCGCTGCTTCGCGACATGGGACTCGAGGAGCGGATGCAGCAATATCCCAATCAGCTTTCGGCGGGCGAGCGCCAGCGCGTAGCGATTGCGCGGGCGCTGGCCAACGATCCGGAGATTCTGCTGGCCGACGAGCCGACGGGGAACCTGGACAGCGTGAATTCGGCGCGAATCATGGAGATGCTGACGGCGATCCAGGACAAGCGAGGGATGACGCTGGTGATCGTGACCCATGAGAACGAGATTGCCGAAGCCGCGCCGAGGCATATTCGAATCCGGGACGGACGGATTCACGAGGAGGAACGCAGAGGGTGAAGCAGGCATGGATCACGCTTGCCGTGGCGATCTTGTTGAGCCATACTGCGCACGCGGCCGATGCGGCCCAGGTGCTGGCGACGCCGAAGCAGCGGATCGAGACGGCCGACTATCGAATCAGCGGACGCCTGGTGCGCGTGGATGGGGATGGGACGCGGACGACGCGCGGCATCACGATCAAGGCGCGCTGGTTTCCGGGCGAGCTGAAGGTGCTGGTAGAGATTGCCTCGCCGGCAGTAGCGCGGGAGCGAATCCTGCTGGAGATGCGGCCGGACGGGCAGAACACGATTCGCGTGGCGCGGCCAGGAGGCGCTCCGGCAGCGCTGCCGGTGGAGCGGTGGAGCGACGGACCGCTGGGGCCGGGATTCAGCTACGAGGATTTCATTGAGCCGCAGTACTTTTGGCCGGGGCAGGCGGCGACAGAAAAAACGCGCTGGGGCGCGCGCGATTGCGATATGCTCAAGAGCACGCCCGCAACCACGGATCGTACGCGCTATGCCGAAGTCCGGACGTGGCTCGATCACGCAATCGGCTTCCCCGTCTACGTTGAAAAGACAGCGAAGGGCTCGGGGACTATCAAGGAATTCACCTATTTCGGGCTGCGACACGACCAGGGCGTGTGGTCGGCGAGCCAGGTGGAGGCAAAGGTTCGCGGGCAGGCAGGAACGACCCTGCTGATCATCGAAAGAGGCAGCGCCAAAGCGAACCTGAGAGCGGAGGACTTCAGTGCCGCGAAGCTCGGGAACTTTTAGGGAATACGAATGGTCTTGCTTCTGTGGATCGGCGGATTAGTTGCTGCCCTAGCGGTTGCCGGTTTCCTCTACCAGTGGATTGGCGGGCGCAGGGACCGGCAGCGGTATGGACGCCACGGGCGATGGGTGGAGATTGGGCGGCGGCGCAACTTGTATGTACGCGAGCGCGGCGCCGGTGGACCGACGGTAATCTTCGAAGCGGGGATTGCGGCGACCAACCTGAACTGGTTCCACGTGCAGGAGAGCGTAGCGCGCTTTACGCACACGGCGTCGTATGATCGCGGCGGACTGGGCTGGAGCAGCGCGTGCTGCACGGCGCGCACGCCGGCCAACATCGCGGCGGAGCTGCATGCAATGCTGGAGCGAGCCGGGATCAGTCCGCCTTATGTGCTGGTAGGGCATTCCTTCGGCGGGCTGGTGATGCGACGGTTCGCGCTGGAGCACCCCGACGAGGTGTCGGGCCTGGTGATGATCGATCCCATGCGCTGCGAGGAATGGCCGCCGCTGAATCCGGAGAAGCAGGCGCAGGTTGACCGCGGCAAGCGGATGTCGCGCTATGCAGTGCCGATTGCACGGGTGGGATTGGCGCGGCTGGCGGTCAGTTCCCTGCTGCTGCGCGGCGGAGGGATTTCGCGCGGGCTGGCGGGCGCGGCCGGCCAGGGAGCCCAGCACGTACTGGGTCGGGTGACCACCGAAGTCGGCAAGATGCCGCGAGAGGTCTGGCCGATTATTGCAGCACACTGGTCACGGCCGGGGTTCTACATGGGGATGCACCGGCACGTGGCAGCGGTTCCGGAAACGGTGAAAGAGATGAAGGACGCCGAGCCGATTCGCGGGATTCCGGTGCTGGTGCTGACGCCGGAGCAGGCCCAGCCGCTCAGCGAGGAGTGCCTGCGGCGAATCGGCGATGACGTGCGACAGGTCGTTGTGCCGCGCAGCGCGCACTGGATTCACCTCGACCAGCCGGAGGTCGTCGTGGATTCGATCCGGGAGATGGTACGGGCGGCGAGCCGGGAAACATTGGCGGCTACGGTTTGAATCCCAACCGACCGGACTGCACCCGTTCGACAGTGACTCTTCCGGTGTTTCCGACGTCCCAATCTGTATGAAGGTGCGTTCTCGCATTCTGGCGGTGCTGAGTATCATGCTGCTACCCGCGATGGCCCGCGCCGAAACCGGTTGCACCCTGCGCATTCATGTCGACGGCCTGCACAATGACCGCGGAAATATCGGGACGGTCGTCTTCAGGAACCCCGACGGCTGGCCTGACGACAACGCGAAAGCGTTTCGCATCGGGCCCGCCCCGATTGGCCCCGACGGGCACAGCGGGACCGCGATCTGGACCGATTTGCCAGCCGGCGACTATGGGGTCGCGGCGATCCACGACGAAAACTCGAATGCGAAGCTGGACAAGAACTTCTTCGGAATCCCGAAGGAGGGGTTCGGATTTGCGAATAATCCCAAAATCGGCTGGGGTCCGGCCCCGTTCAAGGCGGCCTTGGTGCACATCGGCTGCCCGGTGACCGAGATTGAGATTCACCTGATCTACAAATGAGAGCCAACCGCGAAGGCCAAGGGTCGAGGATTGGGGGTCAGGTGTGTTTCGCCGCGGCGCGGCTGGAGTAGCCGTCGAGGCGCTTCTTGTAGAGAAACAAGACGCTGGGTCCAAAGGAGAGGAGCATGATGGCGATGCCGGTCGATATGCCAAAACCGGTGACTATGGGGGCCGAACAATCGCCGCGCCGGCGTACGATGATGTGGCACGGAACAGCGATCAGCAATTCAAGGACGCTGCCTCGCAAAAGCCATGTGATGGCCCTGGTGATGGGAGAATTCAGTTCTCGAAAGTAGATGTAAAAGACGACGCTCCATCCCATCCACAGTCCAAAGACGAAAACCAGGATCGCGAGGGGCGACTTGAACAGGTCGTCAGAAGCCTTTGTTCCCATTGCCAAAATGATCGAGAAAAGCGCTGCGGCGGTGAGCAGGGTGACGAGGGTTGCAGTGACGGCGCAGGTCAGGGCAACATGCGCGCGGGGCTTCAGCCGCTTCTGAGAGGTGTCGACGGAGACAACGATCATTACGGCTTCGCACGCGACAAACACCGCGCCAAAGATCCAAGTGATGCCCGGGCGAAACAGAAATCGTGTGTACTCGGAGATACCGGCCGGCGAGAACAGTTCGGCACCGATGAGAAGGAGAAAAGATGGCGCGACGAAAACCACGAAGACAAGCACGTATACGCAGGTAATGACGATGCCCCACTTGCGCATGGCACGTCCTTTCCGGAGGAGAGATGCAGGCAACTGGATGTTGCCAAGGATCATAGCTCCGTGACGCGCTGGGATGACGATGCATCACTTCTTTTGGCCGGAAGCGAAGGTCGTCCAGGGGCCGGACTTCATGTCCTTGAGGATGGGCTTCAGGTAGCTGTATTCGGGATGCGCGGCCAGGAAGGGCGCGGCGAGGAAATCTTCGCCGCAGGGATGTCCTGCGTGCGCGATGAGCGACATCTTTGCCGCGAGGTCTGAGTCAGTGACTTTGCCGGTGACCGCACCTCCTGGATAGTATGGACCCCAGTCCCATTCGGGTGTTCCTTCCCTAACCTTGTCCACGTGTCCGCACAGAGAGCGCTGGTCCGCTTCGGTTCTGCCGGTATAGCTGTCCTCGTGGTCCGCGAGGAACTTCTCGGCCAGCTCCACGTCGATGGCACCTTTGTTCGCGGCCATCTTTCTCTGCCACGTGACGCGTCGCGCATTGGAGGATCCGGAGAGATTGTTGGGGTCGAACTCCGGGGTTTCTTCTTTGAGGACGCGCGGATCGCGGGCAAAATTCGAACTGATAAAGTAGCCATTTTTTGAGCGCCATAGCGGCGTATTCTTCAAGCCCAGCTCGAGGTAAGCGATCTCGCCAGTTTTGCGATCGCCGATGAGCCAGTCGTTGGCGTAGCCGCCGTTGTTGCCGTCGCGCATGATCCTTGCGTAGTCATCGATGGAGCCGGCGTACTGGAGGGCCTTGCGGGAACGGACGAACTCGGGTTTGCCGTCGGGATCGAAGCCTTCGAACTGGGTGATGGTGGTTTCGGTGACGAGAATACCCGCGTCGTTGATGCCGAAATCGTCCTGGCTGGTGATGACGCCGGGCTCGCCATCCATGAGGACGCGATGACCATTGACGGGCTGAATGTCGAAGATGACGGTCCAGCGCGAGCCCTCGGCGTAGCTCGACCAGTTGTTGTGGGCGATGACGATCTTGCCGTCCTTTGTATAGTTGCCGCTAGCGATGAAGGCCGAGCAGCGGCCCTCGGGATGGATGGTGGGCGGGTTGGCGGCGTGCTCACGCTTATTGAGCCAGGGGACGTAGTACTGGGGCAGCTCAATGCCGCCGTTGAGGGCAACGATGTCCCAAACGTCCACCTTGCCCCCAGCCGACTGGACGCCTCTGGCGATCCCTTCGATCTCCTGCTGGTATTCGGCATCGATGTGCGGCCAGAGGATCGTGCGGCCCGCTTCGCGATAGAAGGCCCAATCGCGCCGGGTGGAGTGGAGCGACTCCACCTGAAGCACATGCAGCATATCTTCGATTTCTGCAGCGAGAAGCTGTCCGTGCTGGAAGCCGATCTGGGCAGGGTCGCCTTCGAGATGGACGTAGGTCCAGCCGCCGGACTGGAAGCGGTAGCCGGGTCCTGAGCTCGACAGGGGCTCCGCCTTGATGGATTTAGCGGGGGCAGAAGCCGGAACGGCGGCGCTTGCGACAAAAACAGGCAGGAAGAGGGCGAGCGAGCAGCAAAGCTTGGACGGCATCTGCGGAATCCTCCGAAGTTGCCTCGAAGATAGCATGCGGGCCGAAGACGGCCCTAGCGCTTCTTTCCGGACTTGGGAGCAGGCTTCTTGGCGGCGGGAGCGGTCTTCGCGGGCTTGGGTTTTGCCGCAGGCGCGTTCTTTGCTGCTTTGGATTTCCCTTCGGCGACCGCCTTTGCCGGCGGATTCGCCGGCTTTTTGGTCTGGGGCTTCGCCGGCGGCTTCACGGCTGCCTTGGCCCGAGCCGGCTTTGGCGCGGGCCTTCCTGCAGGCGGTTTCGCCGGCTTTGCGGGAGCGGGTGGCTGCTTGGTCTTTGCAGGAGGGGGCGCGGGCTTTCCCTTGGACGCCGGTTTTGCCGGGGAAGCAGGCGCAGCCTTGGCCGCGGCTTTTTCCGGAGCTGCTGGAAGCGTCGGCTTGGCCGGCACAGGCGGCTTGGCCGGCACAGGCGGTGCAGGGGATATTTTGGCAGCCTTTCCAGGCGGGGGCGCAGGCGCAGCTTTCGACGGCTTCGGAGCCTCAGGCCGTTTTGCAGCGCGCCTGGGAGCGGGCTCAGCCTCTTCTTCTTCCGACTCGAGCTCCTCTTCCGCCCCGTCCGACTCCAATTCGGGCTCGCCTTCTTCCTCGAGCTCACCTTCCATTTCTCCTTTGGGAATGGGCAGGCCGAGATCCGTCTCCTCTTCCTCGCCCATCTCGTCGAGGTCTTCCTCGTCGAGGCCCTCTTCAGACTCCTCCTCGTCTTCGACCGGTTCCTTGAATTTGGCCTCAGCGCCACGGCGTGCGCGGGTACGCTTGACCGTGATCTGCGGGGGCGGTGCCGGCGGCGAGTGGGGCTCAAGGAAAGCGCGCAGCTCTTCGGGAGTGGTGAGGCGGCCATCAATCAGCTCGAGGAAAATGGACTCGATAATCTGAGCATAAGCGGGCAGTTCGGGCGTGATGCGCATCTCCTGCATGAGGGCGTGCGGGATGCGCTGGCGGGCTTCCGGCCAGACCTTCAGGAAAAGGTTGTAGCGATCTTTGACCGCAGCATCCTTTGTGGTAAATCCAAGCCAAAGAATTGCTTCCGGGTCATAGCTCATGAAGAGCTTGTAGGTCTTCGAGGGCTGCTGGTTGTCCTTGGCGAGCAGGGTTTTGGCAAATCCTGACGCGAGTGAATCGAGACTGTTCCACTCCTCGACAAAACCGGGACGCAGCAAAGACTTCTTAAGGGCGGCGATGTCTTTGGAACCGAGTTTTGCCGTGAGGAGCTGCATTTGCGCCGCCGAAATATCGGGGTGAACGCCTTGCAGCAGGAGTTCCACGGCATGGTCGTGGAGCAGCTTCAAGCCTTCCGTATCGGCTTTCGCAGCGGTCCATGCGGGGAACAGAACGCCCATCCAGCCTTCGGCTTCGAGAGCGGAAAGCACCTTGAGCCCGTCTTCCTCATGGCCGATTTGTTCGAGCTCTTCACTTCGAGCATGAGGGGAAAGGAACTCGATGACGCCGTCGGCTTTGGCGTTCTCATAGCGAGTCTGCGTCCGGGGATCAAGCTCCCAGCCCAGGCGGGCGCGATAGCGGGTGGCGCGGATGAGCAGCGCCGGTTCTTCGATGAAGCCGTAGTTTGAAACCAGACGGAGGGCGCGGGCTTCAATGTCGGCAGCACCGTTCAGGGGATCCATGAGGAGGCCGAATGAGCCTTCATTCAGCGAGATCGCCATGGCGTTGACGGTGAAGTCGCGGCGGCGCAGGTCCTCCTGAATCGAAGCCGGATGGAAAACCGGCTTGCCGGGTTTGGGATACTCGACGCGGTGGGTGCTGACGACATCGACACGGA
>Ga0335073_10014180_pt1 | contig 11175 bp, 8 predicted proteins | sample Lox_Sample_22_FD_207093 | JGI IMG/M metagenome (GOLD analysis project Ga0335073, IMG submission 207093) | Soil microbial communities from Loxahatchee National Wildlife Refuge, Florida, United States - Lox_Sample_2.2 | ecosystem: Environmental > Terrestrial > Soil > Wetlands | place: USA: Florida... | reverse complement strand
CCTCCCACAGCTGCACGTCGTCGACCTGTCCGTTCCTCTTCGTGACCGTCTGGAACAACTTCACCGCCAGTCCGTACGGAGGGGGGAACGTCTACGTCGCCGGCAGCGTGTACACCAACAGCACGACCGGCGGCTACTCCCACACCTACACGATCGCGTCGACCCAGATCTCCGTCGGCGGGTCGCTCAACATCAACGCCGTCACCGCCGGCAGCACGACCGCCCGGTGGTCTTCGCCGGGCGGGAACCGGAACACGGTCTACTACGCCTACCTCTGGCTCACCGTCTCCCTGACGAGCGGCGGACCGGCGATCGGCTACATCTACGACGTCTCGCCGTCGCTGACGTTCACCTCGTAAGCCGGCTCGGAACCCGGCGGGCGGACGACGGCCCGAGGGCGTCGCCCCCGACCGGTGGCGGCCCGCTCGCCTCAGCCCGGCGGGAGGGGCTTCGAAGGCACCGCGGCTCCGCCCGGTAGGGCGCTGCCGCACTTCCAGCACTTCGCCTCGGCCGGGTAGACGACCGCCCCGCAGTTCGGACAGGCCGCCTCGCCCGGGGGGGGCCCCGCGGCCTTCCCGGCGTCGGCGGCGAGCGGCGCGGCGGGCGGACCGGGGCCGCTGCCGCTCGAGGTCGGCGGGATCGGCCCGGCCGACCGCTGCCGTTCCTCCTTCCGACGCCGCTCGCGCTGCTTGAGGTACATCCACAGGAGGAGGACGAAGTAGAAGGGGAGGCCGAGCAGGAGCGCGGAGTAGAAGTAGAGGTCGCCCAGGAACGACTCGAAGATCTGCCCGAAGTCGCCGACCACCGGCCCTTCGATCGAATTGTACGTCGGGTCGCCGACCAGGAAGACGAACGCCGGGTTCGAGACGTTGCTCGAGTTGTTCAGCTCGAGCGACATCTGCCAGTCCCAGATGCCCAGCACGCCGATCGTCCAGTGGAAGGTGTAGGTGTAGTTCTTTGCCGGGCTGAGGTTCGCCGGGACGGTCTGGTTCAGCTCCTTGAACAGGTACGAGACCCCGATGCAGTTGACCGAATTGTTCGACGTCGCGCCCGGACAGGTACTGAGGTACAGGTGCAGGGACGACGGCGTAAGGCTCGCATTTCCGAAGTACTTCGGAAAGATCGTCACGGACCAGGTGAAGTTCGTGGACGTCGACCCCTGGAACGGCGCCACGTTCGCGTTCTGGAGGACCGAACCGAGGTGGCCGTCGGGGGCGGTCGGGCTCGACGCGGCCGGGGCGGCGGGCGCCAGGATCTGCTGCGTGTACAGCGCCCCGACGATCGGGGCGACCAGCACGATCACCACCACGCCGGCGATCGCGAGGTACCGCGGCCGCTTGATCCCCCAGAAGATCGGAAGCGCGAGCCCGAGGATCAGGAACGCCGGAATCGCGAGCAGGATCGACGCGTACGCCCAGCCGAAGCCGACGACGACGATCGTGAACGCGAGCCAGAGGGAGCGGCCGACCGGCCGCTGCACGAAACTCCTAAAGCCGCGCGCCGGCTGCTGCTGCACGGACCGCCGGCAGTTACCGGCGTCCTTTATAGGTTAATGCGCGCGGCGGGCTCCTCGGCGCGGGAATCACCGCGGCCGACGGTCCTCGTCGTGCTGGACGGGCTCGGCGACCGGCCGTCGCCCGCGACCGGGGACCGGAGCCCGGTGGACGCGGCGGTGACGCCGCATCTGGACGCCCTCGCGCAGCGAGGTCTGCTCGGCCGGGCAACGGTCGTCGGGCCCGGCGTGGCGCCCGAGTCGGACGCGGGGGTGTTCGCGCTCCTCGGCCTGGACCCGGTCCACGACTCGCCCGGCCGTGGGGTGCTGGAGGCGATCGGCGTGGAGGTACCGCTGGCGCTCGAGGACGTGGCGCTGCGCCTCAATTTCGCGACGATCGACGGGAGCGGGGCCGTCGTCGATGCCCGGGTCGGCCGGTCCCTCTCCATCGCCGAATCGCGCGAGCTGGCGCGCGGCCTCACCGACGCCGATCTTCTCGCGGAGCTCGGGATCCGGGCCGAGGTTCGGGCGACGGTCGGCCACCGCGGCGTGCTGTGGCTGCACCCCACCCGCGACGGCGCCCTCTCCTCCGAGATCTCGAACGCCGACCCGTTCTACGAGAAGGTCGGCGGGATGGGCCAGGCCCGGCGTCCCGAGCGCCCCGTCGTCGAGCGCGTTACCCCGCTCGATGCCACGCCGGCCGCCGCCCGGACCGCCGAGGCGGTCAACCGGTTCCTGGCCTCCGCGGCCCCCCGCCTTGCGGGAGACCGGATCAACGCCCGGCGGGCGCTCGCGGGCAAGAAGATCGCGAACGGCCTTCTCGTGCGGAACGCCGGTCGTCTGTCCGCCGTGCCCGGACCGACGTTCTCGGCCCGGTACGGGCGGCCGGGCGCCGCGGTCACCGAGATGCCGGTCGAGCGCGGGATCGCCCGCCTGCTGGGGCTGGAGGACCGGTACGTCGGACCGATGACCGGCGACCGGGACGCCGGCTACCGCGAGCGGGCCGGGGCCGTCCGGGAGCTGCTCGGCCGCGTACCGTTCGTCTATGTGCACCTGAAAGGTCCGGACGAACCCGGCCACGACGGGAACGCCGAGCTGAAGCGGGAGATCGTCGAATCGATCGACCGCGGGTTCTTCGGGCCGTTCCTCGACGGCCTCGACCTCGATCGGGTGCGCCTGGTGGTCACCGCGGACCACGCGACACCGTGCGTGCTCAAGGGCCACTCCGACGATCCGGTGCCGCTCCTCTACGCCGGGGGGGGCGTGCCCGCCCGGCCGAACGCGGCGCCCGTGAAGTTCGGGGATGCGTCGGCGCGCGTCGGTCCCCTCGGCGAGCGACGCGGCGCGGACGTTCTCCCTCTCCTGTTCTCGGAGCCGTTCGCCGTCTCCGTCGCATGAGCGACCGGGGCGTGCGGGTCCCTCGGCACCGGGGGGAAGCGACCCGGCGCTGGTTGGTCGCGGAGGGGCTCCTCCGGACCGACCTCGTCATCCGCTCCGACGGCGAGGCGCTCGTCTTCCCCGTGGTCGCCGGGGCGGTCGTTCCCCCCGACCGGGGGGAGGTGGTGGAGGTCGAGTTCGCGGCCCGGGCCGCACCGGAGGCGTCCGACTACCGTGACCTCGTGCCGCCGGACGTTGCGCCCCGCGACGAACTGCCCCGGTCGTTCGACGTCGTCGGGGACGTCGTTCTCGTTCGTATCCCTCCGTCGGTCGCGGGCGCCGCCTCCGCGATCGGCGCGGCGTTGCTCGATTTCGTGCCGGGGGCCCGGATCGTCGGATGGGACCGCGGGGTGCACGGACCGGACCGCCGACGCACGATCGAGCGGATCGCGGGCGCGGGGGGATGGGCGACCGTCCACCACGAGAACCACCTGGCGATCGAGGTCGACCTCGAGCGGGCGTACTTCTCGCCCCGGCTCGCCCGCGAGCACGCCCGGGTCGCCGGCGACGTCGCGGCCGGGGACCGCGTGTACGACCTCTGCTGCGGCGTCGGCCCGTTCTCCCTCCAGATCGCCCACGCCGGCCGGGCGCGCTCGATCACGGCGGTGGATGCGAACCCGGACGCGATCGCACTGCTCGAACGGTCGCGGACCCGGGTCGACGGCGGCGAGCGCATCGTCGCGGTGCGGGACCGGATCGAGTCGTTCCTCCCCGACCGGGAGCCCGTCGAGCGCGTCATTCTGAATCTGCCCCACGAAGGGATTAAGTATGCTCCCTCGGTGGCACGGGCGGTCGCCCCCGGTGGACGGTTCTACCACTACGAGATCGTCCCGCGGGCGGAGCTCAACGGGAGGGCGGAGGCGCTCGTGCACGCGCTGTCAACGGCGGCCGGACCGTTCCGGCTCCTCGACGCCCACACGGTCCACCCGTATTCGCCCGACGCGGACCTGACCGCGTTCGTCCTCGAACGGGGGCCCGCGTGACGACGACCGGGTTCGTGGTGAACCTCGCGGACGTCTCCGACGCCGACCTCCCGATGGTCGGCGGGAAGGCGGGGAAGCTCGGCGAGCTCGTGCGCCACGGCCTGCCGGTCCCGCCCGGGTTCGTGGTCACGACTGAGGCGTACCGGAAGTTCGTCGAGGGGACCGACGTCGGCGCGACGATCGCCGCGGCGCTCGCCACCCTCGACGAGGCCCTCCCGGAGACGTTCGAGGCGGCCTCCGCCCGGATCCGGAGCGCGTTCGAGTCGACCGCGCTGCCGGAGGAGCTCCGGACCGCGATCGAGGCGGCGTTCGAGAAGTACGTGCACCAGCACGCGGTGCATTTCTCCGCGGTGCGCTCGAGCGCCACGGCGGAGGACCTCGAGGGCGCCTCGTTCGCCGGCCTGCAGGACACCTACCTCAACGTCGCGGGGACGGAGAACGTCCTCTCGGCGATCCGCAAGTGCTGGGGCTCGCTGTTCACCCCGCGGGTGCTGATCTACCGTCAGAAGAAGGGGTTCGACCACGCCTCCGTGCGCCTCGCGGTGCTCGTCCAGAAGATGGTCGATGCGAGCGTGAGCGGCATCCTGTTCACGCGCGACCCGAACACCGGCGAGAACCACATGATCGTCGAGGCCGGCTGGGGGCTCGGCGAGGCGATCGTCGGGGGCGAGGTCACCCCCGACCACTACGTCGTCGACGGGGCGACCCAGAAGATCGTCCACAAGCAGATCGCCGAGCAGAAGGTCCGCATCGTGCGGGCCGACGGCGGGGGGAATCGGCGCGAGGACGTGCCGGCCGCCGACCGCGAGCGACAGAAGCTCCCCGACCATCGCCTCCTCCGCCTGGTCTCCCTCGCGCGCGTGATCGAATCGAACTACCGGCGTCCGATGGACGTCGAGTGGTGCGCCGACGCCGACGCGCTGTACATCGTCCAGGCGCGCCCCGTCACCACGATCCCGACATCGACGGCCCCGAAGTCCGGCAGCAAGTCGGCCGGGCTCGGCGGCGAGGCGCCGATCGTCCGCGGCTTCGGGGCCGCCCCCGGGATCGCGGCCGGGGTCGCCCGGATCCTGCGCGGGCCGGCGGAGATGGAGCGGTTGAAGGCGGGCGAGGTGCTCGTCACGACGATGACGACCCCCGACATGGTCCCGGCGATGTCCCGCTCGGCCGCCATCGTCACCGACGAGGGGGGAATGACTTGCCACGCGGCGATCGTCTCGCGGGAGCTCGGGGTCCCGTGCGTCGTCGGCACCCGCGAGGGGACGAAGTCGATTCCCGACGGCGGGGAGGTCACCGTCGACGGGAAGGCCGGTGCCGTCTACCTCGGGATGAAGATCGCGCCGAAAGGCGACGGGCCCCCGACGCCCGCGGCGTCCGCCCCGGCGGTCCACGCCGTGCCCGTCACGGCGACCAAGATCTACGTCAACGTCGGCGTCCCCGAGAAGGCCGAGGAGTACGCGCGGCTACCGGTGTCCGGGGTCGGGTTGCTCCGCATCGAGTTCATCTTCACGGCCCACATCCGAGAGCACCCGCTCGCCCTGCTCCAGAAGGGGAAGAAGGAGGAGCTCGTCCGACGGCTCGCCGAGGGGATCGGCAAGGTCTGCGCGGCGTTCGCCCCGCGTCCGGTGATCATCCGCACCTCCGACTTCAAGACGAACGAGTACCGCGGGATGTCCGGCGGCGAGCCGTTCGAGCCGCAGGAGGAGAACCCGATGATCGGCTGGCGGGGCTGCTCGCGGTACATCTCGCCGGTCTACAAGCCGGCGTTCCTCTGCGAGCTCGAGGCGATCCACCGCGTGCGGACCGAGATGGGTCTCAAGAACGCGATGGTGATGTTGCCGTTCGTCCGCAACACCTGGGAGCTCGAGGAGATCGTCGAGATGATGCGCGCCGCCGGCCTGAAGCGGTCGCGCGACTTCAAGCTGTACCTGATGGCGGAGGTCCCCTCGACCGTCTTCCTCGCCCGTGAGTTCTCCAAGCACTGCGACGGGTTCTCGATCGGCTCCAATGACCTCACGCAGCTCGTCCTCGGCGCCGACCGCGACTCGGAGACGCTCGGACGCATGGGGTACTTCGACGAACGGGACCCGGCGGTGCTGCGCGCGATCGAGATGCTGATCGAGGGGGCGCACGCCGAGGGACGGACGGTCGGCATCTGCGGGCAGGGCCCCAGCGTCTACCCCGAGTTCGCGGAGTTCCTGGTTCGGCAGGGGATCGATTCGATCTCGCTGAACGCCGACACGGTCGTCACGACGATCGGCTCGATCGCCTCGCTCGAGCAGCGGATGAAGCTGGACGGGATGCGGCGCCGCGACTAGCGGCCGGCCCGGCGGCTCAGCGGCGCGGGGGCCGCCAGCGCGGGGGTGTCGGGGGACCGGGGGGCGGCAGCGACAGCTCCGCGTCCGCGGGGAGCGAGAACTCCGCGTACTCGCGCGCCAGGGCGAATCCGAGGCGCAGCAAGCGTCGGCGGAGCCGGAGCGAGTCGGCGAACATCGAGTAGTGGACCGGCCGCCCGGCCGGGTCGGTGCGGCGCACGAAGCCAACCAGGGCCGACGCGGCGCCCCGGCCCCGCGCGTCCGACCGGGTGGAGACCAGGTGGATCCCGGCGGATCGCCCGTGACGGTAGACGAGGGCCGCGGCGACGGCCCGCCCGTCGAGCTCCGCCACGACCGGCACGAGGGCTTCGTCGGGGTTCGGATGGTGGGCGGCGATCTCGAGCGCGGTGCGAAGCTCGGGCCGCTCCCGCTCGACCGACCAGAACGCGGCGATCGACTCGAACTCGTCCGCCCGGGCGGGCCGGACCGCGAACTCCGGCGCGGCGCTCCGGGCGCGGGGGCGCTCGACGAGCACGGCGAGGCGCTCGGCCCGACGTCGGAAGCCGAACCGGCCGAGCCCGTGCGCGAGGTGGCTCGGCACGGGGACCGGGACCCGGAACGTCGGTCGGAGCGCCCGTTGGAAGTAATGGTCCAGGGCGTGCTCGAAGAACGACGTCTGGCGCTCGCGGGCGATCCGACGCACGACGACGAAATTGAACCGCGGCGCGGGGAGCTTCTCGTGCGTGACGAGGGTGGCGCCCGGGATCTCGAGCGCGAAGCCGCCAAGGGCCAGGACCCACCGACGCTCGGCGTCCAACGCCGCGTCCGCGGCGCCCGCGCGATCCGCCATCGACGCGGTGTCGAGCCGACCTCGGCTTAAGTCGCCGTCGCGCCGCCCAACGGTTAAGAACCGGAGTCCCTCCCCGGCGCGGGGAGGGTCGCCGACCGTACCATGGGCGAGCACGCGCTCCGGCCACCCGCGGTCGTGGCCGTGCTGGGGGCCGGCAACATGGGCAGCGGCATCGCCCAGACGAGCGCGCAGGCGGGATTCACCGTCCGCGTGCGCGACGTCGACGACCCCGCGGTGGCCCGGGGCCGCGGGCTGATCGAGAAGACGCTCCAGGGCGCGATCTCCCGGGGCAAGTCGACGCCCGAGCAGCGGGACGCCGTCCTGGGGCGCCTCACGTTCACCACCGACCTTGCCGAGGCGGTCCGCGGCGCGGACCTCGTGATCGAGGCGGTGTTCGAGGAGGAACTGGTCAAGCACGCCCTGTTCGCCGAGGTGGCGCCGCTCGTGGGCCCCGAGACGATCGTCGCCACGAACACCTCCTCCCTCTCCGTGACCGCACTCGCCCGGAGCTTCCCGGAGCCCGGACGGTTCGGGGGCCTGCACTTCTTCTTCCCGGCGGCGATCAACAAGCTGGTCGAGGTGATCGGCGGCGAGGCGACCGACGCGGCGACCCGTGCGGCGCTGCTCGACTTCTCGCGGGCGCTCGGTAAGCTGCCGATCGAGGCCGCCGACCGCGCGGGATTCTGCGTCAATCGCTACTTCGTGCCGTACCTCAACGAGGCGGCCCGGATCGCGGAGGAGGGGGTCGCCAGCCTCGCGACGATCGAGGAGGTCGGACGCGAACTGTTCGGCGCGGCGCTCGGCCCGTTCGAGCTGATGAACCTCACCGGGATCCCGATCGCCTTCCACTCGCAGTCGTCGCTCCACGCGGCGTTCGGGCCGGCGTACATCCCGTCCAAGCTGCTGGAGGAGCAGTTCCGCGCCGGGACGCCGTGGGCGTGGAAGGAGACGAGCGTCGACCCCGCCAAGAAGGCGGAGGTCCGCGACCGGCTCCTCGCGCTGACGATCGGCATCGCGACGCGGCTCGTCGACGAGAAGGTGGCGACCCCGGAGGCGGTCGACCGCGGGGCGATCGTCGGGCTCCGCCGCCGATGGGGCCCGTTCGCCCAGCTGAACGCCATCGGGCTCCCCGAAGGGAACAACCTCGTCGAGGAGTACGCGCGCCGCTGGCACGGGAACTTCCCCCTCAGCCGCGAGCTCCGCGAGCGGACCCTCCGCGGCGAGAAGCGGTGGCCGCTCGCCTACGTGCGGGTCGAGCGAAACGGGCCGGTCGCGTGGGTCCTGCTCGACCGACCCGAGGTCCTCAACGCGCTCAACAGCGACATGCTCGAGCAGCTCGAGTCGACGTTCCGCGGCCTCGAGACGGACCGGACCCTCCGCGCGGTCGTCCTCGCGGGAGCCGGGCCCGTCTTCGCCGCCGGGGCCGATATCGCCGAGATGGAACAGAAGACCCTCGCCGAGGGGATCGAGTTCGGGTTCCTCGGCCAGCGGGTCGCGGAGCGGATCGAGCGGTGTCCCGTACCGGTGATCGCCCTGGTCGAAGGGTACGCGCTCGGCGGCGGGCTCGAGGTCGCCCTCGCCGCGGACTTCATCGTCGCCGCCGAGGGGGCGAAGCTCGGCCTGCCCGAGGTGACGGTCGGGATCCACCCCGGCATGGGCGGCGCGACCCGGCTCGCCCGCCTGGTCGGGCGGGCCCAGGCGAAGCGCTTGACGTTCACCGGAGTGCCGGTCTCCGCCGAGGAGGCGTTCCGGATCGGCTTCGTCGTGCAGCTGGTGCCCGCCGCGACGGCCCGCGAGGAGGTCGGACGACTCGCCGAGACGATCGCGAGCCGCGCCCCGCTCGGGGTGCGGTGGGTGAAGCAGGTGATCGACCGGGGGGCGGACGCCTCGCTGGCGAGCGCGCTCCACTTCGAGGGCGAGTCCGCCGGCCGGACGTTCTCCACGCGCGACCGGACGGAAGGGATGCGCGCGTTCCTCGAGCGGCGGAAGCCGTCGTTCGAGGGCGAGTAGGCCGCACCGCCTAGTCGCCGCGCTCGAGCTGCTGGCGGTAGGCGTCCGCCGCGAGGAGCGCGGCGGCGTCGATCGGCGCGGCGAGGGTGATCCGGACCAGCCATCCCCGGCCGTACGGGTCCTGGTTCACGAGCTCCGGGTGCGACTTAAGGTCGGTGTTCACGGCCGCGATCGTCCCGTCCCCGGGAGCGTAGATGTCGGCGACCGTCTTGACCGACTCGAGCACGAGGGCGGGCGTGCCGTGCTGGACCGCCTTGCCGACGGCGGGCAGATCGACGAAGACGATGTCGGTCAGCTGCGCCTGGGCGTGGTCGGTGATGCCGACCGTGGCGGTGGTCCCGTCCAGCCGGACCCACTCGTGGGTCTTCGTGTAGCGGAGCTCCGGGGGGATCTTCGACGTCTCCATCAGGTACCTCCCAGCCACGTCTGCGCGTACTTGAGCTGTTCCGCGGTCGGCCGGTCGAGCCCGACGCCCATCGGGGCGAGCGCCGCCTCGGCCACGCCGCGGTCGAGGGCCCGCGGGACGGCGTGCACGCCGACCGGCATCTCGCGTCCGTGGCGGGCGAGGTGCTCCGCGGAGAGGGCCTGGAGGGCGAAGGAGAGGTCCATGATCTCGACCGGATGGCCCTGGCCGGCGGCGAGGTTGATCAGTCGACCCTCGCCGAGCAGGTACGCCCGCCGCCCGTCGGCGAACCGGTACTCGTCCACGAACGGCCGGACCCGGCGCGACTCGACGGCGACGCCGCGGAGCTCGGAGACGGCGACCTCCACGTCGAAATGGCCGGCGTTCGCGAGCAGGCAGCCGTCCTTGAGCAGCCGGAAATGCTCGGCCCGGACGATCCCCGTCGACCCCGTCACGGTCACGATCAGGTCGGCCCGGGGCGCGGCCTCGGCCATCGGTCGGACCGCGTAGCCGTCCAGCCGGGCCTCGAGCGCCCGCACCGGGTCGATCTCGGTGACGATCACCTCGCCCCCGAGCCCGTGCAGACGGGCGGCGACCCCCTTGCCGCACCAGCCGTACCCCGCGACGACGCAGACCTTTCCGGCGACGAGCAGGTTCGTCGCGGTGAGGATCCCGTCGATCGTCGACTGACCGGTCCCGTAGCGGTTGTCGAACAGGTGCTTCATCTCGGCGTCGTTGACGTCGATCGCCGGGAACAGCAGCTCGCCCGACCGCTCGAGGGCCCGGAGGCGCGTCACCCCGGTCGTCGTCTCCTCGGTCGAGCCGCGGATCTTCCCGCGGCTCTTGCGCGCGGTGTGGACGAGAACGACCAGGTCGGCGCCGTCGTCGACGATCACGTCCGGGTCCGCGGCCAGCATCCGGTCGACCCCGGCGCGGTACACGGCGATCGACTCCCCCTTCACCGCGTACGTCTCGACCCCGGCCTCCCGGACCGCGGCGACGGCGTCGTCGTCCGTCGAGAGGGGGTTGCTGGCGGCGAGCCGCACGTCCGCTCCGCCGGCCTTCAGCGCCAGGGCGAGGGCGCAGGTCTTCGCCTCGACGTGGAGGACCGCGGAGACCACGAGCCCGTGGAACGGCCGCTCCCGCTCGAAGCGGGCCCGGATCCCTTCGAGGACCGGCATGTGGGCCCGGGCCCAGCCGATCTTCTGTCGGCCGCGTTCGAGGTCGCCCGGGGCCGGCACCGCGGGCGGAAGTCGGTCGCCCTTAAATCAGGGCGTGGCCGCCGCGCGGGCCGAGCGGGTCCGGTGGCGACCGGTCGGGCCTATTGCGTCACCGACCCGCAGAACGGACAGACCAGGTACTCGGTCGGGATCTCCTTCTGGCAGTTCGGGCAGGCGCGGAGGCCAGCCGCGGGGGCTCCGGCGGCGGGCGCCGCCGCGGGGGCCGCGGAGGCGGCCGGCGGCGGGGGCGGCGGCGGCGCGGCGCCCCCGGACGGCGGTCGCTTCGGGGGCGGGCTGCCGCCCTTGGGGGCCGGCGGCGGGACGGGCGTCGGCGTGTCGGGGCGGCTGGTCGTCGTCGCCGGCGGTGCCATCATGCCGGGCCGCGGGGTTCCCTGCTCCTGCTGGAGCTTCCACTGGCTGAACGGAGTGTACGACGGCTGGCGCTTCCACCAGTCCCAGAACGAC
>Ga0335073_10014179_pt1 | contig 11175 bp, 9 predicted proteins | sample Lox_Sample_22_FD_207093 | JGI IMG/M metagenome (GOLD analysis project Ga0335073, IMG submission 207093) | Soil microbial communities from Loxahatchee National Wildlife Refuge, Florida, United States - Lox_Sample_2.2 | ecosystem: Environmental > Terrestrial > Soil > Wetlands | place: USA: Florida... | reverse complement strand
TCGGCGACATCGTTGATCCAGCCGTCGCGCAGCGGGCGGCTACCGAACTCGGCGGCCCAGCAGATCTCGTCACGAGCGATCTCGCGCCGAAGCTCACCGGTATCGCGGCGCGCGACGAGGCGCGCTCGCGCGAACTGATCGATACCGCGCTCGCGTTCTCATCGCGCGCGCTAAAACCCGGCGGCGCGATGATCGTCAAGGTCTTCATGAGCGGCGAGTTCAACGACATAGTTGCGCAGTTCAAGCGCGTCTTTGCCAGCGTCGAGACGACGCGGACCAAGGCCAGCCGTCCCGGCTCGGCTGAGCTCTATATCGTCGCTAAAGGTTTCCGCGGCCGTCCCGAAGGCGATGCATAATGCCCTTGGCGCCCACCCTGTCATGCGCGTAATGTGATCTTCCATGAGAGCCGTAGGCTGCAGGAACCTGTGCCTGCTGCTACTCGCGGGCTTGGCCGCCGCGTGTGCCTGCAGCCGTTCATCCACCAGCCAGCCCACCGGACTCATTCAGCCCACCATCCACGAAGTGCCGGTCCAGGTGACTAACGTTGCTTTCGATCAGGACACCGGCGAGCATTACGTGCTGCTCGAAGATAAAGACGAGACGCGCGAGCTGCCGATCATGATCGGCGCCAACGAGGCGTACGCGATCGAGCTCGCGCTGAACAACGTCCAGCCGCCGCGGCCGATGACTCACGACCTGCTGAAGGCCGTGATCCAGCAGACTGGTAATCACGTCGATAGCGTGCTCATCTGCGACATGCGCGACGAAGTGTACTACGCGAAGATCTTCATGGATCGCGGGCGCTACACGATCGACAGCCGTCCGAGCGACGCGATCGCGCTCGCGACCGAGATGCACGTGCCGATCTATGTGATGGACAAGCTGTTCGATTCGTCACCGGTCGTCGGCAAGGCCGCGGTCGATAAACTTCCTGATACCGCGACGGCGTATGGCGTCACCGTACAGCAAGTGACGCCCGAGCTGGCGGCATACTTTGGCCTCAAGAATCGGCACGGGGTGCTGGTGTCGGACGTCGATCCGGCGGCGGCGAGCAGTGGAATCGAGCGCGGCGACATCATCAAGAAAATCGGCACGCGTGACGTGAAAGCGCTGAGCGATTTCCACGCCGATCTCGCGTCATTCGCGCGCGAATCGGCGATCACGTTCACGATTCAGCGCGGCAGTTCCGATCGCACCGTCAAACTCGACGGCGCAACGGCTGAACGCTAGACGCTGCGCTTGACCAGAACGCTTTCGATAAATCGTGAATCGATCGGGTAGTTGACGCTCAGTCCCGCGAACTCTTCTTCGAGCTGATTCAGACAGGAATTTACGAAATCGAAGGTGCGCTTGGCCGCAGTCTCGTCGAGATGCGTGTCGATCGCGGTTTCGACCGACTCGCGAAATGCGTGGCTCAGCACCGACGGGCCGCCATTTTTGATCACGATTGCTGCTCGCATCGCGTCGAGCTCGCTCGCCACGAGCGGCTCGGCCTGCAGCCGCCCGTCCATGAAATTGCGCACCAGGGCCGTCGTCAGGATCTGGCTCAGGCGAATATCGCGATTCGCGACCGCGCCGCGGAAGCGCGCCGAGCTGATATCGATCGCAAGCAGTGAGCGGAACAGCTCCGCCATCGCGTCGATCTGATCGAGAATCGCGTACGACAGATGAAGGTCGCGAATCGTCTGGAACGCGCGCAGCTCGACGGCGCCGCCGCGATCGAGCGCCGAATAGAAGCGCGGCATTGGCTCGATGAATCCCGCGAGCGCGTCGCGATACGGCGAGTCGAGGTACGAGATTTCGCGCGGCCGCTGCTGCGGAATCCCGAGCATCCGAGTTGTCGCTTCCGCCCGCTTGCGCAGATCGATCGTGAGGCTCACGCCGAGGCGAAAGAGGAGTTTCAGATGCGTATCGCGCAGATGCTCGATTGCGCTTTGCAGGTCGCCGCCAGCGAGCGATTCGAGCCCAAGGTTCAGGTAGTTGTGCGTCAGCTCGACGGCGATCCGCACGGCGTCGAGATCGCCAAAATCGATCGATCGCGCAACCAGCACCTGGTTTGACACCATCGCCATCTCGCTGCGCAACTGCCGCCGCCCCTCGGCCGCGAAACCAGCCGTGAGCGCGGTGTTGAGCAGCGAATTGTCGGCGCCCGCGATCATCGGCGCTGAGCCTGGTGGCACCAGCTCGCTGTCGTCAAGGAGCTCGGCGCGGCTCGGCGCCACGTACTGGGCGCGGATGTCGAGGAACGAGCGCGGATTGACGTACGCGAACACGTCCTGCGCTTCGTAGTAGTCGGGAAAGCCGCGATCGTTCAGGCGCGCCCGGCGGAACTGATAGGCCGCCTCCTCGAGCTCCGCCTTGACGCCCCAGTAACATTCGTCCATCAAGCCCGCGAAATATTTGTAGTCGCGCTCGAAGGCTTCCTCGATGAAGTCGGAAATAAGCTGCGTAATGTGATCTTGCCGCACGAACTCGATGAGATAATGCTCGTCGAACTGGACGTAGCGGTTTGATGGCGCGTCTGGTGACGACGCCGGATCGTCGAGCAGATGCACCTTGATGTAATCGCGCAGCAGGATCGATACGAGCTCGAGGTCGAGCTCCATCAGACCCTGTGCCATTCGGCTGCGCCCGCCCTCGGAGAGCGCTTCGAGCCATTCGCGCATCCGGGCAAGGTTGGGACGATCCTTATCCCAACAATCGAGATCGAAGAGCGACTTCACCTGCTCGGGGAGCGCGAGGCTCAGCAGATCGCCCGCGTCGGCGCTGCCGATTTCCTTGACAGTGTAGAAGAGCGTCTCAGGCGAGAAGGACTGAACCAGGCGCTCGGCCTCGGGCGCGGCGAGAATCAGATCACGCTTCTGGCGTGCGGGCAGGCCGTAGAGAAATTCCAGTTTTTCCTGGAACGGAAGGTTGAGAAACTCGTCTTGTCCGCGTACTGCCATGCATTCGGCCGCGCGAAGCGGCATGAACGGCAAGATACTACCGCTTCCGATCTCGGACAACGTGGGTCTGCAAAAACGCGCACTCGTGGCGAACGCAAAAGCGTGATAGGATAAATAAACTCTTGAGCGGCAGCACAATTCCCCTTGCGTTAACGATCGCGGGCAGTGACCCCGGCGGCGGCGCAGGAATCCAATCCGACATCAGAACTTTCGCCGCGCTCGGCGTTTACGGGTACTCGGTGATCACTTCGATCATCGCGCAGTCGAGCTCGCGCGTCACGCGCGTCGATGCCGTTAAGCCTGCGATGATCGCGGCGCAGATTGAGGTGCTCTTGGCGGAGAGCATGCCGCTCGCGATTAAAACCGGCGCGATGGGCAGCGCCGGCGCGGTGCGCGAGACGGCGCGCGCGATCGTGCGTTTCAAGATGCCGCGCCCCGTTGTCGATCCGGTTACGATCGCGAGCAGCGGCGCGCGGCTCATCGACAAGCGCGGCGAGCGCATGCTGCGCGACGAACTGATCCCGCTCGCGCGCATTGTCACGCCCAACGTTCCGGAGGCCGAGGCGCTGGCGGGAATCGCGATTCGCGATCGCGATTCGATTCGCGAGGGCGCTGCGAAAATCCTCGCGATGGGTGCGAAGGCCGTCGTGATCAAGGGCGGGCACTTCGCCGATCGCGCGCGGTCCACCGATCTCTACTTCGACGGCCGCAAGTTCATCGAGCTGAGGGCGCCGCGTCAGAAGAGCGGTGCGCACGGCACCGGATGCGTTTTCTCGGCCGCCATCGCGGCGCATCTGGCGCGCGGCGCGAAGCTCGAAGACGCAGTCAGCGCGGCCAAAGAATTCGTGACCCTCGCGCTCGCGAACAGTTTCAAGCTGGGCCGGGGCAGGGCGGTTCTCGATCAGTTTTCGGCGGTTGCGCGATGAGGAATGAACACGAGCACGTGACGAATCGCGATCGCGCCGACGATCAGCAACACCGCCGCGCAGTCTTCCTCCAAGCGGCCAGTTGAGAAGGTGATCACGAGAAGCGGAATCACAATTCCGCCGAGGGCCGCCAGCCACACGCTGAATCGCGAATGCCTGCGCGCGACACGAGTCCATTCATCGGCGTCGCGTTCGAGCAGGAGAACTGTACCGAAGTAGAGAACAATCATGATGAGCAGCGATTGGCGCAAGGTCGTTGCCGCTGCGGGCAGCCCCGACATTGCGGCGATCACCAGCGCTACTGCCACGCCCAACAGCCCTGCCGATATCGAGAAGAACGCACCCAGCCAGCGCATCGTGCGCCATCCCGGTTGCGCGGTCGTACTGAACAGCACGCCCTTGTAAATTCCGACCATCAACGCGAACGGCAGTCCCGCGATCCCAACGATGGATAGCAGAACTATCGGCAGGCCGAGTCCGACGATCACGAACGCGCAGAACGCGAGGACTGAGAAAATCGAGATCGTCCACACGCCGACCGACATCGGCGAGCCCGGCTTGAACACGCGCATCATGTTCATGAAGCGCCAGGGATCGCCGAGATCGAATACGAGGCACACCAGATCGACGGCCATGATCGGGAAAGTGATCAGGAACGCGATCCTCGCGACCGCCTGTTCCTCGGGGTGCCCAACCAGGTGAAGAATCGTCGCGACGCTGAACAGTCCTCCGCCCATCGTCGCGAAGAAGAGATCGAAGGTTACCCACCAATGCCACGGCACCGGCTTGGTGACGATCGGCGGCGCCGCGGGCATCATCGCTTCAGCCATGGAGAATCACTCCGACCGCGACGATCGCGATCCAGACCAGGGTCGCGGCGAATGCGCGCGCATAGTCGCCGCGCATATGACGCTGCGGCGTGTCGGGATCGTTCGGCAAACCATATTTCTCCGGTTCGTCGAGAAGGAGGAAAAAAGCGCCCAGCTCCGAGTACTTGTCGGTGGGCTCGGCGCCGTAAAGCCTCGCACCCTTAAACCCGCGCGCCTTCACCTCTTCGAGGCGGATCTTGGCATGCTCGCGAAGCTCGTCGAGATGGCCGAACTTGATCGATTCGGTGGGGCACGCTTTCGCGCAGGCGGGAATGAAATCGTCGCGCTGGCGATCGTAACAAAGTGTGCACTTGTGCGCGTGGCCGTCGAACTGGCTGCGCGTGATCACGCCGAACGGACAGGCCGCGATGCAATAGCCGCAGCCGTTGCAAATGTCGCCCTGGATATAAACGTCGTTGAACTCGTTGTGGATAATCGCGGCGGTCGGACAGGCCATCTGACACGGCGATGCGCTGCAGTGCTTGCAGACGTCGCTCATCATCAGCCAGCGGCCCTCCTGCGATTGCTTCAGGAGAGATTCGATATCGAAATCTCCGTCGAGCGACGGCTGCGGCGGCTGAGCGCCGGTCGGGAACTGCTCGATGAACCGGACATGACGCCAGGTCGTCGCACTGAGTGCGATCGTATTGTCGTAGCTCTGCGCGGTGAAGTTGAATCCGTCAGACGGAATCTGGTTCCACTGCTTGCACGCGACCTCGCACGCTTTGCATCCGATACATAGCGTCGTGTCGGTGAAGAATCCGGTCGGACGGCGCGGCGCAGGTTCTGCCGGACGCCGAAATGGATAGAGGATTTCCAGGAGGAGGTTCAACATTGGCGCAGAGTCTTATCGCGATCGCCACCATCCCCACCACTGCTGGCGGCCTTCGGGTTGCGCGGAAGAAGCGGTGTCGGGAATCGGCTCGACGCCGAACGGACGCTCATTCGCCGCGATCGGCCGCGGCGCGCGCATGCTCGTGAGCCGCCCCGGCCGCACCGCGACTGTGAATGCCTTCGCCTCGTGCATGCTCACGTTCACGCCGAGTATCAGCGATGTAAGATCGTTCGCCATCGCGCCAACGGTCTCGCCCGCGTAGCCCCAGTGAATCGGCAGACCTAACTGGTAGATCGTCTTGCCGTTCACGAGCAGCGGCTTCATGCGAGCGGTGACGAGAGCGCGCGCTTCGATCGATCCGCGGCGCGAGCTGATCACGACCCATCCGCCGTTTTCGATTCCCTTCTCGGCCGCCAGCTCGGGACTGAGCTCGGCGAACATCTCGGGCTGCAGTTCATTGAGCCAGCTATTGAAGCGGCTCATCGGCCCGCTCAGATAATGCTCGGTCAGCCGGTAGGTTGTCGCGACGATCGGAAATTCGGGATCGACTTCCTCGGCCAGACGATTCAGCTCGTCGGGAAACTCCCTAATCGTCGGAATGACCTGTGTCGTGTAGAGCAGATTCCTGACGACCGACTCGCGCGGCTCGTAGTGCGTCGGCAACGGCCCGTCGCGCACGCCGAACGGCGCGAACAACCAGCCAAGGCCGTCGGGATGCATGATAAACGGCGCGTCACCGGGAATCGCGTCCATGCCGCGCGCGCCTGCTGGAGGACGATAACTGGGAGCCTTGTCGATCTCGAAATCTGGAACGTCGAATCCGGTCCACGTGCGCCGATCGGCGTCCCACCAGATGAGCTTTTTGCGCTCAGACCACGGACGTCCCTGCGCGTCGGCCGAGGCGCGGTTGTACAAAGTGCGGCGGTTTGAGGGCCACGCGAATCCCCAATTGGGATAGAGGATGCCGGTGCGGGTGTTGTCGCGCGAGTTCGCGCGGTTCTGATCTTCAGCGGGAAAAACCCCGGAATAGATCCAGACGCCGCAGGCCGTCGAGCCATTGTCTTTGAGCTCCGCGATCCCCTTGAGCAGACGACCCTCGCGAAGGTCGCGGCCGTTCATCTCCTTGAGGATTTTTTCCGCGTCAACGTCGTCGCCGAGACGGCTCGGCGCGCCATTCGGCAGTATCTCCGGAGCGTCACGGCCGAAGTCCCAGGTAAGATTTTTGATCGGCAAGTCGCGCTCGAGATTCGAGTCCGCGTAGAGCTTCTTGAGCCTCCTCCCGAGGTCGTACATGAAGAACGCGTCGGAGCGGCAATCGCCCGGTGGATCGATCGCTTTCTCATGCCATTGCAGCATCCGCTCGGTGTTGGTGAAGGAGCCATCCTTCTCTGTGATCGATGCCGCCGGAAGGAAAAAGACTTCGGTCTTGATCTGGCGCGAATCCGGTGCGCTCGAATCGGCGTACCAGAAGTTCGCGCTCTCGTGCTCGAACCAATCGCGCACGACCAGCCAATCGAGGCTGCGCAACGCGGAGCGATTGAGTCCCGCATTCGGCGCGCCGGCCGCCGGGTTCTGTCCGATGAGGAAGAGCCCTTTGACTTTGCCCTGGTGCATCCGGAAGAACATCGGCAGCTCCGAATAATCGCCGTCGATCTTGGGCAGGTACTGATAGCCGAACTCGTTGGCGGGCGTTGCCGCATCGCCATACCAGGCCTTGAGCAGGCTTATCGTGAACTTCGAGAGGTTTGCCCAATAGCCGAGGAACGCTTCTTCCTGCCAGAAGCCCGCCGCCGAGTTATTGCGCGCATTGGCGAAGCCGCGGCCATGTTCAATGTACTTTTCCAGCGACGCATTCTCGGGCACCGCGTCGGGCAGCGACAGGTAGCCGGGCAGCAGGTTGTAGAGAGTCGGCACGTCGGTGGAGCCCTGGATACTGCAATGCCCACGCATCGCCATGATTCCGCCGCCGGGCCGGCCCATGTTGCCGAGCAGGAGCTGGATAATTCCCGCCGCTCGAATCATCTGCACGCCGGTCGTGTGCTGCGTCCATCCGAGCGCATAGACGATTGCCGAAGTCCGCTCGCGTCCTGAATTGCGGCACAGCAGTTCCGCGACTCGAATCAGATCGCCGGGGGCGCATCCGCACAGCCGCGACACCATCTCGGGCGTGTAGCGCGCGTAATGCCGCCGCATCACCTGGAACACGCATCGCGGATGCTGCAGCGAGGGATCGCGCTCGACCGCGCCCATCTCACCGGGCGTCGTGCTGTAGTTCCATGAGCCGTGATCTTTCACGTATGCGCGCGCGTCGGCATCAAAGCCCGGAAAGATGCCGCCGGCATCTTCGGCATCGACAAACGCTTCGTTCAGTACCGTCGCCGCGTTGGTGAAGTGCAGGACGTATTCCTTGAACCATCGATCGTGCGCGATGATGTAGTTGATGATTCCGCCCAGGAACGCGATATCCGAGCCAGCGCGAATCGAAACGAAAGTATTCACCATCGCCGAGGTCCGCGTGAAGCGCGGATCGACATGAATCAGCGTTCCGCCGCGCTCGCGCGCCTGGAGCGCAAAGCGAAATCCCACGGGATGGGCCTCGGCCATGTTCGAGCCCATGATCAATATGCAGTCGCTCGTCGCCAGGTCAGCCTGGAACGTCGTTGCCGCACCGCGTCCAAAGGAGGCGCCCAGACCGGGCACCGATGCGCTATGTCATATGCGCGCCTGGTTCTCGATGGAGAGAATTCCCAGGCCTCCGGCGAAAAGTTTCTTGATTAAATAGTTCTCTTCGTTGTCGAGCGTGGCGCCGCCCAGATGCGCGATGGTCTTGAGGTGATTCACCGTCAGACCATGCTCGTTACGCTCGATGAAATCGGCGTCGCGCGTCTCCTTGGTGAGTTGCGCGATTCGATCCATCGCCCACTCGAGTGGCCGCGTCTCCCAATGATCGGAGTAGGGCGCGCGGTACTTCACCGTCGTGATGCGATGCGGGTTGCGGACTAGCTGAAACGTGTTGGAGCCCTTGGGGCAGAGCGTGCCCGCGTTGATGGGGCTCTCCGGATCGCCTTCGATATCGATGATCTCTCCGGCCTTGGTGTACACGTTCTGACTGCATCCGACCGCGCAATAAGGACATACGCCGTGACTTTTGGTCGCGCCGCGCAGGCGTGAATGCTTGTCCGCGGTGTCTGGGCTGAAATGTGTGCGAGCCATGTAGCCTCCGGGTGGCTGCTGAATCGGCCGCGCGGGTAACCAAATACCTGCGCGCTTGGATGTTCGAGTGGTAATCTAGCAACGTGGCAGAAGGGAAAGAAAAGCAATTTGTAGTTGCGCGCACCCTGAGGTGGAGAGTGGGCGCGGGCGCGACTGCGGAAGACTCGCTCGCCGTCGAAGAGCCGCTCGAGATTCGTCTCGGCGGCAGGCGCTTCACGCTCACGATGCGCACCCCGGGCCATGACGAAGAGTTGGCTGCGGGGTTTCTTTTTGCCGAGGGCTTTATCAATTCGATTGCGGAGCTCGGCGAGATTCGCAGCGTGCGCGATGCGAAGGGTGCCTTCGAGCCGAACTCGATCGATGTCGTGCTCAACGTTGCGGCCGACGATCTGCGCGAGCGGCTGCGGCGCAACTTCGCGATCGCCTCGAGTTGCGGAATATGCGGCCGCACCAGTATCGAGTCGCTGACGCGACGCATCGCGACCGTCGATGCGCCGCTTCGCGTCCACTCCGATCTGATCCTCGCGATGGCGCCGAAGGCGCGCGTGGCGCAGGAGGTCTTCGCGACGACGGGCGGTCTTCATGCCGCGGGTCTGTTCGATTCGGAGGGCGAGTTAATAGTGCTGCGCGAAGATATCGGCCGTCACAATGCCGTGGACAAAGTGGTCGGTTATGCGTTGCGAAACCTCGGAGCGCCGCTCTCGTCGAGCATGATGCTGGTGAGCGGGCGCGTGAGTTTCGATATCGTGCAGAAAGCCGCCGCAGCCGGCATTCCAATCCTGGCGGCGATTTCCGCGCCTTCGTCGCTTGCGGTCGAGCTCGCCGAAGAGACGGGAGTTACGCTGATTGGATTTCTGCGCGAGGCCAGCTTCAACGTCTATTCGCGTCCCGAGCGTATCGCGGGATGATGCCCGGGCCTGAGGTTTTCCACGCTGCGAGCGTATGCGCCACAAACAGCGAAGCGCTTCGCTAGACTCCGTGGAGTCGGTCTTTCGCAAAGCTCTATCGCGACAACTGCGGCCGCAGGCGGACGATGCCCGCCGTTGCAATGATTGCGGCAAACGCGAACACCATCGCGATGTCCGGAGCTATTTCGGAAAGCGTTGCGTGATCGAAGATCAGGCCGAGGTACGCGTCCATTGCCCATGACGCGGGCGATAGACGCGCCACGATCTTCATGAACGGGGGGACGACTTCGAGCGGCCACATGCATCCGCCCAGCATTCCGAGCGACACGGCGATCCACGGACCGAGCGCGGTCGCTTGCTGCTGGGTTCGAAACACCGTGCCCATCAGGAGCACGATCGCGACGCCGAGCGATGTGACTGCTGCGGTAATCAACACCAGCCCAAGGGTATTGCCCCAATGAATACCGAAGAAAAACCGGGCGGCGAGAATCATGAACACGGTCTGCGCGATCATCTGCTGCGCCGGTGCGATCGCCAGCATCGCCACCAGTTCCCAGGTCCGGCGTGGCGCGGCCAGCAGCCGGCGCGAAATGCCGTTTTCGCGAAGCTGGAGAATGGTCAGGGCCGAAACGAACCCGGTGACCATAACGAATAGCACCAGGTTCGCAGGCGCCGTGTAACCGAATCCGAGGCGCGGAACACCGGCGTGCCCGCCCCCGGGATAGCGAACGGGAACGTCGAGCGGTGGGCCGCCGCTCGCCATCCGGCTCAATTCCGTGTTGATGCCGGCTCGCATGATGCCGGCGCCGGCGTTCGCAGTCGAGAGGTACACGTCAAGGTTCTGGTCGCCATGCCAGCCGGGCGGAATCACAAGTCCAGCGTTCATTCTGCCACGGAAAACCGCAATTTTAAGCCGCTGCTCATCGCTATAGTCGCGAATCTGAAAGTGCTCATTGGATACCAGCGCCGCGGCGAGCGCCCGGCTCTCGCGCGTGTTCGCTCGATCGAGGAGACCCACCTCGAATGACGCGCTGGTGTAACCGCCCATTGCGAAACCGACAAGGGCCATTATCAGTGTTGGCATCAGGAACAACAGCGCAAGCCGGCCGCGGTTGCGCCGGACGCCCGCGCCGCTGACGGCTGCCGCGCCGAAGATCACGTTCAGACTATGCGACAGTCGCATCAGGTCATCCTCCGGAGCGCGCCACGAGCCTTCAGCCCCGCGAACGCAATGCCGCTTAATCCAACTATGGCCGTCACTGCCAGCGGTTGCGTGATCGTTAGCAAGGTTCCGTGAGCGCCGGCGGCGGACAAATCGAGGAAGCCGAAGAACGCCTGTCCATTTGGCGTAAGTCGAGTCAGGGTCTCGAACACGTCCGGAAGACCTTGCGGAGGCAGGAATTGTCCGCCGACAATCGAGAGCAGGGTGATCACTATGGTCGACAGTGAGGTTCCCTGTTCAGCGTTGTTAGCGAGACT
>Ga0335073_10014178_pt1 | contig 11177 bp, 8 predicted proteins | sample Lox_Sample_22_FD_207093 | JGI IMG/M metagenome (GOLD analysis project Ga0335073, IMG submission 207093) | Soil microbial communities from Loxahatchee National Wildlife Refuge, Florida, United States - Lox_Sample_2.2 | ecosystem: Environmental > Terrestrial > Soil > Wetlands | place: USA: Florida... | reverse complement strand
ATCGAAGCGTGGCAGCAGCAGTGTCTTGGCACGAACGTGTTCGGCGATCCCCGCTGGGGCAGCGGCGTGCTGACCGGCCCGATGCGAGAACCGCGTGCCGGTCTCACCTTGCAAACGCTGTATTTCGCGGCCTTCCTGCCCCCCGCGATGCACCTCATCGCCGGGCCGAAACTTTGGCGGCCCCTTGCCGGAGCCTTGCTGTTGATCGTCACCATGCTCACCATGGCGCTGATCGGCCAGCGCATGCCCATGCTGCTGGTGATCTTCGGTTACGGCATAGCGGCCCTCGTCATGCGGCGATTCCGCTGGCCGATGGCCATCGCGCTGGCGGCCCTGGTCGCCGGCGTTACCGCCGCCAGCCTCCTCATGCCGCAAGCCTATCACACTCTCGTCACCGTCTTCCTGAACCGCATGAGCGATTTCTGGTCGGAGCCTTATGCAGTCATCTATCAGCGCGCCCTCGTAATGGTGCAGGCGCACCCCTGGCTCGGTCTCGGCTTCGACGGCTTTCGCGACAATTGCGCGGATCCGCGCTACGTGCATGTCCTCGACTGGATCCCCGTCACTGATATCAACGAGCCATACAGTTGCACCATCCATCCGCACAATTACTGGCTGCAGATTGCAACCAATTCGGGCCTCATCGGCGTGACATTGTTCGCATCGCTCTCGGTTGCGTGGCTCGCCCGCATCGGCCACGGCATGATTGCCAATCCCCGCGCGATCCAGGTCGCGCTGTTTGTTTCGCTCTGCCTGGTGCTTTGGCCGATCGCGTCCACCACATCCCTGTTCACGGTGCCGAACGCCGGCTGGGTGTTCTTGCTGATCGGCTGGGGCCTTGCACAGCAACGCGCGACCGTCACCACCCGTCCCGCATGACGCCCGGCACGCTCTTCACTGCGGCCTTGAAGGGATGCTAGTCAGGCAGCATGCACACCGCGATCTTCGGCAAGCGGCTGGACCGTTACATCTTTCGCCAGCTCCTGTTCGCCCTTCTTGCCGTGACCAGCGGTCTCACCGCCCTGATCTGGCTGACCCAGTCGTTGCGATTCGTCGAACTGGTGGTGAACCACGGCCTGTCCCTCGGCGTGTTCATGCGCCTGACCGGCTTGCTGATCCCGAGCTTCGTCGCCGTCATCCTGCCGATCACCACTTTCGTGGTGGTGCAGTTCGTCTACCAGCGCCTCGCCGGCGACCGCGAACTGACGGTGATGCGCGCCGCCGGCCTCTCGCCGTTCGCTTTGGCACGCCCTGCCTTCGCCCTCGCCGTGCTGACCACCTTGGCTTGCTACGCGCTCAATCTTTGGCTGGTGCCGGCAAGCCTGGCAGCCTTCCGCCAGTTCCAATGGGAGATTCGCAATCGCATCGCCGCCTTCCTGGTGCAGGAAGGCGTGTTCACCGAGGTTTCCGATGGTCTGACGGTCTACATCCGCTCGCGCGAGCCCGACGGAACATTGCACGGCATCCTGGTGGATGACGAGCGCGACAAAAACAACCCCGCTACGATCCTCGCCGAGCGCGGCCGCATCCTCGAGGGGCCGACCGGTCCGCGCGTGCTGCTGATCGACGGCAGCCGCCAGCAGATCGATAACAAGACAGGCCGGCTCGATATCCTGACCTTCTACGAGAATGTCGTTGACCTGGCCGACACTGCCCACCAGGATGGACCGCGATTGCTCGATATCAGTGAGGCAACGATCCCCGAGTTGCTGCATCCGCCATCGAACATCCCACGGGTGGACATGCCGCGCTGGGCCGCTGAAGCTTACAAACGCCTGGCCAGCCCGCTGTCCTGTCTGTCCTATGCATCCGTTGCGCTATTGTTCTCATTGACCGGCACATTCCGCCGCCACGGTGGGGTTGTCCGCCCATTGGCTTCGGTCGGCACCATGGTCGTTTTGCTGGCCCTGGGTCTCGCAGTTGGCAATATCGCGGCGCGCGACAATGCGCTCATCCCGCTGATCTGGATACATGCCGCACTGCCCGGCATCGTTTGCGCATGGCTGCTGCTGGCGCCGCCGCTGATGCCGTCTCGCCGCCGCCCGCTGCGCCACGCGAGCTGAGCAATGACTCCGGCGATCACACTGTCGACCTACATCTCGCGCCAGTTCGTGTGGTCGGCCGTGGCGATGCTGCTGGCATTGACCGGCCTCACGTCCCTGTTTGATTTCCTCGAACTGCTGCGCCGCTCCGCGACGCGGCCCGAGACGACATTCTCGCTAATATCCGAAATTGCCGCTCTGCGCCTGCCGTATCTTGCGATGCAGATATTGCCGTTTGCCATTCTGCTGGGCGGCATCCTGTGCTTCTGGCGGTTGACCCGCTCCTCGGAATTGATCGTGGCGCGCGCTGCCGGCGTGTCAGCCTGGGAATTCCTCACCGCACCGACCGTGTGTGCCCTGGTGTTCGGCGTCGTTGCGGTGATGATCGGGACCCCGCTCTCCTCCATCATGTTCGCCCGCGCCGAGCAATTGGAAAACACCTACCTGAACACCGGCGGTGGCCCCCTGGCGCTCAACAGCGGCCAGCTCTGGTTGCGGCAGTCTGATCGCGCACTGACACCGCAAGGTGTTGCCATCATCCATGCCCGCGACGTCCAGTTGCGCGGCAAGCAGCTCACCGCCAGGAATGTCAGTGTGTTCCGACTCAACGCGAACGATCGTCTGCTGGCGAGGATCGAGGCGACTCACGCCGTGCTGGATCGTGGTCACTGGGAATTGGCCGCCGCCCGCACGCTGCTTCCCGACCAGCCGCCGGGTCCGCTGCAACAGGTCAATTTGCCCACCGATCTGACCGTGCAGCGCGTGCAGGAGAGCTTTGCCTCGCCCGATACGCTGTCGGTCTGGGCTTTGCCAGGCTTCATCCGCCTGCTGCAACGTTCCGGCTTTTCCAGCGTGCGGCATCGCCTGCATTTCGAGTCGCTGCTGGCACTGCCATTGTTGTGCGCGACGATGACTCTGGTCGCGGCCGGATTTTCCATGCGGCCGGCACGGCGCGGCGGCGTGGCGCGCATGATTGGCAGCGGCGTCGCCGCCGGCTTTGCATTGTTCATGATCTCCAAGATCGCCGAAGAATTCGGCCAGTCCGGCGCATTGCCGGTGGTGCTGGCCGCATGGGCGCCGGCGGCCTCGGGCCTTATGCTGGCAGTGGCATTGCTGCTGCATATGGAAGATGGCTGAGAGCATGACGCGAGTCCGGCTTGCCTGCTTGCTCGCGCTGTTGCTGCTGCTGCCGGCGACCGCCGCGCGCGCCCAGCTTGGCGGCATCGTTGCGCCGATCGGCCATAACCCCGCACCGACGCGGAACCAGCCCGTCACCTTCAGCGCCGACCAGGTGCAGTACGACCAGACGAACAACCTGGTGATCGCCACCGGCCACGTGGAGGCCTGGCAGAACGGCCACGTGCTGCGCGCCGACAAGATCGTGTTCGACCGCAACACCGGCATTGCCGCCGCCACCGGCCACGTCGTGCTGATGGAGCCGGACGGCGAGGTGATGTTCGCCGACTACGCCGAGATGTCACAGGACATGAAGGACGGCGTGCTGAAGGACATGCGGGCGCTGTTGGCACAGAACGGCAAGCTCGCCGCGAACGGCGCACGCCGCACCGGCGGCGAGATCAACGAGCTGTCCCGAGTGGTCTATTCTCCGTGCAATCTTTGCAAGAAGGATCCGACACGACCGCCGCTGTGGCAGATCACCGCTGAGTCAGGCGTGCAGGACCTGGAGCATAAGCGCGACGAGTACTACAACGCCACGCTGCAGATGTTCGGTTGGCCCGTTGCCTGGTTTCCCTACATTTCGGCGCCCGATCCTTCGGTAAAGCGGGCCTCCGGCCTGTTGATGCCGTCCTTCGGCAGTAGCAGCGATCTGGGGGCATTCTTTGCCCAACCGTATTATCTAGTGCTCGACGACCAGTCCGATGCAACCGTCATCCCGGTCCTGACCACGCACGCGGGCACCGAACTGATGCTGGAATATCGGCGGCGATTCAACAACGGCTATTTCCTGATGGATGGCACCGGCGGCTATTTCATCGACCACCCGCAGAACGGCGTGCCGCCCACTACACAGGATTCCTTGGAAGGCACCATCGCGACCAAGGGCCAGTTCGACTACAACGACACCTGGCGCTGGGGTTTCGACATCAATCGCGCGTCATCCTCCGATTTCGTCCGCGACTACCATTTCGGCAATGGTTTCAATCTTGATCCCAACCTGCTGTCGTCCGATATCTATGGCGAGGGCTTTGGCGAAGGTGCCTACGCCCGTGTCGATACCCGCTTCTATGAGGGTGTCAGCAACATAATCGTCGACAGCGAGCTGCCCGTGGTGCTGCCGCGCTTCCAGTACGCCTATTTCGGCCAGCCCGATGCCTGGGGCGGCCGGTTCTCGCTGTACACCAACGACTTCAATGTCATGCGGGTGGATGGCACCAACACGCAGCGCGCCGCCGTGAGCATGAACTGGGAACGGCCGTTCACCGGCGCGCTGGGCGATCTGTGGAAACTCACGCTGCACGTCGATGCGGCCAGCTACAATGCGTCGCACTTCAACCAGCAACCGAATTTCGGGACCCACGATACGATCGATAATGCCCGGGCGCTGCCGCAGATGGCGGTGGATTTCCGTTGGCCGTTCATGCGTGATTCCGGTGCCTGGGGAACGCAGATCATCGAACCCCACCTGCAGCTTGTCGTTGGGCCGCAGGTCGGCTCCAGCCAGAACGACAAATACCCGAACGAGGACAGCCTGGACCTGGAATTCACCGACACTAATTTGTTCGGCTTCAACCGTTTCACCGGCATCGACCGACTGGACGGCGGCGTCCGTCTGAATGCCGCCTTGCAGGGAACCTGGTATCTCGGCGGCACGACCTTCGACGGCTTCATCGGCCAAACCTACCGCACCAACCAGGACAGCGTGTTCCCTGAATATACCGGCCTGCATGACCAGGTCTCGGATATCGTCGGGCACATCTATTTCGCCCCGACGACCTGGTTCGATGTGATGTATCGCGCGCGGTTCAGCCACCGGACGTTCAACACGGAAATGACCGACGTCACGGCGTCTGTCGGCGTTCCCAAGTTCCGGCTCGCCGGCGGCTTCCTCTACACCGCCTATGATCCCTACACCCTGTTCGATTCGGCGCCGCCGCCCACGCCGACCAGCGATCCAAGTTTCTTCCTGCCGCGTGATGAAGTGACCGTCAACGCCAGCTCCAACTGGGGACAGTACCGCTTCGACGCCTTTGCCCGCCGCGACCTGACCTTCAACCAGATGGTCGCCGTTGGCGCCGACGCGATCTATGAAAACGAGTGTTTCATTCTGGATATCAGGTTCTATCGCCGCTATTACTCGATCAATGGCGACAGCGGATCCACTGCCCTGTTGTTCTTGCTGACCTTCAAGACCGTGGGCCAATTCGGCTATCGTGCGATTTGACGACGGGAGTTATTGCAATGCAGCATGACGGTGGACCTGGGCTGCGGCGCTTGGCGCCCGTCGTAGCCGCGGCTTTGGCGTTGCTGGTCTGTGCCGCCGGCCCGACCGCCACGGCGCATGCCGCGGCGGCCGCCCCGATGCCGTCGCCGGTGACGCCGGCCGACACAACGCGCATCGTCGCCGTGGTGAACGGCGACGTCATCACCAACATCGACGTCGACAATCGCGCGCGGCTGTTCGCGCTTTCCACCGGGCTGCCGATGTCGCCCGACATCCTGGACCGGCTGAAGCCGCAAATTCTCCGCCAGCTCATCGACGAACGGCTGCGCATGCAGGAGGTGCAGCGTCGCAAGATCGTCGTACCCGACGCCGAAATCGCGGCGGCGATGCATCAGATCGAGCAACGCAATAACATGGCGCCGGGCAGCTTGCGCCAGAAGCTCGCCTCCGACGGCGTCAGCCTGCGGACGCTGATCGATCAGATTCGCACCCAGCTCGGCTGGACGCAGGTGCTGCGCCAGCAATTGGGCGACCGGTCGCAGGTGAGCAACGCCGAGGTGGCAGAACAGCAGCGGCTCCAGGCCCAGCTTCTTGGCAAGCCTGAGTACCGTGTGGGCGAGATTTTCATTCCGGTCGACGATCCGGCAAGCCGTGCCGACGCCGAGCGCTTCGCCGAGACCGTCATCAGCCAATTGCGCAAGGGCGCGGCATTCCCGATCGTGGCCGCTGAGTTCAGCCAGACCCAGAGCGCTCTGCAAGGCGGCGAGATGGGCTGGGTGCAGCCGAACCAGCTCGACCCCGAGGTCGCTTCGCTGGTGGCGCAGATGCCGGTCGGCGCCATCAGTAATCCTGTGACCGTGCCCGGCGGGTTCAGCATCGTGACCGTGCAAGGCAAGCGGGACATCGGCAATGACTTCGGCACCGTGCTGTCGATGCGGGAAGTTTTCCTGCCGTTCACGTCGGCGCTCAACCCGCAGGCGCCGACGGACCAGCAGCGGCAAATGCTGGACAAGGCGCGATCCATCAGTGCCAGCGTGCATAGCTGTGATCAGATGGAGCAAGTGGCGAAGGCGAACAATTCGACGCGGCCGCCGGATCCCGGTGAAGTTCGGCTGGATAGCGTGAATCCACCCACCTTCCGCCAACTGCTGGCGACGTTGCCGTTCAACAAGGCCAGTGAGCCGCTGGTGGCAACGGATGGAATCGCCGTCGTGATCGTATGTTCTCGAGAGCAGAAGAATCTGGCGACGGTCAGCGATGCGGCGATGAAGCAGGAGATGCTGGCGCAGCGCGTGGAGCTGATGTCGCGTCAGGTAATGGCCGACTTGCGGCGCAAGGCCACGATTCAGGTCCGGCGTCCCAGCGGTTCGTGACGGCACTGCCGCCGCTGCGAGAGGTCATCGCACGGCACGGTCTCGACGCACGTCGGTCGCTGGGGCAGCACTTTTTGCTCGATTCAAATTTGACGGCGCGGATCGCGCGTTTGGCGGGCGATCTGTCCGGGCGGCATATCATTGAAGTCGGCCCGGGGCCGGGCGGACTGACCCGGGCTCTGCTTGCTTCCGATGCCGCTAGCGTTATCGCGATCGAGATCGATCCACGCGCGGTGGCAGCAATCGAGGAGCTGGCCGCAGGTTCACACGGGCGGCTACGCGTCATCGCGGGCGACGCCATGGCGGCTGACGTGGTGCCGCTGGCCGATCCGCCGCGTCAGATCGTTGCGAATCTACCGTACAATGTGGCATCGCCATTGTTGGTGCGCTGGCTGCGTCAGGCCGCCGCGTTCGAGCGGCTGACGCTGATGTTCCAGCAGGAGGTGGCGGAGCGGATTTGCGCGCCACCCGGCGGCAGTGATTACGGACGACTTTCCGTCCTCGCTCAGTGGACCTGTGACGCAGCGATCGTGCTGCGCATCCCACCCGCGGCATTTGTTCCGCCACCGAAGGTATGGTCGGCGGTGGTGCGGCTCATGCCGCGCGCGGGGCAGCCGGATGCCGGGTTGTTCACCGCGATGGAGCGGGTGACCGCGGCCGCCTTCGGACAGCGTCGCAAGATGTTGCGGGGCGCGCTGAAGTCGTTGGGCGGAGAAGCGCTGCTGCGTCAGGTTGGGATCGCACCGGACCGTCGGGCCGAGACATTGACGGTGCAAGAGTTCGAACGGCTCGCCCGTGCGGCGGGATTGGGTGGCGCACCGGGTCAACGTTAGTGCGAAGCTCCAGAGCGCCGCTATGAATTGCTACGGTCGACGCAATGACAATGATCGGGCGGGATGTGCCGCCGGCAGCCGGTCGCCGTTGCCAAACAGCTTCCGCCGATACGTCCCCGCCGCATATTCCTTCTTGTACACGCCGCGGTCCTGCAGCACCGGCACCACCAACTCGATAAAACTCTCCAGGCACTCCGGCACCACAGTCCGGGCCAGATTGAACCCGTCGACGTCGCCTTCTTCCATCCACGCGATCAGTTCATCCGCGACCTGCGACGGCGACCCGACGATGGGCGGCTGCCGGCTGCCAAGCACGAAACGATCGATCAGCTTCCGCTTGGTCCATCCTGCGCCGAGCGCTCGCGCCATCGCCTCGACATTGGAGCGGATCGCCTGTGTGGGCGCATCGTCGATCGGTTCATCCATGCCGTAGCGCGCGAAATCGATGCCCAGTGATGCCGCGGCATGCGCCAGCGCGCCTGCAACACTCGCATGGTGGCGATATTCCGCCAGCAGATCCTGCGCCTCGCGTTCGGTGCGGCCAACCACCACGGTGGCGCCGAGGAAGGCCAGGATCGGGCGTGGCGCCGCGCGCGTGCGCAGGTCCGTGACCAGCCGGCGCACGTTCGCCTTGGTGCTGGGATTGATGAACATGCACTCGGCGTGGCGGGCTGCGAACACCCGCCCGCGATCCGACGCACCCGCCTGGTAAAGCACCGGAGTACGCTGCGGCGACGGTTCCCAGATCGGAATGGTGTCGACGCGGAACTGCTTGCCCTGATGCCGCACCCGCCGCACCCGCGCCGGGTCGGCATAGACGCCCCGCGCCCGATCCCGCACCACCGCGTCATCCTGCCACCCGGCTTCCCACAATGCATAGACGACCTGCATGTACTCGTCCGCAAGATCGTAGCGGTCGTCATGTTCCATCTGCGCGTCGAATCCCATCGCGCGCGCGGCACTGTCCAAATAGCCGGTGACGATATTCCAGCCGATCCGCCCGCGGGTCAGGTGATCCAGCGTCGCCATGCGGCGCGCGAACAGGAATGGGGCTTCGTAAGCAAGGTTGCAGGTGACGCCGAAACCGAGATGCGTGGTGGCATGTGCCATCGCCGGCACCAGCGCGAGCGGATCGATCAGCGGTATCTGCACCGCGTTGCGCAGCGATGCATCGGGCTTTCCTTCGAACACGTCGTAGACGCCCAGCACATCCGCCAGGAACAAGCCGTCGAACAAACCACGTTCCAGCATGCGGGCCAGCGAAACCCAGTGATCCAGCGAGGTATAATCCCATGACCGGTCGCGCGGATGCGTCCACATGCCATGCTGGATATGACCGACGCAGGCCATGTCGAAGGCATTCAGGCGGATCTGGCGAGGCTGCGGCATGAGCGATGCGGCCCAGGGACTTTATGCTTGGGCCGCCAGAGGTTCCGCGTCGCTTGCCTGCACGAGTAGCGACGTCAGAAGGCGCTGCGCCTCCTGTGATGAAAGCAGCCGCTTCAATTCCTTCACAAATTCATCCTCGCTTTTGACGATTCTGATCATGCCATCTCCAAGATTACTCGTCAAACTACCAGGATACATGGTGACCGGCTGCTCATAGGTCAGAATTCGGTACTTGTCGTCATTCAACGCGAGCACTCTGATGGACAGACCGATCGAAAGCATTTGACTTGGCTGACTCAGCACTGTCGCTTCGCCGACCAGTGTTCCCTTCGTCTGCTCCGTCAGTGCGGTAGCCTGCTCCCGTAGAATGGTAAGCGGCGTCCGCAGCGCGCCAGTCGCCGGTATGCTCCAAAAACTTTCAACCATCGTGTCGCTCCGTCTCGATGGACAATCTCACCAGGATCGGCAGATGGTCAGGGGCATCCCGAGCAGTCTGATTTGCGGGAAGCAGGTCCCTACCGTCGATCCAGGAAATCACGGCCACGCTGTCCTCGGCATAATAGCGCAGCAGCTCCGGTCGTAATAGCACTTGGTCAAACGTGTTCCAGAAATAACTGACCAGGCCGCCACGAGCATAGTAATGGGTCCCAGGCGGCCCTTTGGACTCGTCGCCCATCCGGCTCCACATGGGGTTACAGAAAAAGCTCCAGTCCTTGCCTTGCACCGAACGAGGCGGCCGCTCGGCGATTCGTTTATCCATAACGCCATGCAGCCCGTCGGCTGCCACCATGGCGTCCTCGAATGGATTGGCATTGAGGTCGCCGATTACAACGGTATTTCGATGGCCGACCTGCCTCTCAGCCTCCTCAATGTCGCCGCGCAGGCGGCGAATGCGATAATGTTGGTCTTGATCGTCACTTTGCAACTTACTTGGCATATGCACGGCGACAATCAAGACTGACGCGCCTATTGGCGGCGACAGGTTACGGATCGACACGCGGCCATCATCAAAGAGCGGCGTAATGGATGCAATGGGGTACCGGGTAAAGCATCTGACTCGGCTCACGACGGGTGAACGCAATTCCCAATACGGAGCGTCCTTTGTTGAATTCAACCGGCCAAGCATTTCGATCGCATTTGCCTCAAGCTCGGCAAGCATCAACACGTCGACTTCATGGTCCTGGCAGATACTGGCCAGCGAATCGGCAATATGGCTGCCTCGGACGTTCCAAAACAGAAGCACGGCCACTGCAGTGAATCACTTTGTCAGCAGCTCCGGACCAAGCCGGGCCTGTTGGGTAGCATGCCACGCGCGCGGCCCCCGCGCCAGACTTCGCTTGACGTCCCGCCGGTCGGTCTGCACCTATGGCGCCGACAGATGCGACTGGAACCTGCCACATGTCGGATGCCGTGCTCGCCCATCTCGCCATCCAGCGCGAGGCCATTTTGGAACGGCTGAAGACGCTGCTGCGGCTGCCCAGTGTCTCCACCGATCCGGCCTATGCCGACGCGATGCAGGCGGCGCGTGAATTCCTGTTGCAACGGCTGCGCGACGCCGGCATGCAGAACGTGCAGTTGCTGGATGGCGGCGGTCAGCCAGCGGTGTTCGGCGAATGGCTCGGAGCGGCAGGCAAGCCCACGCTGATCGTGTATGGGCACTACGACGTGCAGCCCGCCGATCCGCTGGAGCTGTGGGACTCGCCGCCGTTTGAACCGACCGAGCGGAACGGACGCCTCTACGCGCGCGGCGCGTCCGACGTGAAGGGCTCCACCACCATTGCCGTCGAAACGATCGCCGGATTCCTCGCAACAACCGGCGCCCTTCCCATCAATGTCAAACTGTTCATTGAAGGCGAGGAGGAATGCGGCAGCCCCAGCCTTCGCGGTATCGTCGAACGCTATGGCGATCTGCTGTCCGCCGACGCCATGCTGTCGGCCGACGGCGGGCGCGCCAGCACCACGGTGCCGACGCTGGGCATCGGCGGTCGCGGCATCGCCGGCCTGCAGTTCACGTTGCGCGCGGCGAACAAGGACGGGCATTCCGGCCGCTATGGCGGCGCCGCCCGCAACGCGTTGCATGACATGGCCGCCTTGATCGCCAGCCTGCACGACGGCGACGGCCGCATCCTGGTAGCGC
>Ga0335073_10014177_pt1 | contig 11178 bp, 11 predicted proteins | sample Lox_Sample_22_FD_207093 | JGI IMG/M metagenome (GOLD analysis project Ga0335073, IMG submission 207093) | Soil microbial communities from Loxahatchee National Wildlife Refuge, Florida, United States - Lox_Sample_2.2 | ecosystem: Environmental > Terrestrial > Soil > Wetlands | place: USA... | reverse complement strand
TGTCCGTCTCTGAGGTAGACAAGTGCCGCCGCGCAGATGGCGGCCACCCAGCGCTGGATGAGCCGCCTGCGCAGTTCGCGAGCCGACCCCGCTCTGCAGTGGCTTGTCACTGGCCTGCTGCCGGGGCCTCAGCCGGGTAGCCGGTGAATTCCTGGCCGGGCTTGATGTTCGGGTACTGGGCGAAGCTCTTCTCGTACTCGAAGACGACCGGCAGCACGACACCCGCCTCCCAGCCTATATCCATCTTGTCGTTGAAGAGGTTGTAATTCTCGCCGGGGTCGCTGCCCAGGTCGAAGACGATCGGCATGTGCGGCTTGACAACCGGCTTGTCGAAGCCCTCCGTATAGCGGAGCCATATCTTCATGCTGTGCCATTTGGCCGACATCATGGACCCGTCCGGCCCGAAGAACACCAGGTCTTCCCGGCCGGTGTGCTCGCTCTCGCCGAGCAGGAACTTCGACGCGTCGACGCCGTCCAGCGGGCGGTCGGCGGGCACCTTGTCCGACCCCCCCGCCAGCGCCGCGAACGTCTTGTACCAGTCGTGCGCGGAGAGCATCTCCTCGGTGATCACCCCGGCCGGCACTGTCTGCGGGCAGCGGACCATCGCCGGTACCCGCATCGACCCCTCTGCGGGCGGGGTGGAGAAGTCACCGCGCCACGGCCCGTTCGAGCCGCCGAATCCGAACGCCGGCACATGGCAGGTCGCGTTGTCGCTGGAGAACACGATGATCGTGTCGCCGGCGATCCCGGCCTGCTCGACGCAGTCGACGATCTGCCCCACCCGGTAGTCCATCTCCGCCATCAGGTCCGCGTACAGGCCCAGGCGCGCTGGATCGGTCTGGTCGAAATCGGGATGCGCCTGCTCCGGGGGGTGCACATGGGAGAGGCCGACATAGGTGAAGAACGGCTTGCCCGCCGCGGCCTGGCGCCTGATGTAGTCGGTCGCCTTGCCGACGATCAGCTCGTCCAGCAGCGGGCGCACCTCCATGTTCAGCTCACGGACCGCGGTGGACTTCTGGCCCTTCCTGCCCTCCCAGATCCTGGGCGACTGGAGTCCCCTGGCCTTGGCGACCGCCCGGTAGGTAGCGTAGGACGTGTAGCCGCACTCGTCGGCGCTGTTCTTAAAGCCCCACCACTCGTCGAAGCCCTGATCGTTCGGCAGCCGCCCCTCCACGTCGCCGAGATGCCACTTGCCCCACAGTGACGTCGCGTAGCCAGCGTCCGAGAGCAGTTCGGCGATCGTGTATTCCCACGGCGCCAGGCCGCTCGGTCCCTGGCCGGGTATCGGCACCGTGTAGGTGCCCGACCGGACCGACTGGCGGCCCGTCAGGATCGCTGAGCGCGTCGGGGTGCACTGGGACTCGACGGTGTAGTTGTTGAACCGGATGCCCTCGCCGGCGAGCTTGTCGATCCGCGGGGTCGGCGTGCTCCCGCCGTAGCAGGAGAAATCGCCCCAGCCGACGTTGTCGCAAAGAACAAACACGATGTTCGGCTTCGCCTGCGTCCCCATGCCGCCGCTCCCGCCTCGTCGATATCAGCTCCCAAAGGGCCGCCCCCACCGCGCGGCACCTGGCAGCACCTGACCGCCGTCACCCCGTACCTGACATCGTCACCCCTCTGGGTGAGTGGCAAGGCACCGCCCTAAGCCGTGCCGGACGGGCCGGCGGCGTCGGCCGCGCCCGGCAGCGGTTACATTTCCTTGACCGTTTCTTGCAGGGTCTTGTCGATGTCCTTCGGGTCCACGTCGAGCTCCTGGGCGGTCTGCTTCTCCGCCCTGGTCACGGCCTTCTTGATCGCGTCTTCGACCTTGCTCTCCCCCACGATGACCAGACCGGCCTGGCCCGGGTCGATGAAATCGCCGAGCTGTTTCGCCTCGGACCGTGACATCCCCTTGGCCAGGTGCCCGCTGACACCGCCGATCGCGCCGCCGACCGCGGCCGCGCCGAGGACCGCCGGGGCGAAGATGACCCCGACCGCCGCCCCCGCGGCAACGCCCCACCAGGCACCATGGCGGGTGGCCGTCTCGTCCTTGTTCTCGTGCACCTTGCCGCTCGCGTCCTTGGTGATGACAGCCGCGTCGTAGGAACCGACCAGGCCTGCGGCGTGCGCGTCCTTGACGACCTGGTAGTCCTCTCGTGCCGTTGCCTCATCGGGATACGTTGCCACCAGCACGAATGTGTTGCCGGATCCGGACATGCCAACCTCCTCGTTCCGCTGGCATCGTTTGCCAGGCGTTTCAGCGAAACCGCCTCGGCCGTTGCCCGGCCGCTGCGTCGCGGTCTCACGCTCACACCCAGGCAGGTGACCCGTCATCACCTACCGCCCGAATTCACCTAGGGGAAAACTGCTGCCAGAACGGGCCGGGCCCGAACGCCCGCTGTTCCTGCAGATCAAGGAGGCCACAGCATCGGTTCTCGAGCCCTACGTGGGCAAGAGCCGGTACCGGCAGCAAGGCGAGCGGGTGGCGCAGGGGCAGGTGCGTGATGAAGATCTTGTCGAGCTGGTTCAGCGCCAGCCCGGCCGAGATGTAGTTCGCCACCGACCCCTTCGCCGATGTCGAACACGAAGTTGTCGCCGTTGCCCAGCTCGATGAAGATCGACGTGTTCATCTGGCCCGGCCGAAGGAATGGCCCCGACCCCATGAACGTGATCCGCAACTCGCCGGGCTCGACCTCTTCGGTCGGCGGGAACCAGTTCGCCGCGCTCCCCAGGTCCGGCGTCGGGTTGATGCCCTGGAACATCAACCCTTCCTTCCAGCGTCCCATCGGACCCCCCGGTCAACGCTGCCTGGAGGTCCGCGGGACTCGATGGCTCTCGCTGCTCGTTTGCTGCATTTGTCAATGTTATCGCCAGTTTCCATCTATGTTCTCCTTTATCCGTCTCCATTTCGTCGCCGAATGCGTCCTTCAGCGCCGTATAGAGAGTCAGGCGCCTGGTCCTGTTGCAGGGCCTACCACACCGACCGCTCATGCATCGAGCCGCCGCGGGCGATCAGGTAGACCAGCACGCCGATCAGAGGGATGAACAGCACGAACAGGAACCACAGGGCCTTGGCGCCGCCGGACAGGTCAGGGCTGCGGAAGATGTCGATGATCACGGTGATCAGGATCCAGAACCAGATCACCACCAGGAAGACCTCGAGAATGGTCCAGAAAATGTTCAAGAGCGGATAAGAAGATGACGCTGCCGCGAGTGACATTCCTTCTCCTTCATGTCTGAGAGTTGCCGTTAGCGTTCTGGCTCGGGGTCGGTGGTCCACGCCGGGCGGGGCGTGGTCTTCTCTCGGGGTTGTGCTTGCCGCGCCTGCCGTTTCCGCCAGCAGGTCCTCATACGGGAACGCCGCCTGCGGATAGGGCTGCACACGACACCGACGATTCGGCGGTGGCAGGTGACCTGTCATCACCTGCCCGCCTCATCACCTGCCCGCCGTTTTCACCTAGGTAGGAACGACGGCAGAGCCGGCAGGGCACGCCGGGCAAGAGTGCTCGCCGGTGCCGGTCCTGATCAGCGGTCCGCTGTTCATGCAGGTACTGACCGCCCTGCAATAAGGCGGCCGGGCATGGCCAGCGAGATGCGCGACTGCACTGCCATTGCGGCCTTTGACCGGGGGCTGGCTGCATCACATCAGCCGGCTGAACGCCGCCTTGGTGATTCCCCCGGACGGGCGTTCCGGCCCGGTCTGTTCCGGCAGCAGCTTTCCTCTAGGTGAATTCGGGCGGTAGGTGATGACCGGTCACCTGCCTGGGTGTGAGCCTGAGACCGCGATGCAGCGGCCGGGCAACGGCCGAGGCGGACTCACTGAACCGTCGGCGGGCAAGGCTGCATGCATGCCATGCCTGCGCCGCACGGCCGCACACCGCAGGTACCCGGGAACTTCGGGGACCTGCGGGGTGCCTGGATGCTCGCTGGCGGCATGCCGGGACGGGGCGGGAGGGCGATTCATGAGGTTGGCCATGCTGGCTGCGTCGGAAACTGCGGCGGCCTCGCCGTACGCCACGTTCATGGATCACGTAGCCCAGGCATTCGAGGGCCTAGGTGCGCTGATCCTGGTCATCGGCGTGCTGTGGTCGTTTGTCCTGGCGGTGGTGGCATGGCGCCGGTCACACTCGGGGCAGCAGGCCTACAAAGCGCTGCGCCAGGCGTTCGGCGGTAGCTTGCTGCTCGCCCTGGAGATCCTGGTTGCGGCTGACTTGATCAGGACCGTCGCAGTTGACCCGACGCTGGACAACGTCCTTTCCCTCGGGCTGATCGTGCTGATCAGGACATTCCTCAGCTTCTCCCTGGAGATAGAGATTGACGGCGTTGTGCCATGGAAGCGGGCACTGACCAGCGGAGCGGGAACTGTCAGGCAGGCCACCCAGACCGCGCTCAAGCCCGGCACGCACTGAGCGTGCCACCGGCCAACGCCGCCATAGGCCGTCTCGGCATCGCGCCCAGCCCGGGCGGCCAAGTCGAACCGAACACCCATCACCGAGAGTGCGGTCCCGGCCTGGCGGTCGCCTCGCACCCGGAAAAGCGACGAAAGCGGAGGCCCGGACACCGGCGCTCGCGCGACTGGAGAGGCAGGCCAGAGGATGGGGAAAGCGAATAGCAGCCGCTGGCGTCGAGCCGCTAGCCGGGTTCGGGACAGCATCTGGTTCGTTCCCCGCGGTATACGTGCTTGCCGCGCTCGCTCTCAGCGCCGGCCTGGTGCGCTGGGATGAGGCGGACCCGATTGTGCTCGCTCGGTCGCTCAGCTCCTCGAGTGCCATGCAGCACTCTAGCTGGAGCACCCGGCGCTCCCGCCGCGTCAGTTTCTCATCCCCGGAGGCGGTGTCCGCCCGCGGGACCGCCCGCATGCACTCAGCCACCCGGTCAGGATCCCCGGATCGTCACCCCGCCCACCGCTGCGCCGACGGCGGCGGTGGCGATGATCGCGGGCGGGAACAAGATGCCGATCAGGGCGCCGACGGCAGCGCCGCCCAGGTGCGGCGGGTAATCCGGCCGGCCCGGGCATCCGGATCCCCGCACCGGTGCCAGCGGTGACGGTCGTCGCCGTCCGCCACCGTCGATCCCGCGGGCTGCTGAAACTCTTCCGGCCAGCGAGACAGCGCACCCTGTCCGGGTGACGCGAGGTCACCCACCACGGAGATTGACTGTTATCTGTGGACGGATACTGCCCCAGACCCTGGCAGCGAAAGCTATGAGCCCGGGAGCGGAGATGGGGCACAGAGCGGAGAACGACACGGGACCGGTCCTGATCGCGACGAAACTGCGTCCGCCGGCGGTGCGCGATCAGGTCGTTTCGCGCGAGCGGCTTGTGGAGCGGCTTCGGACCGGGTTGGGCCGGAGGCTCAGCCTGGTGGCATGCCCGGCGGGTTACGGGAAGACCACCCTGCTGGCGGCGTGGCGGGAAGCCGAGGCGGCGCGCAAGCCCGTCGCGTGGCTGACGCTGGACGAGGGCGACAACGACCCCGTGGCGCTCTGGTCCTATGTGATCGAGGCGCTCCGCCGGGCCTGCCCGGAGATTAGCCTGCCGGCATCGCCGCAGACGGCCGGGGCGGCGTCAATCGTTCACCTGGTGCTGCCGCGCCTGGTGAATGAGCTGGACGATCTGGGTGAGGTCGCGCTGATACTGGACGACTTCCACCGGCTTTCGGACGGCGCGGCTCGCGAGAGCCTCGCCTGGTTCGTTGATCATGCTCCGCCTACCTTCCAGCTCGTGCTCTCAACCAGGACCGAGCCCGACTTTCCGCTGGCTGCGCTGCGCGCGCACGGTGAATTGCTCGAGCTGCGCGCCGGCGATTTGCGGTTCACGCCCGAGGAGGCGGACGCATTTCTGAACGGGCGCCTCGAACTCGGCCTTATGCCCGAGGAGGTGGATGCTCTCGTCGAGCGGATGGAGGGCTGGCCGGCCGGGCTCTACCTTACGGCGCTTTCCATGAGACGGGCCGCCGACCGCCACGCCTTCGTGAGCGAACTGGGCGTTTCGAGCCGTCATCTGATTGACTTCCTGGAGCAGGAGGTGCTCCAGGCGCATGATCCGCCGATGCAGGAGCTGATGCTGCGCTCCTCCATCCTCGAACGGCTGTCCGGCCCCTTGTGCGATGCGATGCTGGGCCAGCAGCACTCGGCACCGATGCTCGACGCGCTGTCGTACAGCAACCTCTTCCTGGTCCCCCTCGATGACGAGGGCAGGTGGTACCGCTTCCATCCGCTGTTCGCTCAGTTGCTGCGAATCGAGCTTGAGCGGCGTGAGCCGGGCACGGCCCCGGCCCTGCACCGCCGGGCGTACGCCTGGCATCGCGACCACGGGACGACCGGCGAGGCCATCTCACATGCGATCGAAGCGGGTGCGCATGCCGAGGCTGCCGAGCTGATCGAGGCCTCGTGGGTCAGCTACGCCAATACGTGCAGGTACGACACCGTTCTGGGCTGGATCCGGCAGTTGCCGGAGGAGACGCTGAATGGCGACGCCGGGCTGCTCCTGGTCAAGGCGTGGATGCTCTCGCTGTCGGCCAGGCGGGAGGAGGCGGCGCAAGCCATCGCCGCAGCTGAGGGGCTAGGCGAGCCCGGCGGGGGCCGCCCGCTGCCGGACGGCTTCAGCTCAGCCGAGGCAAGCCTGACGATGCTGCGGGCCGCCTTTCCCTGGGGAGACGTCGGCGCCCAGCTGGAAAATGGCCGCCGTGCGGCCGAGCTTGAGGGCCCCGGGTCGCCGTGGCGGCCGGTGGCCTGCTGGGCGGTCGGCATGGGCTTGTACTTCCGGGGTGAGCTGGGCGAGGCCGACCAGTGGTTCGCGGAATCGGCGGCGCTGGCACCGGCGAGCGCGCAATGGCCGGCTGGCGCGTCGTCGCTCGCTTACTGTTCGCTCATCGCGGGCGAGCTGGGCCGTGTGGGAGAACAGCGGATGCTCGCCGAGGGTGCAGCGGAACTCGTCCGGGAGCACGGCACCGAGAAGGCCAACGGCGTGGTGCCGCTGGCGCTCGGGGTATCGCTCGCCGCGCGCGGAAGCCCCGGGGAAGCAGAGCGGCTGATCGAGTGTGGCGCCGCCTTCTTGCGTGCCCGGGGCCAGCCGGTCGAGGTCGCGATGGCGCTGCTGCACCAGGGATCGGTACTGCGTGCCCTGGACGAGCGCGAGCGCTCGCAGGCGGCAATCACCGAGGCAAGATCGGTCATCGGATCCTGCCGCGATCCGGGGATCCTGACCAGGCGGCTGAATGCGTGCGGACGGGCCCCGCGGGCGGACGCCAGCTGCGGGGACGAGAAGCTGACGCGGCGCGAACGCAGGGTGCTACAGCTGCTGACCAGCGATCTGTCCGAGCGCGACATCGGCCAAGAACTGTATGTGTCGCACAACACAATTCACAGCCACGTCAGGTCGATCTACCGCAAGCTCGGCGTCTCCTCGCGGGCCCACGCCCTCCAGCGCACCCGCGAGCTCAGGCTCCTCTAGCCATAATGCCTGCCTGTCCGCGTGCTCACCTGGGCGGTGAGTCCGCGGGAGCGGGGCTGTCGCGGGTGCGGCAAGGCGGCTGAACCCGGGGATCTGCTGGCTTTGTGCCCGCGCTTCACCTAGGTGGAAACGGCGGGCAGGTGGTGACCGGTCACCTGCCTGAGTGTGAGGGTGCGGGTGATGGACAGCGATCGGGCACACGGCAGACGGTACCGGCTGGTGCTTCGCGGCGAGCTGGGCGAACCGTTCGGTTTCCTGTTCGAAGGGATGCAGATGGACCGGGTCGGGGGCACCACGGCGCTGTCCGGCCGCGTGATCGACCAGGCGCATCTGCACGGGCTCATCCAGCGGATCCAGGAGCTGGGCCTGGAGCTCGTCTCCGTCCAGCAGGCGGACGAGGGGCCAGCTGACCGGACGTCCGGCTAGCCGACCGCGGCGAGAGCCGTCGCTCGGTGCCCGGCCGTTGCGCCGGGCAGCGGACAGAGAGGAACCGATGATGAGCGCTCCGACGGCAGAGACGACGGCGCGGCATGCGCAGCGGTACCAGCTGGACACAGGGCAGCGGTACCAGCTGGACACAGGGCTGCGGGAGCTGACCCCGGCCGAGCGGGCCCACGCCCGCTCCGGGGACCAGATCGCCATCGCCGCCTACCTGGGTGGTTCGGACGTGTTCGACCAGGCCATCACCCGGTTCGCTGCCGCCTACGCCGACCAGAACGAGCGCGGCCACCAGGCTCTTGTTGACGCCGTCGACTCGGGGCGGCTCACCGCCGGCCGCGACACATGAGATCACTGGCTGGCCGGGCAGCAATGTCAGGAGCACGAGGCGATGACGGCTGAACCGCCTGAGAGCCTGGTCACCGAGGCGGTTCGCAGCCTGGAGGTGCGCTGGATCTTCCCGGGCCAGCTGCAGGCTGCGGTGGCCGGATGGTTCGGGCGGTTCCCGGCCCGGACGGAATCACGCGAGGACACCTACCTGCTGGATCCACCGTTGCGCGGGCTGTCGGTGAAGGTCCGCGGAGACGCGGCGCTGGAGGTGAAGGCCTACCGCGGCAGCCCGGGGATCCTGGAGGTGGCGGGCCGCGCCCGCGGGCACCTGGAGTCCTGGCACAAGTGGTCCTTTCCCTTCAGCCCGGCGTGCCCCGGCAGTGGCGACCCGCCCGGCTGGACGCCGGTGCGCAAGAAGCGGCGGATCAGCCAGTTCTCACCGGCCAGCGGGCCGGTCGTGGCCCTGGCGGCGGCGCTGGGCCAGCAGCCGCGGTGCCAAGTGGAACTCACCGAGGTCCACGCGGGCGGCCAGCACTGGTGGACCCTGGGCTTCGAGGCGACCGGCCCCGCCGATCTGCTCCGCAGCACACTGCAGGCCACCGCCACGCTCGTGTTCGCCCACCCCCTGCCCGGTGGCGTGGAACCCGGCCACGATCACTCCCGGTCCTATGCCCAATGGCTGGCCAACAGCCCGGCGCCGGCAGTGACGCCGACACCTGAAGACCGTCCCCCCGCCGACGCTTTGAAACGGATCACACCGGCACCGCGTCCCAGCCTCGGAGGGGTTCCCACACAGTTACAGGACGCTCCGCAGGGCCATCTTGGCCCGGCCGTATAGCACGTCACCGCACCCAGGCTGATCTCCATGGCCGAAGCGACCAGACGTTCCAGTGCGCGGGGAGACCGTCACGTGGCGGCCGGACCGGCATCACCGCCGGTATCCGATCCTTGTTGCCGACCGCGCTGCACGGCCCCCAGGATCACTCGTATGCCGGCGCCGAGAATTACCAGGTCGGCGAGCATCTGGACGATGAGCACGACCCGGGCGGTCTCGGATTTGGCGGTGATGTCCCCGAAACCCACCGTTGAGAAGACGGTCACCGTAAAGTACAAGGCGTCGGTGCGGGTCATCGGCTGGGTAAAGCTCGCCGCCGAGGCCCGTTCCAGCACAAAGTACGTGGACGCGAACAGCACCAGGAACAACGGAAGGATCAACGCCAGCATCTCGGCCGCCCGCACACCCGGGTAACGCGAGCCAGCGATGCCTCTGACGCCCCACACCATGACGCCCACGAAGACCAGCAGGCCAATCAGTAGACGCACCGCCGTGCCGATATCCCACGACCGGTCCAGCGGAAGCACGTAATAAAGAACCACCACCACCGCCGCGATCACGACACTGCGCACCGCCGCCCAGAAAATCAGCCGCCTGCGCTTCGCCGGCGTCGGGTCCTGGTGGCGCTGGCCGGTCATGTCGCCCCCGCGTCATGCACTGCCGTGTGCCTGGCACCGGGCCTGCGGTTCCCTGACGCGTTCACCCTGCCTGGCCCTGGTGAACAGGTGCCGGTGGTGCCGCTTTGGCGGCGCGCTTTTGCAGCAGGCCCGCCAGGAGCAAGACGATGATGGAGATCCCCACGCCGGCCAGCGTGAACAAGATCCGCCGTCCCTCGTCGGCGAGGTTGGACGGATGGGGTATGTCCGCGGCGATCAGGACGGCCCCGGCGACGGCTGCAGTGTACCAGGTATAGCCCACGGTGCGGATCGACGCTGCCAGCGCGAGCAGGACGACGATGATCACTTCGAGGGCGGTCCTGTTGTCGACGGCCAGCAAGACGAGGGCGGCCACCGCGGCGCCGATGATCGTCCCGGCCACCCGCTGCTCGGCCACGAGGGCGGATTGCTGCAGGTCGGGCTTCATGGCGATGATGGCGGCGATGGGCATCCAGTAGGCATCGGGCAGTTTCAGCCCGAACGCGATCGCGACGGCGATCGCCACCGCGACGGCCCGGATCACCGCGAAAAGGATCACCGGCCGGGTTAGCGGCCGCGGCGAGATATCCCCGGGGATCTCGGCGACCGGCTGGGGCTCGGTGACCCGCCCCCGGGCCAGCCACATGATGAAGGTGTAAGCGATCCACACCGCCGATCCGACCAGCCAGGCCAGCGCTTGCTTCCACGGTTCGGGGTGGGTCAGGCCGGAGTGGTACAGGCTCGGATAGTCGAAGGCAAACAGAGTCGGCAGGCCGAGGGCGATGATGAACCAGACGTTGAGCAGGTAGGCCGCGACGAACCGGTGCAGACCGTATTTGACCGCCAGCCCGCCCAGCAGCGTGGCCACCAACGCGGCCAGCACCACCCATCCCCAGGGGCCGGGGCCGATGCCGAATCCCAGGGCCGTCAGCAGCGCCCCGGCCACCGCGAAGATGGCCAGGCGCGCCACCCGGGGTCCGTGCTTCCCGCCGGGATCGGCCAGCGCCAGCAACAGCGCCCCGAAGATCGCGCTGAGGAAGTACCTCCGGTCATGGGGGAGCACCCCCACGATGATCAGCAGACCCAGCACGACCGCCAAGATGGCGCCTCTGACCAGGTTGAACCCCTTCAGGTTGAGCTGGAATACCTTCGCCACCTGACTCACGACTCACCTCTCAGCGCGTTGCCCTAAGTCGGCGAAGCCGCCCTCGCGCGGCGGCATCCGGACGGCGGCACGGACCAGGAACTGCTGCGCCACGCGCGGCGCGGCAGATTCGCGCGCCTCACCCGGGCACAGCAAACCGGCCCCCGCAGCAGACTCTCCGCCCCACGAACATTCCCTCACCCAACCGACATGCTGGGATCCATCGACGTCTCCTCTGCCGATGTGACGTCGTCCCGACGCCGCCCGATTGCGCTGACAAGGCGTAGCTCTCACGCCAGACAGTCGCCTGCTCCGAGGCGACGGTGTGGCGCCCCAAGACCCCTTATGCGGAACGCTGACTGTT
>Ga0335073_10014176_pt1 | contig 11178 bp, 5 predicted proteins | sample Lox_Sample_22_FD_207093 | JGI IMG/M metagenome (GOLD analysis project Ga0335073, IMG submission 207093) | Soil microbial communities from Loxahatchee National Wildlife Refuge, Florida, United States - Lox_Sample_2.2 | ecosystem: Environmental > Terrestrial > Soil > Wetlands | place: USA: Florida... | reverse complement strand
ACTGATCGGTCCATCGTCGGTTCTGCAGCAGAAAATTGTGCGGCCAAAAATCGTGAATTCGATACAGTTGGTTTCACCCTGTACGCGCTCGGCCGGGCTGGCGAGGAATTCTTTCACCGGAACAGATTTCCACTTGCGGGCGCGTCCGCGGCCCGCTCGCTTGAGGGCAGCTGCCACAAACGCCACGCCTTCGGGCGGCAGAGCAGTCTTTTCCGAGCAAGGCGCCATGTCGAGTCCAACGACGGTGCCGTGTTCGATCACGGCTTGGACGTGGCGCTGGCAACAAGGCGTCTTGAAGAAGCCGACGTCGATCCTGGCTTTCGCCGCCTGGCTCAGAGCTTCGGCATCAAGATACCGCAAAGACGGCAGAAGCTGAAACTCGGGGCTGCGGACCGTCACTTCGGTCGCGTAACGAAGTTTGAACGACGGAGCGGAATTCTTATTTGATTTGGCCACCTGAACCTCCGCGCAGATCATACCATGCGTTTGGTAAGCCCAGTCCACACGTTTTATTGACCGGGTCGATCGCGTTACCATCCGAAGAAGGATTGCAGGTGTCGCACGGTGACAACCACCATTCCAGATCCAGCTTTGTCACCCACCTCCGCCTCGCTTTGCGGATCGGTGCTCGTCCTCATTCAGTTTGACGTGTGCGAAGAGCTGCGCCTCGACCAGCTGCAGCAGGCGGTGGATGCGCGCACCGTGCAACAGCCAAAAATCAAGCACTCTGTGCCGGCCTATGTGCGCTACCAGCGGCCGCCGGTGGTTGGCCCGCTCGATCCGCTGGTGCTGAGTGGCGGCGAACGGCTTGAAGGCGAGATCAAGTATTACGACTACGGCGTGGTCAGCGTGATTTATCAGCTCTCGTTCTCTGGCGACTGGCAGAACCTGGTGCAACTGGCCAGCCGCTGGGTGTGGGACGTCGACTTTGCCGCGCGCGTGGAACCGATCGTGCGCCAGCGGCTGGAGCGCAATCCGGGCGCGATGATCAAGCCGTATTCGCGCTGGCTGAGCGAAGACTACTTCATCTTCCACGTGCGCACAGAAGACGGAGCTGAATCGGCGTCGGATTTGACGCGCGATCACGGGCTGGAGATTGCGCAAATCGTGCGCGGCGACCGGCTGCGGCTCTCAAGTGGCGAGTGCAGCGAGGTGATGCAGTCACGCATTTCCTACTATGAGAACGACCTCGCCGTAATCGGCTGGAACGCCGCGTTTCTCTACGACACGAACGCGGGCGCGGAGACGGCGATTCAACTGTTGGAGTACGCCAACTCGCAGCTGCTCGAGTTCCGCCACTACGACGAACTGCTCACCGGAATCCTCGACAACGTGTACGACTCGCTGGAACAGAAGAGACGATTCCCTTTGCGCTGGCGCATGGCGCGGTCCGCGACGCGGCTGCACACGGTGCTGCTGGATATCGCGGAGCTGACCGAGCGCGCCGACAACTCCATCAAATTTCTGAGCGACATGTTTGCCGCGCGGCTTTACCGTCTGGCCGCGGCCAAGGTCGGCGTGCCCGACTACAAGGATCTCGTCGCGCAAAAACTGAAAACGGCGGAGGACCTTTACCACGACATGATCGAGCAGTTCAACCAGGCGCGCGGGTTCTTTCTTGAAGCCGTCGTGGTGCTGATCCTGCTGATCGAGCTGGTGTATCTTTTCTTCGGCAAGGTGGTGTGAAAGCAGCGAGCCGGCTGGTCAGCGAGTCAGCGGACTCTTCAATGGAGCGTGGCGTTTACTGGTTGGCACCCCCACCCATCTGTGCGAGCAAACGAGTTCTTTGCGGAGCTGTCCAGCGTAAGGAGTTACGAGCGTCAGCAGCGGAGTTAGCGGTGCTCGCTGTGCGTGGAAATCTGAAACCGGCGCGCTCGCGTCTTCTTAGAACCCAATTTCAGTCCCGCGATTGCGAAGAAATAATCCGCACTGTTGGCGAAATTCATATTTCGGGTGGGATCAGAGGGACACGGGGAGCTTTGCGCGGTGAGGGGTTGACAACAGGACGGCGGCGAAGCGGAACGCGATGGCGAATCTGGTCGTCGAGGCTGAGTTTCTTACTGCTGCAAGATCGGCTCAAGCTGGCGGAGCGCCGCAGTCATGCCGGCGGTGTCGCCTTTCTGGACGGCGGTAAAAAGCGCGATCCAGGTAGGGCGGCCTGCGGCGAAGGTCGGCGAATGCGAGAGGAACTGAATGACTCCCGACAAGTCCCAAATGCCTACGCTCAAAACTGCCGGCTTGGATATCAAAGCCCTATCCATGGCCAGCGCGGCAGACTGGTTTCCTATTCCCGATTCGCACGCAAATTCATAGACATCTCGAATTGTCCGCTCTTCGGCAGGCAACATAGCGTCTGTCAGCAGCGCGGCCTGACGCGAACAGTCGGCAAACGTCCCAGCCGAAAGATCGAGTTCGAGAACATCCAGTTGGAGAGTCTGCCGGGTCGCAGGTTCCACATCTTCGGTGAAGATTTCGAGTGCGTTTTCAAAAGCCTGCCTTGCCTGATCCAACAGTGCAGCCGAATTTTCGCCGGTGACGCGCTCACCTTCCGCCAGCAGCGCGCTTGCCAGGTTCGCTTGGGCATCCGCCCAGTCCCGGGGCAGTCCCCCCTTTGAGTAAACGTCGAGCGTTGACCGGTATGCCTGCGCAGCCTGGTCGAAGAGAGAGATCGCCCCGGCGCCTGCGTCGCGCCCACCTTCAAGCATCAGCGCATTGGCCAAATTCATTTGTGCCTTGGCCCAGTTCCGGGGTAGCTCAGCCTTTGTGTCCACCTCCAGAGCATGTTCAAAGGCTTGGACCGCTTGGCGAAGTAAATCAGCAGCCTCATCTCCGTTGGCATGCTGGCTGAGGTACATCAGCGCGTTGCCCAGGTTATTTTGCGTCACCGCCCAGTCCTGGGGCAGATCCACTTTGGAGCGTACCTCAAGCGCATTTTGAAAAGATTGCACGGCCTCCTTAAAGAATGCGGAGGCCTTGTCTCCACTGGCAGCTATGCCCTCGTCGTCCAAGGCATTTCCGAGGTTATTCTGAGTTCTCGCCCAATCCTGCGGCAGATCAGTCCTGGTATAAACCAGAAGCGCATTCTGGTATGCCTGCACTGCTTCATCGAGCAGGACAGACTTCTTTTCTCCCGTAGCGCGATCGCCTTCTTTCCTCAAAGCGATGCCAAGATTCATTTGTGTCCGGGCCCAATTTTGTGGCAGATCGGATTTGGTGTAAATTTCAAGAGCGTTGTGGAGAGCACTCACCGCCTGATCGAGCAGCTCAAGCGACGTTTTCCCGGTTGCGCTATCTCCTTCGTCCTCCAGTGCATTGCCCAGGCCCATCTGTGCCAAGGCCCAGTCCTGTGGCTGATTGGACTTGGTGTCGACCTCCAGCGCGCTCCGATATGCCTGAACCGCGTCGTCGAAAAGCGCAGCGGCCCTGGTCCCGTTTGTGCGATCTCCCTCATCATCAAGTGCATTGCCCAAGCTGATCTGCGTCCTCGCCCAATCCTGAGGCAGATCAGCTTTAGTGCGCACCTCCAAGGCAGCTTTGAAGGCTTCCACCGCCATATCGAACAAAGCTAGCGCCGCGTCTCCGCCCGTGCGCAACCCTTCAGACCACAATGCATCGCCCAGATTATTTTGCGTTCCGGCCCACTGCTGAGGTGAGTCGGCTTCCGTATAGACTTCGAGTGCCTTTCCGAAGGCTTCGACCGCCTGGTCAAAGAGCGGTCGCGCCTTGTTCCCTGCAGCACGTTGCGCCTGGTCCATAAGGGCAATACCGAGACGTTGTTGCGCACTGGCCATGCTGCCTTTATCACCCAGCGAGTCGTACGCTTGCACCAACGTCTTCGCCTCACTGGCCGACTGGGCCAACAACTGCAGACTCTGGACAGCGGGTGCAATTTCACCCTCTTTGCGCTGGGCAATGGCGACAGAGCCCATTGCCTGAAGCCAAAGTTCGTGGAAGCCTTTGTCGCCAGTGTGCTTTTTGTATTCTGCTTCGGCCGTGGTCTCCGCGTCTTCGAGCGTTTGCGTGGCTTCGTGGTATTTAAGGTTGAGCTGATCGGCACCGGCGGCCTGCTGGGCGTGATCGAGGAGCTGACGCAGCGAGGCTTGCGCTTTGTCGAGCAGCGCCTGCTGCGCGGCCTGAAGCGCTTTGGCCTGGGCTTCGACGGCCTGCTCCTGTGCGTCTTCGGCGCTAAGTTGCTGCTGGTCGGCGTCTTTGGCCTGGCTGAATAGTTGCGCGGCACTGGCGTAGTGCTTGAGCGCGAGTTCGGCGAGAGCTCTTTGCTCGGAGGTGGCCTGGGCAGATTGATGCTGGATGGATTGGGCCCATTGCTGGACCTGCTGATTCACCTTGTCTGCCGAAAAGCCGTTGGTCTGCGCCCAGTCCGCGATGTCTGCGCCGAGGTCTGGCTCTTGCTGCTGTGCCGTGTTGACCTGGGCCTGCGGCGCGGTGATTTTCTTTTCGAGGCTGGCGATCTCAAGCGACATGCGATTGAGCATGGCTTCGATCTGCGCCGATCCGAGCAATGCCGGAGAGCCTTTGGGCAAGAGAGTGATGAGGATGGTTGCAGGCAGTGCGGGTAGTTGCCCGCCGGCCGGCTGATAGATGACTAGATTGCCAGCACCTTCGATTGCAACGCGCAGATCGCTGTTCTGGACGGAGCCGGCGGGAATGTCGAGGAGCGTTTGGCCTTGGGAATTTGTAACGCCGCGCGCCTCGGTCACATCCTGGAGCATGACCGAGACAGCCACCGCTTTGACAGGCTGCGGAGGTTGCGGCTCGCCGTTTTTGACAACGGCGGTGACGGACTTTTGCGGAGCAGGTTTTTGAGCCGGCGCGGTGAGCGCAAGGATGGCGGCGCAGAGCGAGGCAGCGATGAGTGATTTTGGCTTTGTTCGCACTGCGACCTCCGCAGCGGATAAGGGGGACTTGAGGTGTAGCGTAGCACGGGGGAAGGTCGAGCCGGAAAGTCAGCGAGAGTCCCCGCGGTTGCCGTCTGCCAGTTCAGCAGGGGTTCGTCTTGGAGCAAGCGGCCATGTCCATGTTCCAGAACTTGCCGGCGGCGGCGAAGAGAGGCTGCTCGGGTGCGTAGCCGTCTTTGCGAAAGAGCACATGAATACTTGGGGGCTGCGGCGGAGGCAGATAGAGTTCGAAGTCGCCTTGCGCGTCGGTGGTGGTTGATTTTTCCGGGGCGCCGTTCTGATCGAAGACCTGGACCGTGACATTGGGGATCGGCTTTGTGGTGTTGCGGTCAGTGACTTGACCCCAGAACTTCCAAGGTGGAGGAGGCGGAGGTGGCTTGAGGAAGTACCAGGCCGCAAAGCCAACCAGAATGGCGGCGACCACAGCAAAAGCCCCCTGCAGTTTGCGTCTGTGGGCGAGTGGCATGCCGAGCGCGGGCTTGAGCAGCGCGGCGGCCTGGACGGCGTCGCTGGCGGTGACGCCCTGGATCTCAAGCATCGCGGGCAGCGGAGTTTTATCGAGAAGCCAGGGAAGAACGCGGCGGTGCAGCGCCTCGGCCCGCGAGTACTCGAAGGTGATGTACTCCGATCCGCGAGTGTTTTGCGACCAGCAGAGCACGAGCGTTCGCGAGGCCTGAATGGATCGCTCGAGACGCTGCTTCCACTGCTCGCCGGGATCGATGGACTGGGTGTCGAGGAAGACGCGATAGCCGAGCTGGCGCAGCGCGTCGCGCAGCGGAGCGACACGCTCGGTGTCGACGCGGGAGTAGCTGAGGAAGACGTCGTATCGGGCCATCGGCGCTGAGTGTGCTGAGACTAAGGTTGCAACAAGGGCGCAAGTTGGCGCAAGAGGGAAGTGAGGCGGGCGTGGCGGAAAAGCTGGAGGCGTTTGCGGCACAGCGAGGAAAGTGAGGCGGTGGGCGACAGAGAAGATGACGGCGTTTATGGCGCGGCGATGAGATGAATTGACTTGCAATTCCATGGCGGCTCCATAACAATCCGAAGTACCCAGCTTCTGAGATTTGGGGTCTACGAGGTTGGCGCCTTTTCCAAATTATTTAGAGTTAAGCGGCGCGTCGCGGCAGCGGCCGGCTAAGCTTCGCGCCTGCAGGATGGAGTCATGCGATGGGGACATTTTCGTGGCAGACGTGGAACAGCGGACCATTCAGCATTGAGCGCAAGCCGGGGACGGCAGCGAGCACGGTGGTGTTGCGTTTCTGCGGACCATTTACAGTGCGGGACGCCTACACGAGTATGCCGACGCTGGCGCTGAACAAGGCTCTGGAGCTGGATGCAGAGGGCGGGGTGACCGTCACAAAACACATCCTAGACATGACCGCGTGCCCGACGATCGACTCGACCGGGCTTGGCGTGCTGGCGACACACCTGGTGCGCTGCCAGAAAAGAGGCGTGAAGCTGGTGGTGGCTGGACCGAGCTCACGCGTGCGCGAGGTCTTCAAAATTACGAACATGGACAGCGTGATCCCGCTGCTGGCGACGGTAGAAGAGGCGGAAGCGAATTAGGGGTCAGGTGTCAGGGATCCGGGATCGGAACAGGGATCGGCTGCTAGTGGGCGGAGACGGGGTTGCCGTTGATGAATGTCTGGAGGAGAGATCCGGCGGAGCTGACGGCAACGAGATTGGCGGGCTGGCCAACGGCAATGCGACCGGCGCGATCGCCGAAGCCGGTGAAGGCCGAAGGGTTGGCGGTGAGCGACCGCAGCGCCTGGTCGACCGTTGCGCCAGTGAACCTGAGACAGTTGGCGAGGGCGCGATCGAGCGTAAGCACGCTGCCTGCGAGCACGCCATCGCGCATGGCGCGGCCATCGGCAACGTGGACGGCGAAGCCTCCGAGCTGATATTCGCCGTCGGGCATGCCGGCGGCGCTCATGGCATCGGTGACAAGAATGGCGCGCGTGGGGCCCTTGGCGCGCCACCAGAGCCGCGCCATTTCAGGCGTGGAGTGGATGCCGTCGCAGATGAGCTCTGCATAGACCGAATCGTCAGTGAGGACGACGCCGAGAATGCCGGGCTCGCGATGGTCGAGCGGGCGCATGGCATTGAAGGTGTGCGTAGCGCTGCCGGCGCCGGCTGCGATGGTGGCGCGGGTTTCAGCAGCGGTAGCGTTGGAGTGGCCGACGGAGACGCGGACGCCGCGCTCGGTGGCGTGGGCAGCGAGTTCGGCTGCACCGGACAGCTCAGGCGCGAGCGTCATGAGACGAACGTGGCCTTGGGCAGCGTCGAACATTTTGTCGAAGGTTGCAATGCTGGGCTCGAGAAGATACTCGGGAGGGTGCACGCCGCGCTTGGAGTGAGAGAGGAACGGGCCTTCGAGATGAATGCCGCGCGGGCGGGCTGAGTCGTTCGACGAAGGCTGCGCGATGAGTTTGGCGAGCCCTTCGAGCGAACGCAGAGTGGCATCGAGCGGCGCGGTGACGGTGGTGGCGAGAAAACTTCCTGTGCCGCGCGATGCGAGAAAACTGCCGACGGCGGCAAGGGCCTGGGGCGTGGCTTCCATGACGTCGTGGCCGGCGGCGCCATGTATATGGATGTCGAAGAATGCGGGAGCGAGCGTGGCGCCGGGAAAGTTGCGGATGTTCGCACCGGAGGGTAGTGGTGCGGCTTCGCGCGCGGAGATGGCGGAGATGCGGCCGTCTTCAAGAGTGATGATGGGATGAGGAAGGAGCGCGGCTCCATCGAAAAGCGCTTCAGCGGTGAGAATCGTCGGCATATAAGAAATGGACTGCATTGCGGCGCTGCTCGTCAAGAATGAAATCGTGGCCTGAATACCGAGGCGCAGAACGGCGCGGCGGATTATGAATTTATGTCGCGGCTATTTGGTGGAATAGAAATGAGTGAAGCTCGAAGGCGCCAGCTTCGAGCTTCGTGAGTTGATTGCGTTCCAGCTTGCTGAGGCGACGGAACGTAGCGGATTTACGTTTGTCAGAACATTAGTTTGAGCGCTAACTCGATCTCGCGGCCGGGATTCGATCCGTCCTCCATGCCAAAGGTTCCCACCGTTCCGCCGAGTCCGCCCGTCGGTCCAGTGGTGCGAACGCCATTGCACGATTCGCAGTCGCTGAAGGGACCAGGCCAGGAGGCCGGCAAACTGAAGATCGGAGTGTTGGTCAGGTTGATAAATTGAGCCTCGAGGTTTACGTTGACCCTTTCTGTGATGGGGAATTTCTTGCCCACGTTGAGGTCGGCCGTTTTGAGGTTGGGACCGCGCCAGATGCCGTTCTGACAGTTTCCGAAGGTTCCAGCGGCCGGTGCGCTGGCGATATCCGGGTTGAGGGTAACGCGTCCAAAGGACCCGCCAATCTGTTCCCACGTCGGTGCGGAATAGTTCGGAACCCCGGCTATGCAATCCGGGCGTGGGTTGACCGAGGTCGTACCGGAGTCATCCGGACCTGCGGGCTGAATTGCAAAGCCGGAACGGAAGGAAAGATCAAGCGCCGTCTGCCATCCACCGATCACTTCATCCAGTCCTTTGGGTATGTCGGAACCGAACGTCTTGCCTCGACCGAACGGAAGCGCGTAGACGCCGTAGGCATTAAAGTCGCCCGCCGCATCGGTAATGCACTTGCCGTAATCGCCCATCGGGTTGTACTCGTTTTGGAAGAAGTTGTGTTGGCCGATGGTCTGGAATTCGCCCGTACCTTCTTCGTCGCCATAGGAACCGAAATAGCCCAGCGAGTTGGCCAGGCATTTCGACCAGGTGTAAGAAGCGGCCAGATCGAGGCCGTGGAAATCGCGAGTTGCCAGGGTAGCCTCCATCGCGTTGTACGTTGAAACCGCGTCGGAACCGTTGTAGCGAACTGCGCCCGCGCCGGCGGCGAAAAGCGCTGCGGAGTACGGTGGCGGGCTGATCGTGTCGTTTGCATAATTCAGGAGGGACTGTCCGTACCAATAGATGTCCATCATGTGTTGAATCGAGTTGCCGACGTATCCGAGGGAAGCTGTTGTCGACTTGCCAAACTGATGTTGAACAGTCAGATTCCATTGCCGATCAACGGCTGGTTGCAGGTTGGGGTCGGTCTCGTGGAGGGTGGCCCCGGAGATGCAAGCCGGGGAAAGGCTTCGAACGCCGGCAGCAGTGCAGCCGGCCGCCGGGAAAGCGCTATAGCCCTTGTCGAGCGTGAAGGTCGGCAGGTTGACGTTGTTGTTGGTCACTTCGTGAGCCACCGTATTCGGAGGGTTCTGGTCGGCCATGTTATTGACTCCCTCTCCCTCCATATAAGCCGAGATGCCTATGCCTCCGCGCACCACCGTGTTGGGGGCAAAGCCAGGCTGCCATGCGAAGCCGAGGCGCGGCTGCCAGTTATCGATTCCCGTGTAGTTGGCATAGTTGGTCCCGACCTCCGCTTTGCCTGTGGCACGATCGAAGTTGATGTTGGCATCCTTGACGGCGTCCCCGCGGGGGGTGATGTCCTCATAGCGCAAACCCAGGTTCAGAGTCAAGTTATGAGCGATCTGGTAGTTGTCTTGAACAAAACCACCATAGACACTGTTGCGGAGGTGCAATGTGAATGCAGAACCCTCTTGAACGTACTCCGGCAACCCCAGCAGGAAGTCGGCGAACCCAGTCGCATTCGTATTGTTCACCGCGCCTGGATTCGAGTTCGGCGCCGTGTCTGCTCCCGTGAATTGACCGGTGAAGGTCCATCCGCCGGCGATACCGGCGTTGCCGGGATAGATGTCATTCATGCGGTAATTGAAGAATTCGAAACCGGCATGAACTGAGTGCCTGCCGTGCGTCCAAGTCACAGCGTCCTCAGCTTCGATGGTGGTGTCGTGGAAACTCTCCAACAGGTCGTTGGTGCCAATCGGCGTATAGCCATTGGCACCGGCATAGTTCATTGTTGGAAGGAAGTTGTCGTTGACCCCCGGGATTCCGAAGACCGACGGCAGGTTCTTGCCGCTGGTGTTGGTGTATTCCTGATCGTTGGCCGGGAAGTCCTGGAAGCCCACGCGAGCCTCGTTGACTAAGGATGGTGAAATGGTGCGGTCGTAATTCAACACGAAGTTCTTAAGGGGGTATTCGCGATTTGCTGCCGGGTTCAGCACGTTGTCGATGCCGTTGGAAGAACTATACAAGGTGTGCATCTGAGTCCAGCGGCCCATGATGTGGTCGTTTTGCGAGGCCTGCCAATCAATCTTGGCGTCGCCCTGATAGGCGCTGATGGAGTTGCTCGTGAAGAAAGTCGGCTGCTGAACCGAGTTGGTGAAGAGTGAAGAGGTGATGATATTCTGGGCCGCCTTACTGAGGGCGATTCCGTCAGTGGCCGTGGCAACATACGCGGTCAGGTTGTTGTTGGGAATAATTGCAGTGCGGAGCCCGGTGCTCGCGTTATAGCTATACGGGTCATAGAGCTGGCCGGCAGCGACCGAACAAGCGCCGCCGCTGTTGAACGCGCCTCCGGCGCTAGTGCAGACGCTGGCGAAGTTGCCAGCCAGGAAAGCCGCCGGGACGGGGTTGTTGCTCTGCGCGGTACTTGGAACACTATAGAGCGTGCTTTCCTCATCGATGAAGAAGAAGAGTTTGTTCTTGATAATCGGGCCGCCAAGCGTTCCGCCAAACTCGTTCCAATGGAGTGGTGGACGCGGAAACGCGGTGTCATTGATGTAGCTCCCCGGCGGCCCGTTGGGGTTTTGAATCTGCAGGTAGGCATAGCCCTTATCTTGCCAGCTGTTCGCATCCAGGGCTGTGTTGCGTACATATTCGTAGAGGTTGCCGTGGAACGCATTGGAGCCGGATTTCAGCGTCTCCACGATGACGCCGCCCATGTAGTTCCCATAGTCGGCTCCAGCGTTGGTCGTAATCAGATTGAATTCTTGCACCGCGTCGGGAGCAGGAGTATAAGCGACATCGCTATTGTCCTGCTGGTTCATGTCCATGCCGTCAAGGCTGAAGTTGTCATCCTGCTCACGCGCGCCATTCACCATCGGACGTCCGGTGCCGAAGGTGCTCACCGGCGCCTCGAATGAGAAGATGTTTGGAGTAACGACGCCTGGGGCGAGAAGCGTCAACTGATTGAGATCGCGCGAAGCCAAGGGCAGGTTCGAGGCCGCATTGGCGTCAATGAGGGTGCCAATTTCAGTGGAGCCGGTCTGGAGGAGCGGCGGCAGATCGCTGACGGTGACGGTCTGGTTGACCATCCCAACCTTCAGTTGAAAGTCGACGCGGGCCACCTGATTCAGAACGAGTGTGAATGCTTTGCGG
>Ga0335073_10014175_pt1 | contig 11178 bp, 10 predicted proteins | sample Lox_Sample_22_FD_207093 | JGI IMG/M metagenome (GOLD analysis project Ga0335073, IMG submission 207093) | Soil microbial communities from Loxahatchee National Wildlife Refuge, Florida, United States - Lox_Sample_2.2 | ecosystem: Environmental > Terrestrial > Soil > Wetlands | place: USA... | reverse complement strand
CCCGCGCATCCGTGCGCGGGCGCTCGCCGGGGCGAGGACACGTTAAGTGTCCTCGCTGAAAGGCACCGGCTCGCCCTTTGGCGGCGGGGCACATCCATGTGCCGGGGGGGCGTCCATGACGACTGTCTTAATCGTCCCAGCGCACCCGGCCCCGGAGCTGCTTGGTGGAGCGGCGCTGCGTTTTGGTTTCCAGCCGCCGCTCCCGCGATGCCCGTGTCGGCCGGGTCGCTCTGCGCGACTTGGGGGCAACCGAGGCGCGCCGCACGAGATCAGCCAGCCGCTCGAGCGCCTCGCGTCGGTTGCCTTCCTGGGTGCGCTGGTTGCGCGCAAAGATGAGCAGCGCGCCGTCGTCAGTCACGCGCCGGCCGGCGAGCGACCGCAGCCGCTCCTTTACCGCCGGCTCGAGTGCCTGCGTGCCCGCGAGATCGAATCGCAGCTGTGCTGCCGTGGCGACCTTGTTGACGTTCTGTCCGCCGGGCCCCGACCCCCGCACGAACGACCAGACGAGGTCCTCGTCCGGAAGCGAAATCTCCGGTGTGATTTGGACAGGCATCGTGCGAAAGCAAGCCATTGAGCGGCCCAGGGCCGTTCCCTGGGCCGCGATACCGAGAAAGCCAGACGGCTGGCCGCGCAAATCGCCGGGAGCGACTTGCGCCAATAAACCTATGCGTTGAGGTCCGGAATCAGCTCGCTCTCCAGCCGGGTGATCTGATCCTTCAGCATCAGCTTGCGCTTCTTCAGTCGTTTGAGCTGCAGCTCATCGATGTGCACATCGAGGGACAGGCGCGAGATCACCTCATCCAGGTCACGATGCTCGATGCGTAGCTGGCGAAGCTTTTCCATGTTGCGGAACAGCTCGCGGTCGACGTTGTCTTCGATTTCCGCCATGGTTTCCCGGCGCGAGGCCTGGCCGGCGCCGCAGTATCATACGCCTGGATGGCTTCGGCAGCCTTGAAAGGGCCCCATCGGGCCCCACCTACCTACCATCCCGGCTTGCTATCTGGCGCCACGCGGCTTACCGCGGGGCTTGCGTCGCGGACCACCGGAATGGCCCCCGCCATGCCCCCCTGAGCGCCCACCCGAGTGGCCGGAGCCCGAATGCCCCGAGGAGTGATGCCGGCGGTCACCGCCGTGCATGCGCCGTCGCGGCCGCTCTGACCGCTCCCCCTCGGCCAGTCCCGTGGCCAGCATGCCGGGCCCGATCGGTGCCGATGGAATCTTGTGGCCGATATAGCCTTCTATCTCCGGCAGGGACACCGCGAACTCCTCGCACGCGAAGCTGATGGCGTCCCCTTCCGCGCCGGCACGTGCTGTGCGCCCGATGCGATGGACGTAATCGGCGGCGTCCTGCGGCAGGTCAAAATTGAAGACGTGGCTGACGTCGGGGATGTGCAGTCCGCGCGAGGCGACGTCGGTCGCGATCAGCACGGCCAGATCGCCGTTGTGGAAGTCCCGCAGAAATCGCAGGCGCTTCGCTTGCGGCACATCTCCGGAGAGAGCCTGCGCGTGAAAGCCGTTGGCCTTGAGCATGCTCTCCAGCCGCTCGGCCATGCGCTTGGTATTGACGAAGATCATGGTGCGGCGGGCTTCGCTCTGGCGGAGCAGGCCGACGAGCAGTGGAACCTTCTCCTCCATGGAGGGGTAGTACATGATCTGCCGCACGCGGTCGACCGTCAGCTTGTCGGGCTCGATGCGCACCAGCTCAGGGTTGTTCATGTGCTCGTAAGCCAGCTCGAGGACCCGGTACGACAGCGTCGCCGAGAAGAGCATCGATTGCCGGCGCTGCGGCTGCGGCAGGCGGCGCAGGATGTAGCGGATGTCCGCGATGAAGCCGAGATCGAACATGCGGTCGGCCTCGTCGAGCACGAGGACCTGCGCGTGCTTCAGATCGAAGACATGCTGTTTGTAGTAATCGATGAGACGGCCTGGTGTGCCGATGAGGACGTCGATGCCCTCCGAGAGCTGCCGCCGCTGCTTCTCGTAATCGATGCCGCCGTAGACGACGGCATGCTTCAGGCCCGTATGCCGGCCGAGCGTTTCGGCGTCGTGATGGATTTGCACCGCGAGCTCGCGGGTCGGCGCTACGATGAGCGCCCGAATGGACGTCGGGCTGCGGCCCGCCGGTGCCGGGTGAGTGAGCAGCGTGTGGTACAGGGCAACCAGGAACGCGGCAGTCTTGCCCGTGCCCGTCTGTGCCTGGCCGGCGACATCCCGGCCGGCAAGCGCAATCGGCAACGTCTGGGCCTGGATCGGAGTGCAGTGGGTGAACCCGGCGTCGTGAATGCCCTGCAGGATGGGCGCGGACAGGCCGAGGCTGTTGAAGGTGGTAGAGTGTGGATCAGTCATCAATAAGGACTTATACTGTTACGCAATCGGGTTGGCGGGCCTTGCAAAATCGGCCCGGAAGCGCTACAAAGCGTATCAAGACGGCGGGCCCACGGCCCCCACCTGCCGGCCCAAGTTTCTTCCCAGCAGGTTTTTCCTAATAGGCTCAAGCTCATACTCATTCAAGAGTTAGTGTAACCGTTTGACGGGTGCTTCTGGCACGGACTTTCCCGGTCCCCCGCCCGTTTTCGCAAATTCAAGTCCTTCGCAAGACGAAGAACACAACTTCAGCACTCTGTATTCGACGGAGATTCAACCGCGTGAGCAATCCGCACATCGTGCATACCAGTGACGCCACCTTTGCCCAGGACGTCCTCAAGTCCGACAAGCCCGTACTCCTCGATTTCTGGGCGGAGTGGTGCGGCCCCTGCAAGATGATCGCGCCGATCCTGGACGAGATCGCGGGCGAATACCAGGGCCGGGTGAAGATCGCCAAGCTCAATATCGACGAGAACCCGCAAACCCCGCCGAAGTACGGGATTCGCGGCATCCCCACGCTGATCCTCTTCAAGAACGGTACCGTCGAGGCGCAGAAGGTCGGGGCCTTGTCCAAGTCCCAATTGGCGGCATTCCTGGACAGCAACCTAGACGACGCCGAAGGCGCACGGGCCCAAAAATGAGAGGCTATCTCGGCAATCAGGGTCGCAATCGGCCCAAGGGTCCGCGCCATGGCGGCGGCGGTCGTGATCGCGACGGCAACCGTGACGGCAACCGCTCCAATGGCAATGGTGGCGGCCGTCCCGATGAGATGATGCACGAGCCGGAGATCTTCGACGCCGACGATTCCGAGATCATCAGTCCCGCGGAGCTGCAGCAGTCGCGGCGGTCGATGAACCTCACGGAGCTGAAGGCGAAGCCCATCCACGAGTTGGTGAAGGTAGCGGAGTCCATGGGACTCGAGAGCCTCGCCCGCTCGCGCAAGCAGGACATCATCTTCTCCATCCTCAAGGCGCACGCGCGCAATGGGGAGAACATCTACGGCGACGGCGTGCTCGAGATCCTGCAGGACGGCTTCGGCTTCCTGCGCTCGGCCGACGGCTCCTACCTGGCCGGTCCGGACGACATCTACGTCAGCCCGAGCCAGATCCGCCGCTTCAACCTGCGCACCGGCGACACCATCTCCGGGCTCATCCGCCCGCCGAAGGACGGTGAGCGCTACTTTGCGCTGCTCAAGGTCGGCGAGATCAACTTCGACTCACCCGACAGCTCGCGCACCAAGGTCCTGTTCGAGAACCTGACGCCGTTTCATCCGACCAAGCGATTGAAGCTCGAGCGCGGCAACGGCTCCACCGAGGACCTGACCGCCCGTACGATCGACCTGGTGGCGCCCATCGGCAAGGGCCAGCGCGGCCTCATCGTCTCCCCGCCGAAGGCCGGCAAGACGATGCTGCTGCAGAACATCGCCACCGCCATCACCGCCAACCATCCCGAGGTCTACCTCATCGTCCTGCTCATCGACGAGCGGCCGGAGGAAGTGACCGAGATGCAGCGCACCGTGAAAGGTGAGGTGGTGTCGAGCACGTTCGATGAGCCTGCGGCCCGCCACGTGCAGGTCGCGGAAATGGTCATCGAGAAGGCCAAGCGCCTGGTCGAGCACAAGAAGGACGTCGTGATCCTGCTCGACTCCATCACCCGCCTCGCGCGCGCCTACAACACCGTCGTGCCCTCATCGGGCAAGGTGCTGACCGGCGGCGTCGACGCCAACGCGCTGCAGCGGCCGAAGCGCTTCTTCGGTGCCGCGCGCAACATCGAGGAAGGCGGCAGCCTGACGATCCTCGCGACGGCGCTGATCGACACCGGCTCGAAGATGGACGACGTGATCTACGAGGAATTCAAAGGCACCGGCAACAGCGAGATCCATCTCGACCGGCGCATCTCGGAGAAGCGCGTGTTCCCGGCGGTCAATATCAACCGCTCCGGCACCCGCAAGGAAGAGCTCATCACCGATCAGGGCGAGCTCGCCAAGATGTGGATCCTGCGCAAGCTCCTGCACCCGATGGACGAGCTCGCCGCCATCGAGTTCCTGCTCGACAAGATGAAAGACACCAAGTCGAACGGCGAGTTCTTCGAAGCCATGAAGCGCTAGCCGGCTGTGCGGTGCCCCATAAAGGTTCATTTCGGTCCCATAAAGGTTCATTCTCGTTCCATAAAGGTTCCGATTCCGCCTCACAACTTCGTTGAAAGATAAGGACTTTTTTCTGCCGGACGCCCCATAAAGGTTCCTGGCAGTGCAAATTTCAACTTTGAGGCAGCACAGGGAGCGAAAAGCTGTGCGCAAAGCACTGCTGGCCCGGCCAAGCCGACGTGCGATTCCGAACCTTTATGGGGGTGGCCCCCGGGGCCGGCAGGGTGGTGGAAGCGTTCTCCGTACGCGCCAAGGGCCGTGCCAGTGCACCGGTCGAATAGCTGCCGCCGTCTGCTGAGAGACCCGGACGGGGCGAGGGCACCTGGAACTCGGTCCGCGCAGTACGCTCCTGTCCAACGGGCGCCGAGAGTGAACTAGGCGCCGACCACTCGAGGCGCTGCCCAGGCCGGGCCGATTAGGCTGAATTATTCCGCCTACTAATTCCAAAACATCAGTGCCTTGAGCGTGGCGGGCCCCGAAGGGAGAGGGCCTGCAAGGGAGCAGGAGTCGCGCCTCGACGTAGCCCGAGCAGCCGCTCTGGACTTGCTCTACGGCATCAGGACAGGCGTCGCGCAGGTATCACAGCGTCGGTCCCGGAGATGGAAAGCCTGATTACTCCGGGCACGGCTTATGCTCGCGGCGATGAATGGTCAACGTCATGTCCTAACATAGACCGCGAGGGGAGGCGGAAATGGAGATCTTGTTACACGCTCTCGATCGCCTGGCGGATTTGGTGATTCATGCCTACCACAAGGCAGTGCCCAGCAAGGCGGAACTCGAGACCCTTGAAAACATCGTTCGCACCCGACTCGCGTACAACAAGGCCGTCGAAGCCTCCAGCGATATTTCTGTTGAGCGCCGCAGAAGTGCCCGCTATGAGTTAGCGCAAGCGCTACATCCGCTCGATATCGAGGCAGCGGGCGCCGAGGCGGGCGTGGAATCTGCCAAAGCCGCCGTTGCTTCAATCGCCACTGAGTGTGAACAAAATATCAACAAGATACGTTGGTGGCAGCTTCGGCGACGCCGAGCGGCCCGGAGTCAATTGCGGGCCGTGTCAGATCAGCTCTCGATTGCAAATGAGAACATGCTTGAATACGGAACCACATTGCAGCAGTCGGCTATGAGATGTATCGGGGCGACAATGATCCTCAAGTATGGGCTCGCGGCATCGGTAGCGGACGCTGCCTCGCACTGTGATGACGCAGCGAGCGCTGACCCCACCAGAGCGGAGACCGGCGAAATGGCTGCCCCGGCTGCCGCTGACCTGGCCCGCGAGACTTGCAAGTAAAGGCACGTCCGAGACTTTCATTCCTTGGCAGGAAGCAGCTGCGCGGCGGGGTGAACGTCCACCCAGAGGGCCGTCGATACGTGGAGTTCTTGCGCGGTCGCCACGGAGGATCCCTTCAGGCGGCCAAAGACCCCCGGTACGATACTGTACGAGCGAAGAAGTGATGCCTGTGCACTGAAGCACACGGATCTGGGCGCTTCGCGTGAGGGGGAGCACACCTCCCTCGAGATTTCTCGCGCTACGCTGTTGGGCATGCGATCGATAGCCGCCCTAGCCGCAGCGCTGTCCTTAATGACAGTGCAGGTGGCCCTTGCCGAGACCCCTGCGGAGGTCTGGGCCGACAAAATCCTCACTTACGAGCGTACCGAGCATCAGCAGATCCGAGAGGCCTGCGGTCCGCCCAAGGAGAATCCGGACTGCAAATATCCGCATCACGCGCCGATTGCGGAGGATTCCTCGATTGAGGTGGGTATCTCGGTCGCGTATGTCGATGAGGTCTGGCAAGACATCCGTTCGACCGGGCACGCCTGTGACGCGATCGGGTTCATGATGTGGGGAGGAGGGAGCAATCCTCCGGGTTCTGCCTATGTGCTGCAAGCGACGGGCTTTGCCGCGGTCGTGTGCGGAGTGAAAGGCAAGGCCAATGTCCTCTACCGAGTCTCGCAGCACTCGTACTGGAGAGATGACTGTCAACCCTCAGCCGAGCACCCCTGCGCCCCCGGGCAATCTGGCCACTGGGTGACCCCCGCGCCGAGCGTAACCAGGGTCACGCCGGAACAGCTGCAAACGGAACTCTCGCAGGACGCCGTCCAACAGTCAGAGCAAGATTCGAGCGTCCCGCCTTACTGACCCTTTGGCATCAACCGAGGGCTGGCAACGTGGGCGAGGCCTGCTCGCGCCTGAGCTAAGTCCACGGACTTTCCCTGTCGGCTTCTGGGCGGCCAACCGAGGCTAGAATCGCTGCCGACCGTGGCCTTGGGAGTGGAAGAGGGCATGAAGAAGCTGCTGCTCTGTGGCGTCGCGATCGCCCTCACTGGCTGTGTGACCTCGAAGGTGGCGATGCTCGAGCCCGGTGTCTACACGCTGAGCTTTACCGATCTGACCGGCTTCGGCTCCAAGAGCCAGGCCATGCGTCGCGCGGTGGATGGCGCGGACGACTACTGCGGCCACACCGGACAGACCGCAAAGTTGGTCAACATGGTCGACGGGCGGACAATGCCACTCTCACCGTTCCAGTCGTCGATCGTATTTCGCTGCATCTCCAAATAGCAAGGACGACTGTTCGCAGCCTGTCAATTACCCTCTCTCATGTCAGGTATACCTCAAGAGCCTCAAACTGGGGTCGGCCCTGAGAGCGCCGGTCCCGAAGTCGTGCGCGACTTCCGCGTGCAGCGGCTTCGTAGGAGTCTCAAGGACGGAGCGACGCCCGCCGCGCGAGCAGTGGCTGCAAAATACGCGGCGGACGGCTTGGCGGAGGCCCAATTTGTATTGGGGCAGATGGAGTCCCAGAGCGAACTGCCGGAAGCGCGGGCCGCCGCTAAGCGCTGGTACGAGGCGGCTGCCGCACAGGGGCACAAAGAGGCTTGTCTGGCGCTATGGGGAACCGCCCTTCAGGAAGGAATTGAGACGGCGGGGGCGGAATCGATCCCCTTTCTGCTGAAGCTCGCCGAGTTCGGCAATGAGGACGCCCGCCTGATGCTGGTCGAGCGCTACGCCATCACCGGAGATGCAGAGCAATTCCCGAAGATGCTCCAGTACCTCAAGGAGAACGTGGATCAGGGGAGTGCTCGCGGACAGAGGCTCCTGGCTGTCGCGTACTACCAGGGCTATTACGGCCTGACCCCTGATAGGGGGAAGGCATTTGAGCTTTTCTTACTCTCCGCCAAGCAAGGCTATGCATTCGCTCAGCGTGACGTAGCGTGGTTGTACAACTACGGTCACGGGGTCGCACGTGATCTTGATCAGGCCTATTACTGGTACTGCAAGGCAGCTGCGGCAGGGCACGCGGATGCTCAGTTCACTCTCGGACTGTGGTACGAAGTGGGCGTAGGGCCAGTCAAGCAATCGATCCAAGAAGCCAATCGTTGGTATCGCCGAGCAGCTCTTCGCGATAACGCGCTGGCACAGTATCACCTCGGCATCAGCTATCTACGCGGGCTCGGAATGCCGCAGAATTTGACCTTGGCGAATCGCTGGTTTGAGCGCTCTGCGCAACAAGGATGCGCTGACGCGCAGGAGAAGCTCGGTCGCTCGTATGAGTTTGGCTTGGGCGTCCCCGTCTCGCCTGAGAAGGCCGTTGAGTTTTACGCGCTGGCGGCCCGGGCCGGATATGCCGAGGGCCAGGTGAGCTACGCAGACATGCTGCTCGCAGGGAACGGTGTCCCGCAGAACTCCGCAGAAGCCCTGCGTTGGTACCAGGCAGCTGCGGACCAAGGGTTTGCCGCGGCTGAGCACAATCTGGGTGTTCTTTATCTTCATGGCAGGGCGGTCGAGAAGGATACCGGGAAGGCGCTGGACTGCTTCCGCAGCGCGGCAGAGAAAGGCTTGGCCACTTCCCAGAGCAATCTCGCCTGGATGCACGAAACCGGGACCGGCGTGCCCCAGGACCGGAACGAAGCGCTGAGGCTGTATAGGCTATCCGCAGAGCAAGGGTGCGAGTCCGGTCGGGAGGGAGTCGCGCGCCTTCTGGCGACAGAACAAAGGGAATCAGCGGTGGCCCAGGCTCGTGCCGACCTCAATGCCTGTGAGGCCCGATTGAGCGCAATTGATCCGGATTATGCGCTGAAGAAGGAGATCCTCGTGCCCAGGCTAAAACCCGAGTTCGCGAAGCTTGATCCTTCGCAGTGGGTGGCAGCCTTCGAGAAGGCTTACCAGGAGTTGCGACTACTTGATCCCCCCGCGGAGCAACCCGTGTCTAATCTGGTCACGCCTTCAACTGCAGAGAGCCCAGCCTCGGAACCCACGATCGGCCAGACTGCACCCCAAGTCGAGGTGACGGCAGATGCCCGGAAACCCGAGGAGGGCGAGGCTGCTGCGAAAGAGCTCCTTGAACTGACCTCGTCGCCATCGTCCACAATCACGCACACGCAAGCGATCCGCGACAAGATCTTCGAGTTGTTCGAGACTTCAACTACGAGCGACCAACGCGATTCTCTGCTGGCCATGTTCACGGCTACCATGAATCTCGTCGAGAGCCACATCGCCAAATCCGGTGACGAAACGAAGCTGGCAAAGTTCCGAGATGCCCGAGCCGATGACTATACCCGGCTCCTGGTGAATGAGAGCTCAGTCGATGAAAATGTATCGACTGAGATGCTGATGGCCGTGACGAACCGCGAAATCGCGGCCGGCCGCATGAAGCACGATGACCCGATACGGCAGCTCGCACTCAAGGCGGCGGCAGCCCCACACCTCTCCCACGCCGAATTACTCTCGAAGGCTGAGGCCAAAAGGCAGTCCGACATGTCGATCGAAGGGCTACTCGACGAGATCAAGACGTCAAAGAATCTCAATAACGTCGGCGATCTACGGGAAAAAATTCAAAAGGAATTCGACGCCGCGCAGACGAGTGATCAGCGAGGTAAAGTACTCGCGATTTTCACCGCCATGATGGATTTTTATGAGCGGAACCTTCCAGCGGATCAAGTTGCGCTGCTGGACGACTTCAAGAAGGCTCGCGCTCAAGACTACAAGCTTTTCATCGTGCAGGAGTGCACCGTCGGCCTCGACTCTCCCGGTGGCGGGAATGTATCCGTCGACATGCTGATGGCCGTGACGAATCGAGAGATTGCCGCGGGGCGTATGGACGAAGAGTACTCCCTAAGGAAGATAGCGGTGGAGCGTGCCGCGGCCCCGCACCTCTCCCATGCACAGCTTGTCGCGCAACATGCAGAGTTGAAGCAGAAGGTTGAAAGCAGGGTGGAGGTCCCCGCGAATACATTTGGGCAGAAGCTCAAGTCGTTCTTCGGGAGCAAAAAGTAGCTGGGGCTGCATCTGCCGGGTGCGGGTCATCATCAGAAAACGGCGAAGGGTTTTCATGACGGAACGAGTCACAGCGCTTCTTCAAAGCATTGGACATCATCCAAGTGCGGAGTCCGGGCAGCTCACCCTGCCCGAGCTCGGTGCGCTCATCGTCGTTGCGGGCGTTGAGCACGGCTTTGAGGTGGAGCTGGAGGTCCCCTGCTGTCCGCAACACAGGAATCACAAGGTCGACTGCCTCTGGCGCGCTCGCAACAGCGACGGTTCCAGAGGAGCGGTGATCGTGGCTTGGGAATTCGACGGCCGCGATGCAGGGCCCGGGCACCTTTTGGGCGGAGGCGCTCGCCGCGGGAATCTGAAGAAGCTGGGCGACACCGGAGCCGCCTTGAAGATCCAGGCGCTGTATTCGGTGCGCAACGGTGTGCTCAAGGATCGCAGGTCCGCGGTGCGGGGGGCGCTCGAGAGCGCAGGGATCGATGTATACCTCGACTCTGAGCTCATCAGCGACAAGCTCGAGGGCATAGTGAATCGCGCGCTCACTCGCCGGTAGCGGCCGGCCCTTTTTACCCCCTGCTCGCCCTAGGGCCAGGCAGTCATCGAGTCTGACCCCCAGAATGCCTCGGCCGGCACATTGTGCGTGAGCGTCGAGCGGAAATTTCCGGCAAAGCGTTTGCGGGGTTATCCGAACGTGCGCATGAGGTCGGTCGGCTATCCAGACCACCTCGAGCAAGGCCGAGGAGGACATCGACACGGAAAGCCCTCTCGTCAAATCAGTTGAGCGTCAGCGCCTCGCCGCTGAGCCCAAATAGCCGGAGAGCGCGGCTTCGCGCAAGTATGGGATCGGGCGCATCCCAGCCTCCGCGGCGCGTTTGCGCAACATAGCCAACTCAGTGGGAGAGAGTCTCACAGTGATGGTGCGCGTTCGCCGAATTGCCGGGGCGTGCGGCGGGCGGCCCTTGCGGGGAGGGTTGGCTGCGTCGCGCGCCCGGGCGTTTCCGGCGTCATCATGCCCGTTCGATCTCCTGGACATTTCTCCCTGCAGGTCTTTCATCTGAGGCGCGCCTGCGGTAGCAGGGCACTGCGGATCTGCTTACCCATATCGCTCATCCCGAGTATCCGTGCTTCCCCAGCAATGATAACAGGCGAACGGAATTCTGCCAGGATGTCTGCAAAGACTGCGGGCTGTAGGTTTCGCGTCGTGGCCTACAAATCTGGCGCTGGCCGTTAAAGTGAAACATTTTTGCAAAGTGCGCATTATGATTCAGCTTTCCCCCGCCATCAGAGCCTCTCGGCAGGAGAGTCGCAGTTGAGTCACCCCATTTCCAGTCGCCTGCCTCTGACTCGGCGAGGCCTGCTGCAGGCGGCCGGCACACTGCTTGCCAGTTCGGTCCTTACACCGAAG
>Ga0335073_10014174_pt1 | contig 11179 bp, 11 predicted proteins | sample Lox_Sample_22_FD_207093 | JGI IMG/M metagenome (GOLD analysis project Ga0335073, IMG submission 207093) | Soil microbial communities from Loxahatchee National Wildlife Refuge, Florida, United States - Lox_Sample_2.2 | ecosystem: Environmental > Terrestrial > Soil > Wetlands | place: USA... | reverse complement strand
CAGATGAAATGTGGCGCCATGGTCATGGCGTTACGGAACTCGAGATACGGCAGCATCCATGGCCTGCCCGTAATGCCCGCGAAATCGTATGCCATGGCCGCGGCTCCGAGAACCAGCACCAGCGCAGTCGGCGCCACGATCCTGCGCAGGACAACCGCCGCCGGCGGTCCTTCGCGCCCGAACAGCCAGGCGAACAGCGGCACGGCGATCAACGCGGCCAGAAGCAGCCCTTCAAACGGCCGGCTGTTGGCCATCAGCAGCAGCCCGGTCGCCATGGCCAGTGCAGCGTGCCGTGGGGCAGACGATCGTTCTTCGTCGTCTGCCAATGCACTGCCCCGCCTTATCCTCCCCCACGCTCCCAACACCAGAGCGCCTCCCAGCGCGGCCACAAACCCGCCCCAATAGCTGTTCATCCAGTAGCCCGAGACGCCGAATCGCACCGCCGCCAGCGCCGCCCCAAGCAGCGCCCATCGCGGCGGCAGCCACCCTTGCAGCATCCAGCAGATTGCCCCGCACATCAATCCGCCGCTCAGCCACACTCCCAACCAGGCGTTGTGGAACAGCGCTTCTCCAGCCGCCATGAACAGCGACGGCGCGGCTGGAAACGCGCTGGCGTACACCGGCCGCGCGAAAATATGCATGCTCTCGAAGTGCGGCCACAGCGGATGTTGAGGATTTGCCACCCGGCCGTGCGCGAACGTGTCCGCGCCCAGCAGAAACGCGAATTCGTCCTGTACGCGCGGCTGCGGCGCGGGATAAACCGGAAGCAGCGCCGCGCGGAGGATCAGCGGAGCCGCGGCCGCCGCGCAGATCGCGAGCCATCGCCTCCTTGCCAGGATCGCAACTGGCCGCTCCCACCAGCCCGGCCATTTCCAGCGCCCGCGAGCCGCCGGCAGCGCCAGCAGCATCACCAGGGCCGCCAGCGGAATTTCGGGGTTTGGAAATTCCATACCGGGTCTACATCTGCAGCAGCGCGGCCATCAGCTCGATGCCATCCCACAGGTTCCGCAGACGGAGATTCTCATTGAAGCTGTGCTGATTGTCGTCGTGATTGGCGATCGGCACCACGATCACGCGCGTCCCCAGAGGACGCACGATCGACGTCAGGGGCAGACTGCCGCCCATATTCGGCAGCTTGATGACCGGCCCGCGCGCGCTTTCCACCACGCGGATCACTTCCTGTGCGATCGGGAGATCCATGGGCGTGCGAACCGCATTGTCTCCGCTGCGGATCGTCACCAGCGCCACCTTGGGATGCGAGCGCCGCGTGTCCGCGTCCGGTTCTTTATCCACGATGAAATATCCCTGCTTGCGGATATGCTCCGTGATTCGGTCGGCGGTCTGCCGCCAGTCCATGCCAGGAACCAGGCGGATATCGAGCGATGCCGTTGCCGTCGCGGGAATGACATTCGATGCCTGCGCTCCGATCCGCGAACTGCCCATTCCGCGCACGTTCAAAGCCGGCTGCGTTACCAGCTCATTGAGCCTGGCCGGCGCGCCCTCGGTCGAGCCCAGCCAGAATTCCCGCATCAGTTGGTCGTCGATCGCCGGCGCTTCGGCTATGGCGCGCCTTTCCAGCGGTGTCAGCGGAGCGATCCCGTCATAAAAATGGTCGATGAGCACCCGCCCATGCGCGTCCTTCATCGACGCCAGCAACTGCGCCAGCATCATCGCCGGATTGGGCGCCCAGTTCCCGTAATGGCCGCTGTGCAGCTCATTCCGCGGCCCATAGAGCGTGATATCCATGCCCATATCGCCGCGCGCGCCGAAGACGATCTGCTGCTGCCGCGTCTGGTAGACCGGACCGTCGCACATCAGCCACATGTCGGCCGCGAAGAGCTGCTTGTTGGCGTCGAGAATCCGCTCCAGGTTGGGCGACCCGGCTTCTTCTTCTCCTTCGAACGCGAACTTGATGTTCGATCGCAGCTTCAGACCGGCCGCGCGCACGCCGTCGAGCGCGGCCATCATGGCGATAATCGGCGCCTTGTCGTCGCCCGACCCGCGCGCATAAAGCCGCCACTCCGGGTCGAACGGCTGACCGGCTGCGGGCAGCGGAATCACCTTGCCGCCATCCTGGAGCGGTTTGTCGCGCAGCACCGGCTCGAACGGCGGCGTAGCCCATTCCCTGGGATCGAGCGGCTGGCCGTCGTAATGCGCGTAGAAGAGAAGCGTGCGCGTGGCGCCGGGCGTCGCGATTTCTCCGAATACCACCGGATTCGCTCCTTCCATCGCCACGATCTTCGCGGCCACGCCCCGCCTGGTCATCATGGCGGCGATGGTCTCGGCATTTCGCCGGATGTTGTCGTGGTCGCGCCCGATGTTGGGGATTGACAGCAGCGAGACAAATTCGTCGATGATGGCCCTTTCGTGTGTCTGCCGCCACTGGCGCGCGGCCAAGGCGGCGGGGTTGCTTTGGGCAAACGCGGCGGAGGCCAAAAGGGCAACGGTAAGGAACGTGGCGCAAGCACTCCTGCTTGCCGCGCCGGCACTCATGCCGGCGCTTGTGGCCGCCGGCCGCACGGACGTGCCAGGCTCCATCAATTCGATGCGATTCCCAAACGGATCGTCCACGTAGATCCGATTGTAGCCCTCCAATGGCTCGTCCGTCCGGCAGGCGTGACCTGCGTTTCGCAATAGCGCAATCAACGCCGGCAGGTCCTCCACCAGCAGCGCCGGATGCGCCTTTTTCGCAGCGCGAAAGTCCTTTTCGACTCCCAGGTGAATCCTCACGGGTCCACACTCAAACCAGCAGCCGCCGCGTTTTGCCAGGTTCGGCGGCTTCTCCACCTCGGGGATGCCTAGAATCCCGGAGTAGAATGCTCGCGCTTCCGCCTCGCGGCCCTGCGGCATGGCCAACTGCACATGATCGATAGATGCGACGCGCATAGGCACTACTGCAGTTTGCCGCGTCCGTCGACGCTCCACACCCGCTCCACCTCGTCGCCCCGAAGACCGTACACGCGCTCGTGCAGGTTCACCGCGACGCAAATGTGGTTCGGAATCACATGCACCCGGTCGCCGACGTGGAATTCCTGGTCCGCATGGGTCAGATCGACGAAGCCGTGCTCCTCATTCATCTTGTGAAATCGCGCATTTGGTGCTTCCACCAGGTACCCGAAGGACACCTCCGCGCCACTGACCGGCCGGTCCGACGAAAACGTCTTCGAGCCGCCGTCGATGATCATGTGGCACGGCCGCGCCGTCGAAACCACCGTGGCCAGAATGGAGGCTGCGCAATCGTCCAGTTCGCACGCGCCGCTGAGCACGGTGTTGTAGTCGTTGAACACGTAGGTGCCCGGCCGGATCTCGGTCAAGCCCGGCAGCTCATGCGAATGGAACAGCGTTGGCGTCGACCCGCCGCTGACGATCGGCGCTTCGATGCCCGCCGTCCGCAGGTCCCTGAGGATCGAGTCCAACAGCCTGCCGAGTTGCTCGATCGCGCCCAGGCCCGATTCGTCCAGTGATTTGATCTGTCCCGGATAAAAAGTGATGCCCTCGAATGTCAGATGAGGCTGTTTGCGGATACATTCCGCCAGTTCCACCAGCGCCGGCCCAGGAGCCACTCCCACGCGCCCCAACCCGACGTCCACTTCCGCCAGCACGCCCACCGTGACACCCGCGCCGCGCGCCGCGTCGGCCAACTGATGAACCGCGAATGTGCTGTCGAGAGCGACCGTGACATGCGTCCGCCGCGCGACCTCCATCAGTCGCTCCAGCTTGGCATGTCCCACGATGGGAAACGCCACCAGCAGATCCGAAGGCTGCGCGCCGAGCATCACTTCGGCTTCCGAAACCTTGGCCACCGTCAGCCCGGCCGCCCCAAGCTGCTGCTGCAATCCAGCCACGTAGACCGACTTGTGAGTCTTGGTGTGCGGGCGGAGCCGGAGATGGTGCTGGCGTGCGTAGTCGGCCACGCGCCGCAGGTTGCGTTCGAAGCGATCGAGATCCACCACCAGCGCCGGCGTATCGATTTCCGAGACGTGCATGACCTTTCAGGATATAACCCGCGGGATATAATTCGGTGACAGTGCTCGATCGGCCTGCGGTCGAGCGGGACGCTATGAAAATTCCAAAGTTCGAAATGGAGCGGATGCAATCGACGTGGGAGAACGTCGTCGAAATGGACATGAGCGAGAGCGGCATCCGCCCCGTGACCCTCCGCGAGTTGGGCGAAATGGGCCTCGATCTCGACGCCATTCTCAACATGCCGCTCGGCTACAGCCAGTCGAACGGCACCATCCCGCTGCGCGAAACGCTGGCCGAACAATACCCCGGCGCGACGCCCGATCACATCGAAGTGACCAATGGGACGTCGGAGGCGAATTATCTGCTTGCGCTGGCGCTCCTGCGCGAAGGCGATGAGGTCGCCTTCGAAGTGCCCAATTACATGCAGTACGGCGGCGTGCCGGAGAGTGTCGGCGCGGTCATCCGCCGCTTCAGCCTTCGCCTCGACCGCGACTGGGAGCCCGATTGGGAGGAATTCGAAGCGGCGGTCACCTCCAAAACGCGGCTCGTGTACCTCTCCAACCCCAACAACCCCACGGGATCCGTGCTCTCCGGCAAAGCCATGAAGCGCATTGTGGCGCGATGCGAAGCCGTGGGCGCGTACCTTATCGCGGACGAAGTTTACCTCGGGGCGGAGATCTATCGCGAGCGGACCAAAAGCTTCTGGGGTATGAGCGATCGCGTAATCGTCACCAGCGGATTATCGAAGGCGTACGGCATTCCGGGCGTGCGCATCGGTTGGATCGTCGGACCGGCTGATGTCGTCGCCGAATGCTGGACGCAGCACGATTACATCACCATCGGCCCGAACAAGATGTCCGACCTGATCGCGCGTACGGCCGTGCGTCCGGAAAATCGCGAGAAACTCTACGCCCGGACGCGCGCCATCCTGCAGCACAATCTGCCGATCATGCGGGAGTGGATCGCGGGTTTCCACGGATTTCTGCAATTCCGCGAGCCTGTGGCCGGAGCTTTGTGCCTGGTGCGATACGGGTCGGCCACGCCGAGCTACCCGCTGTGCGAACGTATCCGGGTAAACCAGAGCGTGCTGATCGTGCCGGGCGTACATCTGGGCCTGGAAGGATATCTGCGGTTGTGGCTCGGCGGCAAGCCCGAATTTCTGACTGAGGGACTGCAACGGGTCGGGCTGGAACTGGCGCGGGAAGCGGATTAAACCGCGGTTGTGGCGCGATGGAAGCGATCGGCGAGCACGCGGATCCGTTCCACCAGTTCCGGTGGGTCCTGCACTTCGAAATCGAATCCGATCAGGGCCATCCACACCGAGAGCGAATCGAGCGAAAAGCCGCCGGTATGCAGCGCGCAGGTGTGATCGTCGATCGCCTCGACGATGCCCACTGACGCCGGTATGATCTGTGCTACTTGCTGCACGCCGGCATGGATCTTCACGTGCGCGCGATAGGGATAAGGGCTGTAGGCCACGCTGCGCGACGCGAAGGCGGCGAATCCGCCCTCGGGAGGTTCGCGCGACGGAAACCCGGCGCCAGTGGCCAGGCGCGCCTCGATGCGATCCACACGGAAGGTCCGCCAGTCGCTGCGGCCGAGGTCCCAGGCGATGAGATACCAGCGTCGTCCCGTGTGCACCAGCCGATGTGGCTCCACTTCGCGGCGGCTGCTCGATCCGTCGCGGCTTTGATAGCCGAATCGCAGCTTGAGCGAATCGCGGCATGCACCGGCGATCGTTGAGAGCGTGCCCGCATCAACAGCCGCGCTGTTCGTTCCTCCAAGCGGCACGATGAATCCGTGGAGCGCGGCCACGCGCCGCCGCAGCCGTTCCGGCAGCACCTGTTCCAGTTTCGTGAGCGCTCGGACCGAAGATTCCTCGATTCCGGCCACCGAGCTGACCGCAGCGGTCCGCAAACCGACCGCCACGGCGACGGCTTCTTCGTCGTCGAGTTGTAACGGAGGCAGGGTAGGTCCGGAGCCGAGCTGATAGCCGCCCGCGGCGCCTGTCGTCGAATTTACCGGGTACCCCAGACTGCGCAGGCGATCGACATCGCGCCGCAGTGTGCGTGCCGTCACTTCCAGGCGGTCCGCCAGCTCCGCTCCCGACCAGTAACGCTGGGCCTGGAACAGCGAGAGCAGGCGAAGCAGCCGCGCCGAGGTCCCCAACATTTTTTCAGTGTGGCACACATTGAGGACCGAAACTGGCCGCAATGCCGGGTATCGTTCGAGAGGAGGAAATCATGTCATTCAGCCAAAACCTGTTACCCGAATTCGACGAAGAGATGAAGAATACCCGCAAGCTCCTGGAGTGTGTGCCCGACGGACGATTCGACTATCGGCCGCACCCCAAATCGATGACCTTGAGCCGGCTGGCAACCCATGTGGCGGAACTGCCCGGCTGGACCAAAGAGACTCTCGACCGCGAAGTTCTCGAGATGGGACCGGATTTCAAGCCAACCATCGCCACGTCGCGCGCCGAACTCCTGGAGATTTTCGACAAAGGAGTGGCGGCGGCTCGCGAGCGGATCCTCAAAGCCACGGACGCCGATTGGCAGGTCAATTGGACTTTCCGCTATGCCGGCAAGGAGGTCATGTCGATGCCGCGCGCGGCTGTCATGCGCAATGTCGTGATGAATCATCTGATCCACCATCGCGCGCAGTTGGGCGTGTTCCTGCGCCTCAACGACGTGGCCATTCCCGGAATGTACGGACCCTCGGCCGACGAGATGAAGTTCTGGGAACAGGCTCAGACCGTGTAGGCGCTGTGGCGCAGGCACTCGTGCCTGCCGCGCCGAGACTCATCTCGGCGGTTGTGGCCGCGGCAGGCAGGAGTGCCTGCGCCACGAGGTTACGTTTACCGCGGATAGGAAATCTTGATCAAGCTATACACGTTGCCATTTCCAAGCGGCACGGATCCGCTCCAGCGCACTCCAGCGCCGCCAAAGGAATTGGGCGCGACCGCAGCCTCCAGCGACAGCGTCTCCGAATCGACGGTATTACGCGCCTTCACCGTGAAGGTCGAGCCGGAAATCGACAACGTCAAATAGGTATTCGACTTGAACACGCCGGTGAGCACCTGCGCCGGGCTGACCGGCGAACCAACTCCATCGACGTGCCGGCACAACTGGAACATGCATTTGCTGGCCGATTGCGTGGTTCTCCACCACCGCAGCGAATACCCGTTGCGCGTGCGGGGATCGTACTTGATATAGATGTCGGCGTTCTGCGAGTTTCCATCCTGCGCGGAACCTGGCATTCCGAATCCCTGCCCTTCGGTCTTTTCAGGCGACATCACCACCTCGACCTGCATATCACCGGCCGGAGAGTCCTGCTGATACAGGAGCATCGCTCCTACCGATCCCGACCGCACCCCAAAGCCGTTCACGAAACCGCTGCCCGCGACCGAGGTCCACGTTCCGAGCACCGTCCAATATCCGCTGACATACGAGTCGTTCGGCGTAAGCACGAAGTTGGCGAAGTTCGGCGACACCGTAGACGATGGCAGGTCCGCCTTGGAAATCGGCTGGGAACGGACTCCGGCCACAGCCGTGCCCGGATCGCTGATATCCACCTTCGGCTGAATCGAAGCTTCGATGTAGCGGCCGATATCGCCCGGCACGAGTGTATACGTCGCAAGCGGCACGTCCCCCCGGCTCACTGCCACGGCGCGCCGGTCTTTGCACGCAGAGTCCGCGCAACTGAACCAGGAGATCAGCGACTGGTTGGGCCGGTCGTCTGCCCCGTCCAGTTGATATCTGGCGGTGATGGTTCCATTCGACGGAGCGTCGAGTGTGAGTCCCGAGCGGAGCGCCGGGGGATCGATATAGGCGGGCTGCACGTACACCCACGCTGTCACGAAAAAACCGTTCGACGCCGTGGCCCTCACCGGGACATACTGCGATTTCCCGGTCGTATTGTGGCCGGAGACAGTCACGCTCGCGCCTTCGGTATTCGACAGCGTCACCAGACCGGACGGCGTCGACCAGGTGATCGTCTGGTTGGCCCGCGATGGCGACACCGCCGCGCTGATGGTGGCGCCGGCTCTGCCGGTAATGATATTGGGGCTGCCACCGGTCACGGCCATGCGGAAGACCAGGCTGCCTTGTCCGCGGGACTCGTATTGCTCGCGCACACCCGCCGGATCCCAATCGTCCGCCACGCCGTTTGGAGTTGCCCGCAACAAATTCCACGGGTTGAATGCCAGGACTTCCTGATCCGACAACTCGCGTGAAAGCGTATAGGTGAGAGGCCCCTTGGAACTGTCGGCAATTACCGCCGGGCCGCCGTTCGCGTCTTTGTTGTGGTACGTGAGCGAGTACAGACTGGTCCGGGCGGGCGCCACGCCCCGGACCCACGCTACCGATCGATCCTTGTTGACTGGCAGAGTACAGTTGATGAGCGTGGCAGGTCTTGCCGGACTCTTGTAGATCTGCATCGTTCCCGCAGGATTGAGGAACGTCGTGTTGAGGAACACGGTTCCCGAAACGGTCGGCACTCCCGAACCAGTGGGGAAGTAGATCACGCAATGGTCCCAGACGCTGATGGTGCCGCCGCCGATGAAGTCGTCGGTCCCCTCGATGAAGACGCTCTTGAAGTAGGCGCGCATGGTCTGGATGAACGTGGTGTCCAGCCGGCTGAGCAGCGCCACGTGGTCGTACTTGTGTTTGTCGCCGGCCGCCTGTAGCGCCACGGCCTGGGTGATCACGTCCGACCGCGCCTTGAGATTCTTACCGGGATTCCCCGGATACTCGTAGTTCACATTGCAGTAATTCAGAATGGTCAGGTTGACGACGGTGAAGCCGGTCGCATTGACCACCAGGATGTATCCGTTATTGTTGGCGCCTTGCTGATTCCCGCGATTATCGGCCAGAACCACATTCCGATGGTCGTCGGTCAGTCCGAGCAGGGTGATGTAGTTCTTGGTGATCGTCAGGCCTGCCTCCGTCGCGCCGCCCTTGATCCAGTAAACGTCCGGCTTGATGCCGATGACGGTCGGCTTCGATTCCGTGCCGGCGGAGGCTGCCGCATAGGCCGCCTGAAGGGTGTGGAATCGCCGGCCGGCGGGATCATCCTGCGGAAGGGAACTGTCCACGAGGTAATCGTACGTAGCATTCCTCGTATCGAGGTTTCCAATGGGAGACGGGCCATTGGAATCCTGCGCGTGAGCGGGCAACAGGACGATGAACGCAACGAGCGCGAACCCAGCCGCCGAAAACGTGGGTAGTACCTTCTTCATGTGAAGGCTCCTCACGAGTATTGTAGGCAAGGTGCGCTGCTTCGCGGCGCGGACTAAATCTGCTTCCCAGTGAACAGGGTCGCTTCATCCACGAAGCAGAGCTTGTTGCCGAACGGATCGCAGCAATAGAAGCTTCTCTCTCCCCAGGGCTGCGTCTCAATCGGCCGCGAAATGGAGCCTTTCGTTTGCGCGGTCACCCTCCGGAAGGTCTCCTCGATGTCGCCCACAGCGAAGTAAATATGGTCCGGATTCGGCGTTGCGTCCCAAGGATCACCGTCCGCGCGAGGATCGAAGCAGGCGAGAATACACTGTCCGCAGCCGAAATAGTGCCGCCCGCCAGAGATGCGTCGTCCGGGATCGTCGAGTACAGCGCCATAGTAGGCAGCCGCCTCATCAATGTTGGATACCGGCACAATCACGCGAAAGAGTCGAGCGGAAGACATACTGTAAACGTATCCGCGGACCGCGATTACGGCAAGAGGGCACTTTGAAGTACCCTGTCGGTGGAGAGCACGATGAGAAAGACCGCGATGGGTTACCTTGAACGCGACAGGTGTCCGCTGTACACGGCTATCCGGGTCATAGAAGGCCGATGGAAACCCATGATCTTCCAACGTCTGGGCGACAGTCCGCGCGGATTTGGCGAACTCCGGCGGTCTATAGACGGAGTCACGGCCAAAGTACTTCGGGAGCAATTGCGCGAACTGGAAGCCGAGGGCCTGGTCGCCCGCTCAGCGGCGCCGAAACCCGGCCTCCCCGTCCGATATCAATTGACACCTCACGGAAAGACTCTCGGGCCGGTCTTTGAGTGCCTTTGGGCGTGGGGCACGATGCACCTTCGCCGCATCCAGAGTCCCACCGATAACTGAACCAGAGCCGGTGTTTCTATTGTCCCGTTGCCTGCAGTCCAGTTCCGGGGTCGAGACAAAGCGGCAGAGCGATTGGGCCGCTGAAACTGAACATACCGAGGATCGACCCCGCCAGCGAATCAAACGACTGGTCGCCGATACGCCCAGGTTCCAGTTGTCCTCGATGAAGCGCAGAATCGAGGTGGTGTCGTTGACGGAGGAATCCACGTAGTTCTGCCGCGCTTACGGCGAAATCACCAGGAACGGCAGGCGCGTGCCGTAGCCGCAGCGATCCAGATACGCGCCGATTTGAGTTGGTGTCCCGCACACACCGGCCCCGAAGAGCACGTCGTTGATGGGATCGTTGGACTGGTTCACGATAGGCGGCATAACGTGGTCGTACCAGCCGTCCGAATCGTCGTACGTGATCATGATCGCCATGTGACTCCACTGTGGCAATCGTTGCAGGGCATTGATCGTCTGGACGAGGTAGCGTTGCTCCTGGAGGGCCGTGGAATCAGTGGGGTGCCCGGTGTCGGTGCTCTGGAACTTGATGAAGCTCACGGCCGGAAGCGACCCGTAAACGGCAGCGGTCCAAAATCGTCGAGGGCGTACTGATGGTTGGCTTGGTCGGTTTGTCCGATCTTGTCGGGCGAACTGAAAGGGAGATGATGCGGGTTGGACGTGGATGGATAGTACTGAAACGGATCATAGTGATTGTTTTACGTGGAACTGCAAACCGCCGTGCCGTCGGCGTTGACTCCGGTGCGCGCGAAGGAATCGTAAAACCAGCCCCAAGTAACGCCGGCGGCGTTCAGCAGGTCGCCGACGTTCTTGCTGGTCATCTTTACCGGAGTTGCCCAGTGCAATCGTCGTAGCTGGCTTCGACATTGGCAATGACGGACCCGTTGGCGATTTTACCCGAGATCGTGTTGATGCTGGTTTGATGAGTTTGCCCGGAGATCAGGTTTAGGTGGCCCATCATGGTGGTGCCGAACTCCGTATGCAAGAAATCGTCGCTCGTGGCGAAATGCTGGGCGTAGTTCCACAACGCGGTTACGGTGTTGCCGTCGTAGTAGCCCATGTGTTGGCGTTGGGGCAACCGGTGCCGTTGGTGCTCTCGGCA
>Ga0335073_10014173_pt1 | contig 11179 bp, 6 predicted proteins | sample Lox_Sample_22_FD_207093 | JGI IMG/M metagenome (GOLD analysis project Ga0335073, IMG submission 207093) | Soil microbial communities from Loxahatchee National Wildlife Refuge, Florida, United States - Lox_Sample_2.2 | ecosystem: Environmental > Terrestrial > Soil > Wetlands | place: USA: Florida... | reverse complement strand
GATCGTGTTCGGGCGGTGCTGGCGGCGTTCTATCCCGGCGTTCGCGGCGCCGAGGCCATCGCCAATATTCTGTTCGGCGACGTGAATCCGTCCGGCAAGCTGGCGGTTACGTTTCCCAAGAGCGATGTCGATTTGCCGCATCCGCAGATTGCCGGCATGAATCCCCCACCGGCCGAACCCGTCTCGCCAACTCCGGCGCCCACACCGCAACAGCCGGGACAGCCGGCGCCGGGACGCGGACGTGGCGGCGTGCCGTTCGACGTCCGCTATACCGAAGGATTGAAGGTTGGCTATAAGTGGTACGACGCCGAAAACAAGGAACCGCTCTTTCCATTCGGGCTTGGACTCTCCTACACCACGTACGCGTACTCCGCGCTCAAGGCGTCGCCCGACGGCAATGGACTCACCGTGACGTTTACGGTGAGAAACACCGGAAAGCGAGCCGGTTCGGAAGTCGCGGAAGTTTATGTGTCATTGCCCGCCGCGGCTGCCGAACCGCCCAAACGGCTGGTGGGGTGGGAAAAGGTTCCGTTGGCGCCGGGCGAGGCCCGCAATGTGACGATCCATGTGGAACCGTTGTACCTTTCGGTGTTCAGCGAGCAGCGTGACAGCTGGCAGGTGCCGGCGGGCGATTACCAGGTGATGGCAGGCGCTTCGTCGCGTTCCCTGCCGCTCAAAGCGACGGTGCGGATGGCGGGTAATTGAGCCGCCGGTTACTCCGGGTCGCGGGCGAAGTATAGCGCCACGGCGCGATCGATATTCTGCCGCGAGAGGCGCACCGGTCGGCCTTCATATTCGGAGATGGCCTTCACCAGTTTGTAGATATCGATGGGGTAGCAGGCTCGTAGTGTCTTGGCGCCGGCGGTGTGGCATCGCTCGCGAAGATAGGCGGCACATCCGGGTTCCGCGGGCACCTGATTCGTCTCCACGACCCGCTGGAAGATCCGGTCGAAGACCGATGCATCGACATCCTCCACCAGGACTTTGGTCTGAATGCGGCGCAAAAACGCCTCGTCGGCAAGATCGCGTGGATTCAGGTTGGTGGAGAAGACCACCATCATTTCGAAGGGAACCTTGAACTTCATGCCGGACGCGAGTGTCAGGTAATCGACGCGGCGGTCTAGGGGCACGATCCAGCGATTGAGCAGTTCGCGCGGGGAAAGCATCTGGCGGCCGAAATCATCGATGATGAGAATGCCGTTGTTGGCCTTCATCTGGGCCGGTGAGATGAAAACCCGGGTGGCTTCATCCAGCCGTAATTCCAGCATGGACGCCGAAAGCTCGCCTCCTACGGTGATGCAGGGCCGTTCGCAAGGCACCCAGCGCGGATCGAGCAGGTCGTCGCGTGAATCCACTACCTTGTGTACGACCGGATCGAACAAGGTAATAATGTGGCCGTCGACCTCGACGGCATAAGGCACCAGCACCGCATCGTGGTAGATGCGCAGGATGCGCTCGGCGATACTGGTCTTGCCGTTCCCGGTTCCTCCATAAAGAAACAAGGATTGGTGTCCGATGAGGGAAGGCCCCAGTTGATCGAGCAGGCCGTCGGGCAGGATCAGATCGTGAAAGGCGTTGCGCAGGCTCTCGCGGCTGAGCTGCACGTGGGCCGCCTGCGCGCGCACGACTTCGTGATACTGCTGCAGGGAAACGGGCGCAGGTCCCACATACTGGCAGGCCTCATTGCGCGCGGTGGCCAGCATGCGGCCGGAACTCGTGAGTGAGAACGAGTAGTCGTTGCCGAGCATGCCCTTCACTTCGATGACATGCTGCTGGCGGAACTGGTGGTAGATGGTCTCAAGAACCGGGAACGATAGCTTGAGGGTATCGTGCAGCGTGGCGAGCGTGCCGCTGCCGTGCAGCCAAAGGTACCTCAAGACCAGGTCGCTGACCATGGCGCGATTGATGCCAAGGTCTTCGATGCGGTCGGGAATGACGGGGTGATACTCGCGGCGCATGATTTCAGGCGCGGGATGGATGTCAGTGGCCATAGGGGCGCAACTTCCGGCCTTTGGACTATAACGCGACTATGGCCGTGGAAACAGTACTTCGATGGTTATCGGCAGGAGGTTAACGGAAGAATTCAAAAAGCGGCACTGCGGGACGCTGTCAGGCAGCGCCCCGAACCGGCGGACGGGTTTCTAGCGCCAGTATGCCGCCCGCTGCGCTCGCGCCACGAAATCCTTGGCCTGCTGGATGTTGTTGAGGGCGTTTGTACGCCATTCGGCCGACCGCATGTTGTTGTCTTCGGCGTAGGACAAATCGCGCTGCGCCGAATTCAGCAGTTCCATGGCTTTGGTGAAGCGGTCGCCCCAACCCAGACGGCGGTCGACGGGCACGGCGACATTGGGGTTCGCGCCGTCATCGATCGATGCCGCCCGGGCCGCGGAGATGGCCCGGTCGATGGCGTCGACGGCGCCCCGCTGGTCCCGCATCACCTCGCGCCAGTCTTCCCGCCACAGGAAAGCGCGGGCGCTGCGCAAATCGGAGAGGGCGTGCACATAGCGCGGCTGCACGGAAGCAGTCGGGGGCGGCGGCCCGCCTTCATCGCGAAACCTGTCGTATCCGCCGCGCCGAACAGCGGCTATGGCATCGTCGATGTTGCGGTAAGCCCGGTTTCGCCAGACGGAAGCCATGGGATTGTCCTCCTCACGCCCGATATCGGCGCGCGCGCTGTCCAGCAGACGCAGGATTTCGCGAAACCGGCTTCCGCGTCCCATCCGGGTGTCCACGGGCGGATGGTCGTCAATATCGCGGCGATCCCACATGGCGGCATTATCGACTTCGCGGATGGCGCGTTCCACGAAATCGCTGGCCACCTGCATATCACGCATCACATTTGGCTCGTCCGGAAGCCGCATCAAAATCGCGGCGCGGCGCAAATCGCTGCGTGCATGAAGATAAAGGGGATGGCGCTGTGCCGGCAGACTGGCCGGAAGCAGCATCCCTAGCGATACGAGCATCCAGGCGGGAATTCGCCCCTTTTCGACAAACGTACATCTACTGTTTTGAACTGTCATGGCATCTCCATCCCGAAACGCCCGGGAACCGGGCGGCTTGCGCCGAGTATCGCACAATTAGGGCGTGGGGGAAACAGTTCACCCAATTAATGGAATTTAAGCATATTGATGTCCGGGCAGCGGCTGTGCTGCGTACAATGGCACTATGTTCACTCACCCCAAACGTGTTGTTGTCTCCGTCGCCGCGTCTATTCTCGCCGCCGTCCCCGCATTCGCCCAGGCGCCACCCGTGTACGCCCCGGGCCAAATGGACCAGATAGTCGCGCGCATTGCGCTGTATCCGGATCCTCTGCTGGCCCAGGTGCTGGCGGCGTCCACTTATCCGAACGACATTCCCGCGGCGGCCCAGTGGGCGGACCAGCATCATTACCTCACCGGCCAGGCGCTAGCCGCCGCGATTTCCGCCGACCAATTGCCGTGGGATCCGTCCGTGCAAGCCTTGCTGCCGTTTCCGTCCGTGCTGGAAATGATGGCCGCCGACCCGAATTGGACCGCCGAGCTCGGCAACGCGTTTCTCGCGTCGCAGCCGGCGGTGATGGACGCGGTGCAGCGCCAGCGCGCATTGGCTTCGCGATATGGCTATCTGCGGACGAATCCGCAAGTGATCGTGGGCACCGGTCCGTACATCACTATTTTGCCGGTCAACCCCGCGTTTGTCGTCGTGCCGGCATACGACCCGGCGGTGGTGTTCTTCGCTCCGAGGCCAGGATTCTTCGTAGGCGGCGCGATTCGCTTCGGCTTTGGGATCACAGTCGGCGGTTTCTTCGGACCGTGGGGCTGGGGTGGCGCCGGAATCCGATTCGATTGGGGCGCCCATTCGGTTTGGGTGAATAACGTCGTCTGGAACCGAACCTGGGTGAATCGTGCCGTTTACGTTCACCCCGGTTACGCGTCCTTCCACAGACCCGGGCCCAATTACGTCCGTCCCGCCGAATCGCACGCCTTGGAACCGCGCACCCAAGTGGAGCGCAATGCCGCGCACGAAGGCCGCACACCGCCACGCGAAGACCATCACGGGCGCGGCCGTTAGAGGAGCTCCGCTCTAGCAAGCGCCGATCGCATCGATTCTCGAATCACCACCACAAATGCGAGCGGAAGGGAGGGTTTGCCGTGGCCGCTCGTACCTGGGCGAGACTGCCAGAAATGTAGTACGGTTTTTCCCAGACCCGTCAGCGAGCGGCCGTGCGCGACAGGCGTCTTGCGGGTGACCGTTCCCTTGAAGGGGTCGTGACCGGACGGGCGGCAAAAAACGATCGATGTCCCACGTCACAGCGCTGCGAACGGAACTATTTCACAGCTCCCTGACGGTCGCGCACGCGGGTCAGTCCTGCCCTCGAGGAATGAATCGGGAATCAAACGCCTGACAGCCTTTTGATATCCTCACTCTTTCCGATCCGATTCACTCAGTGTATTGTGGAACGCTCACCTCTCACAGCGGATCGGTGGAGGCTACATGAGAAGCCGAGCCCGCGCACTCGGCGTCCTGCTGGCGCTGTTCGCCGCGACCCAGGGCGCTTGGACACAGCCGCAAGATCCGCCCCCCGTCCTGACGGTCGATGGCGCAGTAGCGCTCGCTATGAAGGGGAATCGCGAACTGCAAGTGTACGCGCTCGACATCGACCGATCGCGCGAGGGAACCGCTGCCATCGAGACGCAGCGTCTGCCCCAGTTCAATTTCTTTGCGCTCGGGGGCGAGGCGCTTCGTCCCATCAGCTTCACAATTCCCGAAGGCGCCCTGGGCATATATCCGAATGTCGGCCCGATTCCGGCGCAGAGTGCGAGCATCACCACACCGCAGAAGTTCACCGGGCTGTTGCTCGGGCAGATCTCGGAGCCGCTCACGCAGCAGTGGAAGATCCACCTGGCGAGCTTGTCTTCGCGATTGACGGAGCAACTGGCCCGCGAACGCCTGGAACAACAGAAACAGGACGTGGCTCACTCCGTCCGCGATCTCTTCTACCAGCTTGTGCAAATCCAAGCCGAGGTGGACAGCGCGGAATCGAACGTCAAATACCTGGTGGAATTGCAGGCGGAGATGGACCGCAATCTCGCCGAGCAATCCGTCCTCAAGGGCGACTCCCTGGCGGTGCGAGCGAAGTTGAGCCGCCAGCGCTATCAATTGCTCACGCTTCACGACCAGTTGGCGATGCAAAAGGAATCCATGAACCGCTTGCTGGGGCGCGATCTCGACACGGATTTTACGGTGGAGGCCGAACCCATACCGGGCACCAGCGAGATCGATCTCAAAGACGCGCGCAGCCAGGCAGCGCGCCAGCGGCCGGAGATTCATCAGGCGCAGCTGCAAACGAAAAAGGCCGATGTGGAAGTTCGCCGCCAGCGCGCCGAATACATCCCCGATCTCAGCCTCCACTTCACGTATCTGGCGTTTCCGAATGTCAATTTCGTGCCGCAGAACATCATGGAGGCGGGCTTTCTGTTCCAGTGGCAGCCATTCGATTGGGGACAGAAGCGGCATAAAACCGAGGCCCTCCGTGACGCCGCCAGGCAGGCTTCGATTTCCGAACAGGATACGGTGCAGCAGGTGATGCTGGACGTGGACGCGAAATTTCGCGGCCTCGCCGAGGCTCGAGCCTTGCTCGACACCACCGCGCTGTCGCAGGAGGCGGAACGCGAAAAACTGCGGGTGGTGACGAATCGCTACGGCCAGAAGTCGGCGCTCCTCTCGGACGTGCTGCAACAGGAGGCGTCGGTGACACAGGCGGATGCGGATTACCGGAATGCGCTGGCGGCGTTCTGGAAGGCCAAGGCCGGCTTCGACCGGGCCTTGGGAAAGGAGTAGGTGTGCGCAACCAGGTTCTTTTCGAGCTTGCCGCGCTGCTCTGCGCGGCCATCGTTCTCCCGGCCTGCCGCGAGCAAAAACTGCCCGAAGCGGCCGTTCAGACCGTGGGCGGCGGCGTGGTGGAAAGCATTCAGCCCGACACGCCGGAACGGTATTCGGCCAGTATCGAACCGTTCGCTACCGTGGATCTGGCCTTCAAATCTGCCGGAATCATCGAACGAATCTATCAGGTTCGCGGAGCCGATGGCCGGATGCGCAATGTTCAACCCGGCGACAAAGTCCCCAAAGATACCGAACTGGCGCAGGTGCGCGCTCTCGACTACCAGCAGCGTGTAGACCAGGCCGAGGCGCAACGCGCACAGGCGGAGGCACAACTGGCCCAGGCACGGGCGCAACTGGAACAGGCGCGCGCGAATTTCAGCGAGGCCGACATTGAATACAAACGTGCCGATACCCTGTTTCAATCGGCGAGCCTGGTGAAACCGCAATACGACCAGGCCAAAGGACGATACGACTCGTCCGCGGCGGCAGTCACAGGCGCCGAGGCCGCAGTCAAAACGGCGGAAGCTGCGTTGGCGAACGCCGCTGCGGCGGTCAGCCAGACCAGGCTCGCGCTCAGCGACACGACTGTGCGGGCACCGTTCACCGGTTGGGTTTCGGCGCGCAACGTCGATACCGGCAGCCTGGTTGGCAACCCGACGATCGGCTTCAGCCTCATGGACACCAGCCTGGTAAAGGCGGTCTTCGCGGTGCCGGATACCAGCCTCGCCGAAGTCCATCTGGGGCAGCATCTGATGGTCATGTTGGACGCGGTGCAGCGTTCCGTGCCCGGCGTGGTAACCTCGATCGCACCGCGGGCCGACCCAAAGAGCCGCGTGTTCTCCATCGAAGTGACCATCGACAATCCACGGGAAGAAGTCAGGCCCGGCATGATCGGATCCTTGACGGTGGCGGGAGTGCGTAACGCAACGCCGCGCACGGTCGTACCGCTCGGATCCGTCGTCAGAAGCCCGTCCGATCCAAAAGGCTTCGCGGTCTACCGGCTGGAGGATCGCGCCGGAAAAACGTACGCCGCTTTGCAGACCATTCAGATCGGCCAGACCTTCGGAAATTCCATTGAAATTCTGCAAGGATTGCGGCCGGGACAGCGGATCATCGCCGTCGGCGGCACGCTAGTGCGGGATGGGCAGGAAGTGCGGGTTCTTCCGTAAGGAGGCCGGGAAATGCCCCATCGAACCGATCAAGACCTGATCCAGCATGAGCACAATACCTCGCGATTCTTCGTCGAGCACCGGCAGATTGCCTGGGCGGCCCTGGTGGCCGTGATCGCCTGGGGCGCGTATGGATATTTCTCGATGCCGCAGCGCAAAGACCCCGAGATTCCGGTCCGGGTAGCGGTAGCCGCCTGTCAGTGGCCCGGCGCCACCGCGCAGGAAGTGGAGCAGCTCATCACCCGCCCCATCGAGCAGGCCATCGCCCAGAACAAGACGATCCATCCGGCCGCGCCCGACAGTTACGGCATCCGCTCCATCTCGCTGCCGGGAGCGTCTTTCGTGTACGTGCAGCTTTCCGAAAGCACCGCCGATAGCCGCGAGCAGTTCAGCGATATCAATCTCAAGCTGCAGGCGCTGGGGCCGCGCCTGCCGAGCGGGGCGACAGGAGTTCAATTCCAGAGCGACTTCGGCGACACCGCGGCCTTGATGATGACGGTGGCGAGCCCTCCAGTGGATGACCTCGAAATCGAGATGCGCGCCCGCTCCGTGGAAGACGCGCTGCGCGCGGCGCGCGGCGCCAAAGGCAAATCCCGGCTCCAACCGGTCAGCATTCTCTATACGTTCCCGTTGTCATTATCGGACGCCACCATAATCAGCGCGGCGGAGGGATTTCAGCGGGCGGCGGAAGGCGCGCACGTGCTGGAACGCGGACGGCTGGTAACCGGCCGCGGATTCATCGGTCTCGACGGCGAATCCGGCCTGGACGACGCCCACATCGAAGCGTTTCTCTTTCGATATATCCAGACCCGCTTGCAGCAATCGGAGTTCGATCCGGATGTGACGGGACCTGTGATCATTCGCGATCTTTCCGAAACGCGGGCCATGCTCGCAACCGTGGCCAACGCCAAATACTCTTACGCGCAGCTCGACAACTACACCGACCTGATCGGACGGACTCTGCTCGGCGCGCCGCAAACCTCGCGCGTTGAACGGAAGGGCGTTCTCCCGCAGGCCGTTTACCTGGATTATTCGCAGGAGCGGCTGGCATCCTATGGTCTGCAGATCACCGATTTGGGCCGCGTCCTGGCGGCTCGCAACATTACTTTGCCCGGCGGAGCCGTCGAGGCCGACGGCCGGGAAATTCTGCTCGACCCCTCGGGCAAATTCGAGGACGCCCGCGCCATCGGCGATGTCATCGTGGGCACCACGAACCCCGGGGCGCCGATCTACCTCCGCGATGTGGTGCACATCAATCGCGCCTACCAGGGCCCGGCGCCCTATCTGAATTTTTACAGCTGGACCGACGAGCACGGCAAACCACAACGCGAACGAGCCATCACGCTCGCCGTCTACATGCGGTCGGGGGAACAGATTCAACAGTTCGGCGCCTCGATAGACGAGAAACTGAAGCAGGTACGGGCGGCCCTGCCGCCGGACCTGATTATCGCGCGCACCTCCGACCAGCCCTTACAGGTCAAAGAAAACATCGACCTGTTCATGGAAGCGTTGCTCGAAGCCATCATCCTGGTGGTCCTGATCGCCCTGATCGGATTCTGGGAGTGGCGGTCGGCCCTGTTGATGGCGCTCTCGATGCCGATCACGCTGGCGATGACTTTCGGACTGGCGCACGCGGTACACATCGATCTGCAGCAGGTGTCGATCGCCACGCTCATCATCGCGTTGGGATTGCTGGTGGACGATCCGGTGGTCGCCAACGACGCCATCAAGCGCGAGATGTCGGCGGGGATTCCGCGTCTTCATGCCGCGTGGCTGGGGCCTACCAAGCTGGCGCGCGCCATCCTTTATGCCACCGCGACCAACATCATCGCCTATCTGCCGTTCCTGATGCTGACGGGAAGCACGGGCGATTTTCTGTACAGCCTGCCGGTGGTGATGACGGCCGCGCTGGTGTCCTCGAGGCTCGCGTCGATGACCTTCATTCCGCTGCTCGGGTACTACCTGCTGCGGCCGCCGAAGAGACCCGCACCTGCCATCGAAGAACGGCGTCAAAGGGGCTTTTATGGCTTGTACTACCGGCTGGCAGGCGCCGCCATTCGCTGGCGTTGGGGCGTGGTGGCGGTCTCCCTCGTCTTTCTCGGCGCAGGCGCGCTCGTGGCTCCCAGGTTGAAGAGTCAGTTTTTCCCCGAGGACGTCCAGTACTGGTCCTACGTCGACATCTGGCTGCCCAACGACGCTCCCCTTTCTCTCACCAACGACACCGCCCAGCGCGCGGAGGCGATTGTGCGGAGAGTGGTGGACGATTACGGGCGGGGCCACCCGCGGAAAGAGCGCGAGTTGCTGCAATCGGTAACCAGCTTTGTCGGCGGCGGTGGACCGCGGTTCTGGTTTTCGGTTTCGCCCGAGCAGCAACAGCGCAATTATGCCCAGGTGCTGATTCAATTGCGCGATAAGGAAGCCACGCCCGAGGTCATCGGACCGTTGCAACTGGCGCTCTCCCGGGAAATCGCGGGCGCGTACGTCACCGTCCATCAACTGCAAACCAATCCCGTGGAGTTTCCCGTGGAAGTGCAGATTTCGGGGACGTCCGACGTGGATCCGAGCCAGGAATCAGCCGACATCGAGAACCTGCGGCGGCTGGCTTCCCAGGTTCAAGATATCCTGCGGCCGATTCCTGGAGTCCAGGTGGTGCAAAACGACTGGTTCGAAGCCAGCGCCGAAGTCAGGTTGCGAATCGATCCCGACCGCGCCAACTTAAGCGGCATCACCAACCGCGACGTGGCGGCATCCACCGCGGCCATCAGCGGTACTCCAGTGACCACGCTGCGCGAAGGCGATCTCCAGATCCCCGTGATCGCGCGCCTGCGGGCTTCGGATCGCGCGCAACTCTCCGACGTCGAGAACCTCTACGTCTATTCGTCACAGGGACCGCAAAAGGTCCCGCTTCGGACGGTGTCGTCGGTGGTGAACGAAATGACCACGGAGCGGGTCCGGCGGCAGGAGCATTTCCGGACGATCGGAATCCACGCCTTTCCGCAGCCAGGAGTGCTGCCTTCGCAGATCCTCAAGGCCGCGATGCCGCGGCTGAACGAGTTTCAGCAGAATCTACCCGCCGGCTACCGCATGCAGATCGGTGGGGAGAAGGCCAAACAGGAGCAGGGTTTCGCGAACCTGACGAAGGTTCTCCTGATCTCGCTGTTGGGAATCTATGCGGCGCTGCTGCTGCAATTCGGCAACGCGGTGAAGCCCCTGCTGGTGTTCGCGGCTACTCCTTATGGAGTCGTGGGGGCGTTGCTATGCCTGGCCGTGATGGGCGCGCCCTTCGGATTCATGGCGTTCCTGGGGATTGCCAGCCTGATCGGCGTGATCGTCAGCCACGTGATCGTGCTGTTCGACTTCATCGAGGAGATGCACGAAAAGGGCGAGCCCTTCGACCAGGCGATCCGAGACGCCGGAATCGAGCGGCTGCGCCCGGTGATCATTACAGTCGGAGCCACCATTCTGGCGCTGTTCCCCCTCGCCAGCCATGGGGGGCCGCTATGGCAGCCGCTGTGTTACGCGCAGATCGGCGGCCTGGCGGTGGCGACGTTCATTACGCTGCTGCTGGTTCCGGTGCTGTACAGCATCGCGGTTCTCGATCTGAAGATCGTGAAATGGAACGTCGCATCGCCGGCGGCCGCCGAATAAGTCAGAAGTACAGCCTGGCCGAAACCTGCACCTGGCGCGGCCCCCATAGCAAACTGCTGGTGGCGGTGGGAGCCAGATACGTCGGGCTGGGCACCATGCAGGCGTTCGTGCCCGGGCAGCGGACGGTCGAGCCGTTGATGACGGTGCTCGATCCGGAGGCCAGGTAGGTGAAGGCGGTGGTATTCACGCTGGCTACATTGGTGGTGTTGAACAGATTGAACACCTCGCCCAAGAGCGACAGCCTGACGCGCTCGGTAATGGCGAATTCGCGGGCCAGGCGGAAGTCGAGATCGCGGTAGCCCGGACCATAGTAGGGGTCGCGGCCAAGCCAGCCGGCGCGCCCGGCGGTGACGCTGGCGTTGTTGGCGTCGCCGGCCGTCAGACCGCCATCGAGCGGGCTGGGCGTACCGCTGATGTTAGCTTGCTGTGGATGCCCGCTGCCTAACGTCAGGATCGTGGAAAATACCCAGCCGTTGAGCAGGAATTTCTCTGCCGGGTTC
>Ga0335073_10014172_pt1 | contig 11179 bp, 11 predicted proteins | sample Lox_Sample_22_FD_207093 | JGI IMG/M metagenome (GOLD analysis project Ga0335073, IMG submission 207093) | Soil microbial communities from Loxahatchee National Wildlife Refuge, Florida, United States - Lox_Sample_2.2 | ecosystem: Environmental > Terrestrial > Soil > Wetlands | place: USA... | reverse complement strand
TACCACGAGCACCGCGGGCAGCAGGCCGAAGCCCCAGTGCAGGCCGACCACCAGGGCGACGTAACCGATGAAGCCCAGCACGATCGACGGAATCCCCGCCAGCACCTCGTACCCGCCGCGCAGGATGCCCCGGTGCCGGCCCGTCGCGAACTCGGCGAGGTACAGGCCGGTGAAAATGCTGATCACGCCGCCGATGATGATGACGCCGAGGGCGATGACCAGCGTGCCCAGGACGGCGTTCTCGATGCCGCCGGTGGGGCCGGCCGTCGTCACCGTCGTCGTAGTGGTCAGGACGCTCCACTTCCAGTGCGGCACCGCCCGGAAGATGACCCCCCCGGCGAGCCAGATCGTCGGCGCGATGACGATGGCCAGGCCGAGGAAGCAGAGGCCCCAGAAGAGCGCGTTCCGGATCTTCCGGCCGGCCGGCACGGCGGGCCAGTCGAAGCTGGCGCCCGTCGAGGATGCCGAGCTTGCCGGGGCCGACGATGGCGTGCTCATTCCGCTCACCCCTCTTAAAAGCCCCGGCCGACCGGGAGCGCGGTGCCGGAGACCCGCCGGACCAGCAGCCGGGCGAGGATGTTCGTGGCGAGGGTGATGACCATCAGGATCAGCGCGAGCTCGGCGATCGTGTCGACGCTGAATCCGCTGCCGTCCCCGAATGCCGAGTCGAGGTTCTGCACGATGGAGGCCGCGATCGTGGTCATCCCGCCGTAGAAGTTCGAGGCGAGCGAACTGAAGTTGGCCCCCGAGACCATGGCCACGGCGATCGTCTCGCCGAGCGCGCGGGCCAGTCCGAGCACGATCGCGCCGATGATGCCCGCTCCCACCCAGGGCAGCGTGACGCGACGCGCGGTCTCCGCGTCCGACATGCCAAGCGCGACGGCGCCCTCGCGCGGCAGGATCGGGACCTGGCGGATCAGATCCCGCGAGGTCGCGGCGATGATCGGGATCACCATCACCGAGAGCACCAGGCCGGAGGTCAGCAGGCCCTCACCGTTGCCCGCCGAGCCGCGGAAGTAGTCCAGCACCGGAACGTCCGGCATGACGTTGGCGATCGGCTGCGCGATGTGGTGCGCGATCCACGGCCCGAACGTCAGCGCGCCCCACAGCCCCACGACCACGCTCGGGATGCCGGCCAGCAGTTCGAGGAACATGCCGACGCCCGATGCGATGCGCCGCGGCAGCCGCTCCACGATCACCAGCGCCGCGCCGATCGACACCGGCACCGCGATGATGAGCGCGATGAACGACGTCAGGAGCGTCCCCACAACCTCGGCCAGCCCGCCGAAGGTCGCGCCCTGCAGGTGCCTGGCCCCGCCGCTGCTGGTGATAACCGCGTTGTAGCCGCCGCCCTGGTCCCAGACGCTCTTGGTGAAGAAGCTCAGGCCGTTGTACCTGAACGCCGGGATCGCCTTGACGATCAGGACCGCCAGTACGAACGCCAGGGCGAGCGTGGGCAGCAGCGCGACCGTCCCGCCGATCCAGCGGATCGCGTCGCGGCCCAGGAAGCTGGCGCGTATGGCGGGGCGGTGGCGGGGGGGCGGCATAGCCGCCCCCCCTTCCGAGCCGCCCGGCCCCGCGACGGGTGCCGATGCAGCCACTAACTCATCCGATCTTCTTGATCTGGTTCTGCGAAAGCGTGACCACGCTGGCCGGAAGCGGCTGGAAGTCCACCGGGTCCAGGTACGTGGTCGCGTCCTGGCCCGAGGTGATCGCCCAGGCCAGCAGAGCCCGGATGTCCTGCGTCTTGGTCGCGCTGCTCTGCTTGGAGTTGACCACGACGTACTCGTAGTTCACGATCGGGTAACCGGTCGGCGCCGGGCCGTTGATCAGCGAGATGCTCTCGTTGGCCGGCGTCTTGGCGATGAAGCTGGACGCTTCGGCCGCAATCGTGGCCGCCGACGGCGACTCGTAGGCGCCCGAGCCGTTCTTCAGCATGGCCTGACCGAGGCCGGCTGCCTGGGTCTTGGCCAGATAGCTGATGCCGATGTAGGCGACGCAGCCCTTGGTGGCGCCGCAGCCGGACACCATCCCGCTGTTACCGGTCTCCGCGAGGGCGCCCGGAACGGAGGGCCAGCTCACCGTGGTACCGACCGCCGAGGAAGCCCACAGGCTGGGGTCCTGGTCGTTTAGGTACGTGGTGAACAGGAACGTGTCGCCCGAGCTGTCGGCCCGGTGCAGCGGCACGATCTTCAGGGACGGCAGCGGGACGCCCGGGTTCAGGGCGGCGATCGCCGGTGCGTTCCAGTTGGTGATCTTCCCGCTGTAGATCTGGGCCAGCACGGTCCCGCTGAGCTTGAGGTTCTTGACCCCAGGCACGTTGTAGTTGACCTGCTGAGCGGAGATCGCCACCGCGATGTTCATCATGCTCGGATAGGTGGACCTCTCCGAACCGGACAGGTAGGCGTCGGACCCGCCGAGGTCCACCGTGCCGGTGCTCGCGTCGGAGATGCCGGTACCGGAGCCGGTGCCGCCGGCCGTGATCGTCACCTGGGTGAAGAGCTTCTGGTACGCGGTAGCCCAGCTGCCGAACAGCGGGTACAGCAGGGTGCTGCCGGTCTCGGTGATCGAGGCGGCAGCCTTGGCCGGCGAGGTCGGCAGGGCCGGACCTGTGTAGGTCGACGTTTTAGCAGTCGACGATGACGTCGGCGTGGAACTGCCATTTGAATTACTGCTGCAGGCAGCCGCCAGCACGGTGAGCGGGACCAGGGCGGCCGCTGTGCACACCAAGCGGATTCGTTTGGCCACCGGGGAATACTCCTTTTCCTTTGCACGCTGACGCGTGCGCTACACGACTCGCACGCGGCGCGTGCGATGAGGTCCGCGCCTGAGCGCGGCTCTTGCCCCCGGGCGGGAGGAGTGGCTTCCTCCCGTCCGGGCGGGTCAATCAGCCGAAGCGGCCGCTCACGTAGTGGGCGGTCTCCTCGTGGGCGGGGTGCTCGAAGACCTGTTCGGTGTCGCCGTGTTCCACCATGTGCCCCTGGTACAGGAAGATGGTGCTGTCGGCGATCCGGCGGGCCTGGGCCAGGTTGTGCGTCACGATCACGACCGTGATATCTGGCGTCAGGTCCCGGATCAGCGCCTCGATCGACTCGGTGGCGAGCGGGTCAAGCGAGGAGGTGGGCTCGTCGAGCAACAGGACCTCGGGCCTGATCGCGAGCGCCCGGGCCAGGCACAGCAGCTGCTGTTGCCCGCCAGACAGGCGGAACGGGGAGTCCTTGAGCCGGCTGGCGACGGCGTCCCACAGCCCGACCTCGCTGAGCCGCTGCTGAGCGATCTCCTTCAGCTCGGCCCGGCCGGCCATCTTGTGCGCTCGTACCCCGGCGACCACGTTGTCCATGATCGACATGGGGAACGGGTTCGGCCGCTGGAAGAGCATGCCGACCCGGCGCCGCAGCGACATTAGGTCCACGCCCGGGTGCCAGATGCTGCGGCCGTCCAGGAGCACGTCGCCGTCGTGCCGGTACCCGGTGACCTTGTCGTTCATCCGGTTGAACGTCCGCAGCAGCGTGGACTTGCCCGATCCCGTGGGACCGATCAGCGCCGTGATCACGCCCTTCTGCACGTTCGTGGAAATATCGGACAGCACCGCCCGCTGCCCGAAACTCAGCGTCAGATCCTCGGCCCGGATCGCCGCGGCCGCGCTGGCCGCGCCGGGAGTATGCGCGCTAACCGGAGCACCGGAGGAATCGGTCGCCGCCGTCGGGACGCCGCCACCGGGCCGCGCCGGGTCAGCCTCGATCGACATGATGTCGCCTTGCCCCCAAGCATCGTGATGAGCGGGCCGCTTTGTCGCGGCCAGGACCAGTTCTATGGGGCGAAGGTAACGAGCAGTTGAACAACAGGTGATTGGGAAGGCGACGAACGGACGGCAAGAAAAAGAACAGCCGTTTGGCGCGGGCACCGAACGGGGACGACCCCGCGGCCGCGTTGCGTCGGCCGAGGATCGTCCCCGGATCGTATCGGGATGGTCCCGATGTCGTAGGCGGTGGGCCTAGACGGCCACCTCCAGCTCGGTGATCTTGCCGGTGTCCGCGGATACCACCCGCTCGGCGCGGACGTTGCCGGGCGCGAGCACCCGCAGCGTCCAGGACCCGGGGGCGGCGAAAAACCGGAATCCGCCGTCCTCGCCGAGCGGCACCTCGGCCACGAAGTCCCCGCCCGAGTTGAGCAGCCGCGCGTAGCCGACGGCCACCGCGGATCCGTCGCGCGTCACCCGGCCCTGCACCACCGCCTGGACGCCGGCGTCCGTCGCCGCGCTCGCCGGCGCGCCTCCGGCCGGGGCGCCGCAGCCGTCGGCGGTCACTTGCCGTCTCCGAGCTCGATCGGAACGCCGACGAGCGAGCCGTACTCGGTCCACGACCCGTCGTAATTCTTCACGTTGGGCTGGCCCAGCAGCTCGTGCAGCACGAACCAGGTGTGCGCGGAGCGCTCGCCGATCCGGCAGTACGCGATGGTGTCCTTGCCGAAGTCCAGCCCGGCCTCGTCGCCGTACAGCGCGCGCAGCGCGTCGTCGGACTTGAACGTGCCGTCCTCATCGGCCGCCTTGGACCACGGCACGTTCTTGGCGGTCGGGACGTGCCCGCCGCGCTGGGCCTGCTCCTGCGGCAGATGGGCCGGGGCGAGCAGGCGTCCGGCGAACTCGTCCGGCGAGCGCACGTCGACCAGGTTGTCCTGGCCGATGGCCGCGACCACCTCGTCGCGGAACGCCCGGATCGCGTGGTCCTGCTCCTGCGCCTGATAGCTCGTCTTGGCCCGCTGCGGGACCTCGGTCACCAGCTCGCGCGACTCGAGCTCCCACTTCTTGCGCCCGCCGTCGAGCAGCTTGACGTTGTTGTGGCCGTAGAGCTTGAAGTACCAGTACGCGTACGCGGCGAACCAGTTGTTGTTGCCGCCGTAGAGAATGACCGTGTCGTCGTTGGCGATACCGCGCTCGGAGAGCAGGGCCTCGAAGCCGGCCTTGTCCACGAAGTCGCGGCGCACCGGGTCCTGAAGGTCGGCCTTCCAGTCGATCTTGACGGCGTTGCGGATGTGACCCTTGTCGTAGGCGCTGGTGTCCTCGTCTACTTCGACCAGAACCACGCCCGGGTCACCGCCATGGGCCTCGACCCAGTCGGCGTCCACGAGGACGTCGGAACGGCTCATATGGGAACCTCCTTGTCAGTTTCGGCCGACGTCAGCGATGAGCGACCCGGCCGGATACGTCGGATGAACAGATACATTTCGCAGCCCAAGCAGAGCCCGAAGACTCCGTTCAGGAACGCCGCAAGCAGGCCGGCCGAGGCGGCCGCCATCCCCAGCGGCGTGATACCCGCTGCGTACCCAATGACCCCCATCAGGCTGATTACCAGGCCCACGCCCTGGGCGAACCGGGGCGGGGCCTCCGCCTCGAGCTCCTTGGGCGGCCCGAGACGCGGCCGCACCAGCCAGCGGTAGATCAGCCCGTAGGGGGCGTTTCGCATCCCGAAGATGGTGGCCACCGCGAAAACCAGCGCCTGCGCGGCGAGCAGCCAAACGTTTCCGGTGATCAGGACAAGCACAAAGACCACCGTTGTGATCAATGCTCCGAAACGCGGCCCTCGCGGATCGATGTCCATCTGCGTGTCCCTTCGGGGGTGCTGGCGGGTCGGGCCGTTGACGCGGCGCCCGCCTGGCGCGCTTCCTGCTGCTGCGCCCGGCTCGTGGCCGGTGGCGCGCCCTACCTCGACAGCCTGCTCCGGCCCTTGCCGCTGCGGGCCAGGCAGACGAGGAAGGTCAGCTGGCGGCCCCGCAGGACGGTGGCGCGGAAGGCTGGCTACTGCCGGGAGAAACGCGACACTGCGCGGTCGCGACACGGCAGAAGTCGACGGCGCGCCGTCTGGTCAGCAACGACCGGGGCGGCCGGGCCGTCCCGATCGCGGGGGGAGCTGATGTCCAGACAGGCACAACGCCGATGCTATGCGCGGCCGGGCGTACTGTCACTATCCTCCCTTTCCCGATCTGACCAATAGGAATCAAGTTAGGACGCATCGCCCACCGCGTCTCCCACGGCGTCGCCCACCGCGGCGATGACGTCGGCCTTGCGCGGCTGGCCGCTGGCCCGCTTCGCGATCCGGCCATCGGGGCCGACGACCAGGACCGTGGGCGTCCGGCGGATGTCCAGGCGGCGGACCAGGTCAAGCCGCGACTCGGCGTCGATCTCCACATGTGACACGCCGTCGATCATCCCCGCCACCTCGGCCAGGATCTGCCTGGTGGCGCGGCATGGCGCGCAAAACGCCGAGGAGAACTGCACGAGCGTGGCCCGCTGGCCGAGGGGCAGCCCGAGTTCGGCGCCGGTGATCAGCGGACCGGCCGGGCTCGCTTGGTCCGTCTGTGGTGCGGACGCCGGTCGCATCCTGCCGTTCGTCCGCTGCCAGGCCAGCCCGGTCAGCACCGCGACGACGAGGGCCGCGATGAGGGCAATGATTCCGGGGGGCACGATTTGCTAAGCGCCGCCGAGCGTGACCGCATTCCCGCGGGCACGGTCCGGTTCACGCACCGACACCGCCGGGCGCCTCGGCATGCGCGGCAGCAGCCGGTTCCCGGCACTTGCCGCTGCGCCCGGCCGCCATCCCCCGGTCAACGCGGGGTGGTCGCGCTGCCGCCGCGCGGCCGGCCGCCATGTAAATTGGCGGGGATCTTGACCAGCACCTGCCCGCCCGGTCCGGTGATGTCGAAGCTGTGCACGTCGGCCATGGGCGTCGACGACTTGGCCGGATACCAGTTGCTGTCGTCGCTTCCGGTCACCGTCCAGTCGCCCGCCACGAGGTGCTTGCCGCCGGAGTTGATCACCCAGAAGACGCAGTGCGTGCCGTTCTTGATGCCGGTGACCTGAACCTGCATCGCGGTCCCGGACCCCTCCGAGTGGTAGTACACGGCCGCCGTGACGTCGGTCTGCTTGTTGTCGCCGCGCGCCAGGTAGGAGATGTAGGAGCTGCCGCCTTCCGTGGCGTTGTGGTCATGCGTAATCACGGCTCCGCCGACGATCCCGCCTCCGACCGCGATGACCGCGGCGGCCGCGGCCGCGGCGATGCCACGCCACCTGCGAGCCCGGCGCCGCGCGGTCACCTGGGCCAGGATGGAGTCGAGCATCTCGGCCGGAGGCTCTTCGAGCTTCTCGGTGCCGAGAGCCAGTCGCTCGGCGTCCTCCCGCGGCACCCGGCCGAGCAGGGCGGGCAGCCCGGCCAGCCCGGCCAGTTCTTCGCGGCAGTCCGGGCAGTGGCCGAGGTGGGCGTCCACCGTCGCGCGCTCGGCAGGATCGATCGCGCCCACCACGTACACGCCGAGGGCGTAACGGATGTCCCCGCAATCGGTGAGCCCGGTCATGGCGCGAGCCCCCGTTCCTCTAGTGCCAGCTTGAGTGCGCGTAGCGCGTAAAAAGTCCGTGACTTGACGGTGCCGGGCGGGACGCCGAGGGCCACCGCCGCCTCGGCCACCGACTTGCCCCGGTAATAGGTCTCCAGCAGGACCCGGCGGTGGTCGGGCCGCAGGGCCCGGACCGCATCGGCAACCGCCCACGACTCCAGGGCGCGTTCCGCGTCGTCCGGGGCCGCCACCAGTTCCAGAGCCGCCTCGCCCACCTCATGCGGCCTGGCCCGCCGCGCCCGGTAGGCGTCCACCGCGAGGTTGCGCGCCACCGCGAACAGCCACGGCCGGGCGGGCCGCTCGGCGATCGCATCCGGGTGCATCCACGCTCGCAGCAGGGTCTCCTGCACGATGTCCTCGGCGCGCTGACGGTCTCCGCTGGTCAGGTGCAACGCGTACCGGAGCAGCGGTCCGGCATGCTCGGCGTACAGCGTACGCACAAGCATCTCATCCGAGGCCGATCCGCGCGTTCCACGGCCGCCAGCCCCTTCTAGCCCTGCCACAGCCTTTCTAACGTCTCCTGAGGTCACGTCGGTTCAACGTCGTTCCGCGCAATTTCGTCGCTCCGCGCTACCACCCAGAATCCACATCGACCCCGCCCAGGCAACGGGACGACATTCGAACACAGTTTGCATACTATGCCGGACCATGCTATGGTAACTCGAAGAGAGAATCGGACACTCCTCGGAAGGAGGTCCAGATGGCCGACCTGCCCGACGACGACTTCGACGCCGGTCACCTGGACTTCTATCGCGAGCCCCCGACGGAAGACGAGCTGTACGGGACCGACCTCGACCCTGCGACCAGCCCGCCCGAGGGGTGGGAGGTCATGTCCGACGCCCAGCGCCGCGAGTTACTCGGCGACGACAACTATCCCGTCGATCCGGCCGAGGACCCGGACCAGGAGGACCGGTTCCCGGAGTTGATCGAGGCCGGGTTCCTGCACCGGTACCCGGTGCCGGGCGCGACCGGGTTCCGGGCCGGCGGACCGCTGGATGTCATGCCGCCCGGTGAAGAGCTGGCCTGGCACCTGGGCGCCGCCCGCCAGCGCGGCCTGGACCAACTCTCGGACGACGAACTGATAGGGGTGCTCACCGCCACCCGGCGGATCCAGTCGTGGCAGGCCGGGCTGGAACTGGCCGCCACCGCCGAACTCGACGCGCGCCGCGCCGGGCCCGACGGCCGCGAGGGCGAGCACGTCGACGACGAGCTGGCCGCCGCGCTGATCCTGACTCCCCGTGCCGCGCAGGCCCAGCTGGAGCTGTCCCGGCAGCTGGAGCGCCTCCCGCACACCGCGGGCCTGCTCGCCAACGGGATCATCGACCGGGCCCGCGCCGCGGTCATCGCCCGGCAGCTGGCCGTGCTCAACGACGCTGACGCGGGCGCCGTAGACGCGGTGGTCGCCGCCACGGCCGGGCAGGTGACCACCGGCACGCTGAGCGCGCGGTGCCGCGACGCCGTCGACGCGCATGACCCGCAGGCCGCGCTGCGGCGCAAGAAGCAGGCCGAAAAAGACGCCCGGGTCGAATGCTGGGCCGAGGACACCGGCACCGCGGCCATGGCGGGCCGTGACCTGGACCGGGCCGCGGTCATCGCCGCGGACAAGAGCCTGGATACGGCCGCCCGCTGGCTGCAGGCCCAAGGCGCCGACGGCACCATGGACCAGCTGCGCGCCGCAGCCTTCCTGGCCCGGCTCACCGGCCAGCCCCTGCACACGTTCCTGCCACCCCAACCGGACGGTTCGGGAGCCGCTGGTACTGCGGGCGCTGGGGGAGGCGCGGGCCCCGCCGCTCCGTCGGCAGGCGCGGCCGCCTCGCCTGGCCCCGGTGACCAGGCCCATCCGCGGACCTGGCCCGCGGCGTCCGGCGGCCCGGGCTTTCAGCCCCCCGCCGGGCCGGGCCTGGCCGGGATCAGCGGGATCAACCTGACGGTCCCGGCGGCCACCGCCCTCGGCCTCGCCGACCGGCCCGGCCACATCACCGGCACCGGCGCCAGCGGTCCCGCCGACGCCGAGACCTGCCGCCAGCTCGCCGACGCCCTGGCCCGCAACCCGGCCACCCGCTGGTGCATCACCGTCGTCGACCGGAACGGGCGCGCCGTCGCCCACGGCTGCGCCCGCGCCGGACCCGGACCGCCGGGCAGCGACCGCCGGGCCTGGCTCGCATCGGTGAAGATCACCCCGATCGAAATCGGCAGCTGCGCCCACCGCTACGAATCGGCCGGCTACCACCCCAGCCCGACCCTGCGCCACCGGATCAAGATCCGCAGCCCCCGATGCGGATTCCCCGGCTGCCGCCGACCCGCCCGACGCTGCGACGACGACCACACCATTCCATGGCACAAAGGCGGACGGAGCTGCGAGTGCAACCTCCACCCGCTCTGCCGGCGTCACCACCGGTGCAAACAAGAACCCGGCTGGCACCTGGCCCAGCCCCAGCCCGGACTCCTGATCTGGACCGCGCCCAGCGGCCGCACCTACACCGTGACGGCGGAGCCCTATCCGGTCTAGAAGTGGATGGTCTCCGGGTTAACGGCGGTGCCGCCCAGGAGCGAGCCGTCCTCAGCCTCCCGCGAAGGGGGGCAGCACCTCGATCACCGCGGCGTCTTCCAGCACGACGGAATCCCGCGCCCGGCTCCCCACCGGCTCGCCGTTGATCAGGAACGACGATCGGGCCAGCACCGAGCGCAGCCGCTCGTCCTGCTCGCCGGGCCCGCCCGGGCCGGCCTGGCCGCGCGCCGCGGCCAGCGCCTCGGCCAGCGTGGCCGCGTCGATCGTCTCCTCGGCGATACCCGCCGCCTCCTTCGCCGCTGCCCAGTAGCGCAGGGTCACGATGGTCATGTCAGCTATCCTTGCCTATGACGAACCCGGGCGGCGCAGCCCGGGATAGGGCGGGAGTCAAGGCAGCCTCCCGCGGATGACTCCGCGGGATGGAGGTGGCGGCGGTTGAGCACTGTGCTGCTGCTCACTGACGCACCCGATCCTGCCGCCGACGTCCTGCCCTCGCTGAGCCTGCTGCCCCATATGGTCCGTACCGGGCCGGCCTCCGCGACGGCGGCCAACGGCGGTTCCGGTGTCGACGCCATCCTGGTCGACGCGCGGCGAGACCTGGTGCAGGTCAGGCGCCTGCTCCGGTTGCTGCACGGCGCCGAGATGTCCGTCCCGGTCCTGGCCGTCGTGACCGAGGGCGGCTGGGCCGCCGTCACGGCCGACTGGGGCGCGGACGACGTGATCCTGCACACCGCGAGTCCCGGCGAGGTCGATGCCCGGCTCCGCCTGGCGATCGGCAAGCTGGCGCCGGCCGCGTCCGGCGAGATCCGGTCCGGTGACCTGCTCATCGACGAGTCCACCTACTCGGTGCGACTGCGCGGCCACTCGCTCGACCTGACGTTCAAGGAATTCGAACTGCTGAAGTTCCTGGCCCAGTACCCCGGGCGGGTCTTCACCCGGGCTCAGCTGCTCCAGGAGGTGTGGGGCTACGACTACTTCGGCGGCACGCGGACGGTCGACGTGCACGTGCGCCGCCTGCGCGCCAAGCTCGGGGCCGAGCATGAGGCGCTGATCGGCACGGTCCGCAACGTCGGCTACCGTTTCGTCCCGGTCAGGGGCGACGAAACCACCCCGGGCCAAAGCACGGCAGACCAAGGCCGCCAAAGTGCGACAGACCAGGGCCACACCGACCAAGGCCACACCGACCAAGGCCACACCGACCAAGGCCCGGCAGACGAGCCCGGCCCGGACGACCACGGCCGACCGGCCAACCAGGGGGAGGCGCGTGCCGCGCATGCCGACGTC
>Ga0335073_10014171_pt1 | contig 11179 bp, 10 predicted proteins | sample Lox_Sample_22_FD_207093 | JGI IMG/M metagenome (GOLD analysis project Ga0335073, IMG submission 207093) | Soil microbial communities from Loxahatchee National Wildlife Refuge, Florida, United States - Lox_Sample_2.2 | ecosystem: Environmental > Terrestrial > Soil > Wetlands | place: USA... | reverse complement strand
GCGCTCACATGGCACTCGAGGCCGCGAGCCTCATGCGGTGGAAAGCCGTATGGCTCTATGAGCAGCACCTTGAGTGCGGCGCTGAGGCCAACATGGCGAAGTTCCTGGCCTCCGAGGCGTCGTTCGCCGCTGCCAACGCCGCCGTCGACACGCACGGCGGGTTCGGCTTCGCGCAGGAGTACGACATCGAGCGCAAGTTCCGCGAGACCCGCCTCTACCAGGTAGCACCGGTGTCGAACAACCTCGTGCAGGCGTTCGTCGGACAGCACGTCCTCGGGCTGCCCCGCTCCTACTAGACGCGGTACGACGGGCCACTGCCGATCCGAGCGCGATCAGCATCCCCCCGTTCATGCCTGGTCGTCCCGGACACACGCAGCGGATGCACGAGACGGCGACCGCCACCACAGCCGACGAGGTGCTATCGATCTCGAGGACGCAGTCCGGCCCGCGGCAAAGCGCGTGCGAGAGACTTCGCATCGCACTGCTCGCCGATCCCCTAACTCAACCGAACGGGCCGCCCTCCGCATCAACTCAGCCGGCGCCGGGTTTGATCGCCGTACAGCGCAGTCGGGACACCGTCGAACCGTTGGACCGGGCCCACGGTGACGCTACTGCCCAAGCGTCCTCCGATCGCGCCCGCCAAACCGCAAATCGCGACGCCATCTGGCAGCGAGGGAGCGCCCACCGCTCGGAAGAAGATGGCATCTAACCTCGCAGCCGCTCTAGGGCGTTCGCCCCAGCCCCAGCCCTACCCCAAGCTCGAGCGACTCGTCCGCGAGCACCACGACCAGAGCCGCCTCGCGCGCCTGGACGCCGATGCCGTCACCGGGAACCCGGCGACGCGAGCACGCCAGTTTCGGCGCTCGAGGCTATCCGGTACCACAGACCTCACTGCGCCAACTGGAGCACCGCATACACATGCTTAAGGACTTGGCGCTCATCGGAGGTGACGGTAAGTTCGACTGCCACGCGATCGTTATCGAGTTTCGTTACCACAGCGCCAGAAACCGTGATGCGCGCCGACCGATGCGCCGGGACCGGAACCACGGCAGAAAACCGAACCGAGTAGCTGCGGACCGCTCCTGGATCGCGCGCCCAATTGGTGGCGAGACGCGCCGCCAGGGCCATCGTGAGCATTCCGTGCGCGATCACGTCAGGCAGTCCCGCTCGCTCAGCAGCCCGCTCGCTCCAGTGAATCGGATTGAAGTCGAGGGACGCACCGGCGTAACGGATAAGATCGGCGCGGCTGACGTCGACGGCGAGCTCTCCGAGTGAGGCCCCGGCCTCGACCTCAGCGAAGGAGCGGGTCACCGGCTCAGACATTCAGACTCCCAGTCGCGGTGCCACGAGAGACGAGCAGGCTCGTGACACGACAAACCTCCTCGCCACCCTCGTCGGACAGCACACAGAGAATCTCGATGACTTCGTTGGATCCGGCCTCCCGAATGTCTGCAATGGTGATCATGCCGCGGAGGACATCGCCCGCGTAGATCGGACGAGTCAGCTCGATCCGCTGTTCTCCGTGAACGACCCGTCCGAAGTCGAGTCCCACTTCCGGATCGGTCCGAGGTCCCTGGCCCATGAGCAACGACGGCACAGATCCGAACGTCGGAGGGGCGGGCACGTCGCGGTGCCCGGCTGCCCTGGCGAGCTCGACGTCGCCGTACATCGGGTCGTCATCGCCAATCGCGGCTGCGAACTCCCGGATCTTTTGCCGGGAGACGTCGAACGGCGGACCCGGGTCATAGCGGCGACCAATGGCTAAACGGTTGAGCCCCATCTCACATATGCCTTCCACCAGCGACTTCAATGGTGATTCCCGTCAGGTAGCTCGCGAGATCCGAAGCGAGGAAGGCGGCCACCTTGGCGATCTCGTCAGGTTCGCCTGCGCGCCCCATCGGCACGGCCGCCTCCCATTCTTTGAAGATCTCCGGCGGCATCGCGGCAGTCATCGGCGTCCGGATCAAGCCCGGCTGGATTACGTTCACCCGCACGCCCGCATGTGCCACCTCCTTCGCGGCAGCCTTCGAAAGGCCAACAATCCCTGCCTTCGCAGCGCTGTAGTTGGTCTGCCCCACGTTGCCGACCTTGCCGGCGAGCGATGAGATATTGATGATCGAGCCTCCGCTCTCCTGCGAGCGCATCTGCAGGGACGCAGCCCGAGTCCCCAACCACGTGCCCCGTAGATGAACGGCTATAACCGCGTCGAAGTCATCCACCGACATCTTGCGCATCGTCGCGTCGCGCGTGATGCCCGCGTTGTTCACCATCGTCGTCAGGGCGCCGAACCGCTCGACGCAACGGCCGATCGCAGCATCGACCTGCTCAGGCGCGGTGATGTCGCACACGACGGACTCCGCTCGACCACCATCACCGACAATGCTCGCCGCGGCGTCCTTGCCGGCCCGGTCCTCAAGGTCGGCGATCATCACAGCAGCCCCCTCCGAAGCGAACCTCTGCGCGATCGCCAAACCGATGCCCCGTGCACCACCCGTCACAACTGCGGCGCGTCCATCAAGTAGGCCCATCTGTCCTCCTTTGCTGTCTCTTGCGTTGTCGACCACGGTCCACGATGCGGTCACCAACGCCGCTTACTTCCGTTCCCCACCATCCCCGGCCCGCCCTCTGGCAGGACCTCCACACGGCGGATACGGTGGATCCGAAATTGCCCCGTGGTCCGTTACCGGTGAAAGTCGGGGAAGGGCCTGAGCCCGGCAGCTACCTCAGGCGAGCTCGAACAGGGCCGCGACCCCTTGACCACCGCCGACGCACATTGTCTCCAACGCAAATCGCCCCCGTCTGCGCCGCAGCTCGTGAAGCATCGTCGCCATGATCCGACCTCCCGTGGCTCCAACCGGATGACCGAGCGATATTCCCGACCCGTTGACATTGAGTCGGTCGGCGTCGTGCCATCCCCATTCCTTTAGGACGGCGAGGACCTGAGCGGCGAACGCCTCATTGATTTCGACGACGTCCATTTGATCGAGCGTGTGGCCCGTGCGGGCAAAGAGTTTCGCGACGGCCGGGACCGGCCCGATCCCCATCGTCGCCGGCTCGCAGCCTGCCGCCGCCCACCCGACCAGATACGCCATGGGTTCGAGATCGAGTTCTTCCAGGACGTCCTCGGCGACGACCAAACAGGCCGCAGCGGCGTCGTTCTGCTGAGCAGCGTTTCCGGCGGTGACAATGCCGTCTGGAATTATGCTTCGGAGCCTCGCGAGGGTCTCAGGCGTCGTCTCAGGACGCACACCCTCGTCTCGGTCGACCAGAACCGGATCACCTCGGCGCTGCGGCACCTCGACCCCGACGACCTCATCGGTGAACGCTCCAGATTCCCAGGCAGCGGCCGCCCGCTGCTGACTTCGCGCGGCGAAACCATCGGCCTGCTCCCGCGTGATTCCGTACTGCTTTGCGAGGTTCTCTGCCGTCTCGATCATCCCGCTGATCTCGCCAAACCGCCACACCGGTTGGGAGCGTTCGCGTCCACGGTCGAGGCGGTCATGCAGGACGAGGGAGCCGCTCTTCTGGCCCCACCGCGTGCCGGTGGCGTAGCGTTCGATATTGCTCATGCTCTCGACACCACCCGCCAGCACGACGTCGGCGACGCCTGTTTGAACCTCCATCGCGCCGATCGCCACCGCGGTGAGTCCGCTACCGCACCGCCGATCGACCTGCAGCCCGGGTACCCCGATGGGCAAACCTGCGTTCAGCGCGACCCAACGACCGACGCACGGGACCTCAGAGTTCGCATACGACTGCGAGAAGCAGACATCTCCGATTCGCTCAGGATCAACGCCCGTCCGGTCGACGACCGCCTTGACGACGGTCGTCGCCAAATCCTCCACCGGAACGGGCTGTAGGGCCCCGCCAAACGCTCCGACGGGGGTCCGAAGGGGCGATACGATCGCGACTCGACGCATCCATTTCTCCTTACGCGCTTTTGCCTGCGGCACAGCTCGTCCTTAGGGACATCTCGCCCTGTTCGAAGCTAGCGTGGACCGGTCGACTCTAGCGATCGGTACAGCATCGTTGTGACGAGTGACCCAGACGCGTTACCTGATCCCACAATGCGCACCGGCAACAGGCCACCGCCCGTCACATTAGTCACGCCGCTCTGCATCCCCGCGGCGATATCGATACGGATTACCGCGGGGGCTGGCGACCACGCCCATCGCCTCAGGCCGTAGCTAGTCACCTCGAGCAGACTCCGAAGTCGACACAGAGCCGTGGCCGCTGCTACTGACGCGCGCCTCGAGGCGCACAACCGGTGCGCCGGATGCCGCCATAACCCCGGCATGGTTCAGGGCTCGGCTGAGGTTCCGGCGACGTGCGTACAAACTCTCTCCTCCTCGATTGTGCGCGCCAGCACAGAGCCAGCAGAGACTCTCAAACGCGAGACTAAGATATGTTCGCCGGTGACGGCACCACTGGACAACTGCCCGAAGCGACAGCCACCGGCAGTCGCGTTTCTGATAGAGAGAGAAGCTGCGAAACGCGACTAGGAAACTGCCTTGGAGCCAACGACCACTGAACCCATCCTCTATGACGTTCACAGCGGGATTGCGACGATCACGCTCAATAACCCGCCAATGAATGTCGTGACGCTCGACATGATGCCCGCCCTTGACCGCGCACTCGACGCCGTCGAGCACGATCCCAGCGTGCGCGTCGTCATTCTTACCGCGGCCGGCGACCGCGCGTTCTGCGCGGGGTCGGATGTTGCCGAGTTCGACGCATTCATGGAGCCCGGCGCGGTCGTCCCTAAGAAGCTGTGGCGCCAGTACGAAGTGTTCGGACGCCTCGACGCGCTTCCCAAGCCAACCATCGCCGCGCTTCACGGCTATGTCTATGGCGGTGGACTCGAGTTGGCCGTATGTTGCGACCTGCTCGTCGGAGACGAGGACACCTTGGTGGCCTCGCCTGAGATTAAGCTCGGAGTGTTTCCCAGCACCGGCGGGACGATTCGGGTGACGCGGCGCATTGGCGAGGGCCGCGCCAAACAACTGATGTTTCTTGGGACGCCGATAACCGCCCGCGTCGCGCACGATTGGGGCATCTTGAACTACATCGCGCCGCCCGGTGAGAGTCGCCGAGTGGCGCTGGAGGTCGCGGCCGTTCTCCTAGAGCGACCGCCTGTCGCGCTCAGCTACTGCAAGCAATCCATCGACATGAGCTTCGACACGAGTCAGGACGACGCCCTGCGGCGCACGCTTCCGCTCAGCGACCGTGCGTTCAGCTCAGCCGAGTGTCGCGAAGGCGTCCGTGCGTTCCGTGCTCGCGAGACGCCTCGGTTTTGACCCGAGCCCTTTTGAGGGTGTCCGCTCTCGGCGGATAACGGGTGCTCGCATATCTTTCGAGCGGACCCCGATCTCGCGTGTGCCGGCGGGCCGCAGCCTGTGTGTCTTCCCGGTCTCGACAGTCGCGGGATCCAGGTTTGACCCGCGGTTAGTGACGGTCGCGAGCTCAGGGACGACGCCCTTCATGGAAACTCGGACTCGGTCAGCGCGGCGCCTGGGCGCAGCTGAGATGGAGGGCGCGGCGGCCCCGGTCTGGGGCGCGCTGCGGAGGGACCATCTGGCCGGAAGCGAAGGAAGGCCGCACCAATCAGATTCGAAGTTCCACTAGGGTGGCGCTGAGCTCGATGCGTGCGCCGCGTTGTCTGGACAGCATCGACGAGTTCGACTTCGTCGAGTGGATCCAGGCCGGCGATCGAGTGACATGGGGGCAAGCTTGCTCTGAACCCGTATCGCTTACCGGAGCTCTGTTAGACCAGCGCGCCGCCATCGGCGGCTTCGAGGTGTTCATCGGCCTAGGAGCGCGGGCAACCGTACGGCCCGAGCATACGGACTGGGTAGAGGTACTGAGCTACACCGGAGCCGGACCCAACGCGGCCTTGAGCCGAGCTGGGTTGCTCAACGTGCTCCCTAGTCACTACTCAGACTATCCCCGCCTCATCACTTCGGGCCGGCTGCGCGTTGATGTTGTTCTGCTCCAGCTGGCGCCACCGGACCAGTTTGGTCATTACAGCCTCAGCCTCGGGGACGAATGGCTCTCCCCGGCACTGGAGAGCGCGCGGACGGTCATCGCCGAGGTGAACCACCAAGCGCCGCGGACGTGTTCTCGGATGCTGACCGAGGACGAACTCGACGTGATCGTCCATACGTCCCGTCCCCCCGTGGAGCTCGGGAGGCGGCGCCCCGGCGAGGTCGAGCGCCGTATTGCGGAGAATGTGCGGGAGTTGGTTCAGGATGGCGCCACTCTGCAAGTCGGCCTCGGGACCCTGCCGGATGCGATCCTGGGCGCGCTGCAGCACCATCGCGACCTCGGCATCCACTCTGGAGCGATCGGAGATTCGGCGGTCACTCTGGTGGAGGCGGGCGTGATCACAAACGCCCGCAAGTCGACAGATCGTGGGCAGATCGTCACGGGATCCCTGATGGGTACCGGGCGACTGTTTGACTTCGCCAAGGACAATCCGCTTCTTCAGATTCGTGATACCCGCTACACCCACGATCCGGCGCGCCTCGCGATGCAGACGCGATTCACCGCGATTAACTCCGCATTCGAGGTTGACCTCACCGGGCAGGTGAATGCCGAGGTAGCCAGCGGGCGCTACCTCGGCGCGGTCGGGGGCTCAATGGATTTCCTCCGCGGCGCTGCGCGCGCACCAGAGGGAGCACCGATCGTTGCGCTACCGGCCAGGACTGGGAACCAGCCACGGATTGTGGCGTCGCTGTCCGGGCCGGTCAGCACACCCCGTGCCGACGCCGGGATCGTCGTCACGGAGTTCGGTGTCGCAGACCTGCGCGGCAAGAGCCTCAGGCGACGGCAGACGGAGATGGTCGAACTCGCGCATCCGGACGACCGAGAAGCGCTCGAGCGCACAATTGCGTGAGCCCGGCCGAATCTTCCGGGGCGCGGAGTCGGCATTCGGGAGCGCCCACGTTGATCGGGGCGGATCTTCATCGGTGTAGAACTCGCTGCGCAGCCTCCGCCACGACGGACTCAGGCCGGGAAAGCCCGTCTCTCCGTTCTCGACGGCCGCCCACGCGATCACGCGAACGCGGCCGAAGGTTCGTGGCTACCGGTGCCTGGCGGGCCGGCAGCGTGGGCTTCCCCGCACCGCCGGCTACTTAATCGCGACACCCACCCGAAAGTCGTCGTCAACGCTAGGAGCCCAATATGGAATATCGCCCCCTCGGACGCACCGGCGTCCACGTCTCAAAGCTTTGCCTCGGCACTCTCATGTTCGGCGCCTGGGGCAACGCCGACCACGACGACTCGGTCCGCATCATCCACCGCGCGTTGGACGCCGGCATCAACTTCGTCGACACCGCCGATGTCTATTCGGCCGGCGAGTCAGAGGAGATCGTCGGCGAGGCCCTCAAGGATCGCCGCGACGACGTCGTGCTCGCCACCAAGTTCTCGGGACCGATGGGCGAGGACCCAAACCGTCGCGGCGTCTCGCGCCGCTGGATCATCGCCGAGGTCGAGAACTCGCTGCGACGCCTGCGCACCGACTGGATCGACCTCTACCAGATTCACCGCCCCGACCCCGAGACCGACATCGACGAGACGCTCGGCGCCCTCACCGACCTCGTCCGGCAGGGCAAGGTCCGCTACATCGGGTCCTCCTCATTCTCCGCCGGCGAGATCGTCGAAGCACAATGGGCGGCACGCGAGCGGCGCCTTGAACGCTTCCGCACCGAGCAGCCCCCGTATTCGCTGCTGGTCCGCGGCATCGAACTCGACGTGCTCCCCACCGCCCGACGGCAAGGCATGGGCATCCTCACCTACAGCCCGCTGTCCGGCGGGTGGCTGTCGGGAAGCTGGAGCGCCAACAGTTCACCGACTTCCCCTTCGCGTCAGTGGGTGACCGCGCGCTTTGACATGTCCGTGTTGGAGAACCAGCGCAAACTCGAAGCCGTCGATCAACTCGCGAAGGTCGCCGACGAGGCCGGCGTGTCGCTCATCGAGCTCGCGATCGCCTTTGTAACCAGCCACCCCGCCGTGACCTCGGCGATCATTGGACCACGCACGATGGAGCAGCTCGACAGCCAGCTGCCCGCCGCCGAGGTCGAGCTCGACCCGGCGACCCTCGACCGGATCGACGACATCGTCCAGCCCGGCGTCAACCTCAACCCCGCCGACACCAGCTACGGCCAGCCCGTCCTCAAGCCAAGGCTGCGGAGGCGGTAGACCCCTGCGGCGGGCGTGCCTGGCAGCGGCCGCCACCTGACGGACGTCCCCCACGGCCGTCAAGTGACTCCCGAGCCGACACGAACCGGACCACCACTCGAGCAGCTCACTTCCTTGTTACTAGTCGCCAATTGGGGCGCGGGCGGGCGTCTTGAGTACTGGCGCGCCGACGCACCCGATCGCCCGCGGAGCGGCGGCGTGCAATCGTGGGCACGAGCGCGCGCCGGGTGTGCTGATGCTGGACACGACCAGGCCGATCGCGACCAGGCTCGGGCCGAAGGGCGGCTTACTGCCTAACGACCGGTCTTTCGGGCCGACCCACCGCAGTCGCTCACGCCTCGCCGCCTGCGTCCTCGATGTACTCGCGGGCGAAGACCAGCACGTCGTCGATGTGTTCGTGGATGACACTGATCGCCGCCGCCATGTCGCCGGCCTCGTAGGCCGCGAGCAGCTGCAGTAGGGAGCGGTAACCGGCGTCCGCCGCCGGCCTGTGGCCCTCGGCCTGAGAACTGATACGTGTCAGCATCATCGCGGCGGTGTTTACCCGCCGGTGGAGGTCGACGAGGGCTGCGCTGCCGACAAGTCCGACGAAGTACCTGCGGAAGCGGGTCCACTGCTCGATGTTCTGGTCGACGTCGAACTCGTCCCCCGCGGGCGGCCGCGTGGCCTGCACCGCGGCGCGAAACTCCTCGAGTTGCTCCGTCGAGAGCTTGCCGACGGTGGACGCCGCGACACCCAGCTCAATCGCGAGCCGCGCCGCGAGGGCCTCCGACACGGACTCCACGGTAACCGGGGTGACCACGAACAGGCCGTCGGCCGTGCGCACGACGAGGCCCTCCCCGCTTAGTTTCGTGAGTGCGTGATAAGCAGAGCCGCGCGGCACGTCGAACCGCTCGGCGATGGCGTCGAGGCTGAGCGGCTCGCTGGCCGGTAGCTCGCGGCTCATGATCCGAGCGCGAATGTCACGGTAGGCGTCATCGTCCTGCTTCAGCTCGAGCCGGCCGAATTGCCCGCGGAAGTAGGCCAGGGGCGCGCCCTGGCGACCTGTCGCGTGCTCAACCTCGGCCAGGAAGACCGAGTGCGTGCCGCCGGTGACCTCCTCGACGACGCGACACTCGAGACTTGCCAGCGCTTCCTCTAGCAACGGCTGCCCCGCGTAGCCGCGCGCGACCGGCACGCCGGCGAACTTGTCGCCCTTGCCGGCGAAGCGCATCGCGGCGTCGACCTGCCCTTCGGAGAGAATGTTCACCGCGAAGCGGCCTCCTGCGGCGATCGCCTGGCCGGTCGTCGAGGACTTGTTCAGGCAGACGAGCAGCATCGGAGGCTCCAGCGAGAGCGAGCTCACCGCGCTCGCCGTTGTGCCGTAGAGCCGGGACTCGTGCTCGGTGGTGATCACGGTCACGCCGGTCGCGAACCGGCCGATGATGTCCCGGAATTCATTCGAGTCGAGATCTCGCCGCCGGCCCGTCGGCCCCGCTGTCTTCGTTCCGGGACTCATGGCCGTCCCGCATACCCGAGCTTGACCGGAACCTGGAACCGCTCAACCCGGCCCCAATCCAAAAGCCCGCGGATCGCGGCGACCTCCAACCACCCGAGATGGTGCAGAGCCTGGCTGGCACTGGCGACGGCCGCGCGCACACCGTTGTCGACGGCCCCCGTCGAGGCTCCGGTCACCTCGACGCTGTTGTGCACGTAATCCCTACTCAATGTTCTCCTCGGGTCGATGGAGGGACCGTCAGCCCCGCGGGCACCCCGCACCGACTGCGCTTCGTCCCCGTGAGGACGTCCCTGAGGCCTCATCGTAGATCCTCGACGGCGAGAAGTCGACGAGGGGTTCCGACGTCGTCTGTCAAGGACGTGGTGTAGTTTTTAGACCTGGGTTATGGTAAATGAGCACGCGCTCCGGCGGTAAGGACTGTCGAAGCGGAGAGGGTGCTGGAGGCGCGCACCCGTCGGCTCGGGGCGGCGGCCCCGGCGCGGTCGGCGGCTTCGGCGGTGGTCAGGCCACTGAGTCTCGGAGTCGACGGTGCTGCCAGTCGCTGACGTGGACTCTGAGGAGCGGCCCGCGCCAGGGAACGTGCACCAACATCCTGGCCGCACGCGGATCCTCGAACGCGAGCCCGAGCTGGGTGACGATCCCCAGCGGTTACGTGATTCTCTGACCGGGAGCGACCCGGAGTCGCCGTGCGGTGGACATCGAAGCGCGGCGCGGCGCTGTGGGGGATCGCCACGGCGGCCGGGGATCGCCTGGCGCTGCCGCCGTCGAGGGGCCGAGGGATACAGCGTGCAAGCGGACACGGAGACGCAGGAGGGTTCTCAGCACCCGACCGCGACGCTCAGCCGCGAGCTCGTTGCCGCACTCGACGCGCAACCCACACAGTACGGTCCGGCGCGTCATCACGCACCAAGGGTGACCTCGAGCCGCAGGCCCCCGGCTGGCCCCAATCGGCCGTAACTAGTGCGAATCGATGTCGGACAGCAGATGGCCGAGCCGCTCCTGCTTGGTGCGCAGGTAGGCGAGGTTCTCGTGAGTGGGATGCGGCGGCAGCGGCACCCGCTCGACCAGCTCGAGCCCGTAGCGGTCCAGACCTCGGAGCTTAGCCGGGTTGTTGGTCAGCAGCCGCATCTTCCGCACGCCGAGCTCCAGCAGGATCTGTGAGCCGATGCCGTACTCGCGTGTGTCGACGGGCAAACCGAGATCGAGGTTCGCGTCGACCGTGTCGCGGCCCTCGTCTTGGAGGTTGTACGCCTCCAGCTTGTGCCCGAGGCCGATGCCGCGGCCCTCGTGGCCGCGCAAGTAGACGACGACGCCACGGTCCTCGGTGGCGATCATCGCCAGCGCGTCGTCGAGTTGCTGGCCGCAGTCGCAGCGCCAGGAGCCGAACACGTCGCCGGTCAGGCACTCGCTATGCACACGGACGAGCACAGGCTCGCCGTCGTCAACCTCGCCGCGGACGAACGCGAGGTGCTCGGTCCCGTC
>Ga0335073_10014170_pt1 | contig 11180 bp, 2 predicted proteins | sample Lox_Sample_22_FD_207093 | JGI IMG/M metagenome (GOLD analysis project Ga0335073, IMG submission 207093) | Soil microbial communities from Loxahatchee National Wildlife Refuge, Florida, United States - Lox_Sample_2.2 | ecosystem: Environmental > Terrestrial > Soil > Wetlands | place: USA: Florida... | reverse complement strand
CAACGAGCCCGGTAGTTCTTACACATTCGCCGCCGGCTCGCTCGGAGATGTCTCCGGATTCGATGCCGCCTTCTTCGGCATCTCGCCGCGCGAGGCGGAGCAGATGGATCCCCAGCAGCGGCTGCTGCTCGAGATGGCGTGGGAAGCGTTCGAAAGCGCCCGCATTCCTCCCTCCGCCCTGCGCGGCCGGCGCTGCGGGGTGTATGTAGGCCTCTCGAGTGTCGATTACGCTTACCGGCGGGCCGACGATCTGGCCGCGATCGATGCCACGACGATGACCGGGAACACGGGCAGCATCGCGGCCAACCGCATTTCCTACATCTTTGATCTGCAGGGCCCCAGCATGGTGGTGGACACCGCCTGCTCCTCTTCGCTGGTGGCGCTGCATCAGGCATGTCAGTCGATCCGCCAGGGCGAGAGTGATGCGGCGCTCGTGGGCGGGATCAGCCTGCACCTCCATCCCTACGCCTTCGTGGGCTTCTCGAAGGCATCGATGCTCTCGCCCGAGGGACGCTGCCGCGTATTCGACGCGCGTGCGGATGGCTATGTGCGATCCGAGGGCGGAGCGGTGGTGCTCCTCAAGCCGCTCGCGCAGGCCATCGCCGATGGCGATCCGGTCCTGGGCGTCATCGTCGAGACCGGGGTCAACAACGACGGGCGCAAGAACGGACTGACGGTGCCGAGCCACGCGGCGCAGGCGGCGCTGCTCTGCGAGACCTACGAGCGGGCCGCGATCTTGCCCGCCGAGATCGATTACTTCGAGGCGCACGGCACCGGCACCGCGGTCGGCGATCCCATCGAGGCGCACGCGATAGGCGAGGCGCTCGGCCAGCGGCGTCCGCCCGATCGGCCGCTGCCCATCGGCTCGGTGAAGAGCCACGTGGGGCATCTCGAGGCCGCATCCGGCATGGCCGGCCTCATCAAGGCCCTGGGCGTGCTGCAGCACCGGCGGGTTCCGGCCAACCTGCATTTCGCGCGGCCGAACGAGCAGATCGACTTCCGCGCGTGGAATCTGGCGCCGGTGGTCGCGCCGCTCGCGCTGCCCTCGGACCGACGCCTCGTCGTCGGCGTCAGCAGTTTCGGCTTCGGCGGATCCAACGCGCACGCGGTGCTCTCGAGTTTCGAGGCCCCCCCCGCGCGGGAGCGCTCGGGCGCAATGCCCGCGGCGCCTCTCGTACTCTCCGCGCGCAGTCCCGCGGCGCTCAGCGAGAGCGCGGCGAGGATGGCGGCGTTTCTGCGCCAGCGCCCCGACCTGTCAGACTACGACATCGCCTACAGCGCGATCTTCACGCGCGACGGCCACGCCCACCGTCTCTCGGCCGAGGCTGCCGATCGCGAACCCCTGGCGCAGATGCTGCAACGCTTCGCGGAGAGCGGCACCGCGCCCGGGATCGTCACGGGCAAGCTGTTTCAGGACGGCCGTGCGCCTGCCTTCGTGTTCTCGGGCAATGGCTCGCAATGGGCGGGGATGGGGGTCGCGCTGCTGGAGCAGGATCGGGTGTTTCGTGAGACGGTCGAGGAGATCGACTCGCTTCTCGGCGCGCGCGGCGGGCGCTCGGTCGTTACGGATCTGCGCGAGGCGAACTCCACCACCGGATTCGAGCGCACGGAAGTGGCGCAGCCGGCGCTCTTCGCAGTGCAGGCAGCCCTCGTTCGCAGCTTCGCGGCCCGCGGCATCCGACCGGCAGCGGTGTGCGGACACAGCGTCGGGGAGGTCGCCGCCGCATGGGCTAGCGGTGCACTGTCGCTCGAGGCGGCGGTGCGCGTGATCCACGAGCGCAGCGCGCACCAGGCGCAGACGCGCGGCGGCGGGCGCATGGCCGCAGTCGCGCTCGGGGAGTCGGAGATGACGGAGCTCATCGACTCGCTCGGGCTCACCGGTCGGGCAAACGTCGCGGCACTCAACTCGCCCGGCAGCATCACCGTGGCGGGAGACGAGGAGGCGATCACCGAGATCAGTCAGGCGCTCGCGCGGCGCCGGATCGCGTGCCGCAAGCTGCCGCTCGACTATGCCTTCCACAGCCGTGCCATGGACGCGATCCGCAGCGGTCTGCTGGCGGGACTCGAAGGTCTCGAATGCGACCCAGGCGGCCTGCCGTTCTATTCCGCCGTCACCGGCGCAGCGATCGAGAGCGGCACTCTTGGAGCCGACTACTGGTGGCGCAATGTCCGTGAGCCGGTTCGATTCGAGCAGGCGATCCGCGCGCTGCTGGCGGCCGGCAGCAACACTTTCGTCGAGATCGGGCCGCGGCCGGTTCTTCTCTCCTATATAGAGGAGACCGCACGCTCGGCGGGAGTCACCGTGCTCACCGTCCCCACTCTATCGCCGAAACAGCCGGCAGCCGATCGACTCGCCGCCGTCTCACGCCAGCTCGAGCTCGCCGGACCGCTGCAGAATCTGCGCCGGCACTTTCCGGTGCCCGCAAGAAGCGTGGAGTTGCCGCACTACCCCTGGCAGCGGGAGCGCTTCTGGCATCCGGGCACGCGCGAGTCCCTCGGCCTGCTGCAACGCCGCCGCGTGCACCCGCTGCTCGGCTACGCCCTCCCCGGTGAGCCGCTGCACTGGGAGAATCCGCTCGATGCGGCCTCGGTCCCCGCCCTCGCGGATCACAAGGTTGCTGGCGCGGTCCTATTCCCGGCCGCCGGCTTCGTCGAGATGGCGCTCGCCGCGGCGGCGGCCCGCCGGCCCGGCGCGGCGTACGCCATCGAGGATCTCGACATCGTCTCTCCCCTGGTGCTCGAGGCGGATCGCTCGAAGTTGGTGCGCCTGCGCGTCGATGCGGAGGACGGCACGTTCACGATCCGCAGCCGCGACCGGGCGGCCGAGGGGGAATGGCGGACGCATGCCGCCGGACGGCTCGTGGAAGATGCCGTCCCGCAACCCGCGGATGCTCTGCAACTGCCATCCCGCGCGCCGGATGTGGACGCGGAGGCTCACTATGCGCTCGCGCAGTCGATGGGCCTCGAGTATGGCCCGGCCTTCCAATCCGTAACGCGTGTCTGGCTCGCGGACCAGGAGTCTGTCGCCACCCTGACACTGCCGGAATGCATTGCCGAGGGCGCAGCCGCCTACCTGCTGCATCCGGCGAGCTTCGATGGCGCCCTGCAATTGTTGCTGGATTCCGCTTCCCAGCGACGCGTGCCCTGGCACGGTGAGCCCGCGCCGACTTTCCTGCCCGTGCGTATCGATCGCGTGGAGCTGGTGCAACCGCACCGCGCGGTGTCGGCTGCGCGCCTGATCGGACGCACCTCCCGACATCAGTCGCGTCGCGGTTTGCAGGCGGACTTCCTGTTGTACGACGCTGCCGGCGCACAGGTGGCGCTCGCTCGCGGTGTTCGCTTTCGCGCCGCACGGCTGCGGCACGGCGCCGAGCGGTGTGCTTCCTGGATAACGACTCATGCCATTGCGGCGCAACGATGGGCGACCGCACTCGCCGTTCCCTCGCCTGCCGAAGCGGCAATGCTGTGCTCGCGGCGCCTGCACGAGCCGGCCCGCGCCGCTTCGCGGCGGCGCTTCGCCGGCGAGGTCGAGCCGCTGCTCGATGCGCTTTGCGGCGCCTTCGCCGAGCGCGCGCTGCGCCAACTGGCGGGTGAGGGGCCGCTCGACCCCACCGAGTGGCAGGCCCGCGGGGTCATGGCTCCGGAGGCGATGCCGCTTGCACGTACTCTGCTTCAGATGCTGGTCGAAAACGACGTGCTGCGAGCCGACAGCGGGCGCTGGGAGTGGGTGGAGTGCGGCGCCGAGACACACTTCCCGGAGCCGCGGGATATCTGGGACAGCCTGATCGGTGACTACCCCGACTATGCGCCGGTCATCATTCGCACGGGCACCGCGGGCGCGCGCCTGCTCGAAAGCCTGCGCACCGGGGTTGTCAGCGCTGCGGCGGGTCACAGCGACACGGAGAGCGTCTTTTCCTGGGTGGATTGCTGCACGCAGGGCGAGGCAGTCGCAGTCTTTCGCGCGGTGGAGGATGTGATCGCCAGCGCTGCCGCCGCTCAGCCTCCGGAGGCGCGTCTGCGCGTGCTGCAAGTCGTCGGCGCCTCGGCTCCGGAGGAGCTCGGTGATGTCGTCGTGCCGCAGCTCGATTCGGATCGATGCGAGCTCGTGCTCGCCGCGGCCTCGCGCGAGGCGCTCGAGCAATGGCAGGCACGCCACCCGCGAGCGGCCGGTCTCGAGTCCCTGGTCATCGACGTCGATGGTGCCGGAGCGTTCGACGCGGCGATACCGGGCGGCCGATTTGACGTCGTGGCGTTGAATGACGGCTGGTCCGCCGCGCCAGACCCAGCCCACCGGCTGCAGGCCGTGCGACGGCTGCTGCATCCTGCTGGCCTGCTGATCGCGGTGGAGCAGCACCCATCGCGCGCCGAGGAGATACGGCTGCCCGCAGCCCGGTCCATGCGGCGGGTCCCCTCAGCGTGGGCACCGCTCCTCAATCATGCCGGTTTCAGTGATGTCGAGTCCGTGCTCGACGCGCCGGAGAGCTCTGTCGGCCCTTATCTCATGCTGGCGCGCGCGCAGCGGGCGCTCGCGGTGGCCAACGATGCCGAGACGCCGGTCGCGCCGCCAAGAACCTGGCTGCTCGTGCACGATGCGGAAGGCTACTCCGCGACACTCGCCGGTGCGCTCGCGGCCACCCTCGAGGGCGCCGGTCAGACCGTCATTCGCGCGGTTTCCGGCGCGCAGTTTGCGTGCGACGCGCCGCACCGGCTCATGTTGGATGCATCCTCGCCCGAGCACTGGGAGCGCGCGATCGTCGAGCTGCGGCGCATGGGCGCAAGCCCCGACGGTTGGATTCATCTTGCGGGACTGGATCTCACGACCGGCGCCGCCTCCGCCGCGGCACGCCTGGCCGCTCAGGAAAACCGCGCCGCGGTGCTGCTCGCGTGGCTGCAGGCGGCATCGCGCCATTCGCCGCAGACGCAGCCCTGCATCATCGCCGCGCAGGCGGGGCTGGCTCTGCTGCCGGAGCGGGTCCGTGCCGCCGGGATCGACCGTCAGGTTTCTGTTCCGGATGCTGTCTGCGGCGCGGCCCTTTGGGGACTGGCGCGCGTCGCCATGCAGGAGCTTGCGAGTCAGCGTATCCGCTGGATCGATCTCGCCGATCCGCTGGCGGCCGTCACCGATCCCGCGCGGCTCGCGCGCGAGCTGATGGAGCCCGATGAGGAGGACGAGATCCTGCTCACGGCCGCGGGGCGGTACGCGGTCCGGCTGCGACCGTTGCTCCAGTTGCCCGCGCGCGGATCCCCGAGTGCCGTCCCACCCGCGCCGGCGCGACTCGACTTCTCCGTGCCCGGCTCCTTTCGCAATCTGGAGTGGCGCGAGGTCGAGAGATGTCCCGCCGGCGAGCCCGCGCTTGGCGAAGGCGAAGTCGAGATTGACGTGCGCGCCGCCGGGCTCAATTTCCGCGATGTCATGTATGCCATGGGCCTGCTTCCCGACGAAGCGATCGAGGACGGCTTCTGCGGTCCCGCGCTCGGCATGGAGGTCGCGGGTGTCGTGCGGCGTGTCGGGCCCGGCGTCGAGCTGACAGCGGGCGATGAAGTCATTGCCGTCGCTCCCGCGGCACTCGCGCAGCGAGTCAGAACGCGCGCGTTCGGCGTTGCACGCAAGCCCGCGGAGTGGTCGTTCGCTGCCGCGGCGACGGTGCCCACGGCGTTTTTCACCGTGTATTACGCCTTCATCGAGCTCGCTCGACTACAGGCCGGCGAGCGCGTGCTGATCCACGGCGCGGCCGGCGGCGTCGGCATGGCGGCCGTCCAGCTGGCGCGCCATCTTGGCGCGGAAGTCTTCGCGACGGCGGGCACGGTGGAGAAACGGGAGCTCGTCAGGTTGCTCGGAGCCGACCACGTGTTTGACTCGCGCTCGCACAGGTTCGCGGACGAGCTCCTGCAGGCTACGGGCGGGTTGGGGGTCGATGTGGTGCTCAACTCCCTGGCCGGGGAGGCGATGCGGCGCAACCTGGGCCTGCTCAAGCCTTTCGGGCGCATGGTGGAGCTCGGCAAGCGGGACTTCTACGAGAACACCCGGCTCGGGCTGCGGCCGCTGCGCAACAACATCACGTACTTCGCCTTCGACGCCGATCAGCTGATGGCGCGGCGGCCGGAAGTCGCGCAACGGGTATTCGGGGAGCTGATGGCGCTCTTCGCCACGGGTGTGCTCCGTCCGATTCCATACCGCGCATTCTGCGCCTCGAACGTCGAGGCAGCTTTCCGCCAGATGCAGGCGTCGCGTCATGTCGGCAAGATCGTCATCACGTTTCCGGAAGGCTTCCAGCCCGTCTCGCGTCCCGCTACCGCTGCTGCGCCGCGATTGCGTGGCGATGGCGCGTATCTCGTCACCGGAGGACTCTCCGGGTTCGGCCTGCGCACCGCGCGATGGCTCGCGAGCCGCGGAGCGCGGCACCTGGTGTTGATGAGTCGCACGGGAGCGGCGGCGCCCGACACGCAACAGGCAGTGGCGGAGCTCGCTCTGGCAGGCATAGCCGTCGAGTGTGTGGCCTGCGATGTGACCGATCGTCCCGCGCTCGATGCCGCGCTGCAGCGCCTGCGCGGGGCCCTGCCGCCGCTGCGGGGGGTGGTGCACGCCGCCGCAGTCATCGAGGATGCTCTCATCCGCGACCTGTCGCGCGAGCAGCTGCATCGTGTCCTCGCGCCCAAGATTGCCGGCGCGCTCAATCTGCACGAGGCGACGCTCGGCTGCGAGCTCGACTTCTTCCTCCTCTATTCCTCCGCGACCACTCTGTTCGGCAATCCGGGTCAGGGCGCCTACGTGGCGGCCAACATGGCCCTCGAGGCGCTCGCGGCGGAGCGCCGCGCGCGCGGCCTGCCGGCGACCTGTGTTGCCTGGGGCCCGATCGCGGACGCAGGTTACCTCGCGCGCCACGAGCGCGTGCGCGATGCGCTCGTGGGGCGCCTCGGCGGTCGCGCGCTCGAGTCGGAGGAGGCGCTGCGCGCGCTGGACGCTGTGCTCGCGGGAGGCGTCTCCCAAGTCGGGTATCTGGAGCTCGACTGGGCGGTGCTCGGGCGCTTCCTGCCCGGCGCGCGGGCGCCGAAGTTCTCCGAGCTGGCGCGGCTGGCGAGCCGCCGCGCCTCGGGCAGCGAGTCCGGCCACGCGGATCTGCGGCGCCGGCTGAAGGAATTGCCCGATGCGGAGCTCCTCACCGCTCTGACGGATTTCGTCCGCCGGCAGGTCGCAGGCGTGCTGCGTATCGCGCCGGAGCGCATCGAGGCAGGGGCGCAACTGCAGGAGCTCGGGATGGACTCGCTCATGGCGGTCGAGCTGGCCTCTTCCGTCGAGGATCACCTCGGTGTGCACCTCTCGGCGTTGTCCCTCGGTGACGCGCCGACCGTCGAGCGCATCGCCGCGCGGCTCGCGCAGCAGGTTCGTCCCGCGCCCGAATGCGATCAACCTGGGGCTGCCGCGGCCGATGCTCTGGAGGAGCAGGTGCGCGCCACCGCCGTGCGGCACGCGAGCGAGATCAGCGCGGCCGAGGCCGCCGGCTTCAGCTTGGAGCTGCGCCATGCCACGGCGGCGCCGCTCACCGCAGGGAAGCTCTCTTGATTGGCGGGCGCAAGCCCCTGCAGGGGCTCACCGGCGTCCTCAAGGACCGGCTGATCCAGGAGTCGTTGCAGCGCCGGCTGCGCAAGGCCGCTCGCGAGGATCACCCGCGGCTCGCCGTCGCGGCCGAGCCCTCGGACTCGCCCCAGGTCCCCGAGAGTTGGTGTCGCTTCGATCAGCATCCGGGCTACCAGCAGCTGCGGATTCTGAGCGAAGGGGCGGCGCGGCTCGGTATCGCGAATCCCTACTTTCGCGAGCATGGGGGGGTGGCCGGCGCGACCACTCTGATCGGCTCTGACACCTACCTCAACTACTCGAGCTACAACTACCTGGGGCTCGCAGGCCATCCGGCCGTCAACGCTGCCGCCAAGGCGGCCATCGATCGCTACGGGACTTCGGCTTCGGCGAGCCGGCTGGTCTCGGGTGAGCGTCCCATCCACCGCGAGCTCGAGCGTGCACTTGCGGACCTGCACGGCGTCGATGACGCGGTGGTGTTCGTCAGCGGACATGCGACCAACGTCTCGAGCATCGGGCAGCTCTTCGGACCCAAGGATCTGGTCGTGCATGATGCGCTCATCCACAACAGCGCACTGCTCGGCATCCAGCTCTCGGGCGCGCGGCGCATTCCCTTCGCGCACAACGACTGGCGAGCCCTCGAGGCCCTGCTGGCCGAGTGCCGGCTGCAATACGAGCGCGTGCTCGTCGTGCTCGAGGGTATCTACAGCATGGACGGCGACCTCCCTGACCTGCCGCGCTTCGTCGAGATCAAACGCCGCCACCGGGTCTTTCTCATGGTCGACGAGGCGCACTCCTTGGGGGCCCTCGGCGAGGGTGGGCTCGGTATCCAGGAGCACTTCGGGCTCGACGGCCGCGATGTCGATATCTGGATGGGCACGCTCAGCAAGACCCTGGCGAGCTGCGGCGGCTACATCGCGGGTGAGCGGGCACTGATCGAGCATTTGAAGTGCGCGGCGCCAGGCTTCGTCTACAGCGTCGGGATGCCGCCGCCCGCCGCGGCCGCGGCGCTCGAGGCCCTGCGGTTGCTGCGCGCCGAGCCGAGACGCGCGCAGACGCTGCGCGCCCGAGGGCGGCAGTTCCTGGAGCTGGCCCGCGCCGCGGGCATCGACACCGGGCTCAGCGCCGGTCTGTCGATCATCCCGGCGATTACCCACAGCTCGCTCAAGGCGGCGCGCCTGGCGGAGGCACTCGCCGCAAGGCGGATCAATGTGCAGCCGATCGTCTATCCGGCGGTCGCGGAGCGCTCGGCTCGCCTGCGCTTCTTCGTGAGCAGCGAGCACACGGAGGAGCAGATTTCCTCGACCGTCGATGCCCTCGCCGAGGAGTGGCGGCGTCTTTGAGCATCGCGGCTGCCGCCATGACCCTCGCCGCGGCTTCCGAACGGGCGCGGCGACCGCTGCGCGTGGTCTTCTGCACGCGCGGTGGCCTCTTCGGGGAGCTCGTGCTCAGGCGGCTGCGCGCATGCCAGCGAATCGAGCTCTGCGGGATCGTGCGCTCCTCCCGCATCCACCACGCGAGGTACGGTTTCGTGCGCGGCGCGCTGGCCTATCTGTCGCACAGTGGCCTCGCGTACTCCCTCTACCTCCTCTGCGCCACCGATATTGCCGATGCCGTGTGCGCGGCCTCGCGCTTGCGCCGCGATCGCGTGCCGCGCGTCCCCGTGCACACGACACGAAACCTGAATGACGCGCACGGGCTCCGATTTCTCCAGGCGTGCGCACCCGATCTGATCGTGAGCGCGTTCTTCGATCAAAGGTTACGCGAGGCAGTGCTCGCCGTGCCGCCCCGCGGCTGTGTGAACATTCACCCCTCGCTCCTGCCCGCCTTCAAGGGCGTCGACCCCGTCCTGCAGATGCGCTTGCAGGGCCTGAACCGCATGGGCGTCACCGTTCACTACATGACCCCCGCATTCGACGCCGGAAACCTTCTCGCCCAGCAGGCGGTCGATACCGCAAGTGATCGCAGTATCTTCGCCACGACCGCGCTGCTGTTCAGCAAGGGGGCGGACTTGTTCACCGGGGAGGCGCTGGCGCGCATCGAGCGCGGTGAGGCCGGCACGCCGCAACCGGCGGGAGGCAGCTACGACACCTGGCCGACGCGCGCGCAGATCCGCGCGCTGCGGGCTGGCGGCGGAGCACTCCTCCGCTTATCGGATTTCAGGCAAGCTTGACCCCATGATCCAAGCTCTCTTCCCGCTCCGGGCGGCCGCCGTCCCGGTGCTGGCCGCATTGCTGCTCGTCTTCGGCCTTCCGGCGCACGGGCAACCCTTCGTCGTCCCCACTCACCGGGTCGATGGCACTCTGGTTTTCGACGGTATCCCGCCACTCGACGCGAGCCTCGTCTCACGGGTGAAGAGCTACGAGGAATGGCGCCAGGCTACCTTCCTCGATTGGCTGCCCGACGGCAGCATGCTGGTGGCGACGCGCTTCGGCATGGACGAGCAGGTGCATCGCATCGCCGCGCCTCTCGGCATGCGCCAGCAGCTGACCTTTGGCGAGGGCTCCGTGCTCGAGGCCCACGCGCCGCGCAGCGGCCCCGGATTCGTCTTCGTCAGGCAGACCGCCGGCTATCCGCAGCTCTTCGACTACTCGGGCGCCGGCGCGGCCCGTCAGATCACGCAGGGCAACTACCAGCACGGCAGCCCTGTCTGGGCGCATGACGGCAAGCGCGTTGCGTTCTACGGAACCGACCGCACTGGGGTGAACGAGGACATATACGTCGTCGACGTCTCTGCGGCGACGCGCCCCCGGCTGGTGGTCGCGGGCGCAACGGGCAGCTGGCAGCCGCTCGATTGGTCCCAGGATGACAGCAAGCTCCTGCTGTTGAATACGGTGTCCACGCAGAGCAGCGCGCTCTATGTCGCCGATGTCTCGACGGGCGGCCTCACTCCGGTGGCCATTCCCGACTCCCACATCATCGCCGCGACCTTCGCTCCTGACGGCGTCGGCTTCTACCTCATTTCCGATGCGCAGAGCGATTTCGAGCAGCTTCTCTACTACGACCCCATCACCAGGCTTACCCGCCGCGTTTCCGCCGACCAGCCCTGGGACGTGGAGACATTCGCGGTTGGCGCGGGCGGCCACTACGTTGCATATGTCGTGAATGACGACGGCCAGAGCCGGCTGACCGTCCTCGACACGCTGCGCAATCTGGAATTCAAGCCCCCGGGCCAGCAGGACGGACGCATCGACAGCATCGGCTTCGACGACTCCGGCCAGAAGCTCGCCTTCTCCTATGAGTCGGCCCGCTCGCCGAGCGATGTCTACGTGTACGATGTCGCCCAGGGTACGGTGCAGCGCTGGACCGAGAGTGAGATCGGTCCGCTGGATCCGGCGAGTCTCGCGGCCGCGCAGCTCATCCATTACCCGACCTGGGACCGCTCGGGCTTGAGTCGGCGAACCCTTTCCGCCTACGTCTACCTGCCGCGCGGACCGTCGCCGTGTCCGGTGTTGATCGATCTCGCAGGGGGCGAGGGCTTGCATTCACAGTCCCGCCCTGACTGGACGCCGTTCGTCCAATTCGTCGTCAACGACCTCGGCTACGCCGTGATCGAGCCCAACGTGCGCGGCTCATCGGGCTACGGCAAGGCATTTCGCGCGTTGGA
>Ga0335073_10014167_pt1 | contig 11181 bp, 11 predicted proteins | sample Lox_Sample_22_FD_207093 | JGI IMG/M metagenome (GOLD analysis project Ga0335073, IMG submission 207093) | Soil microbial communities from Loxahatchee National Wildlife Refuge, Florida, United States - Lox_Sample_2.2 | ecosystem: Environmental > Terrestrial > Soil > Wetlands | place: USA... | reverse complement strand
CGCGAAGATCACGGCCGCCCGCCAGGCGCCCGCCCGGACCCCGGCCTGACCCCATCGCCCGGCCGCGAGCGCCCGCTCGTCATCCGTTCATCCCGCAGCCGAGCGACCCGGCGGGCAGCCAGATCGCCGGTCACTGAGCTGGCCGGGCGGGTCCGCTATCCTGCCCGTGCCGGGCCCGGCACGGGTCTGGTACCCGGCCCGCGGCGCGGCCCCGGGCCGCGCGGAGCGCGAGGGAGGCCCCATGCCGGAGCATTCGCCGCACCGGGTGGTCGTGATCGGCGCCGGGTTCGGCGGGATCGGGATGGCCGTAGCGCTGCAACAAGCGGGGATCGACGACTTCCTGATCCTCGACCGGGGCGACGACCTCGGGGGCATCTGGCGGGATAACACCTACCCGGGCCTGTGCTGCGACGTGCCGTCGGCCCTGTACTCGTTCTCGTTCTGGCCGTGGCGCTGGAGCCGGCGCTTCCCGCCGCGGCAGGAGATCCTGGACTACCTGCGCGCGCTGTCCGACGACCGCGGGCTCGGCCCGCACCTGCGCCTGCGCTCAGGCGTCGCGGCCGCCGAGTTCGACGAGCGCCGCGCGCTATGGAACCTCACCCTGGAGGATGGCGGTACGCTGCAGGCCACCGCGGTCGTCTCGGCCGTCGGCCAGCTCAGCCGGCCCGCCCTTCCCGACATCCCGGGCCGGGACGATTTCGCCGGCCCGTCGTGGCACTCCGCGCGCTGGGACCATAGCGTCGACCTCACCGGCCGGCGGGTGGCCGTCGTGGGCACCGGCGCGAGCGCCATCCAGTTCGTGCCCGAGATCGCCAAGGACGCTGCGCACGTCGACATCTACCAGCGCAGCGCCCCGTACATACTGCCCAAGTCCGACCGGGCCTACGGCGACGCCGAGCAGGTCCTGCGCGACCGGGTCCTCGCGGTGCGCCAGGCCGACCGGCTGCGCACCTTCCTCTACGGCGAGCTGCTCACCAGCGGCTTCGTGGTGTCTCAGAAACTCCTGGCCGCACCGAAGCTGCTGTGGCGGCGCCAGCTCGACACGCAGATCACCGACCCGCAGCTGCGCTCCCAGTGCATTCCGGACTACGTGATGGGCTGCAAGCGGGTGCTGTTCTCGGACGACTGGTACCCGACGCTGGTGCGCCCGAACGTCGACCTGGTCACCGATCCGATCGAGCGCATCGCCCCCGACGGCGTGGTCACGGCCGGCGGCACCGTCCGCCCGGCGGATGTGATCATCTACGGCACCGGGTTCCAGACGCTCGACTTCCTGGCCCCGATGTCGGTGACCGGCCTCGGCGGGCAGCGGCTGCGCGAGGCCTGGCACGACGGAGCCGAGGCGTACCTCGGTATCACGGTCTCGGGGTTCCCGAACTTCTTCATGCTCTACGGGCCCAACACCAACCTCGGCGGCAATTCCATCATCTACATGCTCGAAGGCCAGATCGGCTACGTGGCCGACGCGCTGGCGGCCCTCGAGGAGGAGGGCCTGGACTGGATCGACGTGCGGCCCGAGGTGCAAACCGCGTTCAACGCCTGGGTCGCGGCGGCCAGCCGCAGTTCGGTGTGGGAGAGCGGGTGCCGCAACTGGTACACGACGGCCTCCGGGCGGAACACCAACAACTGGCCGGTCCAGACCTTCCTCTACCGGCGCCGGGTCCGCCGCTTCGACCTCGGCCGGTACCGGGCCATGCCCAGGCGCCCCGCTCTCGCCGAAGTCGGGGTCGGCGCATGAGCGGGTCACCGGGCGGCGCGGGGACGGACAGGTGGGCGGCGGCCCGGAGGCGAGCGGGGAACACGCGCGTGCCGCCGGTGCTGATGCGCCTCGGGGCGCGGCAGCTCGGCCGGCGCGTCCTCGACCCCGGCCTGCCCTGGGAGGTGCAGCGCCGGCGCCTGGACCAGGTCACCCGGGGGGCGGTGGTGCCGCGGGGCACGACCGTGGCCGAGCAGGTCCTGAACGGGGTGCCCGCCCAGGTGGTGACGGCCCGCGGGGCGCGCCCCGACCGCACCGTCGTCCACTTCCACGGCGGCGGCTACTGCGTGGGCTCGGCGCGCACGGCGCGGGCCTGGGCGGCGCACCTGAGCGCGCGGGCGGCGTGCCGGGTCGTGCTGCCCGAGTACCGGCTGGCGCCCGAGCACCCCCATCCCGCAGCGCTCGAGGACGCCCGCGCGGTCATGAAGGCGTTGCTCGGCGACGTCGCCCCCGCCTCGGTGGTGGTGTCCGGCGACTCGGCCGGCGGGGGCCTCGCGCTGTCCGCCGTGCTGGCGTGGCGCAACGGCTCGGAAAACCTTCCCGCCGGGTGCATCCTCGTGTCGCCGTGGCTCGACCTCAGCCAGGACCGCCGGGACCGGCCGGAGCTGGTGCGCCGGGACGTGCTGCTCAGCCCGGGTTGGCTCGAGGCCTGCGCCGCCGCGTACGCGGGGCGGTCGGACCGGGCGGACCCCGCGGTCTCGCCGCTGCTCGGCACGCACGACGGGCTGCCGCCGCTGCTGATCCAGGCCGGATCCGACGAGCTGCTCGCCCCCGACGCCGAGCGCCTGGCCGCCAGCGCCTCGGCCGCCGGGGCGGACGTCAGCTACACCAGGTGGCCGGGCATGTGGCACGACTTCGCGCTGCAGCCGGGCCTTCTCGCCGCCGCCGACAGCGCGGTGTCCCAGGCGGCCTGGTTCGTGGAGACCGTGACCGCTCCCTGACCCTCGCGACCCCGGCGGGTCAGCGGTTCCGGACCGCCCACCGCCGGTAGGCGATGCTCCCGGCGCCGACCACTATCGCCGCCACGCCCAGCACGAGGATCCAGGCGCCCTGGAACCCGGCCGTGCCGCCGCCGCCCGTGGCCGGGGCCAGGTTCTGCGACGCGGTGGCCGTGGCCGTCGCGGTGGCGGTGGGGGTGGCCGTGGCCGTGGCCGTCGCGGTGGCGGTGGCGGTGGCGGTGGCCGTCGCGGTGGCGGTAGCCGTGGCCGTGGCGGTAGGCGAGCCGCCCGATGTTGCCGGAGAACTTCCCGAGGGTGAGGATGTAGGCAGCGTTATCGAGGTGCCTCCCGTCGTGCAGGCCGAGATCACCGCGGAAGCGAGTATGGCCACGATGCCGCAGCCGAGTGCGGTCAGCCTGGTGCTGAACCCCGTCCTCGCAGTGGTCATGCGTCCCCTCATGGAAACTCCCCGAAAGCGCCGAGGGCCATAAAAGTAAAGCCCATAGACGGCACCGGCAGTAATGGCCTGTTCTCCACTGGAATATCAGGTTACGCGATTAGAACCGCCTGGGGAAGACGGAGGGAGGGGCGACGGTATTGGGGGAGGTGAAGTGGCGGCGGGTAGCCGGGTTTCGTGTCGTCATGTCCTGGCCGCAGAGCGGGTACGCTCCCCCGCCCCGGGCGCCGGCCGGCCGCGCGCCCGCCAGCCCGGCCCGGGAAGGCCAGGCACCGGGCCGCGCCGGGCCGGCCAGCCTGGCGGCCCGGGTGGCCGGGATGGCGGGCGTGGTTCTCATCCTGGGCGGGGCCGCGACCGTCGGCTACGTGATCGGCGCCCAGCAGCACGCGCCGCAGCCCTCCCCGGCGGCGGCGGGCGCGATCGGGCCGCCCCCGTTCAAGGTGCACGGGCTAGCGCTGCCGCGCTCGGCACCGATGTCGGTGGATATCCCGGCCATCGGCGTGAACTCGAAACTGCTGCATCTCGGCATCACCGCCGACGGCGCGATCCAGGTACCGTCGCTCGACACGGAGGCGAGCGAGGCGGCGTGGTACAAGTACTCGGCCACGCCGGGCCAGATCGGGGCGTCGGTCATTGAAGGTCACGTGGACAGCTACCTGGGACCGGCGGTCTTCTTCCGCCTGGGGGCCCTTCGCCCCGGCGACCGCGTTGACGTGACGCTGGCCGACGGCATCACCGCCGTATTCCGCGTCACGGGGGTGCGTGAGTACGCGAAATCCAATTTCCCGGCCAAAACCATCTACAGCGCGACCGGCTACGCGGCCCTGCGCCTCATAACGTGCGGCGGCGCTTTCGACTACGCGACGGGCCATTACCTCAGTTCCACTGTTGTATTCGCGTCGCTCATCTCGTCGCGCCCGGCCGGCGGCTGAGCACTCAGCCCTTCCCCGGGTTGAACACCTCCAGCGGGTCAAGCGCGTGGCGCACCGCGGTCTGCAGCGCGACCGACCCCGGATCGAGTTCCCGGCGCATGCCGTCACGTTTCAGGATCCCGACGCCGTGCTCGCCGGTGACGGTGCCGCCCAGGGCGATGGCTGCGTCCAGGAACTCCTCGAACGCGGCCTGCGCCGCGGCGCGCGCGGCCTCGTCGCCGGGCGGCGTGATCAGCAGCGGGTGCAGGTTCCCGTCGCCCGCGTGCGCGATCGTCGCGATCGTCACGCCGTGGCGCGCCGCGATCGCGCTGACCTGCTCGAGCATCGCGGGGACCCGGGACCGCGGGACGCAGACGTCCTCGGTGAGCACCGGGCCGAGCCGCTCGAGCGCCGGGTAGGCCAGCCGCCGGGCCTCGAACAGCGCCTCGGCCTCGGCGTCGTCGGTCGACTGCTCGACCCACATCGCTCCCGCGTCGGTCATGGTCGCGGCGATCGCCTGGGACTCGGCGCCCCCCGAATCCCCTGGCGTGTCCACGCGGGCAAGCAGCAGCGCCGCGGCGTCCGACTCGATGCCGAGGTGTTTCCATTCCTCGACCGCCTCCAGGCAGGCGCGGTCGAGGAGCTCGAGAACGGCCGGGGTCAGCCCTCGGCGGGTGATCTGCGCCACGGCCTCGCCGGACGCGACCAGGTCGGCGAACGCGCCGACGACGGTCCGCGGCGTGCCGGCCGGCGCGGGCCGCAGCCGCAGCGTCACCTCGGTCACCACGCCCAGCGTGCCCTCGGAGCCGACGAAGAGCCCGACCAGGTCGAGCCCGGCCACCCCCTTCGTAGTGCGTCGGCCCAGGCGCACGGCCTCGCCGTAGGCCACGGGGCCGCCGACGACCGCGCGCAGGCCCAGCACGTAATCGCGGGTGACGCCGTACTTCAGGCAGCACAGGCCGCCCGCGTTGGTGGCGACGTTGCCGCCGATGGTGGACCACGGAGCGCTGGCCGGGTCGGGCGGGTACCACAGGCCGCGGGAGGCGACGGCGTCCTTGACGTCGTTGTTGACCGCGCCCGGTTGCACCACGGCCACGAGGTTGTCGGGATCGATCTCGAGGACCCGGTTCATCCGCGACAGGTCGAGGATCACGCAGCCGCCGACCGCGTTGGCGCCGCCGGACAACCCGGTGCCCGCGCCCCGCGGCACGATCGGGGCGCCCAGGCCGGCGCAGGTGCGCACCACGTGCTGCACCTCGGCCTCGGACCGCGCGCGCACCGCCGCGGCGGCCCGGCCGGCCGGCGCCCACTCGGCCTCGTCGTGCGACAGGGCGGCGAGCACGTCGGGGTCGGTGACGACGCGGTCACCGGGCAGTCCCCGGCTCAGCGCCTCCACCAGCACGCCGGCCCCGGTCATGACGATGCCCCGGCAGCCGGGCGCCGCATGGAGGTGGCCGCCACGCCCGCTACCGGCCGCCGCGGCTGGGCGGCCACCTGGATGTCATCGCTCATGCTTCCCGGCCTCCTGACGCGATCAGCCGGATCGTACCCATGGCCGGCGGGTGCCGCGCCAGTCCCCGCCGCGTTGCTGGCGGCGGTTGACACGCTCAGATCAGTATGTGCAGACTAATCTGCGATGAACCTGAGCCGCCTCATGATCCTCGGCGTGCTGGCCGAGCGGGGGCCGATGCACGGCCACCAGATCCGCCGGACCGCGGAGCTGACGAACGCCGAGGTGTGGGGCGGGATCACCGGCGGGGCGCTGTACGCAGAGCTGCGCAAGCTCGATGGTGAAGGGCTGATCCGGGTCGTCCGCGAGGAGCAGGTGGGCCGGCGCCCGGCCCGGACGGTGTACCAGATCACCGAGGAAGGACGGCTGGAACTGGTCGTCCAGCGCGACGCCGCGCTGGAGACCGTGTTCGGGTCAGCCGACCCGGTGTCGGTGGTGTTGCTGTTCGCGGCCGGGCCGGACGCCCCGGAACTGGCCGAGCGGCTCTCGGCCCGCCGCCGCCGGGTGGCCGGGCAGCTGGAGGCGCTGGCCGGGGAGCGCGAGCGGCTGGCCGGGCAGGGGGTGTTGCCGCCGCTGGCCGTGGCCGCGTTCCGCCGCGGGGAACTGCGGCTCGAGGCCGAGCTGCGCTGGCACGAGGAATTCGGGCGCCGGCTCGCGGCGGGCGGCGCTCCCGGCCGCGGCCTGCGCGTCCTCGGCGCTGTCCCGGCGCCGGACGGGGACGGGCGATGAGCCAGCCGGCGGGCGCGGCCGCGCAGGCGCCCTGATGCGCTCCCCCGCCGTCACCGCGCCGCCCGGCCGGACGGCCTCGCCCGGCCGGCTGCTCGCGGTCAACGTCACCGCGTGCCTGCTGCTGCTGGTCCAGTACCTGCTCGGGATGGCCGTGAACCTGTACGTGGTGCTCCCCGGCGAGCATCCCGGCGCCAATGCCCGCAATTACTTCGGCGGCGGCGCGTCCGGGCTCGCCTGGGTGATCTCCGACGGCCCCGCCTGGGCCGCCGTCCACGCCGCCTTCGGCCTGGCGCTGGCGCTGGCGGCCCTGGCCAGCATCGCGCTGGCCTGGCGGCAGGGCAGCCGCGTGGCCACCGCGACCTCGGTTCTCGGTGCGCTGGCCGTCGTGGGCGCGGGATTCAACGGGGTGAGCTTCCTCGACTACGGGCACGCCTTCAGCTCGATGATCATGGCGGGGCTGTGGGCGCTGGCGCTGGCCTGCTATATCGCGGGCGTGTTCCTCGCCGCCCGCCGACCGGGCCAAGAGCCAGCCTGACCGGGCCGCCGGCGGGCCGGCCCGGCGTTTCCCCCTGAGCCCCCTGCCGATCCCCCCGGGCGCGCGGTGAGCCTGAGGGTACGGCGCGGGCGAGCAGGTACCCGTGCACGGCCGGGAGGGTCGTCATGACGCAGGAACTGCGGGCGGGGGATCCGCCGCGGATCGGGCCGTACCGTCTGCTCGGGCGGCTGGGGGCCGGCGGGATGGGCCAGGTGTACCTGGGCCGCTCGGCCGAGGGCCGGCTGGCCGCGGTCAAGGTGATCCGCCCGGACCTGGCCGCGGAGTGCGGCTTCCGGGCCCGGTTCACCCGCGAAGTCGCGGCGGCCCGGGCGGTCAGCGGGCTGTTCACCGCGCTGGTGCTGGACGCGGACACCGACGGGCCGGTGCCGTGGCTGGCCACGGCGTACGTGGCCGGGCCGTCGCTGGCCGACGCCGTCGACGCGCACGGGCCGCTGCCGGCGGCCTCCGTGCTGACGCTGGCCGCGGGGCTGGCCGAGGGCCTGGCGGCCGTGCACGCGGCGGGCATGGTGCACCGGGACGTCAAGCCCTCCAACGTGCTGCTGGCCGCCGACGGGCCGCGGCTGATTGACTTCGGGATCTCCCGGGCCGCGGGCGCGAGCGCGCTGACCCAGACCGGCATGGTCATCGGCTCGCCCGGGTTCATGTCCCCGGAGCAGGCCACGGGCGGCGCGGTGGGGCCGGCCAGCGACGTGTTCAGCCTGGGCGCGGTGCTCGCGTTCGCGGCGACCGGTGAGGGCCCGTTCGGCGCGGGGTCGACCCCGGCCCTGGTCTACCGGGTGGTGCACAGCACGCCCGAGGTCACCCGGCTGCCCGGGCAGATCCGGCCGTTGGTCGAGCGCTGCCTGGCCAAGGACCCCGCTGGCCGGCCGACCCCGGCCGAGCTGCTGGCCGGGCTGGGCGCCGGCCGGCGGCACGGCGACTGGCTGCCGGAGCCGCTCACCCAGGTACTCGGCGAGTACGCTCCCGGAGGGCTGGCCGGGACCGCCGGCTCGCCGCCCCCGGCCGGCCGCCTCGGCCCGGCGACGGTGACGGCCGCCCTGGCGCGGCCGGCCACGGCCGGGCCGTCCTTCCCGGCCCGTCCCGGCGCCGCGGGCCGCCGCTCGCCGCACCGCGGCCGGCGGGGCCCGGCGTGGGCGCTGCTGGCCGCCGGGCTCATCGCCGCGGCCGCCGCGGCCCTGGTCGTGCCCCGGGTCCTCGGCGACGCCCCGGCCTCGCACTCCGAGCGGACCGTGCAGGCCAGGAGCGCGCTCGGTTCGGCACCCCGGCCGCCGCAGGCCAACGAGCCCGCCTCCCCGTCGGCCCCGCCGGGGACGGTGGCACCGTCGCCGGGAACCATGGCCGGCTCGTCCGATCCGGCGCCGACCGCGACCGCCCCCGGCTCGCCGTCGGCGTCCGCGACGCCGCCCCCGGCCCCGACGACGCCTGCCCCGACTCCGACCCCGACGGCCGCTCCCACGCCCTCGCCGACAATGACGGCCCCGGCCCCGGCCGTCTCGCCGACGCCGACGACGACCGGCGGCGGGTAGCGCCGCCGTGCCGCCCGGGCCCGACTACGTCCGGCCGTCCAGCCGGACGTTCCAGACCTGCTCCTGGAAGGTCCCGGCAGGATCGGCCGGCAGCCTGGTGAACCAGATCAGCACGTAGCGACCACTAGCTGGCGCCGCGAGCCGGAAGCGCACCACTCCCCCGGCGTCGGCCGCGTGCGTGACCGGCCGCAGGCTCGTCAGCGCGGGAGCGGCGCCGACCCGGATCTGCAGGCTCGCGCCGCGGACCCGGCCAAGAGCGACCTGGGCGGCCGTGAGCGTGACCGGGCGGCCCATGTCCAGCAGCAGGCCGGTGCCCGGGTACAGGTTCCCGAACCGGGCCGTGCTGTACCAGTCGGTGCGCCAGCCACCGCCGGGCTGGCCGCCGATCGCCTGCCGGGCGAGCTGGGGGTTGTCGCCGCCGCCCGGGCCGAACGCCGCGATGCTGACCGGGATCAGCCGCTGCGCGGGTGCCGCGGCGGCGGGGGACGGCGCCACGACGGCCGGGGACGGCGCGGCGACCGCCGGGTTCGGCTTGCTGCGTGCGGCGTCATGGCCTACGACGGTGTGCTTGCTGGCCGCCGCCGGGGCCACCGCCGCTCGCTGCGGGCTGACCAGCAAGAAGTACCCCCCGAAGCCGACCGCCACCATCAGCACCACTCCGATGACCACGATCCAGCTCAGGTAGCGCCGGGCCTCGGAAGCGGCGGACCCCGCCGCCTGGCCCGCCGCGGACCGGCTCAGCCACAGCCGCACGGTCGTGTAGGTCACGGCGGCCAGGTCCACCGCGCCGGCCAGGCCGTGCCCTGGCGCCGGGTCGGCCGCGGCCGCGCGCTGCGGCGCGGCGGGCCGGTCCGGCCTGGGCGGCGGCGGAGCCTGCTCGGAGGTGACCAGCAACTCGTCCAGGCTGACCGCGGACAACGCGCCGGGCGCGCGGTGCCGAGCGTCATACTCCCGGATCAGCGGCTCGGAATCAGTGCCGACGATCTTAGCGATGGCGCGAATGTTCCCCCGGGCGTAGAAGTCGCCGCCGCACGCGGAGTAATCGTCGTTCTCGATCGCCCTGATGATCTTTTCCCGGATCCGGGTCCGCTCGCTGACCTCGGCGACGGTGAGGCCAGCCCGGTGACGCGCTTCCGCGAGGGCCTGACCGATGGTCACGCGCGCCTCCCCTGCTCTCCCGCGCCGCCCGGTCAGCAGCGCGGGCGGCCCCTGAAGCACATCATTGCCCCCCGGGGCCGTGCGGAACCGCAATCCGCGCGGCGCGTCGGCGCGCGGATTCTTCCGGCTCTTGCACATCGTGCCACAGGCTGCCCGCAATTGCGGGATGTGCTGGTGTTATGTCCGGGTCGGGCGGCGCCGCCGTGGCCGCCGGGCCCTCAGGGCTGTTCCACCTCGGGCGGGTGGTCGCCCGTCTCCTTGGCCACCGAGCGGATGTAGGGCATCAGCAGTTCCGCCATGCGCTGCGGTGCGCCGGCCAGTTCGCGGGCGGCGGCGCGCATGTCCTCGTCGGTCGCGCTGCCGATCAGGTCGGCCTCCTCGTCGGTGAACGGCCGTCCGTCTCGGTGCATGAACCGCGGGCGGGAACCGGTGCGCTCTACATCGAAGTCGGTGAGCAGCGCCACCACCTCAGGTCGTGCGGTCAAGGTTCCTCCTTGGCCGCACGCTAGCCGGTGACCCCGGCGTGCCTCAGCCCGGGGTGAGAATGGCCCGGCCGCGGATCCGGCCCTGGCGCAGATCCTCGATCGCATCCCCGGCGGCTTCCAGCGGGTACGAGCTCGACCGGAGCTTGATCTTGCCCTGTGCGGCGAGGGTCACGAGGCCGGCGAGATCGCTGCCGGTGCCGATGAGATTGGCCACGATGCTGATCTCGCCCAGCACCAGCGGGATCGTGGGGAGGGTCACCGTGCCGCCGTAGCCGACCAGGTAGTACGTGCCCCCCGGGCGCAGCATGGCCACGGAGTCACCGATCGTGGCGTCTTCCCCGACGAAGTCGAAGACCGCGTCGGCGCCGGACCCGGTGAGGTCGCGGACCTGCTGCGTGTGGCGCCCGTCCGCGGTGACCACGTGGTCCGCGCCGCAGTCCAGGGCGAGCTTCAGCGCGTCCTCGCTGGTGTCCACCGCGATGATCTCCGCCGGGGTCATCGCCTTGAGGCACTGGACGCCGATGTGGCCGAGCCCCCCGGCTCCCACGGCGACGGCCGAGGAGCCCGCGCCCAGCGCGGGGACGGCCTTGCGGACCGCGTGGTAGGCGGTCAGGCCGGCGTCGGCCAGCGGGGCCAGCTCGGCCGGCTCGGCGCCGGCGTCGAGCTTGATGATCGCCCGCGCGCTGGTCTTGAACAGCTCGGCCATCCCGCCGTCGCGGGTGGCACCAGGCAGTCTGGGGCCTGCCGCGCACCGCATGTCGTCGCCGGCCCGGCACGCGTCGCACACGCCGCAGGTGAGGTTCGGGTGGCAGATGACCGGGTCGCCGACGGCCGCGTGCTCGACCGCCGGGCCGACCGCGTGGACCCAGCCGGCGTTCTCGTGCCCGAGGACGAGCGGCAGGTCGGCCGGGATGAAGTCGGCGAGCCAGCCGTCCATGATGTGCAGGTCGGTGCGGCACAGCCCGGCACCGCCGATCCGGACGATGACGTCATCCGGCCCGGTCACCCGGGGTTCTGGCATCTCGTCCAGCCGCGGCGGCTGCCCGTATGAGTGGACTCGGATCGCCTTCATGATGGCCCCTCCCTGTCCCGCCTTCCAGCACATCCCGGCCGCGTGCAGGCCGGATGCAGGACGTGTGTACGCGGCGTGGACCG
>Ga0335073_10014166_pt1 | contig 11182 bp, 12 predicted proteins | sample Lox_Sample_22_FD_207093 | JGI IMG/M metagenome (GOLD analysis project Ga0335073, IMG submission 207093) | Soil microbial communities from Loxahatchee National Wildlife Refuge, Florida, United States - Lox_Sample_2.2 | ecosystem: Environmental > Terrestrial > Soil > Wetlands | place: USA... | reverse complement strand
TTTCCCTCTGACCACCCAGATCACAGAGACGGTGCAGTAAATCAGGGCAAAGCGCTCACGGACAAGGGTCTGGGTGCATTTCCGCCAACCGGGTGGTTGCCTTCAGTAGACAGCCATCCGTAAACCGAGCTGTTCAAAACGCCAAGGGCCGACCCACCGGGTCGGCCCTCATACTTTCCTTCTGAATTCAATTACTCGCCCGGGTGTCCCGTCGCGATCACCTCTAGCGAAACCCGCGCCAGCCCCGACTGCGTCATGTTCAGCTTCTCTGCCGCGGCATACGACAGGTCGATGCTGCGACCATTCACCAGGTCGCTGCGATCATTGATCCGCACCACCACCGACTTGTGGTTGCGCAGGTTCTCTACCCGCACCAGACTGCCGAACGGCAGCGTCGGATGACACGCCGTCATGTCGTACATGTTGTAGGTCTCGCCGTTCGCAGTCTTACGTCCGTTGAAGACCGTTCCGTACCACGACGCAATCCCACGGAAGATCCTTCCATGCTGTTTCGGCTTGGCCTGTGACAAATCGGCCATCGCAGGAGTCGCGGTCGCAACTGCCTGGGTTGGTGCTGCTGTAGGCCTTTGCAGCCGAGCATCTGCCTGCACAGTCCGGGTCGATATGGTGCACAACAACCCGGCCATGGCCAAGCAGGAAGTCCCCACCAGGAGCCAGAACGGCAGCGGCTTTGGGGGGGTCATGTTGGTTGCTTTTGGTCGAATAAGCATCTTCTGATTCTATCAGCTCGAAAGCCGATATCCTCCTTAAAAATCAACGAGATGCAAGGCAAATAGGAGGCGAAGTCGCACCGCTTTACGGTACGCTTCCGAAGCCTCTGAATTAACGCAATTTAGGGTTGCAACAATCCTGGTGCAGAATCGTTTTTTTGCCTTTTTTTGACCACTCCACCGCGAACGTCACCCGCGCCCTCGCGACTCCCCGGGAATGCGCGGAGATCCCCGTAGCCGCAAAGGCTATCACGATGAACTCATGTTGGGAAAGAAACTTTCGTCCAACATGAATTTCCCGTCCTGATGAGTGGATCGAGAATACAGGCATCCCTTTTGGATCCATCGTTTTGGATCTCCAGACCTCGAACCGCTGAGATTGCCGCCAGCCGCCTTTCCAGCCAATCCGGCGGCCAAGTCACATTTTCCAACGCAAGGGGTAGAGGGATAAGGAAAAACTCAAGTCTAGCCGGCTCCGGGTGCAAAGTCCTCGCCCTCGGCCCTGAGAGAACCTACTACATACGTTGGACGTGGACCAAGTCAAGAGGAGTTGCCCCCGGATATCCCGCCCCCGGCCTCGTTTCGACGCGAAACAACGCTCCTATCGTCCTCAAAAATGGAAACTTAGCTTCCAACCACCCACAACTGCAGCCGCCCCAAAATAATTGTCCGGGCTTTGCAGTTCATTTTGGCGAAGCTGCTAGCCTTGAAGAATAGGCCGCTGATCCGGAACTTTCCTGCAGCGGCTTCATGTTTTGGGGTGTCATCGGAACGCCGCGAAATTTCACCAGCCACAGGCCGCCTTCGAGGCGGCTTCTTTTTTAGGAGCAACCATGCACATTAGCCCTGTTGGACTCGACCTGCTGAAAAGATCCGAAGGCTTCCGCGACCGAACCTATGTCGACATCGCCGGCCTCCGTACCATCGGGTATGGACACCGTCAAGCGCCAGATGAAAGCTACCCTGATGGGATCAGCCTGGCCCACGGCGAGAGCCTCCTGGCGGCTGACATCGTTACCGCTGAGTCCGCCATAACCCGGCTTGTCAAAGTTCCATTGACGCAGGGCCAGTTCGATGCTCTGGTCGACTTCGTCTTCAACATCGGCGCAGGCCGTCTCGCATCCTCATCGTTGCTCGGCAATCTCAATGCCGGAAAGTACCAGACCGCAGCATGGCAGTTGCTCGCCTGGGACCACGCGGGCGCGCGCGAAATCGCCGCACTTAAAGCACGCCGCGAAGCGGAATTTCGCCTCTGGTCACCAGGCGATGTTCGCAACTCTGCCGCTTAGCTTTCTTGCGTGGGATGAACTGAGCGGCTTTCAAGCGGATAGGGAGGCAGCATTCACCTTGCTGAATTGCCTATCTGGCCACTTCCGTTACTTCCACCCGCTCTCCGGTCTTGATATACCCCTTGCGCCGGAACCAATCCTCCATTGCAGGCTGCAGCCGATCAAGCGGGACGCGATGCCCGGCCTCGAGCAGCCCGTCACTTACCGGCAGAGTATCGTCAAAGACCGCATCATTCGTGAAATTGCGCATGGCGAAAGTATCGATCCAGTGGACCGGGCAGGCATGCCTGACTCCATCCGCATCCACCCGCTCCACTCGCAGCTTGCGCACAAACATGACTTCAGCCTACAGGACCGCGCTGTTCATTGCTTCTTTGCTGGAAGCGTCGTTGCGTCCTTCTGCTGCTGCGTCTCCACTTTGAATCGCTGGTAGTCGTAGTCGCGCTCGCGGAAGCGCTGCCGCAGGCTCTTCAGCAGCAGCACCCGTGCCTGCATTGTTCCCTCCGCGCCGGTTGGCAGCCAGATCTCGTCATTCACCTTCGCCTGGTCGAAACTGAAATTCGACCCTTTCTGCACCGTCGCCACCAAACCCCCAACCAGCCGGAAATTGTCGTCAAAACTTACTTGGAGATGAACGACCTGTCGGTCGGCTTCGTTAATCCATATAGTGCCCTGCAATTTCTTCGAGGCATCCTCGGCAATTCCGTGCGTCTTTGCATCCTTCCGCCCCACAAAATCAAAAACGATCGTCGGATCGCCGCGATAGATTTCCCGCCTCTCGTTGCGCACATCCATAATCTCCAGCAGACGGCCGACGCTGATCGTCGGTCCCTCGATCGGCTGGTCGCGCGGTGTCTTCTCCGCCTTTTCGACCAGTTTGGTTACGTGCTCCGTTTCCTTCTGGTCGTCATGCGCATTGAGCGGTTTGTCGTTTTCTTTCACCTTGCGCTCGATCAGGTGTCCATTCACGAAGAAGTCGTTGTACTCCGATGCTTCCGTCTTCTTCGCCTGGCCGTTGCCATCCATGTCCTGCACCTCCTGGTATGAGGTGAAGGTGTAGTTCTCGCGAATCTTGTCGAGCTGCCTCTGATGTTCCTGAACCTCGCGCATCAGTTGGTGAATCTCGGGCAGAGGAGCCTGGGCCGGCTGCTGGGCGATTGCAAAATGCGCTGCAGCAAGAAAGACGAGGAGGGTTGCTGGGCAGACGGCGTCACGGATGGACAGGCACGAAATTGGTCGATCGTGATGCCTCGCTGACCTTCGCCCGAAGCAGGTTATCGGCACGGCTCCCATTACCCGAATGGTCGCACAAAATAGCGCCGCAAGACCCTGGTGGGCTGTATGATGCATACCAACATTGTTTTGGTTCGCTGTGCACACACGCTTAGCGGGGCTCCACGAACAGGTCCTCGTTTGTGGGGTGCTTAATAAATCACCGCGTCGTTGGGAGAGATACACAGCATGTTTCGCGCAATCATCCATTGGATATTGAGTGCCATCGCATTAATGGCAACCACCAAGCTTGTCTCAGGGTTCTACGTGAACGACCTGCAGTCCGCGCTGGTCGCAGCCATGGCTATAGGCGTGTTGAATGCCACTTTCGGCTTCTTTCTCAAGATCATCACCTTTCCTTTTGCCATCCTCAGCTTCGGGCTGTTCCTGCTGGTGATCAATGCAGCCATGATCATGGTCGCATCCAAGATCGTGCCCGGCTTTGTTGTGTACGGGTGGGAACCGGCATTCTGGGCCGCCGTGGTCCTGGCGGTTCTTGGCATGCTCATCCGTGCGCTGATGAAGGACCAGTAGAACGTAACTGACCGATCTTAGGGTTGCGCCTGCACAGCACCTGCAGGCTTCCTTCTGCTCGGCGTCTTGCCGCGGGCCACCACGAGATACGCATTTGTCTTCGGCTTGGCGATGACCGGAGCAGCAACAACCGGGCCCTCCAGCGTCTGCGGAACCCGCATCGTCCCCGCCGTCGAAAGCCCGCTGTGTCCGCTGATCGGCTGGGGCACGGCTTGCGCTGCAGGTGCGGCCGCTACTCGGATGTGCGAGTAAACCTCCCACCCACCCCCGGCAACCACAATCACAATGGCCGCTGCCGCAGCAGCGCGCATCGCCGAGCCATGGATCCAGCCATTGCGATAGCTCGCCGCCAGCGGCCAGCCAATCACCACCCCTTGCCGCGGAGCCGACCGCAGGCCGGCCTTCACGCGCTCTTCAATTCCGTCTGGGGCCGGCAACGTGGCAATCAAGCGCAGCGTCTCTTCCGCCTCCATTGCACCGGCATTTCGATTGAAGTCGTTATGGCTCGAGTAACTCATCGGGAACTCCTCTTGTGGTTGAGCAGTTCGGCCAGCAGGTTGCGCGCGCGAAAGAGCCGCGAACGCACGCTGGATTCCGTCACTCCCAATACAGCGGCGATCTCGACACTGGAAAGCTCTTCAAACGCCGACAGCACCATCACCTCGCGCTCACGGTCGGGAAGCCGTTCAACGCAGGCAAGGACGTGAGCATGATGTTGCGCGGCAGCAGCACGATCTTCAGACGTGAGCCCGATGGCAGGCAAAACCCGGGCAAGGTCAGAAATGTCGTCAGTTTCAGGGCGCGTCTTGGCGCGGCGCTTTCGGTCGAGCACAATGTTCCACACGATGCGGATCAACCAGACGCGGTGATCACGGATTTCTCCCAGTGTTTCTCGATGCCGCAACACCCGCAGGAACGCCTCCTGTACGGCGTCTTCGGCATCGGACTGGTTGCGCAGAACGGAAAACGCTACGCGGTACAGCGTCGTGGCATACTGATCGACCAGCGCCGCAAGTGCCTCTTCCTCGGCGCGCTGACGCGATTCGTCATGCACGATGCTCTCGGCGATCTCCATCCAACCTGGAACAATGGTCTGGCTGGCACTCATACAAACACCAGACGCAGACCTGCGGAAAAGTGCTCGGGGACAGCAATATCAAACATTTCCGGCAGACCAGCGTTCCTGTCGGAACCACCGGAGTCTATTGCCCTCCGGCGAGTTTCTGTGCGGCAATGGAGCCCGCAGCCCCATCCTTGTCGGAATCCTTCAACTTTGCCCAAAGTGCTTTTGCCTGGGCTTCTTTCCCGGTCGAGGCGTAGAGATCGGCCAGGTCAAGCTGCGCACTGCCGGCCGTCACCGTATCGGAGGGCTTGGCGATAATCTCGTTGTACAGATCGATGGCCTGCTGCTCTCGGTTCGTCTGACGGTAGATCGCCGCCAGCGCCACCTTCGCCAGATTGGCCACATTGCGGTTCCACGACCCGGCAACGCTCTTCAGCTCGCTCTCCGCTGCGGCGGTCTGGCCCAGTTCCTGGTCGGTGACGCCCTCAAAATAACGGGCCTTCGCGCCTTCCGGCAGCCAGCCGTATTTGTCGGCCACTGCCTTGAACTGCTGGTTGGCCGCCTTCGAGCGATCCGTAGTTGTCGCGTAAGTGCCCGGTTGTGCCGGACCGCCCGGCAGCGCCAGGGGCGCAGAGTAGGTATCCAGAGCCTGTCCTAAGGCCGATTCGGCAGCGCCTTCACGCACGTTCCAGAAAATTAATAGCGCAACGCCCAGCACGATGACCACGGCGGCCGAAATGGCCCAGCGCATCACGTCACTGCTATGGCCCGAAAGCCAGGTAACGCTGGTTTTAGTGGCCTGGGCAAATTTGTCGCCCTTCAGGGCATGACGAGTCTGTGTATCCACGGATTTCCTAGTCCTTCACTTCGATCAACTTGCAGGCGGGTCCGTACAGGCGGGGGCACTGCGACTGCAAACCTTACTAGTTTATCAAAGAACCGGTTGCCCCACCCGTGCGAGGCCTCGCTTGCCCCCTTCGGGAAAAAGCGGGTACCCTTTAATGCATGTATGAAGATTTCCATGTGACCGACCGTTGGAGTGGCGAAGACCTTCACTGCTCGTGGAAAGCCAACATCGTGGCGATTGCCACGCGCCACGCCGACGCCGTAGACATTCGGTTTGACGTCAACAGCCGGCCCATGTGGATCGCCCTGCCCTGCACCGCATGGGTGGAGCAGAAGAAGCGCTCCGGCAAGGTCATCACCGACCAGCTCGCCGTCCAGATTGCCGGTCGGCATCTCAAGCAGCTCATCGAACAGGGCTACGACGCTGATCGTCAGGTCTACACCGTCTCTGTTCCCGAAGTGCTGGCTCATCTCGACGCCGTGGTCGACGAAGCCAGGGACCAGCATGGAATTCCGCAACTTCCCGTCGGCGTGAATTTGCTTCCGCAGGAAAGCTAGCCGCTCCTCGTCGATCCATCGTCTCCCATCGACAGCGTCAGAAACGTCTCGCACACCCGTCTCCGCGGACCGTGCCCCATCCAAGCCGTGCTTCTGCGGCTTGGGTAGGAAAGCACAGAACCTCAACCTGCCGACGCCTTTTAAAAGGGAACTTCGAATCTCCCGTTACTCGTGCCGCAGCGCATCCATCGGCTGCACTGACGCAGCCCGTCGCGCCGGGATCCACGTCGCAGCCAGCCCGACCACCAGCAGCACCAGCGTACCGCCGACAATCGTGCTCGGATCGTCTGCCGCAACCCCGTACAACATCGACCGGATCAGCCGCGTGCAGCCAATTGCGGCGATCACACCGGCCGCAATCCCGCCTAGCGTGATCCAGGTGCTCTCGCGCAAAATCATCCCCCGCACCTGCCCCGGCTGTGCGCCAAGTGCTAACCGGATGCCAATCTCAGTTGTTCGTTGCGCGACCGAATAGGCCATCACTCCGTAGATGCCGACCGCGGCCAGCAGCAACGCGAGAAGGCCGAAACCGGAGGTCAGCGTAACGAACAGATGCTCCTGCACAAGATCATCGTCAATCTGTTGATCCTCCGTCCTGACATTGACGAGGGGCAGATCGGGATCGATCTTGCGCACCGTCTCCCGCAGAACAGGAAGAAGCGATTCCGCCGGTACATGGGTACGCAGTTCATACACCATGCCGCCGATAAACGTCTGCTGTACGTAAGGAAGAAAAAACTGCGGAGGAGAAGGTGTGCGGAGATCCTGGTAGCGAGTGTCTCCACAAATGCCCACGATCTGCACCAGACCGGTGGCAAAGCTCCCCCCGTGTCCGTCGGAGTTATGGCCGCCGATCGAGAATCGCTTGCCAATCGGGTTCTGATTCGGAAACCGCAGGCGGGCAAGACTCTCGTTGATGACCCCCACCTTAGGCGAGATTGAGGTGTCTTCCGGCCCAAAGGCGCGGCCGGCAATAATCGGAATTCCGAGCGTCAGGAAAAAGTGGTTGCCGACGGCATTGTACGGCTCCGTCTGTTGCCGACCCGGATCGAAAGGCTCGCCTTCGGGGATGAAATCGGTGTCGGAAAGATCATCCGAAAGATACGATTCGATCGCCGGCGAGACGGCTTCTACGCCAGGGACTGCGGCGAATGCCGTCTCCAATCGCTGATGCAGGGGGATGTCTTTCCCAACCGGGTATCGCGCCTGTGGCAAGTCGATTTGCACCAGCAACAGGCTGTGGGTCTGGAATCCCGCGTCGACTTTGCCGAGGTCGACCAGTGAGCGAATGAAGAGCCCGGCGCTGATGACGAGTAGCGTCGACAGCGCAATTTGAAACCCAACCAGCGCCTTGCCTGTCGTTCCTTTCCGCATTCGCGTGACCGTCTGGGCATTTTCCTTCAAGCCATGCGTAACCTCCGCCCGCGCGGCAACAACCGCCGGGGCCATGCCGAAGAGAATTCCGGTAAGAATGGTGAGCCCGGCGGTGAACCCAAACACCAGCCAGTCGAAATGAACCGGAATTCTCGCGTGCGCCCACGCATTCTGCGTCAGCTGAGGCATCCAGATGCGGCCGAAATATCCCAGCATCAGGCCTGCTGCTCCACCGAGAAATGCCAAAAGCAGGCTCTCAACAAGCAGTTGGCGAAGAATGCGCATGCGGCCGGCGCCAAGCGCGAGGCGCACTGACATCTCTCGCTGTCTTCGCGCTCCTCGCGCGAGCATCAGGTTGGCAATATTGGCGCATGCAAGGAGAAGAACCAACCCGACAAGAGTCTGCAGCGCAGCCATTGGACGAGCAAATAATCCTTCCTGTTCAAAGAGACCGCGGCTTCCATCGCGGACGCTCAGTTGGGGAATGTCTTCATCCGGTTTAATCGGCATCGATGCCCGAACAATCGCCGAAAGCTGCGTATTCAGCTCTACCTGGGCGGTGCGATCGCTAATTCCCGGCTGCGCGCGGCCCATGATGTTGACCCACCATTGTTGCGGGTTCGTGAGCCAATTCGTGCCGTCAGAAGCTGGCGTGAGAAGCGGCTGAAGCGCGAGTGGAACCATGATGTCGGCGGATTCAAGAACGCTCTTGGCGCTTGTGAAGCTTTTCGGATTTACCCCAACAATCATCACTGGCCGGCCGTTGAATTTGATCCATTGTCCGATCACCTGCGGTGAGCGGCCGAAACCACGCTCCCACAAGCCATCGCTGATTACCGCGACCGGCTGGCCCGATCCCGCATCGTCCGCTGGAAGAATCACGCGGCCCAGCTGCGGCTGAATCCCGAGCACCTGGTAATAGTTGCCCGAAACCATTTCGGCGAGCAAATGCAACGCGTCCTCGCCGATCGTGACATTCACTCCGGTTTCCCGAAACGCGAGCAGATCGCCGAGCACCCGGTTCTGATTGCGCAACTGCTGATATGCGGGATAGGAGAAAGCAGAGCTAACCTGCACCCCATTCGGTGATACGTCGTAGGTGCCACCGTGAAGGTGGTGGACAACCACGTGGTCCGCGCGAGCCGTCCACTCAAGCAGGCGCAGCTCCGAAGCCCGAGGCACCTTCAGGCGCTCGTAAAGGACCTGCCTCGCCGCGGAAAAAATTGTCGTGTTTGCGCCCACCGCCAACGCGAGAGAAATGGCCGCAATCGCCGTAAAGCCGGGATTTTTCACCAGCATTCGAAACCCGTAACGAATGTCCGAACCGAATTCATCGACCCACCGCAACCCCAGCGATGCGCGCATCCCTTCCTTGTGCATCAGCACTGGGCCCATTGCAATGCGCGCTTGCCGCCAGGCTTCTTCCGGTGCAGTCCCCCTGCGAACCAGATCGTCCGCGAGCTGCTCGAAATGATGTTCGAGTTCCTGCGTCATTTCGCCCTCAAGCCGATTGCGCAGAAAAACCGCTCGAAGCCATGAGACGGCTCTAGAAACAAGACCATTGGGGAAGCCGCTGCTTTTCATCGCCACTCCTGGTAACGCTATTCGTGCCGCAGCGCATCCATCGGCTGCACTGACGCTGCCCGTCGCGCCGGGATCCACGTCGCGGCCAACCCGACCACCAGCAACACCAGCATTCCGCCGACAATCGTGGTCGGATCATCTCCCGCAACCCCGTACAACATCGACCGGATCAGCCGCGTGCAGCCAATTGCGGCGATCACACCGGCCGCAATCCCAACCAGCGTGATCCACGTGCTCTCTCGCAGAATCATCGAGCGCACCTGCCCGGGTTGCGCGCCCAGAGCCAGCCGAATCCCAATCTCATTCGTCCGCTGCGCCACCGAGTACGCCATGATCCCGTAAATTCCCACGCACGCCAGCGCCAGCGCCAGAACGCCAAATCCTGAGGTAAGAGCAGCTAGAGCCCGCTCGATTTGCAGCGTCGCGTTGATCTGTTCACGCTGTGTGCGCAGATTCGCAACTGGCAGATCGCGATCGACGGACTGAACGGTGTTGCGCAGCATCGGGGCAACAGCCGCAGTGCTGAGCATCGTGCGCAGTTCATACGTCATCCCGCGGAAATCCGGTTGTTGGACATAGGGCACAAAGAACTGCGGAGGTGGCCCCTCACGCAACGTGTTGTAGTAAGTGTCAGTGCATATGCCTACGATCCGGGTAAGGTCGGGTTTATCGCGGTCAGTCCGGAACATCTGTCCAATCGGATTCACGTTTGGAAAACGCTTCTTCGCCAGCGCCTGATTGACCACCGCCACCTTGGGAGAAGTTGCAGTGTCCTGTGCGGTAAATCCGCGTCCGGCGATGATCTTGATTCCCAGCGTTGCGAAAAAGTCGCTTCCGACCTCATTGAAGTCTTCTACCTGACGGTTCCCCTTCTCAAACTTTTCACCCTCCGGCAGAAAGTCCGAATTACTAAGGGAGTCCGCCAGATAGGCATTTGTCGCCGGCGACACGCGCTGGACACCGGGTAAACCGGCAATTCGCTTCTCGAGTTCCTCGTGCAACGCGACGTTCTTCTCCGCCGGATACCTGGCTGCCGGCGGATTGACTTCGAACAGAATCAGATGATCGGTATCGAATCCCACATCCTGTGAATCAAGCGCCCTGAGCGTTCTCAGAAAGAGTCCCGCTCCAATCACCAGCAATGTCGAAAGCGCGACCTGCAATCCGACAAGCGATTTTCCACTAAGTCCCCGTCGCCGACGCGTGGTGCTCTGCGATGATTCCTTCAGGCTGGTCGAAACTTCTGTCCTCGCGGCGAACCATGCCGGTGCCAATCCAAACAGGACGCCGGTTGTCAGAATGATGGCCGCCATGCAGGCAAAAACGACCCAATCGAAAGAGACCCTGATGCTGGAGTCTTCCCACGGATCCCCCAATAGACCCGGAAGAATATTGCGGCAGAGATACCCCAGCAGCAGACCTCCGCAGCCTCCAAGTACCGCGAGTACCAAAGACTCGGTCAACAACTGACGCGCAACCCGCGTGCGTTTAGCTCCCAGCGCCATACGTACACTCATCTCTCGCTGCCTTTGCGCTCCGCGCGCCAGCAGGAGGTTGGCAATGTTCGCACACGCCAGAAGCAGAACCATGCCCGTCAGGGCCAGTAACACAGAGACTGGCTTACGAAACATTCGATCGGCGTAATTTAATCCACGACTTCCATTCGCAAGCTCAAGGCGAGGGAGCGTGTCGCCTCTCTTCACAGTGGCAAGTGAAAGTACGGCCGCTTCAAATTGCACTCGAAGACCCTGCTGCGCTTCGCTTTCCGCCACATCCGGCTTTACGCGACCGACCACATTAACCCACCAGAAGTCTGGATTCGCAAGGTCCGATCTCCTCTCCCTTTGGACGCGAAGCAATGGTTCAAGGCTGATGGGAACGAATAGATCAGGCGATTCCAGAACATTCTTTGCCCCAGTGAAGTGCCCCGG
>Ga0335073_10014165_pt1 | contig 11183 bp, 11 predicted proteins | sample Lox_Sample_22_FD_207093 | JGI IMG/M metagenome (GOLD analysis project Ga0335073, IMG submission 207093) | Soil microbial communities from Loxahatchee National Wildlife Refuge, Florida, United States - Lox_Sample_2.2 | ecosystem: Environmental > Terrestrial > Soil > Wetlands | place: USA... | reverse complement strand
CCTCGGAATTTGCGTAGGCATGCAGTGGCTCTATGCGGGATCGACCGAGGCTCCCGAGCAGCCGGGGCTGGGGGCATTCTCAGAGTCCTGTTCGCGCTTCTCCGAAAGCACAGAAAAAGTCCCGCACGTAGGCTGGAACTCGCTCGAAGTGCGCACCGGATCAAAATTACTCGCCGGCGTCGAGCCGGGCGAGTTCGTCTACTTCACGCATTCCTACAAAGGTCCGGTCACGGCAGACACCGCCGCGGTGACCCACTACATTGAACCGTTCGCCGCAGCCGTCGAGCGCGCGAACGTAATGGGCGTGCAGTTTCATCCGGAGAAATCCGGCGCGACAGGACTGAAGATTTTGCGGAATTTTTTGGAGATGGACCAATGAAATTCACTTACTCAATTACATTGGCGGACCTTCAAAATGCCCAGGAACTTCATTGGCATCAAACGCTTCGCCGCCGCGCTATCTATTATTCAACATATTGGCTTTTTCCTGTCCTCGCCACCGCACTCTTCACTCTCCTGCTAACCCGCATTGGCGCATCTTATGCATTTTTTATCGGATTCGTAATTGCTGCATTGATTACTACTCTTGGATTTTCTCGGAAGAAAACGAAGTTATACCGCAAGCGGTTTGACAAAAACTTCCCACCGAATAAGCGAACCGCTTGGTGCGTAATCGATGAGGACGGAATCACCTCTGCCATCGTCGGAACCGACGAAGAAAAACGGCCATGGCAGGACGTTGCTCATTTCGCGCAAAACAACAACATTACATTGCTGTATGTGTCCGAAAAGAAATTCATGTTCATACCGACAAATGCATTAACTATGGATCAGCGCACAGAATTGCTCGGCTACGTCGATCGACACATAAGGAATAAGACATCATGCTGACCAAGCGCATCATAGCCTGCCTCGACGTGCACGCGGGTCGCGTCGTCAAGGGTGTGCAGTTTGTCGACCTGATTGACGCGGGCGACCCGGCAACCCAGGCGGCGCGGCACGCGCGCGAGGGCGCCGACGAAATTGTCCTGCTCGACATTACCGCGACGCACGAAGGCCGGCAGACGCTGCTCGACACGGTGCGGCGCACGGCGCTCGATCTGTTTGTTCCGTTCTGCGTGGGCGGCGGCATCAAGTCGGCGCGCGACGCGGAGCAGGTCTTCGAGGCCGGCGCGGACAAGGTAAGCATCAACTCCGCGGCCCTGGCCGATCCCACTTTGATTGACGCCATCGGCTCGAGCTTCGGCGCGCAGGCCGTGGTCGTCGCCATCGACGCGCGGCGCGATCCCGCAGCCGCCGACCCCGTGCGTCATGCGCAGGTGTTTGTGCATGGCGGCCGCAAGCCCGCGGGCCGCCGCGTCGTCGAGTGGGCGCGCGAGGCCGAGCAACGCGGCGCGGGCGAAATTCTGCTCACCTCAATGGACTCCGACGGCACGCGCGCCGGATTTGACTGCGAGTTGACCGCGGCAGTCAGCGATGCCGTCGGCATTCCCGTCATTGCCTCGGGCGGCGCTGGAACAGTCGAGCACTTTGCCGATGTCTTCTCGCGCGGCAAGGCCCACGCGGCGCTTGCCGCAAGCATCTTTCATTTCGGCGTCTCCACTTCGCGGTCGCTTAAAGAAGAGCTCGCCCAGGCGGGCGTACCGGTGAGGCTTCCATGCTGATTCCTTCCATTGACTTGCTGGGCGGCCGCATTGTGCAGCTTGTGCGGGGTGAAAAACTGCGCCTCGCCTTCGACGATTTTGAGTACTGGATTGCGAAGTTCGCGAAGTACCCGCTTGTTCAGCTCATCGATCTCGACGCGGCCATGCGGCAGGGCGAGAACACCAAGCTCGCCGAGCAGATCGCCAGGCGGCTCCCGGTTCAGGCCGGCGGCGGCATTCATACCATCGAGCGGGCCCGGCAGGTGCTCGCAGCCGGTGCGCGTCGCATCATCGTCGGCTCTGCGCTCTTCTCCGCCGAGGGCAAAGTGAACACGGAGTTCGCCGCGCAGCTCGCGGAGAGCGTAGGCGCCGAGCGCGTCGTCGCCGGAATCGACACCAAGAACGGACGTATCGCGGTGAAGGGCTGGAAGGCGCAGGTGGAACTCACTCCGGACGATGCCATTCCGCAGCTCGATCCCTATGCCGCGGCATTTCTCTATACGCACGTGGACACCGAAGGCACCATGACCGGTTTTCCGATCGATGTAGCCGCGCGGTTGCGCAAGCTCACCCGTAAGCAACTCATCGTGGCCGGGGGCATTCGCAGCCAGGCGGAAGTTGATGCGCTGGATGCGCTGCGCGCGGATGCCGTGGTGGGCATGGCGGTGTATACGGATGCGATCGCGGTGTGAGAAAAGCAGGCAATAGAGAGTAGTCAATAGAAAATAGGAAGGCTTAAGTCACCGGCCCCGCGACTTGCTCATCGCGCCGGTGTGCTTTCTTCGTTCCCCTGTCCGGTGGCGCGAGCGGTTTCAATGCGCGTGGCGCGCAGCAGGCGCGCAATCTGCTTCAGGTGCAGCTGCGCCGCGTAGGCGCGCAGGATCTCGGCCTGCGAGAAGCCGATGCCGGTATGGCGCACCGCGTCCATGCGCGACTCGAGATCGGCAATATCCCTTTCCAGATAGATGCCTTCGGCGGGCTTGGCAAAGCGCCAGCGGTCGGTGCAGGCGGCGATGTAGTTAAAGCCCGAGTGGATGTCGTTGGCAAAGTGCGTGAGCGCCGGCTCCAGTTGCTGCGCAAAGCGGTCTTCGTGGCTGTCTTTGACGGCGAATTCCAGAGCCAGAAGCGCGTCGAAAAGCGAGCGGCCAAACTCCGCCAGCAGGCTCAGGCCTTCGCGCCAGCCGGGACCGCTGGGCTCGTTGCGCGCAGCGGCCAGAAGCTGATTGTTGCGGTTGAGCAGCGATTGCAGATCGCCGCGCAATGTGGCGAGATTTTGTCGAGGCGCGCCGCGAAAGCCCGTGAGAACCGCCTCAAAGAATGCGCCCAGCAGCAGAAATTCCTGGGCCAGGCCATCGCGCAGCCACACGCGCGCGCGATCGGGAAAAACCAGAGTAGTAACGGCCAGAGCGATCACGATGCCAAGCAGCACCTCTCCCACGCGATCCACCGCCAGTTCCCGGCGCGAGACCGAACCGGGCACCAGCATGACGATGGTGATCGTGACGCAGGCCAGGCGCGCACTGTCGCGCATTCCCGTCAGGCCGCTCACGACAATGGCGAGGAGAACCGCGACAATGTAGTTCCAGGGCGGCGCGCCCACAAGAGAAAATGCGAATCCAAATGCGGCGCCGAGAAGCGTGCCGAGGAGGCGGTCGCGCGAGGCGGTCACGGTGGCGCCCACGTTCGATTGCAGCACGATGATGGCGCTGATCGAGCCCCAATAGCCGTCGTGCAAACCAAAGCGCAGCGCCAGCCACCAGCAAAGCGCCGCGGCCAGCGCTGTTTTAGCGGCGTGAATGAGCAAACGGCGCCGCTCAAACGAGAGAATCCCCTGCTCGCCGCCCCCCTCAAGGCGCAGCTTGACGGCCAGCTGGTGCTGCGACCACGTCTTTTTGCTTTTGAGGCGCATGAAGGCGATCTGCGGTGAATTCTCTCATATTTTCGGCAGCCGGAATGCAGACCTTGTCACAGCCGCTTTCCGCAGGCACGGTGCGGGAAAGAATGCGCGCGCTTTGCTTGCGTACAGTAGCATACAAGCATGAAGCCAGGGCTCGATCATTCCGTGCTGCGCGTTGGCTACCCCGCGACCGTCTCGGCGGATTTGTTCGGCGATTTTCCCGAGGGAATCGAATTGATTCCCGTGTCGGAGGACATCGAGCACGACGTCGAGATCGACGTATGGATTCCCGACCCCTATATGACCCGTGCAATCGGCGCATGGCCGCGCCTGCATGGCGTCAAGCTGGTGCTGTCGATGATGGCGGGCACCGAGTGGATTCCCGCGACGGTGGGTCCGCGCGTGACCATCTGCAACGCGCATGGAGCGCACAATATCTCGACCGCGGAGTGGACCGTGGGCGCCATTCTGGCGATGCTCAAGTATTTTCCCCTGTACCTCGATATACAAAAGTCCGGCGTGTGGAAGCGGCGCTTCGAGGCGAGCCGGCACTACGCGGAGATCACCGGCGACGCGCGCCCCTTGTATCCTCCCGTGCTGCAGGAAGAGCTGACCGGCAAGACGGTGCTGATGGTGGGTTACGGGGCGATCGGCAAAGAGATCGAGCGCATGCTTGCGCCGTTCAATGTAAAGTTGCTGCGCGTGGCGCGCAGCGCACGCACCGCGCCCCAGGTGCATGCCGTCAGTGAGCTGGACGATCTGCTGCCGCGCGCGGAGGTCGTAGTGCTGATACTGCCCGCAACCCCCGAGTCGAAAGGCTTGATCGACAGACGTCAGCTTGCGCTCATGCGGCAGGGAACGCTCCTGGTGAATGCCGCGCGCGGGCCGGTTGTCGATACCGATGCGCTGGTCGAGGCGCTGAACGCGGGCCGGATTCGCGCGGCGATTGACGTAACCGAGCCAGAGCCCTTGCCCGAGGGGCATCCGCTGTGGAACTGCCCGAATCTGCTGATCACGCCGCACGTCGCCGGATCGACGCCGCAGTTTGCGCCGCGCGCCTTGCGCGCCGCGGCCGATGAGTTGCGGCGGTACATGAAAGGCGAGCCGCTCAACAACGTAGTGCAAGAGGCGGTTTAAGCCGGGGTCGTTTCGGCTTCTGCCTCGGCACGCCGCCATTCGCGCAGGCCGAGGACGGCAAGGCCGATGAGAAGCAGATAGAGAAGAACCGTAGGCCAGAGTCTCTGTTGTAAGTACTCCCAAACCGAAACCAGATTGATGACGATCCACAGCCACCAGTTCGCGGTGTGCTTTCGTGTTTCCCACCATCCGGCGACGAGGCTGAAGACGGAAACCGCGGCGTCGACATAGGGAAGTGCGGCGCCCTGGCGGGCCATCAGCCAGCCCCATGCTCCGCTGCCCACGGCTCCCAGCAGAAGGGCAACGGCTATCGACACCGATGAAGCCTTCTCCACGCGGATGCCCTTGCCCTGTTTGGCTCCGCGCGCCCAGTGCCACCAGCCGTAGAAGGTGAATGGCAAAGATACGAATTGCAGCCACGCGCTCGACACCAGGCTGGCGCGCAGAAAGACGACGAAGTAGAGAACGTCTGAGACAAGCGTGATAGGCCAGCTAATGACCCTGCGCCGCGTGCCGTACCAGATGCCGACCACCGCGGTGATGAACCCGGCCCACTCAATCCAGTTGCTCACGAAATAGGAGAGCAGCGCATGAAGGCTCACCGGGCTTGGCCCTCCCGGGCTCTTGCGGCCCAGCCGCGGATCGCATCGAGGAAGCGCTCGCCGGCCTCTGAGTGGAACCATCGAGCGTGCCCCACCAGCCAACCATCGTAAGCCGCTACAGCTCGTTCTTCAGAGTGCAGCGCGCCGAGAAAGTAATCGGCCTCCGAAAGCGCAAACTCAGCGTGGCAGAGAGCCACCATGGGCGCGAGCGCGGCGGCTTCTTCCTCTGCGAGCGGACGAATCGCTTCGTAGCCATCGAGAAGCGCCGCCAGGTGATCGAGATGAACGACCATGGGCTGACTTGCATGCCGGGTAAGCGCTAGCCACTCCACAACGTTGCGTTCGATGGCGTGCGCCAGGTCGTGCACGGCGTTGGTGCGGTCGGCAAGGCCGAAGTCGACGATCGCCGTGACCCGCGCCTCGGGAGTTTCGTCGCTCCAAAACAGATTCGAAGCGTGCAGATCGTTATGGGTCCAGAGCGTCGCGAGCGCGGGAAGCAGTGGCGCAAGCTCGGCATGAAAGGGCGTGAGGATTTCGATGGCCTGCGCGGCGCATACGCGAACCGCTGCATGGCGCGCCAGCGAGGGCCGCTTGGCCAGATATCGCGCCATGGCTGCGATTGGATCGTGTGCGGCAAAAATCGTGAAGCTCGCGACCAGCGGGCGCGGCTTGCGCAGAGGAGCGGCAAAGTCCCGTGCCGCTAGATGCAGGCGCGCCAGCGCCTCGCCGGCGGAGCGCGCATGGGCCGAAGTGCGGAAGGGCGTCCACGAGATTGCGTCTTCGTAGAGGTCGATGCCCGCGGGAACTTCATGGACCTCATAAACGAAATCGCCCAGTTCGATTGCGGTTTCTCCCTGAGCGCAAGCGAAGACGCGCGGAACGGGCGCGCCCTGAGCCAGCAGGTGCGCCAGGAAACGATGCTCTTCAACAAGTCCCTCGCCATCGCGCACGGAATGATGATGGCGCTTGATGAAGACTCGTGTGTTGCTCGTGGCCACAACGCCGGCCGCGGACAACGGACGCGGGCTCACGGTCAGGATGCGCTCCGGTCGCCCGAGCGCGGGGAATTGCGCGAGAACGGCGCGCACTTCGTCGCACTCGAGCGGAGGCCAGTCCGGGGGAACCAGCGTGCCGTCCATGCCGTGAGCGATCTTTGTCGAACTCATCTCGTCGTAAGCTCCGGACTCCTGGCATTGTCCCGCCGGTCGGCGACCCGCCGGCCTGGCCGTTTAGAGCATTGTCGGATTCACTTTAGACTTCCGTGCCCCATCCATTCCGCGCTTTTCCGCGCAATAGGTGGGATCCCTGCAAAATTCCGGTCGGCACAACTCGCGAAAATGCTCTAGAACGTGTAATGCGCGGAGAGACGCACAGTCGCAGGCGCTCCCAGCCAGACAAACGTGTCGCCGTAACTTGCGCCGGTGTCGGACCAGTAGCGCTTGTTGGTAATGTTGTCGGCGTAGATGCGAAACGTCACGCGGCCCTGTTCGCCGCCGGGCGTGTAGCGCGCGCCCAGGTTGAACAGATTGTAGCTGGCTACGCTCACCTGGTCGTCGCGCGTGGCCTCTTTGCGCGAGGCGAAATTGCAGCCCGGCATCAGGTGCAGGCCGCGCACGCGGGGCACTGTGACATCGGCAAACAGATCCGCCTGCACGTGCGGCACGTTGATCACCTGCTTGTTGTCGTAGGCCGGCGTGCCGGTCCCGGTCGAGGTGGCGTTCATCGCCGCGACCGAGCCGTTGAGCCGCAGCCAGTGGGCGGCTTGGCCTTCGGCGTTGAGCTCGACGCCGTTGTGGGTTTCGCGGCCCTCCTGCTCAAAGCAGTAATCGCCGGCCGCGCCGCCCGCGCAATAAGTGTTCTCAAAATTGTTCAATACATCGGTGAGCGGTTTGGGATAGATGAACGGCGCGCGCATATGGAACCATGCGCCGGTCAGCAGGATGCGCTGGCCGGGCTCATATTTGGCTCCCACTTCAAACTGGCGCGTATTGAAGGGAAAAAGGAACTGATTCGCGTCATCGGCCCACCAGGGCGCTTGCGGCCCCAGCGAGAGCAGTTCGGCGTAGTTCGAGTAGAGCGTGAGGTTCTTCGCCGGTTCGAATGTGGCCGCGTACTGCGGCAGCCACATGGGCTTGTCCGAGAGGTTCGGCAGATTGAGAACGTTATAGACCGGATTGTTCGATGCGTCGTAAGTCGTTGCGCATGGATCCCCGGCCGGGCCCGGCGTATTGCTCGGCGCGTTCGGTACGCAGGGTGCGGTCGCAACCAGCGAGTAGTTGTGATCGCGCAGCGAGTCATATCGCCCACCCGCAATCAGCTGCACGCGGCCGGGAAGATGCACGCGGTCCTGAATGACGGCGGACGATTGATGACTGTCTTCCCATAGCCGCCGCGGGCCTGCGGTCTGGAGAGGATCTTCGAGCGAATTGGCGCTGCCGGGACTGGGAACGGCGGCCATCGCCTGATAGATGTTTTCCGCACCGACGTAATCGTAGACTGAGCCGTCGGCGATCGTATCCGTAGACGTTTGATTGAGCTGGTAGTAGCCCGGCTGCTGGACGCTGCGCAGAAAAACCACTCCGCCCGCCGCGATGTCCTGCGTGATCGCGCCGGTGTGGATGTGGCCGATGAGCATGGCTTCGCCTTCGGCATCGATGCGCAACTCGCCGGGATCGCGGTAGTCGTAAATGCCATACGTGCCGTCGGGGCAGAAGAAATACGCCGGCGCATCGGGCGCGCCGGGACAATTGACCGCGTAGCCGTTATTGGGATCGAGCGATGGGCCGTAGGCGTAGATCACGTTGTCCTGGATGAGCGAGTGGCTCAAACTGGCGGCGGCGTAGGCGAGCCAATTGGGCGAGAAGGTGCGATCGATGCGCGCATCGGTGTTGAAGGTGTCGTAGGTGTCGGGCGGTCCCCAGGGCTGGTCGCCGAGCATCGTCGAGCGGTAGATGCGGTTAATATCGGGCACCGTGGCGCCGCCGAGCAGTTGATAGCCCGAGCCGTCGCGCTCGGTCTTGTGCTGGTACTCGAAGTCGCCCTTGAGCACGGTCTTCGAGTCGATCTTCCAGTCGGCCGCGCCCGCTCCCATGGCGCGCCATCCGTTGGTGTCGTTCATGTACGGAACAATGCGCTCTGCGGCCAGATTGAGCCGCGCGCCCACCTGCTTCCGGCTGCCGAACAGATGGCCCAGATCGGCCGCGCCGTACGCCGTGCCGCGCTGATCGGTCTCAAGGTCGACGCCTTCAATGTTGGCCGGGCGCTTGGTCACGTAGTCGATAAGCCCGCCCGCGTTCGCCACGCCACTCTCCACGCCGGCAATGCCTTTCAAGAACTCGACGCTTTCTTTGTTTTCGAGCGGCACATCCTGCTCGCCGGCGATGGTCATGCCGTTGATTTCAAATCCGGTGGCGAGATCGAGAGCAAATCCGCGAATCTGGTAGTCGCCGTAGTAGCCCACAGGCACGTAGTCGTTGCCCACCGAGGCATCGTTCTTCACAACATCTGAAAGCAGGCGCGAAACCTCGTCCGTGAGCAGGTCGCGCGTCACCACGCTGGCCGAAAGCGGCAGCGCCTCGAGCGTCGCTCCGTCCAGCGAACCCACCAGTGCCGATTCGGGAAGATAGTTGTCCTCGGTTTCGCCGCGCACCACAACCGTCGTGGTGACCGGCGCAGGCTTCTGCGGCAGGGGAGCGGCGGCCGGCTGGTTTTGCGGCGTCGCAGCGGCGTTTTGCGGAGCGGTTTGCGCAGCCGCGGTCAAGCCGAGGCAGAGAGAAAACCACCCCGCGATCCAGATGCAAATGGCGCGGCAGCGGGCTTTGCGGTCACAAGCGAGAACAGCAGCGGTAGACATGGGCTTCCTTCGTTTCTTTTTTTGCTTGAAACAAAGGAGGGTGAGCTGCGATGGAGGGAAAAACTGCTGCTCAGCCACAGAAAGCTTCCCACGCCGGCATTATCCGGATCGGGTTCGAGGGTATCTTCTCAGCCCCGCCATCTAAGCGGAGCACCCCTGTCTCAATCATTCAATTGAAACATCTGAGAGGCGGGAATGGCAAATTCGCGCGCAGCGGTTCCGAAATGGGAGTCAATAGGTCCAATTGCGGAATCGCCGCTCACGCATCGGCTGCCCACTGCCGATTTATCCATTGAATCAGTTTGCAATTGCAGGGGCAGAAGACGCCTCTGCGCCGGGTAAGAACCATTGCCGACTGTGCTTTGAAGAGAGGACGAACATGAAATCGATCTTGATTGGGGCCCTGGCATTCGGCGTTGCAGCGTGTGCCTGCGCGCAAAGCCCGGACGATATGAACCTGCAGATTCACGGTTATGCGGCCCAAGGGTTTTTGTATACGACTCATAACGACATTTTCTATGCCAATTCGAGCGACGGCAGCGCGGCCTGGACCGAGGCCGTGATAAACGTGACCCTGCAACCCAAACCCAGCCTGCGCGTCGGCGTGCAGGCGCGCTACCAGTTGCTCGGGAGCAAGGGCAACGACATCAGCCTGGATTGGGCCGCGGCGGACTTCACGATCAACGACGACTTCGGGGTACGCGTGGGCAAGGTCAAGACGCCATGGGGACTGTTCAACGAGACCCAGGATCTCGACCCCATCTATATGTGGGCGTTGCTGCCACAAAGTATTTATGACGTCACCACGCGCGAATCGGATCTGGCGCACTACGGTGCGGTTGCCTACGGGAAACACAATTTATGCGCGCAATGCGGCAACGCCGAGTTCGATCTTTGGGGCGGCGAGCAGGTGGTGCCGTCGTCCGACGGCCAGTTCGACGATCTGAACGCCTCCGGCAACGGGCCGCTGAACCCGCTCGAATACATCACCTTTGGCGGAGCGTTGCATTGGAAGACGCCCATCGATGGGCTGATGCTGGGCGCTTCCGACGCCGACAACCGGCCGGCGACGGTTACCCTCCAAGGCGGCTCGGAGTGGTTCGCCGAGTGGAACAACCTCTCCTACTTCGGTCAATACACGAAAAACAAAATGATGTTTGCCGCCGAATGGAACCGCCAGGCAAGCGTGGCGGCCGTCACTCTGACCGGACAGCCGGTGAGTGCGGCGAACTCGGATCCGCGCAGTTGGTACGCGATGGCGACTTACAAATTGACCTCGAAACTGACTGCGGGCGCCTATGACAGCCAGTACACCGACCACGCGGCGCCTTTGAGCACCGACCGCTTCACCAAGGATTGGACGATCTCAGGCCGCTACGATTTGAATGAGTATCTCTACATCAAAGCGGATGAGCACTTCATCGACGGCTCGGCGCTGAGCCTGGACCCAGTCCGCAACCCGAATCCAACGCCGGTTTACCGTCTCACCGCGCTCAGGTTGGGCGTGAGCTTCTAACGCGGTCGAAAGGAGGACATTGTCATGAAAAAACTATCTCTCAGCATTCTGTTCGTCATCGTGGCATCGCTCTTCGCCGCCCGCGCCCAGGCGCAGGTGCTGGTGATTGCCAATCCCGATTTCAAGGCCGACTCGGTCTCCAAGGCCGATTTGCACGAGGTTTTTACCGGCTCCTCGACCAGCCTGAAGGCCTCCGGGCACGTGGTGCCGGTGTTGCTTAAAGAGGGACCGGTGCACGTGAAATTCTTGTCGGAATATGTCGGACAGAGTCCCACGGGCTTTGTCCTGTGCTGGCGCGGAGCGATTCTCTCCGGACGCGGAACCATGCCGAAGACATTTGAATCCGAAGCCGCCGTGGTCGATTATGTGGCGCGCACGCCGGGCGCCATCGGGTACATCGGCAGCGGCACAGCTCACGACAGCGTGAAGGTGCTCGCGGTGAAATAAGCTGTATCGGCATTCCAGGGCTGGGCCATGCGGCTTGCGAGAAAGCGGCATCGCCCAGCCCATTTTTTCTGCAGATGAATTTGAGCGG
>Ga0335073_10014164_pt1 | contig 11183 bp, 10 predicted proteins | sample Lox_Sample_22_FD_207093 | JGI IMG/M metagenome (GOLD analysis project Ga0335073, IMG submission 207093) | Soil microbial communities from Loxahatchee National Wildlife Refuge, Florida, United States - Lox_Sample_2.2 | ecosystem: Environmental > Terrestrial > Soil > Wetlands | place: USA... | reverse complement strand
CTGAGCTTGTAATTACGAGAATTCCGTTGCTGTAGGAAGCCTTGAGAAGGTTCGAATTCAACCCGCGGAGACAAACGTCGTACAACCCTTGAGTCATAACATATAAGAGTACATCTTCTCTTCCGGTGGGAAGTCTTCCAACGATTCTCATCATCACCGCCGGGTACATGATGCTACTCGTCGTCATCCTCATCAGATGACTCTTCTTCTTCACTGGGTGACTCTTCTTCATCAGATCGTGACGGTTCTTCTTCCCCATCAGATGCTGATTGTTCTTCTTCGCCCTCTTTCTCTTCCTCTTCCTCACCCCCATGGTATCTTTTGTTATCGGCTTGTCTCGCTTTCTTTTCAAGCTGCACAGCCTTCTCTTTGGTGACACCATGGTGCTTCTGAACGTGGTTACGGAAATGCCCCACCGCTGTATATCCATTGCCCACTTTGTTCTTGAAATTCGGACACTTTTTATACGGGCAGACGTACTCAACCGTTGCCGCTTTCTTCTCCTTCTTCGCAGCATTGGGATCGGGACCGCCGTGCTTGACGCAAATGTGGTTACTCAGTTGACGTTCCTTTCTGTAGCCCTGTTCGCACTTCTTACATTTCTCGCCGCTCGTGCTAACTCCGTACCAGCGCTTGTCGGCCCTCTGCACCTTTTGCGGCAGAGACGGTACACCTTTGCTCTTACCCTTGGCCACAGACTTCTTACTCTTTGCGGACTTCTTCGGAGTGGGGTTGGAGCTTGAGCTTGACGAGCTTCCCGATCCAGATTCCTGATTCTCTTCGTCTTCAGAGATGAGCCCGCCCGGCGGTAACGGAATGTCGTCTGGATCTCCTTCGAAACTTTCGAGCAGCTTTTGGTACTGCTCGGAATTCGGGTGATCATGCCTTACGTCCTCTCCCTTTGCGCCTGGCGCATGTGAAGCGGGCCTTTTTCGAGCTCCTGTGGCTCGCTTTTTATACTTCCAGCCTTCTTTTGTAACGGCTTCCTCACCTGGACTGGAGGTACTCCTTCGACGAGCGGGTGGGTTTGGAGTGCTGCTCCCGGCTCGAGATCTCTTCGGCGGTGGCTCATTGCTGCTCGAACTCGTAGCTCTTCTCTTGCGACCTTTGTCCGGTTCAGAGCTGGACTCGGATGACTCGCTGCTGGACTCCCCTTTGCGTGCCGCTTTCCTCTTAGGGCGGCTCTCTATCTGAAGTTGCGCATAGATCTTTCTTCTTGCCATTGTTGATCTTGAGGCAGAGCTTATATAGCTTTCAATGAATGCGATGATGTATATAGTGTTTGGAAACGATCTTCTTTACTTCTATAGAAAATGAGAGAACGGGAGAATTGCAGTTCAACTTACCAATATTTATAAGAAAGTGGATATTTGGAGACAATGAAATTCACCATTCCAGCGATTCTGTATAGTGGTCATTGTTCTCGGCTGCAAACGGACTTACTCAGAACAAAACTGCGCGTTTTATATTCGGAATGGTGGGCCAGATGCGTATGGATAAAGCCATGCGGATGGACAAAGCTACGGAATGAGCAAGTGAGCATATGTGAAAACGGCGCTTTCACTGAGATTATAGTTTTTGCCTTGAGCCAACATTATACATTTGCTATTTTGTGCTAATAATCTACCGACGATCAGCTGACGTTCAAGCGAAAGCTGCAGTAGGAAATAGCATAGTGATGATACTCAACTCCGGTAGATGCACACATGACAATGCAATCGCATTCCTCGTGGCAACAAGTAAACCAAAGCCGAGTGGAAGCTTGCGTCCACGCGCAATAGCCTTCGAGATATTTGCCGTTCATTTTTCCATGTCCGTGCCGTAGCAAAGAGAAAGAGTCACAAGAAATAATTCACATTCACAAACACTTGCAAGACAGCCTCCGAGTCAGCAAACAGAAGACCTCGCACCTTTTAGGACACCACCTCGTCCACCTTCCTCAAGAACTCCCTGACGCGGACTTCACTCGCGTCCTCGGTGCCCGCGTTCCCCTGCTCGCTCTCCACGGCCGCAAGGAGGCCCGGCAACATGCGGTCGACGTCGTCGAGCGGCACGCCCGTGCATAGCGCAATCACCTGCCTGTACTTGCCCTCGAGCTCGGAGTCGCGCGCGCGGAGGCTCGTGAGGTGCGCGGCAAGTCGGCTGTTGAGGCTGGCGTAGGCGTTGAGGCGCGCCTGGAGCGTCTGCGCGGTCGGCGTGGCCGCGCCCGGCGAGAACGCCTGCGACTGCTGCGGCGTCGGCAGGCCGGAGTCGGGGCTGTGGTGCTGCGATTGCGGCGACGCGTCGGGTGCCGCTACCGCGAAGGCTTTGTCTGCGTCGCCCACCCGGATCTTGCTCAGGTCGGTGAGGCTGTGCGATTTGGAGACGCGCGCTTTCATGTCCGCCACGAAGCGCCGCAGGTTCTGTAGCTTCTGCTTGCGCTCTTGGCGTGAGCGGATCGTGTCGTGGACGCGCTCCAATCGATCGGAGAGTGTCTTCTGCGTCGTACTGTATTCTCGGATCGCTGCGGTGTGGGCGTCGATACGTTCTTGCAGCATACGTAGTTCACCTTCAAATTGAGGTTGCACGTCTTTTATTGAGTTTCCGATGCCTATGGCAACTTCGTTAGTTTCGACTAACCAGTCAATGAAGAGTCCGAGGTCTGTATGGACTATGCCAGGTGGCACGCCACACTCACCAATTGAGATTTCTCTGCTCATTTCGTCTACTTTGCTCGTTGGGCCTTTGGAGCCAGCCGGACTGCCTATAAGTGCGTTTTGGCTCTGTTGGCTCGAACTTATCGGATCACCGCCAACGCCAAAGTCAATAGGTTTGAGACCTTTGTAGTTTTCAATGCTGGAATCAGCTTGCACTTCGAGTAGCTGCTGGATTATACTCCGGTTTCCGATGCGTGCGACGAGATTGAGTGCCGTGTTACCTTGCATGTCTCTAGCGTTGACTATCTCACTCATGAAGCGCATGAGACCGATTGGTTTTGCGAAACTACTACTGCCGTCAAAGGAAGATGATGTGGCCTGGGTGTTACTATTGCTGCGGACGAGAAACTCGAGAAGAGCTTCGAGATAGTACTTGGAAGAGGCAGCGCGACCTTTCACACCACTCGCTACAGCAATGTGATGTAGGATTGTGCGGCCTTTGGCGTCTCTAACCTCGATGAGAGGTCCAAGGATTTCAAGAAGCTCAGGAAAGCAGCTGTGGTCAAGGTTGTTGTTAACTTGTACAGCAGACATCAATGGAGTTTCGCCAGCAATATTTCCACGGAAAATGCTAGCTCCATTTGCAATGAGCAGTCGCATCAAAGGCACTCTCGCAAGAGTAGCAGCCCAATGGAGAGCGGTGTTTGCTGACTGGTCAAGTGGCATATCCAAGTCTGGACCTGAGAGACGTGTGATGGCTGGGTGATTATTGAAATCCGACTGGGGCGGATCGGCAAAGAGACTGAGTAGGAGGCTCTGCTTTTCTTCCGATTCTCGTGTACCCGGATGCGGGAGTGGTGGTTGCGCAACGATCTCGCCCTCATATCGAGGTAACTGATCCACAGCTTGCTGATATATAAATGAGTCATTCGGCTCCGTTGGCGTACCCTCGCGCTGAGAGTAGTCGTTGAATACTCCACTGATGCCATTGGGCTGCGAAAAGGAAACTCCAGGACTGGACTGCCTTATTCGTTTCCGTGGAGGTTCCTGGCTTCCGTCCAGCTGTTGTTCTGCTATCAATGGTGCTGTCTGTGCGGCAAATCCACCATCTTGACTGCCGTCGAAGCTCCGCTGAGAGGTCAAACTGGGCATACTTTGTTGACTGCCTCCACGGAAGGAATCCTGGCTACCGGCCATCGGTTGAGATCCGCGAGGTGGGACGGTGCCAGGTCGTCGTGGTTGACTTCCAGGAGCGGGTGAGTTAAGTCGCGCTGCTTTGTTCATTGCGGCCAGCGCATTTGAAGCAGTCGAAGAAATATTCTGGAAAAAGGTGCCGCCAGATCCTTGAGGAGGTCGGCCTTCGATGCTTTGTGTATAAAGCCGCTTCCGGTTGGCAGCCATTGCTTGCTCTTTTGTGGGTGTCTCCATGCCTTGACCAGGTTGTCCCGTGCCGTCGTTGCTCATGTCGTAGTCCAAAAGAGGGCGAAGAAGCTCTTCGACGCCATATTGGCGGCAGAATTCTCTACCTCGTCGGTAGTTGATCCAAGTGCCTTGATATCTACAAACTTGTTAGTGAACAGCTTCTGCCATGGCGGGTAAACGGTTCGACTTACTTTCCGTAACCTCCCTGTACCTTTTCATGTTCACCAGTAAGGACCTCCTTTTCGAGTACCTTAGTGCGTTTGCCCTTGTCGACGCCAGCAACCTTCAGGATCTGTGTGGCATTCAACCAAGAATCGGAGCGCCTCCGCATGACTGCGATATTGTTGATTTCCATCTCGTAGACTGATACTCCGGAATACACGGCCTGGCGAGCCCGAGTTGGGCGGATGGTTAGCATGCAGTGTGCGAAACAGGTTGCGGGGATGGGCTGGATCATGTCTCACCGTATAGATTTGCGGAGTTCCGGCCATGCCATTCTGGCCGTGACCGTTGACTCCCAAATCCGAGTAGTTCCTGTAGGGACCGTACACGTTCTGCTGGGGCGCGGGCGCATACATCATCTGAGCGGCGGGAGCCCCCTGCGACGAAGAGAAGGAGCCGGAGCGGCCGTCAAAGGAAGCGGTCTGCATCATTTCCAGGCCTCGACACGAGTGAGGAGGGGAATTGAGTGGCGAAGGTAGAATGTTGGGAGCGTGTGTGTGGATTATATCCCAAGCGGGCGGGGAGGGACGGGGAACAGCAGACGATGCGGTAAAACGACGAGGAACGCGCGAACAACGCGTGCGCCTGCCGCTGTGCGGCTGTGCCGACCATTGTACGGCAACAAGGCAGAAATCCGAAGCTCCATAAATAATAACCAGCAACGACTAGGTAGTTACTCGGTAAGGTACTTATGGTAGTTAATTGGTAACTGCTTAACGTGCGAGAATCCATCATCTACTACCGGTAGGCACCTCAAGTCTCTATCTCTCTCTCACGGGTATATAAAATCGTAGTCAATATGCTGTTGTTTCTTCACCGGAATTCAGTCCGCGGAGAGCCATCCACCAGTCAGTACACAATCAACCGATATACTATCACTTCAACAAGTGCTGGTACGAACGAAGATTCCATCGTTTCTGTCAAGCATTCTGTTCAAATACCGAAGCCCAACAAAAATGGTGAAATCAAAACACAATCCAATTTGGAAGGCATGAGGTTCGGCAAAACACTGAAGAATGGCAAATGTAAAATGGTATCATAGAAATTTCCACGAAAGCTGACCTCGGTATGCAATCAAAGGTTACCATTTCGTGTTCGCTCTTAGGGACCACCGGTTCTTCAGATCTGCGGTGCGACCGGAACCTTGAACCTCTTGTGCCCACTAATGAACCAATCTAACAGAGCGCCCAAAATGATGGCACCAATGATAGGCCCGGCGTAGTTCATGTTGGAACTGTTGACCGGTAGCTGCTGCGGGAAAGGCATCCAGATGACGACGAAAATGAGGTAAACGACCGCAAGCAGGTTGATGGGAAGCCCCCAACGACCCATAGTGAACGGTCCCGGCTCTGGTGCGGTTCCCATGATGCGGCGGATCGCCACGAAGGTTATCGGTGGCATGTACGAGATGCACAGCGCCATGGCCTGCAACGAGATGATCGCATTGAACGCAGTCGACGAGCCGATGTAGATGATGGCTAATAGGACGCTGATGATGACGACGAGACACAGAGAGTTCAAAGGGAGCCGTAGAGTGGGATGCACCTGGATACTTGATTAGTAGTTGCTCTAAGCCGATGTCCTGCAAATGATTTGCCGAGATGGGGACAAATTACGTAGGATAGTTGCCGCGAGAAGGGGAGTCCTTTGTCTTTGGCAAACGTCCAGATCAGCCTCGAGACTGAGGCAAAAGCGTTACATGTTGAGAAGAATAAGACGATGGCTGGCATAATTACAAGGAAGGTTGTTGCAGGTTTCGAATTTGTGGCTTCGTAGAAGACTTCAATAAGTGGAATACCCGTAGGGGTGTTCGAAACCGTGTCGACGTCTCCGATGGTAAAAAGCAAAAGAATAACGAAGGCGAATAGCATGATAGAGTTACTAACTGAAGCAATAATGATGCTACGGGGAAGTCGAGTTTTGACTTTTATCACCTCATCACCTAGCTCGACGTGTTAGTAGGTGGCCAGAAAACAGGGACATTCGTACTCATGTGAATGGATCCATCAAAGCCGTTGACTGCGTAGGTGATAGTCAACAGTCCAAGACCCCAGGCGACCCCGTTGTTGTTCCAGCCGCTGAGCCCCTTGGTAAGAGTCTTGAACACATAATCCGGAGGGCTGCGCGGGCCAAGTACGGCCAATATAACGACGGCGATGACATAGAAACAAAAGTGAAAGATTCCTCCAAGAAGCTCGAAAGCGTTAAGGAGCTTTCTAAAAGACAGATTTAAGATAAAAAGCACTAGGATTATAGCCCACATCATTAATGTGAACTGCCAGCGGGCCGGCGCATAATCCGGATAATGAAAGATGGCGAGGCCGACGATTATTTCAGCGGTGATTGAAGGGCCGGCAGCGCAACCGGTGACCCAGGCAAATATAGTCAGCCATCCTAATGGCGACGGTTAGTTAAGCAGAGGAAGCGGGCTGCAACGAGTTTACCTTGGATCAACCCCCAAAACCTTGGCGCGGCGGGAGCGAAATGAGCCGCCCAGCGGTACTGTGCGCCAACAGCAGGATCACTGCGGAAAGTTTAGCTTCTGTCAGTCGGGAAGATGATCCGCTGCAGCTCTTACATAGAAGCAAGTTCAGCCAGGGATAGAGCGACAAAATTCGCTCCGAAGCCAACCAAAATGCATCCGTAGACCATTGACGCCGGTCCTCCATTCAAGAGGGCAAATTGAAAAGTGACGGCGAACACTTCCCAGGAAACAAGGATGACCATTCCAAAATTGACGACAGACTGAAGGCTGATGTATCTCTATGGCAACCTGTCAGGCGGAGAGAGTCCGATGACCAGCAAAACTATTCGACGAAGGCTTACCTCGAGCATCTGCGGATTGGAAGTAGTCTGCTCATCGGCTCCGTCGAGCTCGACATCATCTTGACTGACGACAGTTCCATACTCGGTCTTGGTATCGGCCATCTTGAACGACAAAGCCGTGTGCTGCAGCGAGCGAGATTAAAAGCAGAGAGAGCCGGATGACAAGTGTTGTGGGGGGTGGGGGATCCAGGTAATGGGGACAATTGAAAAGGACTCTGCCCACGTTCTGGATAACAGATGGACAGCCTCATGCACGACGGCCCGCCGGCTCGCCGGTTGGCAAAAGGCGTTTGCTTTCCCGCTTCCCCGGCATGGTTGTGGTCCGTTTCGTACAGTACTAACGGTGGTCGTCATCACGTGGATTGGAAGGTACCTGCCGGGGTGGCGACGATGCACGAATTTGCGCACTGCGGCAGCAACATGGCTGATGATGACTTTTCAGCATCAAAATGAGGCTCTGAGGGTCGGATAAGGCTGGTTCAAGGTTCGTTCATGAGCTTGGAGAGTCGTTTAAGCTCGGTGGTGGTGCCGTGGTGAAGGAACTCGGTTACGCCATGAAGGGAAGCTCTGTACAAACCTGGCGCGACAGCGACAGCGATGACGCGAATGTGAGGTTTTATTGCAAGAAGTTCAGAGTGTTTAGGAATGGTTAGGCCACACGATCTATTCGGAATTTTGAAAAATGTTGAGTTGTGCATAGAGTTTGAATTGCTTGAAGTGAGAGTAAAGGTAGAACTAAGGTACCGATCAATTTCTCGCCTAGAGTACGATATCCTCAAGGGCTTCTCGCTAAGCAGGAGGCACGTTACCGTTCCCCCAACATCGATGCCCCCTTACATCCGATATCGAATCAGCCAGTCCTCTTTACATGGGCATCTCGACTCGTCTGGTTCATGCTGGTCGGCCAACAATTCATCAAGGCCGTAGTAAGGAGGCCAGACACCTCCTTCGGGCTATCCTACGAGAATGCACCTACCTCCCTGATATCGACGCCCGCTTAGCGATCAAGAAGCAGGTGCTACACACATTTCGGAGTACACAGCGGAAACTGCCAGCCTTCTATAAGCTAGATGTCTCGACATCTACCACTGAAAACGAATCATCACCGCAGCGTCAAGACGCAGAGCGCAAAATCAGTAATTGGTTGAACAAGGGCTACAAAGGCCTTAGATTCTTGCAACGCGCCAACGAAGGTGAACTCCGACCATTGGCGAAAGTACTGCACTACACATATGGGAGAGGAGGTCCGAGGCGGCATGAGCTCCTTCGCTCGCTTCTTACACCTGATGCTCTGATTTCAGACTCGCGTGCACTAGAGAGCCATTTGCAGGCCATCCAAGATCATCAACTCCCTACAAAGTGGACTCTAACCACTGTTCCTGTCCCAGCGGCGGATATATTCGACATTCCAGTACTCAAGAACGATGTCCTCCAGTACCAAGTGTCCAATAGATATGGGAAGCTTCAAGCACTCCTATACTCCCAAAGCAAGTCCGAATTACCCGAGCCTCCTGGCCGTCCAATCGCAATAATCAAATCCCACCTTTGCACACTGCCTGCGAAGAATACTTGGGGCAGATCCATGCCGCGAAAGCGGGTGAAGAATATGGTTCACAAGTGGTACAACAAGGTTTTTAGTCGACTGCTGCCTCCTCTACCGGAGCATGAATGGATACGACTTCAAGGGAAGATCAACGGTACAATCAAGTGGGATGGCGCACCTCATAGGCGAGCTCGCCCAGTCATAAAGCCAGAAACATTGACGACCTTCGATCTTGAAAAATTGTTGCGGTACATTGAGACGCCTCGAACAGCGCAAACATCCCCCGAGTTGGCTGAGACGGCCTTACCTCATATTTCGACTCAGGTTGATGATCTGACACGGATCACTACCATTATGCGCTCACGATTTCACGACGAAGCTTCAATCGGGTGGCTTGCTTCGCAACGTCTAAGAGACGAGTCTATGCAAGACCTCCTCATGGACAGTATTGGTGTAGCTAGACCGCTGAACAAGGCCCTCCCAATGAATCGTGGTCACTTCATCACTCACAGATTGATGAAGAGACTCTGGACTCAAGTTTTCACCTTAAGTCCGATGATAACCAAACACGACGAATCTGACAAGTGGAAGGTGACTTGGGGAACTGTGCCAAAGTCATATAATACAGTCCCAGCCAACGATTCATTCTTGCCACTCTTCCCGCCGGCTGAAATTCCAAAAGATGTCTCCGAGATGCCAAAGGATGATATCCCAGCGGTATGATTCAGTTAGGAGAGTCATTTGCCCAGCGTTGCTACCGAATCAGCCCAGGAAACTTTTTCACACCACGTGCGGACTGAACACGCCTTCACGTACTTCAAAAGCGTCAAAGGGCGCTCTTTGAGAACTATGGTCCAATTAGCCAATCAGAAAGCAGCTCGGCCCGTCGTTTCGCCGCTTATGCTCGAATTTATATACAGTTCAATGGTGGTGAAGGCTACCTTCACCAAACAATTGCAGCTTCACAATGACAACCCAGACAGACGAACCAACAATCCGCTTCGCCACTCGCGAAGGTACATAACACGCATGGCGAATCTCGCGACGCAATGGCTAACTACCACGCAGACGTGCCCGAAATCCTGGCCATGATCCACGAGCTGGCGGCCTTCGAAGACGCGACATCGTCGGTCGAAGCCACGCCAGAGCTCCTCCTGCAGACGCTATCGTTCGCGCCCTCTCCGGCGACGCTCTCCGGCCGGCCGCCCCTGAACGCGCCCGGCTACGCAAAGACGCTCCTCCTCACCGCCCGCCCCGAAAACAAGATCGCGGCCATGGCCCTGTTCTTCACAAACTACAGCACGTGGCGCGCGAAGCCCGGCCTGTACCTCGAGGATCTGTTCGTGCGGCCGGCGTACCGCCGCCGCGGCTTCGCCACGCTGCTGCTGCGCGAGCTGGCGCGCGAGACGCTGCGCCTGGAGCCCATGGGCGGTGGCAGGCTGGAGTGGGCGTGCCTGAGGTGGAATGAGAATGCGCTGCGGTTCTATCGCAGCCTTGGCGCCGTGGAGATGAGCGAGTGGGTTGGGCTGCGCGTCGATGGTGAGAGGCTGCCGGAGCTGGCGCAGAAGGACGTCGCGATGAAGGAAGCGTCTTAGGGCAGAGCAGCTTGGCATACATGATCGCAAGAATTTCTGGATGGGTTGTGTTTTGGCTGATGCGTTAGTAGTTGCGTCGCCATGTAGATCTGGGCATTGGGTTGGACATCTATAGCATTTGCACCTCTATCAGACATCTCCGCACGCCACTGCTCTCGCCCAGATCAACTCCGTGATTCTCAATCTCAGATGCCACCGCCTTTCGCTCCCGGCACTCAACCTTAAACGCGTCAACGCTGCCTCCCACTCCGAAGTACATGCGCTTGGCTGCGGTCATGGCTTTTCCCAGTCGTACCCGCTCGAGAATGCCGATGAGAGCTTCTGTGAAGCTAGACAGCGCCGTTGGCGAGTAAATGGTTTCGCTGGCAAGTACAAGAGTATTCATCGTTGGCGCAGTGGGGATAAGAGAGATAAACGGAGCAGAGGGTGACCATGAACCTGATATGAAGCTCAACTGCAGGCCCTGCATACGCAATTGATTTAGGAACGTCTTGGTGAGATCAGCTGTTATTGGTAGATCACCTTCAGAACTGGTGAGGAGTGGGTTTGGTTCAGATTCGCTGAACGGAGCGGAAGTAAGTGGCAGAGTCGATACCCAAGTTAGGAAGAGATTTGGCAGAGTAACCAGACGGAGAACAGAAGCATTGTAGTCTGCTAATGTGAAATTGATGGTTAGCTCTTCTGAGATGGCGTATTGGAACAGGATTAGTGAAGGTATGGCCGTGCCACATCCCATCTGCTTATGGTAAGACTCTGCCGTTCAACTTAAGCGCAGCGAAGCGGGCACTACCAACCTCGATGACATGATCAACGCGGCAAAGGTCGTCGAGATCTTTTCTAGGTCCGCGATCTAGAAGTAATCGCGCAAGATCCAGGGAGCACTCCCACGTCTTGAAGCCGCCTTCGTAGACGTTCGTCCGAAGATCAGATTTGTTGAGA